>Ga0302314_10021595_pt1 | contig 10591 bp, 9 predicted proteins | sample III_Palsa_N2_3_FD_200533 | JGI IMG/M metagenome (GOLD analysis project Ga0302314, IMG submission 200533) | Peat permafrost microbial communities from Stordalen Mire near Abisko, Sweden - III_Palsa_N2_3 | ecosystem: Environmental > Terrestrial > Soil > Palsa > Peat permafrost | place: Sweden... | reverse complement strand
GGGCACGCCAACCCACGCGCGCATGTGCAGGCGGCCGCCGGAGACGGGGACGGCCCAGGCGCCGAGCGGCGTGTTGCAGCTGGCCCCTAGCGCTCGCGCCAGGGCGCGCTCGGCCAGCAGGCAGGCAAACGTCTCGGTGTCGTTGATCTCGCTTGCCGCGGCTGCCGCGCGAGCGTCCCCGGCGCGCCCCTCGAGCGCGAGGATGCCCTGCCCCGGGGCTGGAACGAAGCTGTGCGGGTCGAGCACGGCCCCGACCTCGTGCTCTCGGTGCAGGCGCTCGAGGCCGGCGCGGGCGAGCACGAGCGCGTCGAACTCGCCCTCGGCGAGCTTGCGCAGACGCGTGTCGACGTTTCCTCTCACCGCCACCACCTCGAGGTCCTCGCGGACCGATCGCAGCTGCGAGACGCGACGAACGCTGCTCGTGGCGACGCGCGCGCCGGCCGGCAGTCCGTCCAGCCCGCCGGCTCCGCAGAGCACGTCCTGCGCGGAAGCCCGCGCCGGCGATCCCAGCAACGACAACCCGCCGGCGAGCTCGCCCGGCACGTCCTTGGCCGAGTGCACGGCGATGTCGATCCGGCCGCTCGTCAGTGCCTGCTCGAGCTCGAGGACCCAGCGCGACTTGTCCTGCGCCTGAAGGCCACGGTCGCCCGCGGTCAGCAGCGGGACGATCTCTGAACCTGCCAGGCGCTCCGCCACCAGCCCGGCCTGTGCAAGCGCGAGCGCGCTGCCCCGGGTTCCGATCCGCATCAACGCTCGCGACGGCGACGCAGGTCGTGGACCTCCGCCAACTTCCCCGATGACTCCTCAGGCGCTTGCCCGTCCTCGCCCAGCGCGAACAGCTCCCGCACCATCTCGAGGCTCGCATGGCCGCGGTCCTCGCCAAGGCTGCGCAGGCGGATCGTCGGCTCGTGCAGCAGCCGGCCCATGACCGCCCGGGCGATCGCCTCCACGCGTGCCAGGTCTCGCGGTGATGCCGACTCCCAGCGCCCGGCGTTCTCGGCCAGCACCTGCTCCACGAGCGTGTTGCCGTGCTCGCGCAGGGCTGAGATCGTGGGCAGCGTGTCGCGCTGACCGAGCCAGCGAGCGAAGCGGTGGATCTCCTCCTCGATGATCTCGAGGGCCTGCGGCGCCTCGGCGGCGCGCGTGTTCAGGTTGCTCTCGACGACGGCCTGGAGGTCGTCAATGTCATACAGGCTCACGCCCTCGAGCTCGCCGCAGCCGGGGTCGATGTCGCGCGGCACGGCGATGTCGATCAACAGCAGCGCGCGGCCGTCGCGCTCGCGCATCACGAGCTCGAGCTCCTCGGCGCCGACGATCGCATGCGGTGAGGAGGTCGACGACAGCACGATGTCGGCTGCCAGCAGCTGGTCGGGAAGCCCGTCGAGCCCGACCACCGAGCCGCCGAAGCGCTGCGCGAGGCTCAGCGCCCGGTCCGCATGGCGGTTGGCGACGAAGATCGTCTCAGCGCCGCGGTCGGCCAGGGCGCGGGCGGTCAGCTCGCTGGTCTCGCCTGCGCCGAGGATCACGACATGGCGGTTCTCGAGCGTGTCGAGCACGCTCAGCGCGAGGTCGACGGCCACTGACGGCACGCTCACGCGGCTCGAGCCGATCGCGGTCTCGCTGCGCACGCGCTTGCCGGTCGTCAGCGCGGCGGCGAACAGGCGGTTGGAAAGCGCGCCGGTGCATCCCGCCCGCATCGCGGACTCGTGCGCGCGCCGGACCTGGCCCTGTATCTCCGCCTCGCCGACGATCATCGAATCAAGGCCCGCGGTCACCCGGTAGAGCTGGCGGGCGGCGTCGCAGTTGCGCGGAGAGTAGATCGCCTCGGCGAGCTCGGTCGGCCGTATCGAAGCTCGGCGGGCCAGCAGGCCCAGCACCTCGGACTCGGCGCGCACGGGGTCTCCCACCACCAGGTAGACCTCGGTGCGGTTGCAGGTCGAGATCACCACCGCCTCATGCACCTCGGCGGTCGCGGTTGCCTGCCGGGCGAACTCGCCGGCCTCCGCCTCGGAGAAGGCCAGGCGCTCGCGCAGCGCGACCGGCGCCGTCTTGTGCGAGATGCCGAGTGCCAGCAGCTCACTCATGCCAACGTCGACTCCGCACTGCGAGCGTCGAGCTCCTCAGGCTCGGGCCCGTGCTCCCGTGCCAGCAGCTCGCCCAGCTGGCGCTCGATCCGGACCAGGCGGATGGCCATGATCACGACGTAGATGAGCACGATCGCGAACACCACGATGTATGCGCCGGCCACGTACTTTCCCGCCGTGTGCAACGGCAGGGCCGGCAGCTCGCCGAGCACCGCGGCGGCCATCAGCTGCCCGGCCTTCCCGCCGCGCGAGCGCTCATCCTGGTCGCCGGCAGCTGCGTCGGGGCGGCGCTGCGCGGGCGGCGTCGCTGGGCCCCGCCGGCCCAGCCCGCGGAGCTGTGCGCGCCCGCGCGAGCATCTGCCTGCCGGCGCAGGGCGCGCAGCTGGGCGCGCGCGTGCTTGGCGGTCAGCTCGTACTTGCACAGGGTCGCGAACAGAAGCGCCATCCCGAACAGCGACATCAGGAAGGTGAACGCCATGCGCGGCGGCAGGTTGGAGGTGCTGCCCAGCACCCGCGGGTGCAGGTAGGCCGTAGACAGGCGCACGGCGATGAAGTTCATCGGCACGAACGCCCCGGCCGTGATCGCGAACACCGATGCGTAGCGCGCCTGGCGCTCGGGGTCCTCGATCGCGAAGCGCAGCGGCTGGTAGGTCGCATACAGCAGGAACACGATCAGGAAGGACACGAGCGTGGGCTCGCTCCACACCCACCAGTGCCCCCACGATCCCTTCGCCCAGATCGAGCCGGTGATGAGGGCGGCGACGGCGAAGATGAGGCTCATGTGGATGGCCACGTAGGAGCGCATGTCCCAGCGCGAATCGCGCGTACGCAGGTGCACTGCCCCGAACACGCCGCCGAGCACGAAACCGCACAAGGCGATGATCGCCAGCGGCACGTGCACGTAGAAGATCTTCTGCAAAAAGCCCTGTTCGGCTTCGAGCGGAGCGTAGAAGAAGACGAGCGCCAGCGTGACCGTGATCACGACGACCGTGGCGATGCTCAGAGCGGGCAGGCCCCTGCCGTAGGAGCCGAAATCGCCGCCTCGGCGAGGCTTGGTGTGAGGGGAGCCGGCCGGATGCCGGCTTGAGGATTGCATTCAGTCCTCCAGGAGGAAATCGAACAGGGCAAAGGCGATCAACCCGAACACCAGATCATAGAGGCCCAGCGTCAGCAGCCAGCGCACCGCCGGGCCCGTGGCGTGGGTGAGCGAGAACAGCGGGGCGGTGGCGCGCGCCCCCCCGATGACGACCGGCACGAGCAGCGGAAGCGCCAGCAGCGCTCCGAGCAGGTCGCGGGCGCGCGTGCGCACCGCAAGCGCCGCCACCAGCGTGCCGATCACCGCCACGCCGATGTCTCCCAGGGCAAGGACGGCGAGCAGGCCAGGCAGCGCCTGGCCGAGCGACGGGCCCAGCAGCAGCAGTGAAAAGGCCGGCACGGCGACCAGCTCGAGCACCACCAGGTAGGCCAGCAGGGCGAGCGCCTTGGATACGAACATCGCGCTGCGGTCAACGGGCGCCAGCAGGAACCCGTCGAAGCCGCCCTCCTCCGCGTCCGCGACGAACAGCCGGTTCACTCCGAGGATCGCCGCAAACAACAGCGTCACCCACAGGATGCCCGATGCCAGGTCGCCTTCGACGCTGTTGCGGTTGAGGGCGAAGTGGAACACCACGAACGTGGTGACCGCGAACAGCGACATGCCCGGCACGGACTCGAGCGTGCGCAGCTCGACGAGCAGCTCCTTGCGCAGCAGCGCAGCTACGGTCGCCGCCAGCCCGGGGGGGTCCGGCCGCACGGAAGAGCTCGGCGGCGCCCTGCGCTCGCCTCGCGAGCGAGCCTCGGTTCCGGCGCTCACCGGCACGTCGGTGCCGGCGCTCACCGGTACAGCTCCGCGATGGCGTCCGGCTGGACGTCGTGGGCGGCGGCCACCAGCGCCACCCGTCCGGCGCGCAGGCCGAGCACCACGTCCGCCTCGGCCAGCCCGCCCGAGGGGTCGTGGCTGCAGATCACGCGGGTGTGCCCCGAGGTCGCTCCGATCAGCGGCCGCACCAGCTCGACGGCGGCGGGGTCGAGGTTGGCGTAGGGCTCGTCCAGCAGCAGCAGCTCGGGATCGTGCAACACGGCCCGGGCGACGGCCACGCGCTGGAGCATCCCGCGTGACAGCGTGCGCACGGCCTCGGAGGAGCGATCGGTCATCGCGACGGCGGCGAGCAGCTCCTCCACGCGCGTTTCGCCGACGCCGTGCAGGCGCGCGTGGAAGCGCAGGTTCTCGCGGGCGCTCAGCTGGCGATACAGCAGCGGCTCATGCCCGAGCAGGCCGATGCGCCCCCGCACCGCCCACGCCTCCTGCGGAAGCTCGGAGCCGAGAACGCGCACCTGGCCCGCGTGCGGGCGAAGCAGCGTCGCGAGCACGCGCAGCAGGGTGCTCTTGCCGGCGCCGTTGGGGCCGAACACGACGAGCGTCTGTCCCTCGCCCAGCGACAGCGAGACATCGCCTAGCGCCTCGCGCTCACCGAAGTGCCGAGCGAGCCCTTCGAGCAGCAGCGCAGTCACGCTCAGGCTCTCGACACCTGCGGCGCGTACGCGCTCTGGGCCCGCGCGATCAGCTCGCGAACCGCCTGCTCAGAGCCCTCGGGGGTGTCGCCGTCACGCAGCAGCGCGACCGGGTCGGGGTCGCCGTTGACGATTCCCTCGAAGAACTCCTTGCGCTCCTGATAGGTCTCCAGGGTGCCCTTGGCCCAGCCGCGCACCTCGTTGAGCAGAACCGCCAGGCGCGCATACGGCTCGCCGTAGGTGCCCGCGATCTCGCGCTTCATGCGCTTGGCCAGCGCCGGCGAGGCCCCCGCGGTCGAGATCGCGATCGCCAGCGGCCCGCTTCGCACGATCGCCGGCAGGATGAAGTTGCACAGCGGCGGCACGTCGACCACGTTCACGAGCATCGCCCTCCGCTCGGCATCGGAGAAGACCGCGATGTTGACGTCGGTGTCGTCTGTCGCCGCGATCACTATGAACACGCCCTCGAGGTCGCTCGGGCCGGCGTAGGAGCGCTGCTGCCAGCGAATCGAGCCCTCGTGTGCGTACTGTTCAAGCTCGTCCGCCGCCCGCGGAGCGATCAGCGTCACCTCGCCGCCACAGGCGAGCAGCCCCTCGACCTTCTCGAGCCCGATCGCGCCACCCCCGACCACCACGCAGCGCCGGCCATCGAGTTTGAGGCAGGCGATGTAGAACGGCGTGTCCAGCATGCCCTGGACGCAGCTCTGGTCGCAGATTCCCCTGCGCAGCTGACACACGCACTGCTTGCCTGCGTAGGCCTGGGCGGGCATGAACCAAGCGTAGCCGCAACCGTTATCCCTTCGGCAGTCCGCGCCCCAGCGCGCGCGCTCCCACGCGCGCAAGCGCCACCGCGCCGTGGCGCCAGGCGCCCTCGCGGTCTGACTCGCGCAGCGAGCGCATGCTCGCGACGGCCCGCGCCGCACGGACGGTCACCTCGTCGTAGGGACTCCACCACAGCCCGCGCACGACAAGGGGGTCCCAGGTGATGAGCTTCTCCTGAGCGCACGCCCTCAGCCCGCTCTGACCGAGCGTTCGACCGAGGCCTCCGCCCGCGGCGGCCCCCCACGGGCCGCGGGACACGGTCGGGCCCGGGAGGTGGTCGTTCAGCCACACCATCCCCGCCTGCAGCTCGCGCGCGATCCTCAGCGCCTGATAGCGGTCCGCCGTCCACACCGAGGCCCCCAGGCCGTAGGCGGAGTCGTTGGCCAGCGAGATCGCCTGCTCGACTGAATCGACCGTCATGACCGCCAGCACCGGTCCGTCCAGCGGCTCGCGCATCAGGCGCATCTCGTGTGTGACGCCGGTGATGACCGCGGGCGCGTAGAAGGAGCCTCCCTCGCACCCCGGCGGGCTCACCGGGCCGCCGCAGCGGAGCTCCGCTCCCTGCGCGACGGCCTCCGCCACCAGCGCGTTGAGGTGCTCGACCCTGCGCGCCGAGGCGAGCGGGCCGACCTGGACGCGGGGGTCTGCGGGGTTGCCGACCGCGAGGGCCTCGGCGCCCCTCACGAGCCGCCTGAGAAACTGCTGAGAGACCTCGCGCAGCACGTACACCCGCTCGATCGACCCGCGTGCCTGTCCCGCCCCGGCGCACCCGGCCCACAGCGCGCCGGCCGCCGCGTTCTCGAGCTGCGCGTCGGCGAGCACGAGCATCGCGTCCTTGCCGCCGAGCTCGACCGTCACCTCCTTCTCGCGCGAGACGCACTCGCGCGCCACCTCCCGCCCGGTCACCGGCGATCCCGTGAACAGGATCTTGTCCACCGGCGCCTGGGCCAGAGCCAGGCCGGCCTCGGCGCCGCCGTGCACGATCCGCACGAGCCCCTCGGGCAGGTCGGCGCGCGCGAGCACGCGCGCGATCCGCTCGCCCGCGAGACCCGCCCGCCCGGCGGGCTTGAAGGCCACGCCGTTTCCCGCCAACAGCGCCCCGGCTATCTGACCGAGCGGCTGCGCGAAGGGGGCGCTGCCCGCGCCGATGACCCCGACGACGCCGTAGGGCTCATAGGCGATGCGCGCACGCTTGGTCACCGACATCGAGCGGTGGATCCCCACCCGCCGCCCGCCCAGCACGTCGGCCCCGTCCTGCGCGATCCAGATCAGCGCGTCGATCGCCGCCAGCAGCTCGAGTGACGCGATCTCGGCGCGCGGGCGGCCCTGCTCGCGCGCGAGGCCCTCCTGCAGCTCGTCGAAGTCGTCGATCACGGCCTGGGCCATCCTGCGCATGTAGCGGGCCCGGTCCTTGAGCCGCAACAGCGCCCACAGCGGCTGGACCTTTGCCACCTCGGCCACCACCGCGTCGATCTCCCCCGGCGGCGTGACCGTCAGGCTGCCCAGAACCTCGCCGGTCGCCGGGTCCTGCGCGAGGAGGCGCTCGTGCGCATGCGTCTCGCTCACCGACGCGTCCATATGCAGGCGATTATCGCTCCTCCGAGCGGCGTGAGGAGCGAATCTGCTCGAGCCGCAGCGCCAGCTCGGCCTCCGCGTCGTCGGGCTCGTAGAAGCGCTCGCCCACCACGCTCTCGGGCAGCATCTCCTGTGAGGAGAGGTGCCCGGGGTGGCTGTGCGGGGAGTCATAGCCGCTCCCTTGCTGTCCCGGGCGCGCTGCCGGGCGCAGCCAGGCCGGCGCGGGCGCCGCACCGTGGTCGCGCACGTGGGCCTGCGCGGCGGCGAGCGCGCGCCCGGCGGCATCGGACTTGGGTGCGAGCGCGAGATAGATAGCCGCCTGCGCGAGCGCGTAACGCGCCTCGGGCAGTCCCACGCGGTCCACCGCCAGCGCGGCGGCGGTCGCCACCGACAGCGCGCCCGGGTCGGCATTGCCGATGTCCTCGGAGGCGAGTATCACCATGCGCCGCACTATGAAGCGGGGATCCTCACCGCCCTCGAGCATCACCGCCAGGTAGTAGAGCGAGGCGTCCGGGTCGGACCCGCGGGTGGCCTTGATCCAGGCGGAGATGTAGTCGTAGTGGCGGTCTCCCTGTTTGTCGAACAGCACCGCGCGGCGCTGCAGCGCGTCCTCGACGCGAGCGAGCGTGACGCTCTCCTCGCCCAGCTCTGCGGCGGTGGAGGCGGCCAGCTCGAGCGCGTTCAGCGCGGTGCGGGCGTCGCCTTCGCTGCGCGCGGCGAGAAAGGCGAGCGCCTCCTGCGCCACCTCGATCCCCAGATCCGCCGAGGCGGCGCGGTGGAGCACGGTCTCAACCTCCGAGGCGCTCAGGGGGGAGAGCGCATACACCCGCAGGCGCGAGAGCAGCGCGCCGTTGACCTCGAAGGCCGGGTTCTCGGTGGTGGCGCCGATCAGCGTGATGAGGCTCTCCTCCACAGCCGGCAGAAGCGCATCCTGCTGGGCCTTGTTGAAGCGGTGGATCTCATCGAGGAAGAACACCGTCTCCGAGCCGTTGTTCGCGCGGCGGTGGGCGGCGCGCTCGATCACCGCGCGCACCTCGGCGCGGCCGGCCTGCACCGCGCTCAGCTCCTCGAAGGCGGCTCCCGAGCGCGCGGCCACCATCCGGGCCAGCGTGGTCTTGCCCGAGCCCGGCGGCCCGTACAGCACCATCGAGTGGTGTCTGCCCTGTTCGATCGCCGTCCGCAGGGCCGAGCCTTTGCCGAGCAGGTGGGTCTGGCCGACGAACTCCTCGAGGCCGGCAGGGCGCGCGCGCACCGCCAGTGGATGGCGCTCGGGGAGCCCGCGCTCGGGTCCGCGCTGCGGGCCCGGCCGGGTCTGCCCCTCGCCCGCCGGGGTCTCGTCGAACAGCGTGTCCATGGGTTGAGTATCGCGCTGAAAGGGCGAAAGCCCGCGGACTTCCTCGCAAGCCCTTAGAAGGTTGCCGATAAGGAGGTGTCGAACCCTACATTCGGTGCTTGCGGTCAACCCCACTCCCCCTCCTTACAGGCAGGGCCTGCGCCCATGAGCGTTGGCGGCGCCGGTGCGGCCGAGCTCGTGCCCTCCCCCGGCGACGGCCTGGGGTTCCTTGACGCCGGCGGCGATATCGCCGCGCGGTCTCCGCTGTCCCTCTTCTGGAGGCGCTTCCGCCATGACCGCGTCGCGCTGGTCTCGCTGGGTTTCATCGCCTTCGTCGTCCTCCTCGCGCTGGCCGCGCCGCTGGTCATCAAACTGCTCGGGCTGCCGGGGCCGAACGTGCAGAACTCCAACCTCACCAATGCCTTCGGCAGCCCGCTGGGTCCGAGTCTCGCCCACCCGTTCGGCGTCGACCAGCTCGGCGAGGACGTCATGTCGCGCGTCATCTACGGGACGCGCGTGTCGCTGGAGGTCGGCATCCTCGGCACCGCCGTGGCGGCGGTCATCGGCATCGTCATCGGCGTGCTCGCCGGCTACTACCGCGGCTGGGTGGACACCGTGCTGTCGCGCTTCGTCGACGTCGTGCTGTCGATCCCGATCCTGCTCCTCGGTCTCGGCCTCGGCGCGGCGTGCGCCGTCCGCGGATGCGTCAAAGGGCTCGTCCAGCCCGGGGTCGGATCGATCATCTTCATCATCGCGCTGGCCAACTGGACCTACATCGCGCGCATCGTCCGCGGGCTCGTGCTGTCGCTGCGCGAGCGGGAGTTCGTCGAGGCCTCGCGCGCGCTCGGGGCCTCAGACGCGCGGATCATGTTCCGCGAGATCCTCCCCAACCTCGTCGCGCCGCTGATCGTCTACTCGAGCCTCCTGATCCCGGCGAACATCCTGTTCGAGGCGGCGCTGTCCTACCTCGGGGTCGGCATCCGCCCTCCGACCGCCAGCTGGGGCCAGATGATCGCGCAGGCCACCCCCATCTTCAACACGGCCTGGTGGTACATGACCTTTCCAGGCCTTGCCCTGCTGTTCACCGTGCTGGCCTTCAACCTCGTCGGCGACGGCCTGCAGGACGCTCTCAATCCAAGGACCGCCCGGTGATCCAGGCGACATCGAAACAACTACAAGAGGAGGCGCCATGACCAGAGCGACGAAGATAGGTGCGACCATGGCGCTCGCGAGCGTCTGCGCGCTCGTCATCGCCGCGTGCGGATCGAGCAGCTCGAGCTCGAGCTCGATCTCCGCCAGCGGCATCCAGACCCCCAAGACCGAGCCTCAGACCGGCGGCAAACGGGGCGGCACGCTGACCGTGCTGAACCACGAGGACTTCGAACACCTCGACCCGGGCGAGGCCTACTTCGTGATGGACTACGAGGCGATCTACGCGACCCAGCGGCCGCTGTTCTCCTACAAGCCCAACACGTTCGCCGAAGCCGTCCCGGATCTGGCATCCGGCCCGGCCGAAATCTCCCCGGACGGCAAGACGGTCACGGTGCACATCCGCCACGGCGTCCACTTCTCACCGCCGGTGAACCGCGAAGTGACCTCCGCCGACGTCGCCTACGCGATCGACCGCGGGCCCAGCGCCAACGTCAACAACCCCTACTTCACGGCGTACTTCAGCTCCATCGTTGGCGCAGAAGAAGCGATCACGAAGGCCAACGGGGGGCCCATCTCCGGGATCGTCACGCCCGACAAGTACACGATCGTCTTCCACCTCACTAAGCCCACGGCGGCGACCGTCGTCCATGCCCTGGCGCTGCCCCTGAGCGCGCCCGTGCCCGAGGAATTCGCCAAGAAGTACGACTCAAAGAAACCGAGCGAATACGGCAACTACCTGGTCGCCACCGGTCCGTACATGTTCAAGTCGAACGCCGAAGGCAAGGTGCTCGGGATCGGCTATCAGCCGGGCAAGTCGGCGACGCTCGTGCGCAACCCCAACTGGAACGCGGCGACCGACTTCCGGCCCGCCTACCTGAACCAGATCAACATCAACATCGGCGGCGATGAGAACGTGATCGGCCGCCAGGTGCTCGAAGGCTCTGACGAGATCCAGAACGACCCGCCGGCCAAATCGATCGTGCAGCTGGCCTACGAACACTACAAAGGCCAGCTTCAGATCACCCCGGGCGCCGGCGACCACTACGTCGGCGTGGACAGCAAGCACGGGCCGTTC
>Ga0302314_10021589_pt1 | contig 10592 bp, 11 predicted proteins | sample III_Palsa_N2_3_FD_200533 | JGI IMG/M metagenome (GOLD analysis project Ga0302314, IMG submission 200533) | Peat permafrost microbial communities from Stordalen Mire near Abisko, Sweden - III_Palsa_N2_3 | ecosystem: Environmental > Terrestrial > Soil > Palsa > Peat permafrost | place: Sweden... | reverse complement strand
GCGTCGACGACGAAGGGACGCGTCTCGTGCGCGACGTCGAAGCGAGCGCGTCCCTCCAGAAGTCGCAGCGAGCGGCGCTCCGAGGAAAAGTCGACCGCGACCCGGCTGTGGGTGTCGAGCGTGATCCGAGAACCGTCGGCGAGACGGAAGTTGCGGATCTCGCCCACGGTGGTGGCGTATTGACGCGCGGCAGGGGCGGCCGCCGGTGCCGTTCCGAGCTGACCGTGGACCGCCGTGAACAGGCGCGGCATCGACCAGAGGGCGAAACATAGTAGCAATGTCGCGAAGACCGCCAACGGCGCCCGCGACGTGGCAGGCCGTGGCGGGACGGCCGTCGGGCGAGGCCGCGTTGGCCCTCCGCCGAGACGTCGACCGAGAGTCCACGCCTCCCCGATGCGATTGTAGGCCGCCCGGTGGCGCGGATCGCTCGCCAGCCATCGTTCGAACGCGCGAACCTCGTCACGGTCGAACGGTTCGCGCATGCGGACGAACCAAGTCGCCGCCTCTTCGCGCATGGCCTCGTGCGCGTACCGATCCGAAGTGGGGTCTCGTGTCATTCCTGTTCCAGCACGCGGCCGATGTGCGCGAGCGCGCGGGCGACGTGATATTGTACCGTCGGCACGCTGATGCCGAGTTCGATCCCGATCGCGGCATAGCCGAGGCCATCGCCCCGGCTTAGCAGAAAGGCCGTTCGTGTCCGCTCGGGCAGCTCGGCGAGCGCTCGTGCATATCGGCGCATCACGTCGTCGGCCTCGATCGCCAATCCCTGGTCGGGGGGGGACGCGATCTGCCCGGCGTCCGCGAGCGGGAGATGATGATCGGCGCGGTGGGATGCCGCCCGCCGACCGTGATCGAACAGTAGATTGCGCGCGATCCGTTGGAGATAGGCGGCCGGCCGGCGGGGCGATGCGTCCGCGTCGGCTCCGAGCATCCGAGCAAACACCTCCTGGACCAGGTCGGCGGCGTCGTCGCGCGACCGGAGGTGACGGCGGAAGTAGCGTGCCAGCCCCGGCGCCTCGCGGCGGTAGAGCGCGTCTAGTCCCTCGTCCGCGGGGAGCGCGCCGTGACCTTGGCCGACCCGGCTCACGCGAGGCCCGGCGAAGAACGCGGCGGCAGAAAGGATCGGGCCATGCATGCTCGCGCACCGACAGACCCGTCCCGGCAGTCCGGGCGGGTGGTATGCGAGGGGCGTCGTGGGAGAGATCCGGACACTCGGTCCGGTCGTTCCCGTGACAGCCCGACCGTTGTGGTCGGACGTAAATGATGCCCGGCAGGACGTTTCCGCGGCGTGGCTGCCAGTCTGGCCGCGCCGTGCTCCCGATCATGCCGGTCGGTGCGGCGTGTCGCAACCCCGTTTCGACGTAGTCACCGACGTCGGCCGACGTCGTCGGCCACCGGGCCGCTCGGTGCGGAAGTTTCGGCGCCGAAAGACCGGGCGGTCGAATTCTTGAAATCGGCTCGAATTTCTCATCGTAGACTCCCTCATGATCTCTGCGAGCGACTTTTGGGACGAACTCGCCATCGGAGAGCGCCTGCGATCACCGGCATTCCTCGAGCCGGACGAGATGGGCCGGAGGCCGACGTGAGCGTGGCCTTGCACGAGAGCCGGATGGCTCGTCACGGGTCATGCCGGTACGATCGGGGTCTTGTCACACCCCGGCGACAGACGGCGAGGAAACCTCGTAGCCCTTGCGGTACGGCGGGAGCCGCATTCCGGCGAGGACGTCCTCTGCGACTGCTGACGTGACATCCGCGCAAGGCCGCTAGGCTCCTCCCTGGTCCTCTGCGGGTCTATCGGCCCGATGATCGCGATGGCTGCGACGCGGCGCGCGGACAGCGGACGCGCCCGACGGATCGCCGGGCGCGGCGTCGTTTTGACCGTTCAGGCCGACTAGAGGTGGGCGTCACGCCCCTCCAGGCACGCCTCGGGCGGCACAGCCGGATCGCTCGACCTACTCGCGTGGGCAGCTAGCCGCGTCGGCGTTTCTGACGACAAGATGTTGCGGGTGACGTCCTGGTAAGTCGCGCCACACATTTCTTGAAACACTCGAAGCAGGACATTTCGTGATGCTCGCCGGAACGTGGGAGAACGAATACGGCTCACGGATGACGCTTGCTGCAGAGCAGGGGGCGATCTCCGGCATCTATGAGTCGACGACCGGTTCTATTGGGCGGTACCGGGTCGTGGGCTGGTGCTCGGGAGCGGAGCCGACGGGGGTAGCAGGACAGCCGGTTGCCTTGGCGATCGCATGGCATTCGATTGCAGGTGGGCCGGGCGACGCGAGCTGGAACTGGGCCTCGTCTTTCGGCGGGCAGATCAGCATCCTGGCCGGAGAGGAGGTGCTGGTCGTGACCCACCTGCTCGTCGCTACGACACCTTTTCCCGGCTTGTGCGAACGAGGCGTCTATAACGACAAGCTCACCTACCGAAGGGTCTCCGATGCGACGGCTGTCGGGGACCGTGGGCCAATTCCGTCCGACCTCAGTGATCCGCAGACGAGCTTTTGGGCCGCCGAAGACGGCACGAAGATCAAATTTGAAGTGAGCCCTGAGCTGCATCGCCGTTTCGGACTCGTGAGCGGAAAATTGTGGTCAGGTTCGAAGCAGTTGGAGATCGCGGGATTTACCGACTGCAGTGAACGATCGAGCTGTGAAGGATTCCAATCCGTGGCCATCGCAACAGTGGATCGCTCTCGGAACATTGCCATGACATTCGGCGGCTGGATCGATCACGAGACGGGGATACTATCCGTCCAGTCGCTGAAAAACCAAGCGACTTCAATGGAAGATACGTATCTACAGACTGCGATCCGGCCGATGACGTTCGTCCGTTGCGATGCACCATGAGGCTCACGTCAGAGGCCGCCGATTCGATGGTTGCGCCGTTCGCAAACGCGGTACACATTGATGCGAAGAGCGCGGACGGCGCGAAGTTGTCCCGTGAGTTGCGAACGCGAATGCACGACGATCGTGGCCCCAGTGACGTCCACCGGATGTCCCAGCTCAAGCTGGAGGCCCCTCGCCTGCCTTCGAGCGTGGTGCACCGGGCTCGTCTGATGACCGCGCTCGGGTCCGTTTCACCGAGCCGGCTGATCCTGATCACCGCGCCTGCCGGGTTCGGGAAGACGACTTTGCTGTCGCAATGGCGCGACCACCTGCTCGAAGACGGCGAGCACGTGGGATGGTTGACGCTGGACGAAAGCGATTCCGACGTCAGGCGTTTCATGATCGGAGTGATTCAATCCCTCGAAGCGGCAGGCGTCGAAATGGGCGGTCTGGGTGCGCAGGCGGAACGTGGCCTGACCGAGGTCACGATCAACGGTGTGATCCGAGAAATCCAAGCGGAGATGAATCGCTGCGGCAAACCCGTATGTCATCCAGTTCGTCGACCGGCTACGCATCCCGGTCTCACGGATGCTGTTCTCGCGTTTTCACAGCCGGCAGCGGCTTGACGCCGCCAATGCCGACCATCAGCCGATCACCGCCGCGATCGTCGAAGGCGATGCCGAGCGCGCCGAACGCTTGATGCGCGCGCATGTCGATGCGGGCTTTCAGGCATTGGTCAGCCAGGTTCTCGACGACTAGCGGCTACACCCGCTCGAGCAGGAGGCCGATCCCCTGGCCGACACCGATGCACATGAACGCCATCGCATAGCGGCCACCGGTGCGGTGAAGATCTTCGGCGGCCGACATCGTGATCCGCGCGCCCGACATGCCAAGCGGATGGCCCAGTGCGATCGCGCCGCCGTTGCGGTTGACGCGCGGGTCGGCGGGATCGAGGCCGAGATCCCGTAACGTCGCGATCGCCTGGGAGGCAAAGGCTTCGTTGAGTTCGATCACGTCGAGCTGGTCGATCGTCAGGGCGCCGAGCCGGAGCAGCTTGCGCGCCGCGTCGATCGGGCCGACGCCCATGATCCGCGGCGCGATCCCCGCTGATGCCATCGCGACGATGCGCGCGCGGGGTGTCAGGCCATGCTTCGCCGCGGCCGCCTCGGAGGCGATCAGCATTGCCGCCGCGCCATCATTGAGCCCGGATGCGTTGCCTGCCGTCACCGTGCCGTCTGCGCGCACCACCGGCTTGAGTTTGGCAAGCATTTCGAGGCTGGTCGCGCGCAGATGTTCGTCGGCGGCGAAGACGACGGGCTCGCCCTTCTTCTGCGGGAGGGTGACGGGCACGATCTCGGCGGCGAGCCGGCCATTGGCCTGGGCGGCGGCGGCCTTCTCCTGGCTGCGCAGTGCGAAGGTGTCCTGCTCCTCACGCGACACGCGCCATTCGTCGGCGACATTCTCGCCGGTCTGCGGCATCGAGTCGACGCCGTAGGCCGCCTTCATCGCCGGATTGACGAACCGCCAGCCGAGCGTCGTGTCCTCAAGCTTCTGCGCGCGATCGAAGGCGCTGTTCGCCTTGCCCATCACATAGGGCGCGCGCGTCATGCTCTCGACACCGCCCGCGATGATCAGCTCGGCATCGCCGCTGCGGATCGCCTGTGCGGCGACGCCGATCGCGTTGAGCCCGGAGCCGCACAGCCGGTTGACCGTCGCGCCCGGCACCTGCTCCGTCAAGCCGGCGAGTAGCACCGCCATGCGCGCAACGTTGCGATTGTCCTCCCCCGCCTGGTTGGCGCAGCCGAGCAGCGTGTCGTCGACCGCGGCCCAGTCCACTTGGCGGTTGCGCTCGACCAGCGCGCGGATCGGGATCGCGGCGAGATCGTCGACCCGAATGCTCGCGAGCGATCCGTTGAGCTTGCCGATCGGAGTGCGGATCGCGTCGCAGAGAAAGGCGTCGGTCATTGGGGTTCCTTGTCGAGTTCGGCGATGATCCGGCCGGCTTCGGCGAAGGCGGTGTTGGCGGCGGGCACGCCTGCATAGAGGGCGGTCTGCATCAGCACCTCCTTGAGCTCGTCGCGGGTGAAGCCGCCGCGCGCGAGGCCGGTGCGGACGTGGAGCGCGAACTCCTCCCAGCGGCCGAGGCTGATCGTGATCGCGAGCACGAGCAGCCGGCGCGTGCGATCGTCGAGGCCGGGGCGGCCCCAGATCTCGTTCCAGGCGATCCGCGTGATCATCGCCTGGAAGTCGGCGTTGAACGGGGTGCGGGCGGCCAGCGACTTGTCGACCCAGGCGTCGCCGAGCACGCGGCGGCGGTTGCGCAGGCCAGCCTCGAACAGGATATCTGCAGCTTCCTTCGTGGCGGCGTCGGGTTGGAGGAAGTGGCGCAGCGCGGCGGCGAGTGGGGCGGGGGCCTCGATCGGCGGCAGGTGCGCGGAGGCGATCTCAACATGCTGCGCGTCGGGCAGCGCTGCGAGCAACTGGTCGCCATGTCCCGTGAACGGTGTCGAGACGTCGACCGTCCCGGTCACGACCAGCACCGGGACCGCGATCGTGCCGATCCGGTCGGCGAGCGCCATGTGCCGGATCGCGGCACCCGCGCCGGCGTAGCCCGCGTCCGACTGCGCGACGATCGCGCGGCGGAGGCTGTCGACGACCTCGGGATGCTGCGCAGCATAGGGGCCGGAGAGGAAGCGCCCGACCGCCATCTCGGCGATCACGCCGGTGCCTTGGGTACGCACCGTTTCGATCCGGGTCGTCCATGCGGCCGGGTCCATCGCCGCCGAGGTGCAAATCAGCGCGAGCGCAGACACGCGCGAAGGATGATCGAGCGCGAACTGCATCGCGATCATGCCGCCGAGCGACACGCCGGCGACAGCCGCCGTCGCAATCCCCGCTGCGTCCATCACCGCGGCCACGTCGTCCGCGAGCATCGCCATGCTGTAGTTGCCCTCGGGGGCATCGGAGGCGCCATGGCCGCGCGCGTCGATCCGCAGCAGCCGGAAGCTGCCGACCAGATGCGGGAGCGTCGCGTCCCACAGCGCCATGTCCGTGCCGATCGAGTTGAGCAGCACCAGCGGCGGCTTGTCGGCGGCGCCGTCGAGCTTCCAGTAGAGGCGCACCCCGCCACGCGTCGCAAAGGGCATCAGTCGAACTTTCTGTGATGGGCGAGGATCGCGGCGACGATCGCCTCCGACTCGCCGATATCGGTGCCGACGCCAGCCGCAGCAAGGTTGCGTGCGATCGCGGTCTCGTCGATCTCGAGCCCTTCCGCGACGGTCGCCATCGCGGCGGCGGCGCCGGCGGCCAGCAGGAACAGGTCCGCGAGCGCCGGCCCTTCGGCCTGCCAGCCGCCGAGACCGCGCTCCTCCTCCTGCGGCAGGCCGGCGAGGATCGATGCGACCAGGCCGGGCGCGCGGATCGCCGCCGAGAGCGCGACCTGGCAGCCGGTCGGGTTGCGCTTGTGCGCCATCGCAGACGAACCACCGCGTCCGGCGATGACCGGCTCCTGGGCCTCGCCCACCGCATTCTGAGCGAGCAGTGAGACGTCGCGCGCGAATTTGGCCAGCGCGCCGATCACGATGCCGAGTGCTGCGGCGATGGCGGCGACGCCGACTCTCCGCGCCTGCCACGGCACGCCGGCTGCGAGCTCAAGCTCTGCCGCCATCCGCCGCGCGATCGCCGCGCCCTTGCCGTCGAGCCCAGCGCGCGTGCCTGCGGCGCCACCGAATTGCAGCTTGGCGCTGGAGACGACCTCGGCCCCGAGCCGCCGCGCCGCATTGTCGATCCCCGCCGCCGCCTGCGCGAGCCGTAGCCCGAAGCCAACCGGCATCGCATCCTGCAGCAGCGTCCGACCGATCGCAGGCGTCGCGGCGTGGCGTTCGGCAAGCGCGTAGAGTGCGGCGCAGGCGCGATCGAGATCGGTCGCGAGCAGCGCGGCGGCGGCCTTCGCTTGGAGCATCAGCACGGTATCGGCGACATCCTGGCTGGTCGCGCCCTCGTGGACAGCCGCGGCGGCCTCGCCGCCGATTTCGGCGCGCAGCCGCTTGATCAGCGGGATCGCGAGCGTGCCGGCCAAGGCCGCCTCTTCGGCGAGTTTTTCGGCATCGATGCGGATGCGCGAACAGCCCGCGACGATCGCGTCAGCGACGTCGGTGGCGATCAGCCCCTCGCCAGCCTCGGCGCGCGCCAGCGCCGCCTCGAACGCCAGCGCGTGGCCGATCGTCGCGGCATCGTCGAACAGCGCCAGCGTCGCGGGCGTGCTTGACGGGCGCGTACGGAGCAGATCGGTCACCGCCACATCCTCACAGGTCGAAGAATACCGTCTCGTTGTCGCCCTTGAGCACGATGTCGAGCCACCAGCTGCCGTCGTCCTTGCGCTGGGCGACCAGTGTGCCGCGCCGCGCCGCCGGCACCGCGCTCAGGATCGGGTCGACGTCGTTGCCCGCGCCATCGGCGAAGTAGAGCCGCGTCGCGAGCCGCTTGATCAGACCTCGCCCGAACACCGAGAGTGCGAGGTGCGGCGCTTGCAGGCTGTTGCCGGGGCCGGGGACGCGGCCGGGGCGGATCGTGCGGAAGCGGTAGACGCCCTCGACGTCGGTCGAGGCGCGGCCGAAGCCGACGAAGTGCGGATCGCGCGGCACCTCTTCGCGGGTGTCGTCGTCGCTGGCGTAGCGGCCGACGGCATTGGCCTGCCAGAGTTCGATCATCGCGTCGGGCACGACGTTGCCATGGCCGTCGATCACGCGTCCCGCGACCGCGATCACCTCGCCCTCGGGCGTGCCCGTCGGCGCGGAGAGGTTGAGGACATAATGATCCTCGGGGAACAGCTCGGGCCGCGCCCCCATGTCGGACTTGCCGACCAGATCGGCGCCGCCCTTCCAGGGCAGGCCGTAGTGGAAGAAGGGCCCGACGGTCTGTGACGGGGTCTGCCCGAACAGCGTCGGGTCCTGATTGTCGAGGCGCGGCGCGGTGACGCGGTCGGCGGGATCAATGGTCATGCTGGCCCTCCTCGAACGGCGTCTGGTCGCGGCCCTTGAGCACGACGTCGAAGACATAGCCCAGCGCCCAATTGGGTTCGGTGACGCCGATGTCGAAGCGGCAGACCATGCGCTGGCGATAGGGCATCGGCACCGCGTTGGCGATCGGATCGATCTCGATCAGCGGATCGTCGGGGAAATAGAGCTGCGTCACCAGCCGCGTCGCGAACGCCGGCCCGAGCAGCGACAGATGGATGTGCGCCGGGCGCCAAGCGTTGTGATGGTTGCCCCACGGATAGGCGCCGGGGCGGATGGTGACGAAGCGGTAGCGCCCGTCGGCATCGGTGACGACGCGGCCCGCGCCGGTGAAATGCGGATCGAGCGGCGCGTCCCAATTGTCCTTGCTGTGGATGTAGCGGCCCGCCGCATTGGCCTGCCAGATCTCCATCACGGTGTTGGGTACCGGCTTGCCCGCCTCGTCGAGCACGCGGCCGGTGACGACGATGCGCTGGCCCTGCGGCGGGCTCTTATGCTGCGTGGTGAGATCGGCGAGCGCCGGGCCCATCAGCCGCTCCCAGCCGCTCGGGCCGGTCACCTCGGTGAGCGTCTGCGGGACGCGGATCAGCGGCTGGAGCGGGCTGCGCGCGACGGTCGAGCCATAGTCGGGGAAAAGCGATGGCGGCGCGCCAGCATCCTCGCGCGCATAGGTGATCACGTCGCTCATGCTACCGCCTCCGCGGCGAAGGCGCCGGCGTCGAAGCGGGCGCCGGTCTTGGCGGTCACTTCGTCGAGCGTGACGCCCGGCGCCAGCTCGAGCAGGGTGAGGCCGCCCGCTTGTCTGTCGCACGCCATCACGCACAGGTCGGTGACGATCAGGTCGACGACGCCCGCGCCGGTCAGCGGCAGCGTGCAGCGGTCGAGGATCTTGGGTTCGCCATGCTTGTTGGCATGATCCATCACGACGACGACGCGCTTGACGCCCGCGACCAGGTCCATCGCGCCGCCCATGCCCTTCACCATCTTGCCGGGGATCGTCCAGTTGGCGATGTCGCCGTTGGCCGACACCTCCATCGCGCCGAGCACGGTGAGGTCGATATGCCCGCCGCGGATCATCGCGAAGCTGTCGGCAGACGAGAAGAAGCTCGAGGTCGGCAGCGCCGTGATCGTCTGCTTCCCCGCGTTGATCAGATCCGGGTCGGCCTCGCCCTCATAAGGAAAGGGGCCCATGCCGAGCATGCCGTTCTCGGACTGGAGCGTGACGTTGACGCCGTCCGGGATGTAGTTCGCCACCAAGGTCGGGATGCCGATACCGAGATTGACGTAGAAGCCGTCCTCGAGTTCCTGCGCGGCGCGCGCCGCGACCTGTTCTCTTGACCAGGCCATCAGACGGTCTCCCTCTGGCGCACGGTGAGCTTCTCGATCCGCTTCTCGTTGATCGTCGAGAGCACGATACGGTCGACATAGATGCCCGGTGTGTGGATGTGGTCGGGATCGAAGCTGCCCGCCTCGACGATCTCTTCGACCTCGACGACGGTGACCTTGCCCGCGGTCGCCATGGTGGGATTGAAGTTACGTGCGGTCTTGCGAAACAGGAGGTTGCCCGCCGGGTCCGCCTTCCACGCCTTGACGATCGACAAGTCGGCACGCAGCCAGGTCTCGCGGACATACAGCTCGCCGTCGAATTCCTCGACCGGCTTGCCTTCCGCGACGACGGTGCCGACCCCGGTCTTGGTGTAGAAGGCCGGGATGCCCGCGCCGCCAGCGCGAATGCGCTCGGCCAGCGTGCCCTGCGGGGTCAGCTCGAGCTGCAGGTCGCCCGACAGATATTGCTGCTCGAACAGCTTGTTCTCGCCGACATAGGAGGAGACCATCTTGGCGACTTGGCGGCTCTCGAGCAGCATCCACAGCCCGAAGCCGTCGGCGCCGGCATTGTTCGAGATGACGGTCAGGTCCGCGACGCCGGCGCGGCGGATCTCGGGGATCAGGCTCTCGGGATTGCCGGACAGCCCGAACCCGCCCGACATGATCGTCATGCCGTCGAACAGCACGCCGTCCAGCGCCGCGGCTGGGCTGTCGTAGATCTTGTTGGTCATGCGGCCTCCAGCGGTAATCCGACGTAATTTTCGGCGAGCGTCTTCTGCGCGGCCGGGGAGCTCTTGATATAGTCGAGTTCGGCCATCTGCAGCCGGCGCGAAAAGCCGTCCATATCGGGAAAGCGGTGCGTGATCGACGTGAACCACCAGGAGAAGCGCTCCGCCTTCCACACTCGGGCGAGCGCGCGCGCGGAATAGCCGTCGATCCCGGCGACCGATCCGTGGCCGTAGAAGTCGCGCAGCGCCTCGCCGAGCATCGTCACGTCGGAGACCGCGAGGTTCATGCCCTTGGCACCGGTCGGCGGTACGATGTGCGCGGCGTCGCCGGCGAGGAAGAGGCGCCCCCAGCGCATCGGCTCCGACACGAAGGAGCGCAGCGGCGCGATCGCCTTCTCGAACGACGGACCGCGTACCACCTTGGCCGCGGTGACCGGCCCGAGCCGCACGCACAGCTCGTCCCAGAAGCGCTCGTCGGGCCAGTCCTCGATCTTCTCGTCCAGCGCGCACTGGATGTAATAGCGACTGCGCGTCGCCGAGCGCATCGAGGCGAGCGCGAAGCCGCGTTCATGATTGGCGTAGATCAGCTCATGCGCGGCAGGCGGCACGTCGGCGAGGATGCCCAGCCAGCCGAAGGGATAGACCCGTTCGAAGGTTTTCAGCACGTCGGCAGGGATGCTGCCGCGGCTGACGCCGT
>Ga0302314_10021588_pt1 | contig 10593 bp, 12 predicted proteins | sample III_Palsa_N2_3_FD_200533 | JGI IMG/M metagenome (GOLD analysis project Ga0302314, IMG submission 200533) | Peat permafrost microbial communities from Stordalen Mire near Abisko, Sweden - III_Palsa_N2_3 | ecosystem: Environmental > Terrestrial > Soil > Palsa > Peat permafrost | place: Sweden... | reverse complement strand
CTCCCCCTGCGCGAGCACAGACCCCCGGTGCATCACCACCACGCGCGCGCAGCGCGCCGCCTCGTCGAGGTAGGAGGTGCTGATCAGCACCGGCACGCCCTCATCGCGCACCAGGGCCTCGATGATATCCCACAGTTCGCGCCGCGACAGCGGATCGACACCGACCGTGGGCTCGTCGAGAAGCAGCAGTTCCGGCGAGCGGACCAAGGCGCAGGCCAGCCCCAGCTTCTGCTTCATGCCGCCCGAAAGCCGGCCGGCGAGGCGGCCGGTGAAGGGCCCGAGGGCCGTCATGTCCATCAGCCGTGGGTAGGTCTTGCGCCGTTCGGCGCCGGTGACGCCGTGCAGGTCGGCGTAGAAGTCGAGGTTCTCCTGGACGCTCAGGTCCTCATAGAGGCCGAACCTCTGCGGCATGTAGCCGATCCTGTCCTGAACCGCCTGCGGATCCTTGGCGACGTCGACGCCGAGCACGGTCAGCTCACCGGCGTCCGCTCGCATGAGCCCGGCCATGAGGCGGATGAGGGTGGTCTTGCCGGCGCCGTCGGGCCCGACCAGCGCCGAGAGGCTGCCGGGTGCGATTTCCAGCGACACCCCGGCCAGGGCGTCCACGGCCTCGGTGGAACCCTGCTTGAAGCGCTTGCGCAGGTCGCGGCCGGCCACGACCGCGGCGTTCATCGCGGCGCAACCGTGAGCGGCAGATGCACGGTGGCCGGCATGCCGAGCCGCAGATCGTCGGCCGGGTCCTTCACGAACACCCGCACCTCGTAGACGAGGCTCGTGCGCAGCTCCGGCGTCTGCACGGTCTTGGGGGTGAACTCGGCCACCGGCGAGATGAAGCCGACCCAGCCGTCGAACTTGCGCCCGGCGAAGGCGTCGGCGGTCACGCTCGCCTTCATGCCCGGATGCACATGGCCGAGGTCGACCTCGGTGACATAGGCGCGCACCCATTTGGGATCGACGATGGCGAGGGAGAACACCGGCTTCTGAGGCGAGACGATCTCGCCCGGCTCGACCAGGCGGGAGCGGACGACGGCGTTCATCGGGGCGACCAGCACCGCGTCGGCGAGCTCGCGGCGCAGCAGCGCCAGTTGCGCCCGGTCGCCGTCGAGCTGGGCCTGCGCCTGGGCGATGTCTTCGCGCCGAGGACCGATCACCTGCAGGCGCAGGGCCTGCTGGTTGACGGCGAGCCGGGCCTGGGCGGCCTCGGCCGCGGATTTGGCGTCGTCGAGGTCCTGGCGGCTGAGCGCGCGGCCGGAGGAACTCCGGCTCAGCGACGCCAGCCGGTCGTACTTGGCGCGCGCATCGGTTGCGTCGGCCTGGCTCTCGGCCACGGTGGCGCGCGCCTCGGCGATTTCCTCCGGCCGTGAACCGCTCCGAAGTTTATCGACCACCTGCTGCTGGGCCGCCACCTGGGCGGCGCTCTGGTCGGCCTGCGGCGCCAGGCGGCCAGTGTCGAGGCGCGCGAGAACCTGGCCGCGCACCACCTTGTCGCCCTCGCTGACCAGGACCGCCTCGACCCGCTCGCTGTCGTTGAACGGCAGATCCACCTCACGAAGATCGACGTTGCCGTAGAGGGTGATCTCAGTGCGCGCCGTGTGCCGATGACCGAGCCACCAGGCCCCACCAGCCACGGCGACCACCACGACGAGCACCAGCGCGATGATGCCGGGAGAGAGTTTCATGGCGACACCTGTTAGGCGGCCAACTAGACGGGAGACATTGATCGATGTCAAATCCGAAATTGAAATTTAATTTGCACCGACGCCGGGCGGGACTTATGGTGGCCCCATGGCGTCGAGGCCGAACCCTTCAGCGCGTCGCTTCCCGGCCCGGCGCGGAGGCGCGCGGTCGAACACGCGCGGCCAGCTCCTGGAGACCGCCGGCGAGGTCTTCGCTGAGCGCGGCGTGGACGCGACCACCGGCCTGGAGATCAGTCAGCGAGCGAACGTGAACGCCGCGGCCATCAACTATTATTTCGGCGGCATGGAGGGCCTGTACGAGGCGGTGCTCGGCGAGGCGGTCAGGCGCATGCCCCGTCTCGAGACGCTCTCGGCCCTCGTGGCGCAGAACCCGGATGCGCGGGTGCAGCTTCGCGCGGTCATCGCGCTGGCGGCCGGGGTGATCACCGGGCCTCCCGACCACGCCTGGATCGTCCGCCTGCTGATGCGCGAGGTCGTCTCGCCGTCGGCGGCGTTCGATCGGCTGATTCTCCAGGCCGAGGGGCTGCCCAAGGTTCGGCTGTTCGGATCGATCGTCGCCCAGATCATGGACCTGCCCGTCGACCACCCTGCCGTCGCGCTGGGCTGCATCTGCGTGCTGGCGCCCTGCCAGGTGATGCTCATCGGTCAGGCGACGCTACTGGAGCGCGCCTTTCCTGACCTGGACCTGTCGCCCGTCGGCGCGCCGTCGCTGGTCGAGCGCCTGACGACCTTCGCTCTTGCCGGGCTCGACGGGATCGCTAGGACGGCGAAGGGCTGACCCGAGGGAGTAGACCATGGCGCGCTGGCGATCGGCGATCTTGGCGACGATCCTGGTTGCGGCGGGCGCGTCAACGAACGCGGCGCCGTGCACCCTCGCCGCCCTGCATTGGATGAAGGGCGTCTGGCGCAACGGTGATGGGCAGACCCGAAGCGAGGAGCGCTGGACGATCGGTCCCGGCGACCGGCTGATGGGCAGTTCGTGGCTGCTCCACCCCGACCGTGCGGGCGGCGTTATCGAGGCGAGCACCATCCAAGATGAAGGAACGGGCGTGGCCATGAAGCTGCGCCACTTCTCCGCGACGCTCGGCCAGGCGCGGGAGGAGAAGAATGCGCCGATGGTGTTCGCCGCCGCGCGCTGCGACGCCAACGCCGTGGTCTTCGATGGACAAGGGCCGCAGGCCGGCGAGCACATGACCTATCGGCGCAGCGGCGACACCCTGGATTTCGTGGGCGACTTTCTGCACCAGGGAACGCCGATCAAGGTCGAAGTCAGGTTCCAGAGAGCAGACGACTGAGCGTGGCGAAGCAGCGCCGCCGATCCCGAGTATCAGGCCAAGCTGGAGCGCTATCGGCGTGTGGCGGCTACGATTCCCGAGGTGACCGTCAAAGGCGCGGCCAATCCCCACACATCGATCAACGGTCACATGTTTTCCTACCTGCATGCGTCCGGATGCATGGCCCTCAGATTGCCGCCCGGCCCGCGCGAAACGTTCCTGGAGCGATACGCCCCGACGCTCTTCCATGCCTATGGCGTCGTGCAGAAGGAGTATGTGACCGTACCTGACGCGCTCCTCGCCACGTCGGACGAACTCAGCCCTTACTTGCGCTCGAGCTTCGAATGGATCCAGACTCTGAAGCCCAAACCGACGGCCCGAGGAAGAGGCTCGATCAGGCCCCTTCCAGCTTCCGGACATTCGCGACGTTTCCCTTGCACGCTGCTCCACCCGATAGCTACGGTTCGGGGCAGCGATCGAGCGGTGGGGCCGCATCCGCATGTCCGACGTCTTCATCTCCTACGCGCGGTCCACCGCCAGGCAGGCCCAGGCGGTCGCCGAGGCGCTACGCGCGCACGGCTACAGCGTCTGGATCGATGACGACCTGCCCGCCCACCGCACCTCAGCCGGGTGATCGAAGAGCAGATGACGGCGGCCAAGGCGGCGGTGGTGATCTGGTCAGCGGACGCGGCGCAGTCCGAGTGGGCGATGTCGGAAGCCAACCGCGCGCGCGAGGACCACAAGCTCGTCCAGGTCGCCACCGACACGGCCCGGCTGCCGATGCCGTTCGACACCATTCAGTGCGCGGACCTGGCTGGCTGGGCGGGCGACACCGAAACGCCGGGCTGGCGTAACGTGGTGTCCAGCATCGGCGATCTGGTTGGCGGAGCCGGGTCATCGCCAAGCCGGACGACCGCCGTAGCCACTGCGGCCAAGTCGACGGAGCCCCTGCTGGCGGTGGGCGTTCGACAACCTCTCGGGCGATCCTGAGATGGCCCCAATTGGGCATGACAGACGAGGTGTTCGGCCTGATCGATCAAGCCTCATTCGCCCACGTGTTCGATGATGCGCCAGCGCCATCGGGAGTCACCAACCCCGGCGCCATTTTCGCGCAGCTCAACATGGCGATGATCGGCGACCTCCGTTTCGTTGGCCTCTGCGCCAAGCTCGGCCTATGCGCCTATTGGGTGAAGACCGAGCGTTGGCCAGATTGCGTCGATGAGGTCGCATACGACTTCAAGGCCGAGGCACAGCGACTGCCGGGCGCGGCGGCCTGACTTATCCCCCAGCCGGGTGGTCCCGACTTACTGTGCCAGGGCGCGGGCGGCGAGGTCGCGCCAGAGGCGGCCTTCCTTGCGGAATTGGGGATTGGCTTGGGCGATGGCGATCCATCTCGGCGACGGCTTCGCCGGCGTCGGCGCGGCGTCCGGTGCGGGCCAGGAAGGCGGCGTAGCGCCCCAGTCCCTCGAGGCCGGGCAGGCGGCCGGCCGCCCACTGGTAGGCCGTGTCGGCCTCGCTCATCCGTCCCAGCCCCTCGTAGGCGCGGCCGAGCGCCAGGGCGACGACCGGCGTCCGGCCGCGATCGGTATCTTCACCGAGCGCGTCGAGGAGCTTCAGGGCCTCGCCATAGCGGCCAAGCTCGATCAGGGCCAGCGCCCGACCGAGCAGGAGGGCGGGGTCCTCGGCATGGATGCCCTGCGCAGCCTGGGCGTAGAGCTGCTCGGCATCGGCATGCTGGCCCATGGCGGCCGCGGCCTTGGCCAGGCGCATCTGATTGTGGACGGTAGGCGTCACGTCGCACGCAGCCTTCGCCTGGCGATACTCCCTATGGGGATCCAGCGTCTCGCGCGCGCTCTGGCCGATCCGCCGCGCCGTCGGTCCGCTGGAGAGCGACGGCAGCACGATGGCGATGAAGTAGACGAGGCCGCCCAGCCACGGGATCATCAGGATGATCATCAGCCAATACATGGCCTGGTTCGTGCGCACGACATGCACGCACAGAGCGATCGCAAAGATCAGCCACAGACCTATGCCGGGCAGCACCATTCAGCGGCCTCCCAAGCCAATCCTACGCCTGGCCGCGTCCGACGCCGTCACTCGACGTCCCTGGCCGCGGCCCGGGGATCGAGCTTGGGCGCGGGCGCCAGCCGTAACACCTCGGCCTGATAGCGCTCGTCCTCACCCAGCGCGAGCAGGGGCGTCGCCTTGGCGCAGGCTTCGATCAGGCCCTTCACCCAATCGGCGTCCACCTTGTGGAAGTCGGATAGCACGTGGCCCATCACCCTGTCCTTGTGACCGGGATGGCCGGTCCCCAGGCGCGCGCGGCGGAAGTCCGGGCCGATGCGGGCGGTGATTGAGCGGATGCCGTTGTTACCGGCCGCGCCGCCCCCGGTCTTCATGCGAAATCGACCGGGCGCGAGATCGATCTCGTCATAGAACACGACCACGTCGGCCGGCTCGAGCTTGTAGAACTTCACGGCGTCACCCACCGCCTTGCCGCTATCGTTGTAGAAGGTCTGCGGCTTGAGGATCAGGGCGCGCACAGGACCTTGGGGTGTGTCGATCTGACCCTCCCGGGTCAGGCTGGAAAAGCGGGCGCGCTCGCGGTCGAACCCCCACCGCCGGGCGATGGCATCGACGGTCATGGCGCCGAGGTTATGACGGTTGCCGGCGTATACGGGGCCTGGATTGCCGAGGCCCGCGAGGATCAGCATGCGCTTTGCTCCAGCGAGCGCCCCGCGACGACCAAGGCGAAGGACCGGCCAACGCCAGACCCGGGTCTCTCGCGCAGCGGTCAGGCGGCGCCTTCCTCGCCTTCCTCGCCGGCCACCTCGGCGGCCGTCATCGCCGACGACGTCGCGATCGAGGCGACGGTGGCGTCGCGATGGTGCGCGGTGAGTTCCACGCCCGCGGGCAGGGCCAGGTCAGCGGCGCGAACGGAGTCGCCGATGTCGAGGCCTTCGAGGTCGATCACGATCTCCTCGGGAATCGAGTCGGCCGGGACCATCAACTCCAACTCGTGGAGGTTGATGTTGAGGGCGCCCCCGCGCTTGAGGCCCGGAGACGTCTCATGGTTGCGGAAATGCACCGGGATGCTGATGCGGATCAGCTGATGCTCCTCGACGCGATAGAGGTCGAAGTGGACCGGGGCGTCGGTCACCGGGTGAAACTGCACGTCCTTGGCGATGACCGGCTGCACCTCGTCGCCGTACTTGAGCGTGACCAGGTGGCCCAGGAGCTTGCCGGTATGCAGCGCCTTGCGGAACTCGGCCGCCTTGACCGCGATCGAGACGGGCGCCTTGGCGCCGCCATAGAGGATGCCCGGCACCAGGCCGGCGCTGCGCGCCGCACGCGCTCCGCCGGTGCCGGCGCGCTCGCGGACTTCGACATTCAGGACGATATCGGCCATGGCCTTGCCTCGAAAAGATTGCGCCGCGCGAAGAGATCGCCGCGCGGCGCCGCGTCTTCGGGCTCGTCAGCGAACCCGATCAAAAAAGGTGCGGCTGGATACACGATGGCGTGGCGCGATGCAATCAGCCGCGTCCTGCATCAGCCGTGTGCCCGCTTCGCCTTCTTCTTGGGAGGGGGCGCCGCGGCGATGGCCGGCGGCGGCGGGGCCGGCACGCTCAGGCCGGCATTGATCACCAGACACGCGCCAGTGTCGCTCATCCCGTGCTGGCCCATGCAGTAGACGTCCTCATAGTGAGGCTTGGCGACCGCCAGACACTGATAGAGGTTGAGCTTGGCCATGCCCAGGCAGGTGGCCGTCGTGTCGTCCGCCGCGGGACTTGCCAGGCGATCGTAGGTGTCATCGGCGGCCTCCCCGAGGGCGGCGATGGCCGCGAGCTGAACCGCGCGCGCGACCAGCGGCGTGTAGGGCGGCTGTAGCGGCGGCGCGGTGATCGTCAGAGGCGCCGCCCCGCTCGCCGCCCGCTGCAGCGCGTCGACGTGATCGTCCGCAAGCGGCAACGCGTCGTGGCCGCGAGCTTCCACGGCCGCAAGCCGGCCGGGGCGGTCGGCCACCTCCTGCTTGGACCAGTCCTGGTGCTGTATGTCGTAGGAGGCCTGCTTCATGGTCTTGCCGAGGTCGAACAGCTTCAGTCCCGCCGAGCCCAACGCTTCCCGCGCCAGCCCCGCGGCGCCGTCGGCGCCTTTGAACAACAGGGCGTAGGCCGGGTCGGCGGCGAGATAGCCCACCATCAGCCGACGGTTGTCCGGCGTGTTGCCGGCGGCGCGCACGGCGGCGACAAAATCGGTGTCTTCGAGGGCGGCGACGGCGGCATAGGCGACGGCGCCCCGCACGAGGGCCTTTGGCTCATAGGCGGTGGCGTCCTTGAGCGCGCGGGCGATCCCTTCCCCACTGGTGAACGCCGGCGAGGTCGTCGTAACGCGCTCGAGATAGGCCTGATAGGCCGCCGCCTCGGCCAGGAGCCCCGGCGGCAGACCGACCGGTCCCGGCGGCGCGGGCGGCGGCGGAGTTGGGGGCGGCGGCGCTTCCACAACGGGTGGCTTCTTCGAGCGCGCGTCGGACTCAAGGGGCGGCGCGCAGAGCGCAGCGCCGGCCAGGGCGATGGTCACAAAGGCGCGGGCTGGGCGCAGCCAACTCATGCGTACAAACTCCTCGTGGCGCGGGCGAGGCGCAGCGATTGCGCGCGCGAATCGGCGAGAATGTGGCCCGCGCGCCTTGATGAACTCCTAAGAGGCCGCCTCAGTCGAACAGCTTGGAAACAGATTCCTCGTTAGCGATCCGCCGAATCGCTTCGCCGATCAGGGCCGCGCAGCTGACCACGCGGATCTTGCCGCCCGGGGTGATCCGCTCCTGAGTGGCGATCGAATCGGTGACCACCAGCTCCTTGAGCACCGAGCCGTTCACGCGTTCCACGGCAGACCCCGACAGCACGCCGTGGGTGACGTAGGCGGAAACCTCGCCGGCGCCGGCGTCCGCCAGCGACTGGGCGGCGCTGCACAGCGTCGTCGCCGAGTCGACGATGTCGTCAAAGATGATCAGCCGACGCCCGGCCACGTCGCCGACGATATTCGCCACTTCCGAAACCCCCGGCCCCTGCCGGCGCTTGTCGACGATGGCGAGGCCGGCGTTCAGCCGACTGGCCAGCGCCAGCGCCCGCACCACGCCGCCGACATCGGGCGAGACGATCACGAGGCCCGCGCAATCGGGATAGTGGGCCTTGACGTCGGCGGCCATCAGCGGCGCCGCCTGGAGGTTATCCGTCGGAATGTCGAAGAAACCCTGGATCTGTCCGGAGTGCAGATCCATCGTCAGCACGCGGTCGGCGCCGGCGCGGGTGATCAGGTTTGCGACCAGCTTGGCCGAGATGGGCGTGCGGCCGCCGGTCTTGCGGTCCTGGCGGGCGTAGCCGAAGTACGGCGTGACCGCGGTGATGCGTCTGGCGGACGCTCGCTTGAGCGCATCGACGCACACCAGCAGCTCCATCAGATTGTCGTTGGCCGGAAAGCTGGTGGACTGAAGGACGAATACATCTTCGCCGCGCACGTTCTCGTCAATCGTCACCCAGGCTTCGTTATCCGGAAAACGCTTCACAACCGCCCGGGTCAGGGGCACGTCCAGCGACTGTGCGATCGCTTCGGCGAGCATACGGTTGGAGTTGCCGGCCAACAGCTTCATGTTCGGGCCCCGCGGGCGCGATCTTCGCTCGATCGTCTGGCGAGGCTTCTAACAGCGCGCGGCCCGGGGGCAAGAGCGCCCGCGCAACGATGCAGTTCAGCTCTCCAGCATGATCGCCGAGAGCAGACGGCCGTAGTCGTCCTCGCCGCGATGGAAGGCGCGTCGATTGGAGAAGAAGTCCGCCTCCTCGGCGCAGGTGTCGCGGCCGATCCACTCGCGCGAAGCGACGCCGGCCGCCTCGAGACGCCAGAGCACGAAGCCGGGCAGGTCGAACTGCCGCTTGTCGGCGCGCGCGCCGGCGGCGAAGAAGCGCTTGGCGCCCGGCGCGCCGGCCTCGAATCGCTGCACGAACTCCAGCCCGACCTCATAGGACGCCTGGGCGATGCATGGCCCGACGGCGGCGATCATATGCTCCGGCCTGGCGCCAAGCTCGATCATTCTGGCCACGGCCGCGCCGACCACGCCCGCGAGGGCGCCCTGCCAGCCGGCATGGACTGAGGCGACGACCCGGGCTGCGGGATCGGCGATCAACACCGGCGCGCAATCGGCCGCGAGCACGCCGCAGACCAGACCGGCCCTGGCCGTGACCACCCCGTCCGCTCGCGGCCGCTCGTCGCCCCACGGCCCGTCGGCGGCGACCACTTCGGCCGAATGGATCTGATAGCAGACGTTGAGCGCGCTCGGCGGCGCGGCGAACACGGCCGCGGCGCGACGCCGGTTTTCGGCCACCGCCGCCGGAACATCGCGCGAGCCGCGGCCGAGGTTCAGGCTCTCGTATATGCCCGTCGAGACCCCGCCGCGCCGGGTCAGGAACGCGTGGCGCACGCCTGGCGCGGCGCTCAGAAGGGGAGCGTGAAGCGCCGGCGTCGCGTTCACCCGAGTTCGAACCCCGGCGGCGCCAGGCCGGGCGCGTGGACGCAGGCGACCTTGAAGAGTTTCCCCATCTGGCCCGGCGCGACCAGCCGATCGAGTTGGCGCTCGATCTGGAGCGCGCGACCGGGATTGCCGCGGACCAAGGTCCGGGCGCGGGCGTCGATGCCCAGGCGTCGCAGGAACTCACCCTGGGCCAGGATCGGCGTGGCGCACGCGCCGCCGGCTTCGGCTGCGGCGATAAAGGCCCGGAAGTCGACGTGAGCGGTCAGATCGGCCTGACCGGGATTCTCAAGCGGCCCTTCCTTGCCGTGCCCGCGCACGGCCTGCAGCGTATCGCCGAAGCTAGGCTCGTCGCGCCCATAGTCGACGAACAGCGCAGCCCCGCCTGTTTCCGTAACTCGCGCGCCCATCGCGCGACCGAACGCCTCCAGGGCCGGCGACCACTCGACCACCGATCCTCCCTCCCCCTCGTTTGGAGATGGTTCGGATGTCGCTCTCCGCTGGAACCCCCTACCCGCCCTTCGGGCGTACTCCCCCCAAGGGGCGGAGAGAGGCGTGTAGCGAGCCGCTGCTTTCATGTCTCTTCCCCCCTTGAAGGAAGTACCGGCCTTGGGGGAGGTACCGGCCTTGGGGGAAGTACCGGCGAAGCCGGCGTGGGGGGCTCCAGCAGAGTGCGGCGACAGCACATCTCCAAGACCAAACGCCAGCGCTCCCCTCTCATCCACCCCCACCATGCGCTCGCGCCATCCGCCCGGCGTCCACACCGCCTGGCGGATGGGGAGGCAATCGAGGAATTCGTTGGCGATCAGGAGCGCCGGCGCACCCGTCGGCAGATCCTCGATGGTTTCGGCCCACCGCGGCGATGCGTCCGGTCCCGCCAACGCCTGCGCCTGAGCCACTCGCAGCAGCTCGCTTGTTTCGACCAGCCAGACGTCGGCCGCCTCGCGGAACCCCGGCGCTGCGCGCGCCGCGCTCAGCATATCGCCCATCATGGTCCCGTCGCCCGGGCCCAACTCCGCCAGGATCACCCGCGCCGGCCGCCCGAGGTCGGCCCATGTCTGCGCGGCCCACAGGCCGAGAAGCTCGCCGAATATCTGCGAGACGT
>Ga0302314_10021586_pt1 | contig 10593 bp, 9 predicted proteins | sample III_Palsa_N2_3_FD_200533 | JGI IMG/M metagenome (GOLD analysis project Ga0302314, IMG submission 200533) | Peat permafrost microbial communities from Stordalen Mire near Abisko, Sweden - III_Palsa_N2_3 | ecosystem: Environmental > Terrestrial > Soil > Palsa > Peat permafrost | place: Sweden... | reverse complement strand
GGACGCGCTGATCGACCATACCCGCAAGGCCCTGGCCGAGATCGGCATCGACGAGCCGACCCTGGTGCGCGTCCCCGGCTGCTTCGAGCTGCCGGTGGCCGCGCACGCCCTGGCCCGCAACCGCTATGACGCGATCGTGGCCCTGGGCGTGGTCATCCGCGGCGGCACGCCGCACTTCGAGTACGTCTGCTCGGCGGCCACCGACGGGCTGACCAAGGTCTCGGTCGAGTCCGGCATCCCGATCGGCTTCGGTGTGCTCACCTGCGACACCGAGCAGCAGGCGCTGGACCGGTCCGGGCTGCCCGGCTCGGCCGAGGACAAGGGCCGCGAGGCCGCCCTGAGCGCGGTGGCCACGGCGCTGACCCTGAAGGGGCTGTTCGACCAGTGAGCGCCGTCGCCGAGGGAACTGAGGCCGGGACCGGGGCCGCCGCGAAGACCGGCACCGCGAAAACCTTCGAAGAACTCTTCGCCGAACTCACCGCCAAGGCCGCGGCCCGCACTCCGGGCTCGCGCACCGTGGAGCTGGTCGCAGCCGGGGTGCACGCGATCGGCAAGAAGATCGTGGAGGAGGCGGCCGAGGTCTGGATGGCCGCCGAGCACGAGGGGGCCGACCGCACCGCCGAGGAGATCAGCCAACTGCTCTACCATCTGCAGGTCCTGATGGTGGAGCGGGGCATCGGCCTCGACGAGGTTTATTCGTACCTGTAGACAGTAGACACCTGTCACCGGCCCAGTGGAACGGCAATTCTCAAGGAAGGCAGCACGACCATGCTCCGGATCGCGGTACCGAACAAGGGCACGCTCTCGGAAGCGGCGGGCACCCTGCTGCAGGAGGCCGGCTACCGGCCGCGCAAGGACCGGGAACTGATGGTGGTGGACCCCGGCACCGGGGCCGAGCTGTTCTTCCTGCGCCCGCGGGACATCGCCACCTATGTCGGCACCGGCCGGCTCGACGTCGGCATCACCGGCCGGGACCTGCTGCTGGACTCCGCCGCCCCGGCCGAGGAGATCGTGCAGCTGGGCTTCGGCCGCTCCACCTTCCGCTTCGCCGGCCGGCCCGGCACCGGCTCCACCATAGAGGATCTCAAGGGCCTGCGTATCGCCACCTCGTACCCCGGCATCGTGCGGGCCCACCTGGCGGAGTCAGGGGTGACGGCCGAGGTGGTGGAGCTCGACGGCGCGGTGGAGATCGCGATCCAGCTCGGCGTGGCCGACGTGATCGCGGACGTGGTCTCCACCGGGACCACGCTGCGCCAGGCCGGGCTGGAACTGATCGGCTCGACCATCTTCGAGTCCGAGGCCGTGCTGATCCGCCGGCGCGGGGCCGAGGAACTGCCGGCCGTGGACCAGTTCGTCCGCCGGATCCAGGGCGTCCTGGTCGCCCGCCGCTACGTGCTGATGGACTACGACATCAGGGCGGAGAGCCTCAAGGCGGCCGTCGCGGTCACTCCCGGCCTGGAGTCGCCCACGGTCTCGCCGCTGCACACCGAGGGCTGGGTGGCGGTGCGCTCTATGGTGTTGCGCGACGACGCCCAGCGGATCATGGACGATCTCTGGGAACTCGGCGCACGCGCTATCCTGGTCACGGACATCAGGGCCTGTCGGCTCTGACGGCGATGTCCGCCAGTGGTGGCTGCCTTTTCGGCTGCGCTGATGGGTTCGCTGCGGACGTCTGACGCAGGAGACTAGGCGCGAAGAGTGGGATCGGTGACCCCTAACAACGAAGTGGGCGGCGGCGCGCTGTCCTCTCCGGAGGGCTGCGACGGCGCCCTGCCCGTCCTGCCGATAACCTGGCGGCCGACCCGGACCCGGATCGTCATCTGCAGCGTCGGGGCTCTGATAGTGACGTCGATGACGATAGTCGCGATCCTGCTGCCCGGCGACGGCGGCGCGCCGTGGTCGGCGGCGGACCGGATCGCCTTCGGCGGGGTCGGATATCTCGGCGCCGCGGTGCTCGCGATTCTGGCCAGGCCCAAGGTCATCGCGGATCGCGGCGGCCTGACCGTCGTCAACATGCTCAGCCGTCATCGACTGGAGTGGGCCCAGATCGTCCGGGTCAATCTGCGACCCGGCGATCCCTGGGTCCTGCTGGACCTCGACTCCGGCGAAACCTTGCCTGCCATGGGAATCCAGACCGCCAACGGGCTGCGTGCGGCCCGGTTGGCGGTTGCGGACCTGCGCGCCCTGGTCGAGCTGTACTCCTACGCAGGTCCGGCTTAGGAATCCGCTTTACTGCTGTTGCGGCTGCTGCTGGCGGCGGCGTCCGGCGGTGCGGCGGGTGAGCCACCACCATTCAGCGAGGACCAGCACAATCAACAGGATTGCCGTCGCGGCGGTGATCCAGGTCCCTGCGTTGTCGTGCGGCGCGGCGTATCGCAACGTGACCGTGTGCTCGCCGGCCGGTACAGCTACGGCCACGACTCCCTCGTCAGCGGCGACCAGGGGAGCCTTCTTGCCGTCGACGGTGGCGGCCCAGCCGACCTGGTCCGCGTCGGCCACGACCAGATAGCCGGCGCCCTGCGCGTCGACTGTGGAGCTCACCGTCTCGCTGCCGTCCTCGGTCACGTGAACGGTGGCCGGGGCGCCGGAGGCCGCCGGGCCGGGGGCGGAGAGCACAACCGTGCTCGCCGGCACCGCGCCGTCGGCGAGTTTCGCGACCCGGGCGGACTGATCGGTGATGACCTCGGACTGCGACGCCCAGCGGATCCTGGGCAGCGCGTTGAGCCGCTGGTATATCACCGAGGTTCCGACATGGACCAGGTCGAGGCCGTCGTCGGCGCTGGACACGGCGGTCGGGGCGATCGCGCCGGCGGCCGCGGCGACGGTGACCGGGGCCGGCCCGTCGAGGGTCACGGTGGCGGTCAGCTTCGTCCCGTCCGGCTCGGCCTGGGCGGCGACCGGCAGTTCGAAGACGGTGCCCGCGGTCATCCCGACGGTGAGCCGCTTGGAGGAGGCGACCTGTTTGCCGGTGGCGTCGCGGATCACCACGCTCACCGAGCTCTTCGGGTCGGGCTTCGAGATCTTCTCCGGGACCGTGCCGGTCGGCGTGAAACCGACCGCGCGCAGCCCGCCGGTGGCCGGAACCGCGAACGTGGTCGGCTGGCCCGGCTGCAGAGTGAGGTCGGTGCCGTCGCTCTTCGTGCTGGTCGTCGTGCCGAAGACCGGATCCGAGAGCGCCGCGACGAAGTACTTGGTGCCCAGCACGTCCAGGATCGGGCTGGTGGCCTGGCCGATGTCGTCCCCGAACGTGATGTACGAAGATTCGGGGACCGGATCGTCCGGCATGCCGCTGACCAGCTGGGCATAGGCGTCGTTGATGAACGTGTGCCCGCCGGTCGAGCGCAGCTGGTAGGCCGTGTTGATGCTGAAGGTCATCGCGCCGGTGGTCGCGGCGAACCGCTGCTCTCCGAGGTTGGCGCCGAGATAGCTGAAGGTGTCGTTGGACGGGTAGAACGTGTCCTTGGACGAGATCGGATTGAAGAGCATGGTGAAGAAGAGCCCTTGCGCGGTGACCAGCAAGGGGATGAGGGCGGCCGCCCCGAATCGGACGGCTCGGTGCGCCTGCGTGGGCGAGTGCCCCCCGCTCTTGCGGCCGGTGCGCCACAGGACGATGACGCAGCCGATCGCGGCCGCGACCAGGAAGAGTCCCAGCAGGACCTGGAGAATGAAGTTGCGGTCCGCGGCGGTCATGTCCCGCGTCGCGGTCGCCCGGGCCGTCGCCGCCACCGCGGCGGCGATGCGATGGCCGTCCAGGATCAGGGTGATCGCGACGGCGCCGGTCGCGGCCGCCACGGCGGCCGGCCAGGCCCATCTGCGCAGCCGCAGCCTGAGCGGCACCGCAGCGGGCGCGCGCTGCTCCCGCCAGCGCAGCAGCAGCTCGAAGCCGACCGCGGCGAGCACGGCGATGAGGAAGCCCAGCACGCTGCGCCCTCTGCCGATGAAGTTCTCGCCGAAGAGCGAACGCAGGCCCGGAAGGTCCTGCAAGACGGCCAGCGGCGGCCCGCCCAGGTAGACCAGCGTGCCCCAGGCCGCGGTGCCGGCCACCATGAACCACCAGGTCGCCGTCGGCAGCAGGGTTCTGCCGCGCCGGGCCAGGGCCAGCGCCACGAGGGCCAGGACCAGGGCGGCGGCCCCGATGTAGGAGCCCTCCTCGATGATATTCGCCGACAGGATCCACTGCGGCTCGTGCTGCGGGTTGGCGGTCCCGAAGGCCCACGGCGCGATCGCCGTGACGAGGGCCACCGCTTCGATGTGGGTCGTCCCGGTCTCGTCGCGGCCCTCGATGAACCAGGAACTGAAGAAGGTGGCGAACGGCAGCAGCTGGACCGCCGCCAGTCCGATCCCGGCCAGGAGGCCGAACACGGAGCCTGCCAGCACCTTCAGGAGACGGCGCAGGTCGCCGCGGTATTCGGCGATGATCCGGGTGAGCAGGTACGCGGCGCCGGTCAGCAGCGCGTAGCCGGCGACCGAGGGGAAGCCGCCCAGAAGCAGCGCGGCGACCGCGACCGCGATCAGTGCGCAGTCTCGCAGCCGGCGTTCCTGCACCAGGCGTTCGAGCGCCCAGAAGAGCACCGGGATGAACGCCGCGACCCGGGTCTGCGGGAATCCCAGCCAGAGCACCATGAAAGCGCTGCTGGTGAAGACCAGGCCGCCGGTGAGCGCCGGTACCCGGGAGATGCGCAGCCGGCGCAGGAACAGGAATGTCGCGCCGACCGAACAGATGATTTCAAGCAGATGCTCGTATGCGGGGGCGAGCCAGGTCGGCATCAGGTAGTAGACGACGGTCAGCGGGGAGTACAGCGCGTCGCTCGGGATCGCCGCGAGCGGCGTGCCGCCTGAAATGTACGGATTCCACTGCCCGGAACTGTCCTGGCCCACCAGATCCTTGTACACGATCGTGCTCGGCAACTGCGCGGTGTATATGTCCTGCAGCAGGGTGTTATCCGTCGGGGTGTCGACATATCCTGCGGAGGCATAGGGATCGACCCGGACCATGCTGTTGGTGCTCGCGAGCACCGAGGTGCCGAGCAGCGGGCCGCTGGTCCCCCACAGGGCGAAGAGCGCCACCGCGATGAACGTGACCACGCCGAGCAGGGTCGGCCGCTTTCGGCGTGAAATCCACGCCTTTGTCCATCCGTCCGGGGCGGCAGCCGGTACGGGGAGATCGTCCAGGACCGGCTCCGGTGCGGGCGCGGCGGCGGTCGGGTCGGGCGTTAGTGGCATCGAATCCCATTAGCGCTGGTAGTGGGGTTGCAGGCGCAGCTCGTTGGGTGACACTACCCCCAACTTATGAAGTTCTTCCTCAGACTCGTCGAAGGCTGTCTTCAGGTTTCTCGGGCAGTGTATGCCGCGTGACGGGAGCGTCGCGACAAATCGTGCCGATTGTCGGGCGGGCTTGTGCGGTACCCTCTGCCAAACCGATTGAGCAGGTTGTATCCGCGACCGCCGCCGAGTCGGCGTACAGTCCGGCGAGAGTTGGACAACACAAGTAGCCTGAAGGCGGGCAAATGCCGGCATCGCCGCCGCATCCGCTCCGCGCGCCCCCGTCCGACACCGATCCCCGGACCACCGGGATCGGTACCCCGAGAGGAACACACCGTGATAATCACGGACCCGGCCAGGTCGAAGCAGCTGCCGACGGTGCCTGTGCCCGCCGTCGCTGACGAGGACGCACTCGACGTCACCATCGTTCTGCCGTGCTACAACGAGGAAGACCACCTGCTGCAGGAGTTGCAGCGAATAAGCCAGGCGATGGACGCGTCGGGCTACAGCTACGAACTGCTCAGCATCGACGACGCCTCGACGGACTCGACCCTGGCGGTACTCCAGAAGGCCGAACTGGACCTGCCGAATCTGAAGGTCGTCTCGTTCCGCCGCAACGGCGGCACCGGCACGGTGCGCCGGATCGGCACCCAGACGGCCCGCGGCGCGATCGTGGTCTGGACCGACGCCGACCTGACCTACCCCAACGAGCGCATCCCCGAGCTGGTCCGGATGCTGATGGAGGACCCGAGCATCGACCAGGTGGTCGGCGCCCGGACCACCGAGCAGGGGACCCACAAGCTGCTGCGGGTCCCGGCCAAGTGGCTGATCCGCAAGATCGCCGAGGTCCTCACCAACCAGAAGATACCCGACCTCAACTCGGGCCTGCGGGCGATGCGCCGCGACGTGGCGCTGCCGTACCTTTACCTGCTGCCCCCCGGCTTCTCCTGCGTCACGACGATCACGCTCGCGTTCCTGTCGAACCAGCACGACATCGCCTACGTGCCGATCGCCTACGCCAAGCGGGCGGGCAAGTCGAAGTTCAAGTTCGTGAAGGACGCCTACCGGTACATCCTGCAGGTCCTGCGGATGGTGATGTACTTCAACCCGCTGAAGGTCCTGATGCCGCCCGCGATCTGGCTGATCGTGATCGGCGTCGTGAAGCTGGTCTACGACCTCGCGGCGCACCCGTTCAAGGTGGCCCAGGACACGGTGCTGATCTTCCTGGCCGGCCTGATCATCGGCTCGGTCGCGCTGCTCGCCGACCTGATCGTGCGCTCGCGCGACCACTAGGCGTATATTCCACGAGTCGTCCGTCACGCTTCGAACAAGGGGATTGCCGTTATGCCGGTTGGGCCTGAATCCGCACGGTTGTGGTCGGGCCGCGACGCCGATCGGCTCGCCCCGCTGACCCCGAACGCATGGCTCCGCTTCGACATGGTCGCGCGGATGTTCCCCGACGGCGTGACGGACGTACTCGAGGTCGGCTGCGGCCAGGGCTCGTTCGGACTACGGGCGGCCAAGCACCACCGCTACGTGGGCCTCGAACCCGATACCGGGTCCTACGAGGTGGCCAGGCAGCGGTTCGAGCAGGCCGGGCTCGGCGAGGTCAGGAACACGATGCTGGCCGACCTGCCCGCGGACGACCGCTTCGACCTGGTCTGCGCCTACGAGGTGCTTGAGCACATCGAGGACGACGTCGCGGCCCTGGCCGAGTGGGCCGGACGGCTCCGGCCCGGCGGCTGGCTGCTGCTGTCGGTGCCGGCCCACCAGAGCCGCTTCGCCGCTGCTGACGAGCTGGTGGGCCACTTCCGGCGCTACGATCCGGACGCCATGGCCGACCTGCTGCGCCGCACCGGCCTTGAGGACATCGAGGTGCGCGAATACGGGATGCCGCTGGGATACGCCCTGGAGGCCGGACGCAACGCGATCGGTCGGCGGCGCCTTGCCTCGGCCGCGGCAGCGGACGTGTCGATGGCGGAACGCACCGGGGCCTCCGGCCGCCTGCTCCAGCCGCAGGGCGCGCTGCGCGGTACGGCGACGCGGCTGGGTACCGCTCCGTTCCGGATGGCGCAGCGCGGGTTCCCGAGCGCGGGCACCGGGCTGGTCGCGCGGGCCCGGCTCGGCGCGGGCGGCGTCACCGCGAGCTGAGCTCCGGCCCAGGCCCAGGCCCAGGCCCGAGCCTGGGGGACCCCGCCGGATCAATCGCCCTCGGGCTTCTCCAGCCGCTCGACGAGCGACTCCACCACCCGCGCGGGCGTGAACCGCTCCAACGCGACCTGGTGGGCCGCCTTGCGTCCGGCGGCCAGCGCCTCCCGGTCCCCGGCCAGGTTCCGCAGCGCGGCCGCGAGAGCCGCCGGATCTCCCGGCGGCACCAACACCGCAGCCTCGCCCAAGGCGCGCCGCTGCGGCGCCGTGTCGGAGGTGACGATCGCGCACCCGGCCGCGGCGCCCTGGAACACCTTGTTCGGCACCACTCGCAGAGCCTTCGGCCCGGTGCCGAAGATGCCGAGACACACGTCGTGCGCGGCGACGAGGGCCGGAAGCTCGGCCGAAGGCACCCAGTCGAGCCAGCGCACCGCGCCGTTCGCCGCCGCGAGCCGCTTCGTCTCCGCCTCGTCCTGGCCCCGGCCGATCATGGTGACCTCGATCGGCTCTCCGCCGAGCTCGGCCAGCGCCGCGCCGATCACCGGCGCCCCTTGCAGCGGCGTGAAAAGGCCGAAGAAGATCGCGCGCAGCGGCGCTGACTCGGCGGCTTCGGGCTCGGCCGCTTCGGACCGGGCAGCCGCGAACCACGTGTCCGGCGCACCGACCGGCACGACCACGCCCCGTCCGCGATGGCGGTCCGGCAGCGCCGCGAGATGCTCGTCGGTGTCGACCACAATCACGTCGGCCGAGCGCAGCGCCCCCGAGTCGATCGCCCGCAGCAGGACCTGGCGCACACCGCCGGACACCTGCCGGTCCCGCGCGGTATCGCTCGCGCCGATCAGGTGGTCCAGCACGATCGGGGTCCCGCGGAAGAGCAACCGTGCCAGCCGGACGTCGAAATGGCCGAGGTAGCCGACCAGCACGACATCGGGACGAGGCATCCGGCGGGCACCCCGGGCCAGGCGCAGCCAGCAGCTGGCCAGCCGCAGCAGGAGCAGCGGCACCCGCCACGGCTGGGCGAGCATGGCGACCCGGGCCGCGGTGTCCAGCCCCAAGGGCACGTTGCACTCCGCCACCTCGAATCCGTGGGCGGCCAGGCCCTCGGCGATGATGCCGACTCTGGGGTGCGCGGCTGTGTCGTATGTGCCGAATACCGTAACTCGCATGGAAGGACACGTTAGCCCGTGTCCCCCATCCGCCGGTACACGGGCTGGCTACTACTGCTTCGCGCGCCCCTCTGAACCTGAAGAGGGCCCCGTAAGAATTTTCACGGCGTTGCACTAGGCTCGCCCCATGCCAGATCCGGTCACCACGACACCGCTCGCCGACCACGGGCCAGAGCATGCCCCCGACCGTGCCCCCGAGGGCGGGCCGGGGCGCCAATCCGCCCTGCACCGGATCGCGGCCGCCACCCTGCGGATGACCGGCAGCCGGGCCTTCAAGGTGGCTTTCGTCCTGGTCGCCGCCGGGCTCGGCGGATACGCCGTGATCAGCCAATGGGCCCAGGTGAAGACGGACCTCGGCAAGCTCGGCGTGGTGGCGATCGGCGAGGCGCTCGTATCGGTGCTGGTCGCCTGGTTCGCGATGATGATGGTCTGGCGGATCCTGCTCGCGGCCTCCGGTTCCAGGCTGCCGGTGCGCGGCGCGTCCCGGGTCTTCTTCGTCGGCCAGCTCGGCAAGTACCTGCCGGGGTCCGTGTGGCCGGTGCTCGCGCAGATGGAACTGGGCCGCGCCTACCGGGTTCCGCGGCAGCGCTCGGCTACGGTCGCCGTGCTCGCCATGGTGGTCTCGCTCGCCTCGGCGCTCCTCGTCGCCCTGGCCACCCTGCCCTTCCTCGGCAGCGGGACCACGGCTGGTTACCGGTGGGCGTTCCTGCTCGTGCCGGTCCTGCTCCTCTGTTTGCACCCGCGAGTGCTCAACCCGGCCATCGGGCGGCTGCTGCGCGCCGCACGGCGGCCCGAGCCCGAGCAGCCGCTCTCCGGGCGGGCCATCGCGGCCGCGATGGGGCTCGGCTGCCTGACCTGGGTCCTGGCCGGACTCCACATCTGGCTGTTGGTGGTCCGCCTCGGCGCCACTGCCGGGCACAGCCTGCCGGTCGCGATCGGCGCGTTTGCCTTCGCCTGGAGCGTCGGCTTCGTGATCGTCTTCGCGCCCGCGGGTGCTGGGGTGCGAGAACTGATCCTGATCGCCGCCCTCACCCCGGTCCTGCACTCGGCCGGCGCGGCCACCGTGGTGGCGCTGGTCTCGCGGCTCGTCACGATCCTCGCGGACCTGATCGCGGCGGCCCTGTCCGCCTGGTTGGGCCGCCTGGGCGCGTCGAGCGGGCCCGTCCAGTCAGACGACTCGCCCGCCGCGTGACGCTCGATCGTCGAGCCGCAATTTCGTCGCAGGGCATTGCCGGACGGCAAGCGTCGTAGAATACTCCATCGGTATCTGGTCCCTTATCCACCATATGCCGGAGGTCCCCATGAAGCGTCGCGTGACGCGTCGGATTGTCACGGGAGCGGCAGTCGCCGCCCTCGCCGCGGGCTCGACCCTGCTGGCGGTCTCGCCCGCCCAGGCCGCCGCCGCCAACTACATCTGCACCTCGGTCAACGCCTCGGGCACAACCGTGGGCGGATCCGGCTGTACCGGCAACGGCACCGGAGGCGGCTTCATCCGCAACTACTCCGCCACCGTGTACGCCTGCGGAGACATCACGTATGAAGGCGGCGGCAGCGTATTCGGCAGCAGCTGCCGACTGGAGAGCTAGAACCGACATGGCGTCGCTTCTGAAGATTCGGCACCTCAGGCTCGTCGAGCCCGTTTGAGCTATTCGATGACATGTGCCCTCCCAGCGCTGGTCTCAATTGGTGGTGTCACTTGCTTTCTGACGGACGAGATTCAGCGCTGTCGCCATCTCGGCATCCACTGATCGGTTGACGCCCCCGTGGCCCGATTCGGCAGGGAAGGTCACATCCTCTGCAATTTGGGAAGTCCGCTGGATGGGGTCCTCATCTATGCCCCACAACCCTGAGCGGGGCATGGTCTCATTGACGGTCTCAGTTCAGCAAATGCGGTTTGATGATCTGGTTGGTTGCAGCTAGGTGGGTGCGTGGCAGCCTACTGCGAACTGCAGGCCTCCGGCGGGCCGGGCTCCGAGGGGAAAGGGCCTGGTCGGGGATGTTGCGGTAGCAGCGTGGT
>Ga0302314_10021582_pt1 | contig 10595 bp, 9 predicted proteins | sample III_Palsa_N2_3_FD_200533 | JGI IMG/M metagenome (GOLD analysis project Ga0302314, IMG submission 200533) | Peat permafrost microbial communities from Stordalen Mire near Abisko, Sweden - III_Palsa_N2_3 | ecosystem: Environmental > Terrestrial > Soil > Palsa > Peat permafrost | place: Sweden... | reverse complement strand
TTCGAAAACCAGCCGGTGCGAAGCCGGGTTGACTTCGAGGATGTCGCCTTCCTCGCCCGGCGCCTGGATGAACGGTTCGGGCTGGCGCCCCGGCGCAAAGCCGAGCTGACCGCTCTTGTCGACCCAGACGACGCGCTCACGCCAACGGTTGTGGCTGCGGACATATTGCCGGACCGGCAGCGCGTCGAGAAACTCGTTGGCGATGATGATCGCCGGGCCTTCCGGCGCTTCGCTAGGGCTCGCCGCCCAGGCGATCGGCGCGCCGGCGGTCAGCAGCGTCTCATGCTGGATTTCCGCGAGTGTCTGAGAGACCTCGACCAGCGTCACGTCGATGGCGGCGCGAAACTCCGGCACTATGCGAGCCGCGCGCAACGCGTCGCTCATCAGCGTGCCGCGGCCCGGACCAAGCTCGATGAGCCGAACTGGGTCCGGCTTGCCCATCGCGTTCCACACCTCGGCCGACCACAGCCCGACCAGCTCGCCGAACATCTGCGAGATTTCCGGCGCCGTCGTGAAATCGCCCGCCGCGCCGAAGGGATCGCGGTTCATGTAATAGCCGTGTTGGGGATGCGTCAGAGCGATCTCAATGTAACGCTCGACGGAGATCGGCCCTTCCTCCGCGACGATGGCCTTGATATGGGCGGCGAGCTCGCTCATGCGCTCGCCGCTCTCCCGCGAAGGCTCCAAAGCAGGACCGCGAGGCCGATGACGACCATCGGCGCGGAGAGGACCATGCCCATTGTCAGTCCGCCGCCGAGGCGCTCCAGTTTGGGGTCGGGGTCGCGAAAGAATTCGCAGAAAATGCGCGCCAATCCGTAAACGATTCCGAACGCGCCGCTAATCCAACCCGGCCGCCGAAGCGCGCCGCCTTTCGCGGCGAACCAAAGCACGGCGAAATTGGCGAGCCCCTCGGTCGCCGCCTCGTAGAGCTGGCTCGGATGCCGAGGCAATCCGTCCGAGCCCGGAAACACCATCGCCCAGGCGACATCGGTCGGCCGGCCCCACAGCTCCGGCTTGATGAAATTGGCGAGCCGGCCGAGAAAAATCCCGATCGGCGCGACCAGACAAGCCAGATCCAGCACGCTGAGCCAGGGCGCTTTGTAGCGACGCGCGAACAGCACGACGCCGAACAGCGCCCCGAGCATCCCGCCGTGGAACGCCATGCCGCCATGCCACAGCATGAAGATCTCGAGCGGATGGGCGAAGTAATAGCTGGGGTCGTAGAACAGGATCTGCCCGAGCCGGCCGCCGATGACGACGCCTAACGCGCAATAGACGAGCAGATCGTCGATGCTTTCGACCGACGGCCGCGCCGCTCCGCCCCAAAAACGGTCGTCGGCGACGACATGGCGGATCAACGCCCAGCCGGCCACGAGCCCGGCAATGTAGGCGAGCGCGTACCAGCGAATCGCCAACGGCCCGAGATGCACGAGCACGGGGTCGATGACGGGATAAGGCAACAGGAGGGCGGGCATCAGCGGCTGCGGTGATGCGATGCGCGTCAAACAAGGTCAAGTGCGTCGGCCCGCGTAACGGCGAGGTTGTCTACGGTTTCCCGCCCTTTGTGTTGAATCGGAGCTTCGGCGTGGACGCCGACGCTCCGACGCTGACGCTTGATGCCTGCCGGCTGAAAAGCCTCCAGACGCACGGCAATTGACACCGCATCCTTACGCCATTCCTTAAAATTGCATCGATCCGCGAGAGCCGGCTTTCAGCCCTGCTCGTTAAAGTCACGCGCAGACTTAAAGGAGCCTGCCATGCGCCGCGCTTCCGTATTCCGAGCGCTTGCCCTCGTCGCGTTCGTCGCTCTCGCGCTGATCGCCTTTTTCGAGCCGCGCGCTTTCGCGCTCATTCGCCTGCGCGCGAGTGAAAATGCGCTATTGCTCGTACTGAGCCTCGCCACGGCGGCCGTCGGCGCGAAGCTGACGCTGGCCGTGCCCGCCTTCGGCGCGAACTTGCATGTCTCGACGCCGCTGATGTTGACGCTCGCCGCCCCTTATCTTCTGCGCGCCTCGCTTTGGAAATCCGGCGCGCTGAGCTTCGTGTGGCGCAAAAGATTCCGGCCCGGCGCTTCGAAAGCCGCCAAGCCCGCCTATCCGGCCGGCGTTCCCGCCGCGCTGCCCACGCGGGTCGCCGTCGCGCTCGCCGCCGCGGCCCGCGCGCGGGGCGAAAGCCGCGCTCTGTAGCCGCGATCTGTGGCCGCGATCTCCAGATCGCGGGGCCGCGCTCTGGAGAGCGCGGCTACAGGACCGCTTGCCAGGGCACGCGCGACCGGCCGATAAGCCGCAGCATGTCGACGCCGCTCAAAATCGTCAACGCGATGTTCGGGGCCAAACTTGGCGGTCTCGAGCAGGTGTTCGTCGATTACAGCGAGGCTTTGTCTGGGCGTGGCCACGAAGTTTCCAATCTCGCGGCGCCCGGCTCCCTGTCGATCGCGCCGATCCGCGCGCTCGGCCAGCCCGTGCTCGAAATCGGAAACTTCAACCAATGGGACCCGCTGGCGATTTGGCGCATTCGCAGCGCGCTCGCGCGCGGGCGGCCCGACGTCGTCATCGCCCACGGCAATCGCGCGATCAACCTCGTCAAACCCGCGGCGCGAGGTCTGGCGCCGCTGGTCGCCGTCAATCACAGCGTCAACGTGAAGCGCACGATCGGCGCGGACTTCGTCATCGCCATCAACGAGGACATGCGCGCGCGGCTGATCGAAGCGGGACAGCCGGGGCCCCGCGTGTTCAAGCTGTTCAACATGGTGCGAAGGCCCGAGCGCCTCGCCGCGCCCGCCGCGCCGAGGAATGCGCCGGTGATCGGCGCCATGGGCCGTTTTGTCGCCAAGAAGGCTTTCGATGTGTTCATCGATGCCCTGGCGTTGCTGCGCAACGAAGGCCGGCTGTTCCGCGCCGTTCTCGCTGGCTCCGGCGAATTGGAGCGGCCCTTGAAGGCGCAAGCCGCGGCGAGTGGGCTCGAGGGCGTTCTGACATTTCCCGGCTGGGTCGCCGACAAGGCGGCGTTCTTCGACGCGATCGACGTCTTCGCGTTTCCCTCGTCGCACGATGTCTGCCCGGTCGTTCTGCTCGAAGCGTTCCTTTGGGCGAAGCCCGTCGTGCTGACGGATTGTCCGGGCCCACGCGAGATTTCCGACGACGGCGTCGACAGCCTGTTGTTTCCTGTTGGGGACGCGGCGGCGCTCGCTCGGCAATTGCGGCGCGTGCTCGACGAGCCCGGGCTGGCCGCGCGTCTCGGCGCCGCCGCTCAAGCCAAAATCCTCGCTGAGCACACGTTCGACAAAGCCGGCGAGAAGCTGGAGGCGATCTGCCGCAGCGCGGCGGCCGGCGTCCCGCTAGCGGCGTGAGTCGGAGAAGCCGCGACCCTTTGTAGCCGCGGTTTCCAGACCGCGGTCGTTGCGAGACGGGGGCGCGCCGACAAAAGAGCCGATTGCGAAAAGACCGCGATCTGGAGATCACACTACAAGCGTGCGCTCACCTCTTTAAGCCGTCATCCAGTGTGAATCTCTCCACCGCTGCGCGCGCTCTTTCGCCCGCGCTATCATGCGAAAGCCGAGCGGCAGCCGAGGTCTTGCGCGCGGCGGCCCCTCGAGGAACACGCGGGCAAAGGTCTGCATCACCGGTTCGGGCGCGAAGGGCGCGACGCGCGCCCGCCAGCGCCCGGCGCCCGGCCGAGGTTCGAACCGCAGCAGCGCGCGCACAAGATCCTCGCGGGTGCGAAAACGAAACTGCGGATCGTCGACCAGCGCGAGATGATGCCGGTCGCGGCCGCCCTCCCACACCAGCACCGGCTTGTCCTGGGCGAGAAATTCGGCGATCGCCAGCCCGAACGCCTCGCCGCCTAGCCGCGCGTTGAGCCCCACGTCGCAACTCGCCACGAAGTCGGCTACCCCGCCGCGATCGGGTAGCCGCGGGACGTGGACGATACGTTCGTGATGGGAGAACCGCGCCGTGTTGAGCAGCATCATCCAGAGATCGGATCTTGCCGCCAGCGCGGCCTCGATCGCCTGGGGAATGTAAGGCAAATTCAACTGATCCGGGCCGCCATGGCGTCCGACGACGACCGCCTCCCGCGGCACTCCGTACTGCGCCCGCAGATTCCCCCGAGGCGGCGGCGGATCGACGATATGCGGCACGGCGGGGTAGCGACCCGCCGCAGCCGCCTCGGCGAGCCAAGGCGAGATGTAGGCGTAAGCGTCGCCGTGCGGATCGAAGAACCGGAACACCTCGTGGACGACCGTGCGCCGCCCCGGCGCCAGGGGATAGCGAGGCCGCGTGGTCTTCAGCGCATAGGCGACGTCGATGCGCTGCTCTTCGATCAGCGCGCGCCGCTCTTCGGGATTGCGATACGCGTGGGTCGGGAAAAGCGCCGCGAAGCGCGCGACCTGATCGACTTCCACCGCTGCGCTCGCGTCATGCAACACCACCGGCTCGACGCCGAGCTGCAGACGCGCGTGAAAGGCGTAATCGTACAACGCCACGGCGACCCCGCGTTCGTTCAGGCGTCCGCCATCGAAACTCACCCGCATGCGTCCGTCTCGCGCTCCTCGCTACGCGACGGCATGACCACAACGGCGCGTTAAGGTTCAAGAAATTTAACGCGTCACCTCTGACCTCTGATCCCTGACCCCTCATCCCTGATCCCTGACCTCTTCTCACGCCTGCTCGATCTCGATCAGCGTGCCCTGAAAATCCTTGGGATGCAGGAACAGCACGGGTTTGCCGTGCGCTCCGTTCCTGGGTGCGCCGTCGCCGAGCACGCGCGCGCCTGTCGCCTTCAGCGTGTCGCGCGCGGCCAGGATGTCGTCGACCTCGAAACAAATATGATGCATGCCGCCGTCCGGATTTTTCTCCAGAAACTTGGCGATCGGCGAGCCCGCGCCGAGCGGCTGCAACAGTTCGATCTTGGTGTTCGCCGCCTCGACGAAAACCACCGTCACGCCGTGCTCCGGTAGCGGAAGCGGCGCGGACACGCTTGCGCCCAGGCTTTCGCGATAGAGCTTGGCCGCTTTCTCCAAATCCGGGGTCGCGAGCGCGACATGGTTCAACCGGCCGATCATCTTTCCCTCAGACTTCGACGACGAGAACATGCACGGTCGGCCGCTTGCCCCACACCGAATTGATGGAGTTGCGCACTGCGCGCTCGACGGCGCCCGAGACGAAATCGGTGTCGCGACGCTTCGCCCGCGGCAAATTCTCCACCGTCTCGAATATCGCCGCGTCGATGATCGCGTCGAGCCCCGCGCCGTCGCGCGTCTGCTGCGGCAGGCCCGCGATGATCACGTCGGGATCGCCGACCAGATCGCCCTTGTCGGAGATCGCCAGCGCAATCGAGACGACGCCCGAGACCGCCAAGCGGCGCCGCTCGCCGACGCATTCGGCGCCCGCCGGCAACAGGATATCGCCGTCCTTGTAGCGTCGCCCGGTCGCGACGCGGTCGATGAGCGCCGCCCTGCCCTCCTCGATCGCCACCACATCGCCGTCGAAGGCGCGAACGACTTCCTTGACCCCGCGGGATTTCGCAAAAGCGACGTGGACGGTCAAATGCAATTGCTCGCCGTGCGCGGGGATCGCGATTTTCGGCCGCGTCCAATCATACATGCGCGCCATTTCCGCGCGGCGCGGATGGCCGGAGACATGCACCAGATGCGTGCGGTCGGTGACGACCTCGACGTCCTGCTCGACCAGGCCGTTGATCACCCTGCCCACCGCCTTTTCGTTGCCGGGGATCGTGCGCGAGGAGAAGATCACCCGGTCGCCGGGCGCCAAGGTGGCGCTGGAATGCTGGTCCTCGGCCATGCGGGCGAGCGCCGCGCGCGGCTCGCCCTGGCTGCCCGTCGCCAGCGCCAGCACTTTTTCCCTGGGCAACCGGTCGAACGGGTCCGGCCCCAGGAACGGCGGCAATCCCTGCAGATAGCCGCATTCGCGGGCGACCGCGATGACGCGCTCCATCGCGCGCCCCATCACCAGCACCTGCCGCCCCGCCGCCAGCCCCGCCTCCGCCGCCGAGCGCAGACGCGCCACATTCGAGGCGAACGTCGTCACGACGACGCGGCCCTTGGCGCTCGCCACCAGTTCGCCGAGTGTCTTCGCGACATCGGCTTCCGACGGGCTTTCGCCTTCGCGCACGACGTTGGTGGAGTCGCAGACCAGCGCCAGCACGCCTTCGTCTCCGAGCGCGCGTAGCCGCGCCTCGTCGGTCATGCCGCCGACGCCGGGCGTCGCGTCGATCTTCCAGTCGCCGGTATGCACGACGAGCCCCGCCGGCGTGCGAATGGCGAGCGCCGTACTCTCGGGTATCGAGTGGGCGACGGGGATGAACTCGACGTCGAACGGGCCCAATTCGATGTGCGCGCCGATGGCGACGATGCGGATCGGGATTTTCGGCGCGCCCGGTTCGCCGAGGCGGCGCGCTTCGGCAAGGCCCGCGGCGAAGCGGGTCATGTAGACGGGCACGCCGAGGCTCGGCCATAGCTCGGCGAGCGCGCCGATGTGGTCTTCATGCGCGTGCGTGATGATGATCCCGACGAGATCGGCTTTGATCTTCTCGACGAACGAAAGATCGGGCATGACCAGGTCGACGCCCGGCGCCTCGTCGCCGGCGAAGGCGAGCCCCAGGTCGACCATCAGCCATTTGCGGCGTCTCGCGGGCCCGAAGCCATAGAGCGCGCAGTTCATCCCGATCTCGCGCAAGCCGCCGAGGGCCACGAACACGAGTTGGGCGTCGTCTTGCATCACGCGGTCAAACTTTCGTCGGCGCCGGCCCCTCGGCCGTCGTCCCCAGTAGGGCGATGTCAGCGGATTCGATCGTCTCTATTGCGTCACCGCGGCGCAAAAGCAAACGACCGCGGGCGTCGAGCCCTTCAAAAAGGCCTTCGCGCACACCGGAGGGCGCGATCGCCCGCAAGGGCTCGCCGAGCCCCGCCGCCTGCGCAAGCCAGCGTGCGCGGATCGCCTCGAAGCCTCGCCCGCGCGCGAACAGTTCGAGCGCCTCGTCGAAGCGTTGCGCAAGCCGCTCGAGGCATTCCCGCAAAGCCACAGGACGGCCGATCCGTTCACTGAGATGCGTCGCCGGATAAGGCAAATCCCCGGGGTGCATGGCGAGATTGACGCCGATCCCGACCGCGACGGCGAAGCGCCCCGGCCCGCTGCTCCACCCCTCGAGCAGAATACCCGCGAGCTTGGCGCCGCCGGCGACCAGATCGTTCGGCCATTTGAGTTTGACGTCGCGCGCGTCGAGGTCGCCGACCGCCGCATGCAGGGCGACACCCGCGACGAACCCGATTTGCGGCGCGAGCGCGACGTCGCAAGGGCCGATCAGCAGCGCGCTGCCGTGGAAATTGCCGAGCGGCGAACGCCAGTCGCGTCCGTGCCGGCCACGTCCCGCCGTTTGCTGATCCGCGAGAATCCACAATTTTCCGGGATCGCCCGCGAAAGCCCGCCGCCGCGCCTCCTCGTTGGTGCTGTCGAGCGCGTCGTAGCGCTCGACGCGCCAACCCTGGATGGTGAACCGTCGCGGGGCGGCCGCCGCCGCGTCACTCAAACGAGGCGCCTCAGAATAGCGACTTGGCCGCGGCCAGCGCAGCATTGGTGAGCGGCGCCGGCGCGAACGCGTCAAAGATGACCAGCGCGGCGGCGAGCGCCAGCACGATGCGCGTCGCTGTCTGCTGCGCGTCGAACGGGCTTGCGGCTTCGTCGAAATACATGATCTTGACGATGCGCAGATAATAGTAGGCGCTTACCGCGCTCAAGAGAACGCCGACTACGGCGAGCCCGTAGAGGCCTGAGTTGATGGCCGCGGCGAACACATAGAATTTCGCGAAGAAGCCGGCGAGCGGGGGAATGCCCGCGAGCGAGAACATCATCGTGGCCAGGAAGAACGCCATCTGCGGATTGGTGCGCGACAGCCCTGCGAGATCCTCGATCGTCTCGATATATTCGCCGTTGCGGCGCATCGAGAGAATGCCGGCGAAGGTCCCGAGCGTCATCACCAGATAGATCGCCATGTAGACCGCGACACCCTGGATGCCCTCCATGGTGCCCGCCGCCAGACCGACCAGCGCGAAGCCCATGTGACCGATCGAGGAATACGCCATCAGCCGTTTGAAGTTGGTCTGCCCAATTGCCGCGAAGGCGCCGAGCCCCATCGAGGCGATCGAAACGAAGGTGATGATCTGGCGCCATTCCACGGCGATGCCGGGAAAGGCGGTGACCAGCACGCGCGCGAACACCGCCATCGACGCCATTTTCACCGCGGACGCGAAGAAGGCGGTAACCGGCGTCGGCGCGCCTTGGTAGACGTCGGGCGTCCACATATGGAACGGCACGGCGGAAATCTTGAAGGCGAGCCCCGCCATGATGAACACCAGGCCGAACACGACGCCGATCGACGCGTGGCCTCCCAACGCAATCGCCACGGCTTTAAACGACACCGTGCCCGAGAAGCCGTAGATCAGCGATATGCCGTAGAGCAGCATGCCCGAGGACAAGGCGCCGAGCACGAAATATTTGAGGCCCGCCTCGGACGCGCGCAAATCGTCGCGCCGGTACGCCGCAACGACATAAAGCGCCAAGCTCATGAGTTCGAGCCCGAGATAGAGCGCGATGAAGTCGTTGGCAGAGATCAGCAGCAGCATGCCGATTGTCGACAACAACAAGAGGACCGGAAATTCGAACCCGCCGAACTTGTGCGTTTTCAGGAAATCGAGCGACAGGAGCAGCGCGATCAACGATCCGACGAGCGCCAGCGCTTTCATGAAGCGCGCAAAAGTGTCGCTGATGAAGGCGCCGTAGAACGTGACGCCCTCGATCTTCTTGTCGAAGACGACGATGATCAAGGCGACGCCAAGCAGCGCCACGGAAATCTCGGTGACCAGCCAAACGGATTTGTCGCCGCGGAGCGCGCCCGTGAGGATCAGCGCCAGCACGCCGACCGAGAGAATGAACTCCGGCAGTACGACCGGGAGGGAAAACGCGGTGACGTCCATGTCTTTCGCCTCAAAATCGAACGGTCAGAGCCCCGCCGTCGTCGCCGCGGCCGCGTGCCGAACGCCTTGCAACAACTGCTCGACCGAAGCCGCGCTGGTGTCGAGGATCGGCTGCGGATGCACGCCGTAATAGATCGTCAACAGCAGCAGCGGCACCAGACAGAACTGCTCGCGGAAGGTCAGATCGGTCAATGTCAGCAACGCCGGCTTCTCCAATTCGCCGAACTGCGTGCGGCGGTAAAGGTAGAGCGCGTAGGCCGCCGACAGGATGACGCCGGTGGTCGCCAGCAGCGCGACCCAGGTGTTGGTCTGGAACACGCCGATCAGCGTCAGGAATTCGCCGATGAAGCCGGACGTCCCCGGCAATCCGACATTGGCCATGGTGAACACCATCATCACCACCGCATAGCGTGGCATGCGGTTGACGATGCCGCCGTAGGCCGCGATCTCGCGCGTATGCAGCCGATCGTAGATAACGCCGACGCACAGGAACAGCGCGCTGGAGACCAGCCCGTGGCTCACCATCTGGAACACCGCGCCCTGCAGGCCTTGCGTGTTGGCCGCGAAAATCCCCATGGTGACGAAACCCATGTGCGCCACGGAGGAATATGCGATCAGCTTCTTGATGTCCTCCTGAACCAGCGCCACCAGCGAGGTGTAGATGATCGCGATGACCGATAGCGCGTACATCAGCGGCGCGAAATAGGCGCTCGCGTCGGGGAACATCGGCAGCGAAAAACGTATGAAACCGTAGCCGCCCATCTTCAGGAGAACGCCCGCGAGGATGACGGAGCCCGCGGTCGGCGCCTCGACGTGAGCGTCCGGCAACCAAGTGTGCACCGGCCACATCGGCATCTTCACCGCGAACGAGGCGAAGAAAGCCAGGAACAACCAGATCTGCATGTTGGCCGCGAACGGCGTCCGCAGCAGCACCTCGATATCGGTGGTGTGCGCGGTCCAATACATCGCCATGATGCCGAGCAGCATCAACAGCGAGCCGGCGAGGGTGTAGAGGAAGAATTTGAAGGCCGCGTAGACCCGCCGCTTGTGGCCCCAGATTCCGATGATGACAAACATCGGGATCAGGCCGCCTTCGAAGAACACATAGAACAGCAGCAGATCAAGCGCCTCGAAGACACCGATCATCAATGTTTCGAGTATGAGGAAGCAGATGAGATAGGCTTTTACGCGGGTCGTGATCGAGCGCCAGGACGCCAGGATGCAGATCGGCATCAGGAACGTCGTCAGCAGCACGAACGGCAAGGAAATGCCGTCGACGCCGAGCTTGTAGAGGATGATGTTGGAGAACCAGTTGGACTGCTCGACAAGCTGGAATCCGGGCTTGGCGGGATCAAACTCATGCCAGGCGTAGAGACTGACGAGGAAGGTGATGATCGTCGTCCAAATCGCGATGTAGCGCGCGTTCTGGACTGTCTCTTTCGACTCGCCGCGCAGCAAAGCGATGAGGATCGCCCCGACGATCGGCAGGATCAGCAGCGCCGAGAGCACCCAGTTGCCGCCCATCAGCGCAGTCCCCCGAACATGAACCAGGTCGCCAGCGCCGCCACGCCGAGCAGCATCGCAAAGGCGTAATGGTAGACGTAGC
>Ga0302314_10021581_pt1 | contig 10595 bp, 2 predicted proteins | sample III_Palsa_N2_3_FD_200533 | JGI IMG/M metagenome (GOLD analysis project Ga0302314, IMG submission 200533) | Peat permafrost microbial communities from Stordalen Mire near Abisko, Sweden - III_Palsa_N2_3 | ecosystem: Environmental > Terrestrial > Soil > Palsa > Peat permafrost | place: Sweden... | reverse complement strand
TGGGGGGTTGGTAGAAGGCAGCGATGGGAACCTTTATGGAACGACCTCGGAAGGTGGGGCCAATAGCGATGGGACTGTCTACAAGATCACGACGGGAGGGACGTTTAGCCTGCTGCACTCTTTTGCCGGCGGAACGGGAGACGGAAATGTTCCGAATAGCGGCCTTATTCAGGGCATCGACGGCAATTTCTATGGAACGACCGAGATAGGTGGGGCCGGCACCTACGGGACGGCGTACCAGATCACGACGGGTGGAACCGTGACGCTGCTACATAGCTTCACAGGAGGAACGAGCGATGGCCTGGATCCTACAGACGGTTCCGGCCTAGTGCAGGGAACGGATGGGTATTTCTATGGAATGACGCTGGAAGGAGGCACTTACAGTGAGGGAACCGCCTATCGAGTGGGGCCCACGGGCGGCGCGACTTACAGCCTTCTCCACAGCTTTGGATCGGCGGATGGCGAGAGCCCCTGGGGCGGATTGGTGGTGGGGTCGGATGGATATCTCTACGGCACGACCCAGGAAGGCGGGGCGAACAGCTATTACGGGGCCGTGTTCAAGATGAACACGTCGGGATCGGTGACCTTGCTGCACAGCTTTGCGGGAGCTGATGGAGATGAGCCTGAAGCGGGTCTGGTGTTGGGTTCAGACGGGAACTTCTACGGTACGACCGAATACACATCGACGGAGTACGGCGAGGTGTTTGCGATGTCGCCTGCGGGCAGTGTGAATGTGCTTCATGTGTTTACGGGAAGTCCCGACGGCCAATGGCCCAATGCAAGTGTGATGCAGGGACAGGATGGAAACTTCTATGGGACGACGCAAGAGGGCGGTATTGATGGGGCAATCTTCAAGGTGACGGTGACGCCGACGCTGATGGGGCCGGTGCAGGTGAGCTTGTCGTCGAGTACGGTGGCTACGGGCGAGGCGTTTACGCTGACGTACACGGTGACGAATGCCTATAGCGATACGCTACAGCGCTGTTTTGCGACGAATACGACGACGGACAGGACGGATTGGTCGGGATTGATAACCGGAAGCGCGACGGCGGCTGTGGCGAATCTGACGGCTAGCGGGACGGCGGGAACGTATACCTATGCGTTGACGTGCGGAGGGATGGAGTCGGCGACGGTGACGCTGACGGTGACGGCACCCATTGCGCAGACGATTACGTTTACACAGCCGGTGACGCCAACGCCGGTGAACTCGGTGGCGACTCTGGTGGCGACCGGTGGGGGATCAGGGAACCCTGTGACGTTTGCGATTACAGGTGGGACGGGGACGGCGACGCTGAGCGGGACCAATAACGCGACGATTACCTATACCGGCACAGGAACGGTGATGATTACCGCGTCGCAGGCGGCGGCGGCGAATTACTCGGCGGCAACGAGTGTGACGAAGACGGTGCAGGTGACGTCGACTTCGGCAATTACGTGGAGCCCGGCGGCGACGAAGATATATAGCGGTGCGGCGATTGGCGCGAGCGTGCTGAACGCCAACAGCACGACGGCGGGGACGTTTGCCTATACGGCGACGATTTCGAGCGGGTCGCCGGTAGCGGTGACATCTACGTCGACACTGACGGAGGGTAATTACACACTGACGGCGAACTTTACGCCTAGCAACACATCGGCGAATGCTCCAGCGACGATGACGCAGAGCCTTACAGTTCAGAACATGAACGCCTTCGTGGTGAACTCCGGTGGGACGGTGAGTTCGGACTACAACAACGGCGCCAATGCCAGTGCGGCGACGACTGGTGGTGGAATCGGGGCGGCGGTCGATCCGAACGGCTATGTGTGGTCGATCAACACCAGTGGATCGAGCGTGTCGAAGTTTACCGATGCAGGTGCGCTGAGCGTGAGCTACTCGGGTGGAAGCATTAGCGGCGCGACGGCGTTGGCGATCGACGGTAAGGGCGTGGTGTGGATCGCGAACGGCGGTGGGACGATCTCTGCGTTGACCAATGCCGGCGCCGCGGATGTGAGCCCGCCGATCGCTTCGGCAGGGAACCTGAGCACGCCGAGCAGTATCTCGGTGGATGCGGCAGGAAGTTTATGGGTGGCGAACTCCGGCAACGGCACGGTGACCGAGGTGATCGGCGTAGCCGCGCCGGTGGTTGCGCCGGCTGTTACTGCAGTGACCAACTCTACGGAGGGAACGCGGCCATGATATCGACTCGACGCAGCAAGGCGGGCATGGTGACGACGCAAAAAAGCTCTGCGTCGAAGCCGGTTGTATGGATGGCAGTCCTGTCGGCGGTGTCGCTGCTGTTGAGCGGATGTGCGGGGAGCTTCAACCCGACGGCTGGGCCTCAGGTGATTACGGTGACGGGGCTCGGCGGATCGTCCTATGGCGGACGGCAGCCGATTTCGGGGGCGAATATTTATATGTATGCGGCAAGTTCCTCGGGCTATGCCGGCAGCGCGACCAACGTGCTGACCACTCCGGTGACGACCACGGCTGCAGGCACGTTCTATATATCGTCGTTCACCTGCACGGCAGGGCAGCAGATGTATATCGTATCGATGGGCGGCGACCCTGGCGCGGGAGCGAACGCGAATGCGGGCATCATGGGGGCGTTGGGCGACTGCGCCAACCTAGGCCAGTACAGTTATATCTATATCAATGAGATCACGACGGTGTCGGCTGCGTTCGCGCTGGCGCCGTTCAGCACGGGCTATGCAACGGTGGGCACGAGCTCGACCAATACGGCGGGACTGGCGCAGGCGTTTGCATCGGTGAACAAGCTGTCAAACGTAGCTACGGGCCAGCCGAATGGCCCGGCATTGCCTGCGGGAGCGACAGCGCCGACAGCCGAGATACTCGCACTGGCCAACGTATTGGCAGCCTGCGTGAATACAACGGGCGGAACGACCGGCGACGGCAGCGTGTGTGGCAAGCTGTTCCTGTATGCGACGCCGAGCGGCGGCAGCGCACCGACCGACACCATCGGCGCGGCGATGCAAATTGCTCAAAACCCGACGCTGAATGTGACGAACATCTTCAACCTTGCGAGCATTGTGCCGCCATACGGTGGAGGCCTGGCTGTGGCGCCGAACGACTGGACGATGTCGATCAACTATGCGCCGGGCGGGTTGAGTTCGCCGAAGTCGACGACTATCGATGCGAATGGCAATGTGTGGATCGCGAACTCGGGTAACAGTACGGTGACGGTTCTGAAGCAGACCGGTGCGGTGATGAGCGGCTCGCCGTTTTCAAGCAATGGGTTGAATTCGCCGGCAGCTGTAGCTATCGACGCGAGTGGGAACGCGTGGGTGGCCAACAAGGGCGGGGCGAGTGTGTCTGCGTTTACGAGCAGCGGCGGGGTGTTTAGTGGCTCGCCGTTTACGGGCGGCGGCAACCTGAGTGCGCCGTCTTCGCTGGCCTTCGACGCTGCCGGCGATCTGTGGGTAGCCAACTCCAGCGGCAACAGCGTTACGGAGTTGAGCGGCGCAGGAGGCTATCTTTATCAAGTCACCACAGGGATTACGACGCCGTCAGCCATTGTCATCAACCCGAAGTAAGCGCGTTTGGCGGAGCGTACTTCAGATCAATGCTTTTCTGGCTTCGTTTTCTTGGGACCGAGCGGGATGGTATCCGGATCCACGGGCTTACTCTCCAAGGGAACGAACGCCGCTCCGGATGGGATAAGCATTGTATCGACATCGGCTTTGCCGGCATCGCCGGTGCGAACTTCTATGCGGGCGGCGTCGATGCCCTTCTCGTCGACCAGGTACTGCTTCACGTTGATCGCACGCCGTGCCGCCATGTTCCCAGCCTCGCCCGGCTTCTGGTTGCCAACCAGGACAAGTTTGGCGTCGAACTGATGTTGCAAGGTGAGTGCGATGTCGTCCAGGCAGGCCTTGGCTTCGTTATTGACGCGGCTGGGGCGCCTGGGGTCGCGATCGAAGGTGACGCTGCATAGTCCAACCGGTTGCGGGACGGGCGCAGACACGGGCGCAGGTACGGAGACCATTACCGAAGTGGATGCAGTCGCGGATTTTCCTAGGTCATCGACTACGTTGCAGGTGATCTGGATGGTGCCGGCGCTGGTGCCGGCGGTGTTCAGTATGGCGGTGCCGGTATTGCCGGCGATCTGGCCTGAGTCGGCGGAGTAAGAGTAGGTTAGCGGCCGGTTTTGCGGGCTGAGACCGATGCTTGTGATGGTGGATGAATCGCCGGACATGACACTGGCGGGGTTGGCGGTGCAGGTGACTGTCGGCGGATCGAAGTCGCGGATCGTATAGCTGGCGGAGCAGTCCGCGGATTGGTAGGGTTTGGTTCCCTGGGTCACGTGGCCCATCACGGTGTAGGCGCCAGGCTGCGTGCCTTTAGTCGCGATCGTGGCGGTCTCGGCGTGCGAGTCAACAATTCCGCCGGTGGTCTTCCATGTATAGATGATGGGCTTCTTGTTCTCGATGTTAGACGCGACGGCGGTGACCAGGAGTGGGTCTCCGGCGAAGCTGGTTGGAGGCTGGACAGAGCAGGTGAGGGCGATCGGGACCTTCGGGTTCATGTCTCCGAAGCGCAGCACGATGCCGGCGGAGAGGCGGTAGGCCTCGATCACGCCGAGTCCGCCGGAGACGCCTGTGGGTATCACGAGCGGGCCGTAGTTCACGTGTGAGTACTCATAGTCCGCCTGGATGGGACGGATGGCGAGGTGGTTGCCGAAGCCGTGGAGGATGTAGTCGAAGCCGATGCCGGATGTGATGCCGAGACCCCAGGTGCAGGGTTGGAAGACCGGGCCGCCGACCTTCGCTCCACCGATCAGGGCATGGGCGAAGGGCACGAACCTGCCGCGCTGTATCCGGAAGATGGGACCGGCCTGGGCCGTATAGACGCAGTCGTCCGGGCCGTTGGGGAAGAAGCTGCCTTCGGCTTGCACGCCCAGGTTGCGGGTGAAGTAGCCGGCGATGCTGGTAACGGCGCCGGGGTTGATGGGCAGGTACTCGATATTGTTGATGTCGGAGTTGATCGGGTGGAAGTAGCCGTAGCCTCCGTAAAGGTCCAGCCGCGATACGGGGACTTGCTGCTGTGTCGCCGTTGGTGCTACAGGTAGCGGCGCCTGGGCGTGCGTCCTGACCTCGGAGAGCATTGGCGTCACGGCAAGCATCACTGCGGCGAGGGCGAAGCGCAGGCCTGAGTGGTATCGGTTCGACGATTGCGGTGACATCATTCTAGGCTCCCGGGTGGTTCGTGCTGCTTGCGGATCGATAGTGCCCAATCCGTGTTGACGATGTAAGTTGCACTCCTTGTATTGGCGCATGTTAGTCCGCCAGTCCGACGGACAGGATGACGGTGGTCGATGCCGATGGCGCGGTGACACTGGTGCCGGTGATCGTGATGGGATAGCTCTTGTAGGCGCTGTTTGGGCAGCCGCAGCCGGCGATGCCCATGATACCGGCCGTGGCCAGGCAGACCAGCAGCAGACGAATGTTGCGGGGATTGAGGCGGCGGCGCCAGGCAAACAGCATCCCGATGCCGCCCAGGGCGAAGGGAAGTATGGCGAGCGATGGTATCGATGGAGAGCCTCTGGATGGAATCCCGGGCGATCTCAGCAGCAGAGCGTCCGCGGCCGTATTGGTCACGGTCATCTGCGTGGTTGCGGTGCCACCGGCGGATAAGATGAGCGTGGCGGCGGCGAATGTGCAGGTGGCGTCGGCGGGCAGACCGGAGCAGGCAAGGGCCACCGGGCCGATAAAGCCCTGCAGCGAGTTCACGGTCACGGCATACACCGTGCTGCCAGCGCCGCGAATGTAGGCTGTCGGCGGTGCGGCGGAGATTCCGAAGGTCCCGGAGACGATTTGCGGGAGGACCACGCTGGTGCTGGTCAGGAAGTTGAGGGTGCCGGGTACATAAATCGCCGTGATGGCGTGCGTCCCATTGGCAAGCGTGCTGATGACAAAAGTAGCGACGCCGGTCGCACTCAGTGTCGAAGGGCCCAGCAGGGTGCTGCCGTCAAAGAAGTTGACGGTGCCAAGGGGCGCGCCGATTGCGGTTGCGACGGTCAGCGGTGCGGTGACCGTCGCCGTGAAGGTGATGGCGGTTCCGGGCGTGACGGGCGAAGCGGATGTCGCCAGGGAGGTGGTGGTCGGAGCCGCTGTGATGGTGAGCACGGCAGGGATGACGGTCGCGGTGTAGTTGGCCGCATTGGTGCCGCTGAGCACGGCCGTGATGGGATACGTGCCAACGTTGCTTGTAATCGTTGCGCTGGTGCTGAACGTGGCGGTGAGGGTGTCGCCGTTGACCGCGCCGGTGATGATGCCGACGAAGGTCGGATTGTAGGTGCCGTAGATGCGGGTTGCGTTGTTGGGCGTGATGGTGACGTTGACGGCCAGAGGCGTTATGGTGAGCACGCCGTTGGTGGTGGCGAGTGTGTAGTTGGACAGCGCAGCGCCGCTGACTGTGGGCACAATCGGGTAGGTTCCGATGCCCGTGGTCGCTGTGGCAGCAGAGGCATAGGTTGCCGTGATGGTGTCACCATTGAGCAGACCGGTGGTGGTGCCGGTGAAGACCGGATTCGCCGAGCCATAGGTGCGGGTCGCATTGGCGGCAACGACGCTGAGCGGAGCGGGGGTGACGGTGAGAGTGCCGTTGGCGGTCGTGATTGTGTAGTTGGCCGTGGCCGCACCGGAGACAGTTGGGACGATGGAATAGGGGCCGATGGGGCTGGTGAGGACGGCGGTGGTGGCGTAGGTGATGGTGAAGGTGTCGCCGTTGAGCGCGCCGGTGATGGTGCTGGTGAAGGTGGGATTCGCCGCTCCGTAGAGCCGGGTTGCATTGTTCACGGCGACGGTGAGCGCCACCGCTGCTTTGGTGATGGTGAGGGTGCCAATGTTGATTGTGACGGTGTAATCGCTTAGATCGACGCCTATGACCGGATCCAGGATTGGGTAGGCTGCAGGAGCGGAGGCGATGGTTGCGACCGTGGAGAGCGTGTTGGTGAAGGTGTCCCCGTTGACTGCGCCAACGATGGTGCTGGTTAAGGTTGGATTCGCGGTGCCATAGGGACGCGTGAAGCTGGCCACGTTGACGGTGAGTGACGCGGGTGTGATGGTCAGGGTTCCGGGGACCACTGTGAGGCTGTAGTTGGCAATGTCCGATCCCGCGACCGTTGCGGTGATTGGATAGACACCGACACCGGAGGCCTGAGTTGCTGTCGTCGAGTAGGTCAGCGTGAAGGTATCGCCGAAGAGAGCGCCTGACACCGTATCCGTAAAGACTGGGTTGGGCTGGCCGTAGACGCGGGAGACGTTGACGATGCCAATCGTCAGCGTAGCTGCGGTGATGGTCAGCGTCCCTGGGGTGTTGGTCACGGCATAGTTTGCAAGACTGGTGGTGCCACCGGCGGTCAGCGTCGCCGTGATGGGATACGGGCCGATGGGCGATGTTTGCAGTGCGGTGGTTGCGTAGGCCGGAGTCACTACATCTCCGTTGAGCAGGCCCGTGAGTGTGCCGGTGAGGGTCGGGTTGGCTTGGCCGTAGAGCCGCGTAAAACTGGTGACGAGCTCGGTGAGCGGAGCGGGCGTAACGGTGAGGGTGCCGTTGGCGATCGTGATCGTGTAGTTCGATGTGGCCGCGCCGGAGACGGTGGGTACGATGGGATAGGGACCGATAGGGCTGGTGAGGACGGCGGTTGTGGCGTAGGTGATGGTGAAGGTGTCGCCGTTGAGCGCGCCGGTGATGGTGCTGGTGAAGGTGGGGTTCGCCGCTCCGTAGAGCCGGGTCGCATTGTTCACGGCGACGTTCAGAGAGACCGATGCCTTAGTGATGGTGAGGGTTCCTGTATTGATCGTGACGGTGTAGTCGCTGAGATCGACCCCGGCGATGGGATCGAGGATCGGGTAGGCGCCGGGGGCGGAGTTGATGGTGGCTACTGTCGAGAGCGTGTTGGTGAAGGTGTCTCCGTTGACTGCGCCGACGATGGTGCTGGTGAAGGTAGGATTCGCAACACCGTACGCGCGCGTGAAGCTGGCGACGTTGACGGTGAGCGAAGCGGGTGTGATGGTCAGGGTTCCGGGGACCACTGTGAGGCTGTAGTTGGCAATGTCCGATCCCGCGACCGTTGCGGTGATTGGATAGACCCCAACGCCGGAGGCCTGAGTTGCTGTCGTCGAGTAGGTCACGGTGAAGGTATCGCCAAGGATCGCTCCGGAGATGGTGCTGGTGAAGACCGGGTTGGGCTGGCCGTAGACGCGGGAGACGTTGATCACGCTCACCGTCAACGCGGCTGCCGTGATCTTGATCGTTCCGGGTGTGTTGGTGATGGTGTAGTTCGAAAGCAGTGTCGTGCCCACGGCGGTAAGGGTCGCTGTAGTGGGATACGTTCCTGCCGGCGAGGCCTGGGTGGCCGTGGTTGCGTAAGCCACCAGGATGGTGTCGCCGTTGACTATGCCGGTAAGTGTGCCGCCGAGCGTGGGGTTGGGCTGGCCGAAGGCGCGGGTATAGCTGGCCGCCGTTACGGTGAGCGGCGCCGGCGAGACCGTGAGCGAGGTGGTGCTGGTGTTCGGCGCGTAGTTGCTGTCTCCCGAGTACGTGATGGTTACGGTGTACGTTCCAACCGGAAGCCCGCTATTGGCCGCGCTGCATGTGCTGCTGGGCGAAAGCGTGCCGGTAACGCTGCACAGGGTGACTCCGTTGACCGAGTAGGTGATGGTTCCCGTAGCCGCCGTGGTCCCGGTGCCAATGCCCAGGGTAGAGTTCTCCGCGAAGGGATAGCCGTAGACCTCGGTCTCGGTTGTTGCTGCGATCGTCACAGGCAGGATGACATAGCCATTGCCGGTGAGGGTGATCGTCTCCGGACTGTTGTAGGAGTTCGATTGGAGGATCGAATAGGCGATATAACTCAGCGTCGTGGTTGGGGTGAAGGTAAAGCCAATGTTGCAGAAGGCGCCGGGAAGGATGGACGTACCACAGTTGGTCGTGGCGGAGTTGACCGAGAAGTGCGAATCGGTGGTGCTGATTGCCGCCAGCAGGCTCAGGTTATCGGTGCCGGTATTTAGAAATGTCTCCGTGATGACTGGCGAAGTCGCGCCTACAATGACCTTGCCAAATGCCAGCGTCGGCGAGGGGAAGGTGATTTCGCGCACCGAACTGGCGCCGCTGTCGACGACAAAGATATCTCCCGAGCTGTCCAGCGCTACGCTCAACGGAGCATTGACCTCGGCGAGGATGCCGGGACCGCCGTCCCCTGTGCTGCCTGCTACGCCGGTGCCCAGTACGGTGGCGATGTTGACGCCGGAGACCGCGGCTTCATAGACGGCATAGACACGGTTTGCGGCGGTGTCCGCGATGTAGAGGTCGCCGGCTGCATCGACCGCGATGGAGCTTGGTGCGTCGATGGCCGTCCCCAGTGCGACGCCCGGCTGCGTGGTGGTGGTCGTCCCATTGCCGGCAAGAATGTGTATGAGGGCGCCGCCGTCGATGGCATAGACGCGATGGCCGCCGGTGTCCGCGACATAGAGCACGCCGTTGACGTCGATGAAGAAGCCGCCGGGTGCGACCATACTGGCGGTTGAGGCCAGGACATTGTTGGCGCCCACGACCGTGCCACTGCCAGTCACAGTCCTGCGCAGCCCCGAAGCATACAATTCGATCACATTGTGGGCCGTACCCTGTTGCGCGATATAGATATTTCCGAAACCATCCACATAGATGGCGGAAGGCGCGATCAGGCCGGTGACGAAGGCGGTGTTGATTGAGCCATCGGAACCGAATCGTTCCACTGTTCCATGGGTGGCGTCGACTACAAACCAATTACCCGCGGCATCGGTTGCCAGCCCCGACGGGGTCAGCAGCCCGGTGCCTGGCTGGACTGCCAGCTGTGAAGTTATACCGCCAGGCGTGATGATGCGCACGTCCGCGGTGCCTGGGGTTGTGCCAGCTTCGAGGACATACGCATTGCCGCCAGAGTCGGTCGCAATGGCTGTGGGTGCGTTCAGCTTCGAAGCTACGGTTGCAACATTACCGGGAGAGAATACGCCCAGGGAGCCGGTACCGATTCCTTCCAGCCCGGTAGACACGATGCCGCCAGCGGTAGCATCCGTAATGGTCATATGCGAGTAGCGGATTCCCGGGCGGGTGGGGCCAAAGCGGACGAAGACCTGGCAGGTGTTGGGCAACGCGCCGACAGCGGCGGCCGTCTGCGGGCCCAGGCATGTGTCGCTGGTGATGAGATAGTCTGGCCCAACATTTGCCGAAAGGTTCGAGGCTTGATTGATGACGAACGTCACCGGCTGCGAGCCGCTGAGACTGGGGACCGAGGTGTTGGGAAAGGTGTAGTTGTAGTTGAAGAAGCGGACGATATCGTTGAGCGAATCGGTGACGTAGATATTGTTATTACTGTCGATCGTCATGCCTTCCGGCTGGTTTAATGTGATGTTCAGTGCCGATATCCCATCCTGCGCCGTAGTGTAGCTGCCGTTTTCTCCATTCAAAGCGCCGGCGGCCAGGCTCAGCGTTCCCAGGCCGGGGAGAAAACGCACGATGTTGTCGGGACTCGATTCGCTGATGAAGAGCGCGTTGATCAGCGAGAAGACAAGGCCATAGGGATGATGCAATGCCGTAGCCGATGTGCCCGTCCCGTCGTTCG
>Ga0302314_10021580_pt1 | contig 10595 bp, 9 predicted proteins | sample III_Palsa_N2_3_FD_200533 | JGI IMG/M metagenome (GOLD analysis project Ga0302314, IMG submission 200533) | Peat permafrost microbial communities from Stordalen Mire near Abisko, Sweden - III_Palsa_N2_3 | ecosystem: Environmental > Terrestrial > Soil > Palsa > Peat permafrost | place: Sweden... | reverse complement strand
GAGCGCTGACCGGCCTCGGGGCTACTCTGCAAACGCCTCCCGCATCCGCTTCCAGGTAATGTCCAACTGTTCCGGCAGCACGCGTGACTCAGCCACCGTAGTCATAAAATTCGTGTCCCCCGCCCAGCGCGGCAACGCGTGCATGTGCAGGTGCCCCGTCACTCCGGCCCCTGCCGCCTGTCCCAGATTCAGGCCGAAGTTGAAGCCATGCGGGTTGTAGAGCTTCTGCATCACAACTTCGGTCCGCTGCGAGAGCTCGATCAGCTCGTGTGCGGCCTCGACGGGCAGCTTCGACAAGCGGTCAAGGTGCGCGTAGGGCAGCACCATCACATGGCCCGAAGTGTAGGGATAGGCGTTGAGGCAGATGAAGCAGTGTTTGGCGCGCAGGATCAGGCCGCCGGCGGCTTCGGCCTCGTCCACGCTGGTGCCTTCGGCAATGGCGTAGTCGATGGCGGCAATCAGGTTGCAGAAGACGCATCCCTTGTCGCCGGGCCACGCGGCCAGGCTGGCCGGGACGCCGGGTCGTGGGGCGCCGTCCACCGCTGTTACGTACGCATAGCGCCAGGGAGTCCAGAGATGGTCCATAGGGTCCGTGACAGTCCATGGCGGCGAGATATTTGCAACCGTCTCGCGACCTGGGAATCAGTATAGTAGGCGTCGCCGGTGGATTCCCGTGCGTCGGCCCGCAAGTCCATTGAATCCCTTGTTCAAATGTGAATTTTCCGTGGCAGCGTGTCAGCGGCCAAATCGTTGCATTGACGCATGAAACCCAGGTTGCTACACTTGAAAGCGTAGCTTACTGCGCGTATTCCCGTGGTGAGTTGCGGCCGCCCTCCAGCAAGCCGTTGCCTGCCGGGTGTTTTCCCAAGGAGACCAGACGCCTCAGAACCCCAGCGGAGCAGGCTGGCCAGCGCAATCAGCTGGCTGGCGTAATTGCCGGGGGAGGAGTGGCTGTCCCTTGCGAACGCTTCCGGTGCTTTTATTAAGGGACAGTGGCACGATGAGCGGTCTGAAAACCGGCATGTTCGCCCGCGGCAATCGCGGAGCGGCAGCCACTCCCAGCGGCAATCAAGACGTGTCGCGAGAGCCAGGAATTCCGGAGCAGCAGTGATGGCAAACGTCCTCAATCCCGAAACCGAGAGCATAACCCTGAACACCGAATTGGAAACCCCTACCCTTGAGCCTGCGGCGGAACTTGAATCTCTTTCCAGAGATGTTCATCCGTCGCCTGAATCCACGTCCAACACCGAGACCGCCGAAGCAGTTGCCGCAGTCGAACCCGCCGCGCTGGACGCCGATGCCCTAACCGAGCCTGTTGCCGAGGCCCCGCCCGTGGAAATCACGGCCGAGGCTACGCCCGTCACCGGACTCGCCACGGAAGTCCCCGCAGCCCAGACTGAAATTCCTGCCGCCGAAGCGACAGTTTCTGAGCCTACCGCTTCTGACCTGCGCGAGCTGGAAGCCCCGTCCGACGGCCCTCCGGTCGCCGAGCCGGCCGAAGCTGCTCATGAAGAGCTTGCTGCGGCTGAGTTCGAGCAGAGCCAGGATTCGCATGGCTTGGAAGGCATGGACGACTTCTCCGCCGCTCTCGCCGCTTTTGAGCGCGAGCAGGCCGCTGAAGCCGCGGCAGTGGAAGCCTATGGCGACAAGGTCGTCTCCGGCACCGTCATCAAGGCGACCGACAAGCATCTCGTTGTAGACGTGGGCCTCAAGTCCGAGGGTCTGGTGCCGATCGAGCAGGTTCTCGATCACACCGGCGCGGTCAAGTTCAATGCCGGCGACGTGATCGAAGTGGTCATCGAGCGCGAGGAGCCGGAGGGCGGCTACCTGGTCAGCTACGAGAAGGCGCAGCGCCTGCGCGTGTGGGACGTGATCGAGAAGGCAGCCAACGAGAAGACTCCGGTGATCGGCACCGTGGTCAGCCGCGTCAAGGGCGGCCTCACGGTCGACATCGGCCTCAAGGCGTTTCTGCCCGGCTCGCAGCTGGAGATTCGCCCGGTCCGCAATTTGGACGGCTATCTCGGCCAGCAGATTGAAGTCCGCGTCATCAAGCTGAACAAGAAGCGTGGCAACGTGGTGGTCAGCCGCAAGGAAATCCTTGAGGAAGAGCAGACCGTAAAGCGTTCCACAACTCTCGAGCAGCTCGGCGAGGGCGCAGTCCTCACCGGCACCGTCAAGAACCTCACCGACTACGGCGCGTTTGTCGACCTCGGCGGCATTGACGGTCTGCTGCACATCACCGACATGAGCTGGGGCCGGCTTACGCACCCCCGCGACCTGGTGAACGTCGGCGACGAGATTCAGGTAAAGGTGCTCAAGTTCGACAAGGACAAGCAGCGCGTCTCGCTGGGCTTCAAGCAGCTCACGCCTGACCCCTGGCTGGACGCAACGGAGCGCTATCCCGTTGGCGCTCACGTCAAGGGCCGCGTGCTCTCGGTGACCGATTACGGCGCGTTCGTTGAGCTGGAGCAGGGCATTGAAGGCCTGGTTCACCTCTCCGAGATGACCTGGTCCAAGCGCCTCAAGCACCCCTCCAAGCTGGTCAAGCCCGGTGACGAGGTTGAGACGGTGGTTCTCAGCGTCAATCCGGCCGACCGCCGCATCTCGCTGGGCATGAAGCAGCTGCTCGACAACCCCTGGGAGAACCTGACCGAGCGTTACCCCGCGGGCACGGTTGTCGAAGGCCGGGTGCGCAACCTCACCGACTTTGGCGCCTTCATTGAAATTGAAGACGGAATAGACGGCCTGGTGCACGTATCAAATTTAAGTTGGACGAAGCGCGTCAAGCACCCGTCCGAGATCGTGAAGAAGGGCGAAAAGGTGAAGGCTGTTGTTCTCGGCGTCGAGCCGCAGAACCGCCGCCTCAGCCTGGGCATCAAGCAGCTCCAGCCCGACGTTTGGGAGAGCTTCTTCGCTTCGCATCGCGTCGGTGACGTGGTGCACGGCAAGGTGCTGCGCACGGCTCAGTTCGGCGCATTCGTCGAGATCGCGGAGGGCGTGGAGGGTCTGTGCCACATCTCCGAGGCTGGAGATGAAGGCGGCGGGCCAAGCAAGCTTGAAACCGGTCTGGAGCACGACTTCAAGATCATCAAGATCAACGTGGAAGAGAAGAAGGTAGGCCTGAGCCTCCGCGCCGTCAATGGTCAGGAAGCCAGCCGCGCCGAGGTCCAGGACTACAAGTCCGAAGCCCGCGGTGAGCGTGGCGGCAGCCACAAGGCTCCGGTCTCCTCGTCCACCACGACCCTTGGCGATCTCATCAACTGGAAGAGCGAGCGCTAAACCTCGACTTCTCAATCGGTAACAAGCACAACGGCCATCCCAAGGGATGGCCGTTGTGCGTTTGGGCCGGCAAATCCGCGCCCTGCGGTGGGAAGTTTACTGCCCCACGGATGTGCAAAAAGTTGCACATTTATTTGTGCAGGCTCCTGTAAGTTATTCAAAACATGAGCAACTAGTTTGGTTTTCCGCGTGCAACTAGGAAGGACAGAAGCGGCCAGTCCGCAGTGCGCCCGTCGCAAGGCAATCGAGCCTGGACGGATGTGGGCTGCTTGCGGCCAGCTCCCAATCGTTCCTGGTTGCGGGCGACGGAATTTCAGGCTATTTTTAGCTTTTCGGAGTGTCAGATGAAGAAAGCAGCTCGCGCATTTTCGTTTCTCGCCCTGGTTTGTGCAGCGGCGTCGGTTCCTGCGTTTGCCGGCAGTTTGTACACCAACACCGATACCAACCAAGTTCCCTATGATGTGTCTGCCTTCAACATCAATACGACGAGCTATCAGCCCTATGCAATTTCTGACTCGTTCACCCTTTCGGCAAATTCTACGGTCAATTCAGTGTCATTCGTTGTCTGGCTTTTTAGCGGGGATTCGCTTCAGAGTGTGGACTGGTCGATTGGGACCACTGCCTTTTCCGGAACAGGAACGCTCGCGGCGACCAGCGGAATCTTCGATGAGACCAATGGGATTGGATATAGCGTATATACCGAGACGTTTGACGTCGGGTCACTTTCACTTTCGGCCGGAACCTACTGGCTTACGCTGGATGGCGCTCTATCGAATTACAACAATGGAACCTATTGGGACGAGAGCAACGGTGCATCGCAAGCCGAGGGGGATCTCGCTCCCAACACCAGCCCGGCAACCATCGGCTCAGAGTCCTTTTCCATCGATGGAACGACGGTTGTCACGCCTGAGCCTTCCAGCTTCCTGCTTCTGGGCAGTGGGTTGGCCGGCCTCGCGGGCATGATCCGGCGCAGACTGAAGGGCTGATTCCACTCCGTTCCCGCAGCATCCAGCGGCCAGCCTTCGGGTTGGCCGTTTGCGTTTGCGTCGGAACGCACCCGGCTTAGCTCGTAGCCTCGATCCGCGCCTCGCCCGGCTCCTCGGCCAGCCGCCGCAGTACCAGCACGATTCCCAGCGCCGCCAGAACGCTGCCCAGCGCGAACAGGAACGCACTGCGATAGCCCCAGGCGCCAATCACCGCTCCGGCGATAGGGCCAACCAGAAAGAACGACACGTCGGAGAAGCCGGTAAACACGCCCAGCGCCGTGCCGCGGTTCTGCATGGGCACGCGCTTGACGGCCTCCACACCGAGCGCCGGGAACACCAGCGAGAATCCGAATCCCGTCAGAGCCGCGGCGCAGCTGACCAGCCACGGCGAATTCGCACCCCACAGCAGCAGTACTCCCAGCGACTCCACCGACAGGCAGACGATCGCCACCGGAAAGCCGCCAAAGCGGTCGATTGCGCGGATGAACAGCAGGCGCGCCGCGATGAACGCGGCGCCGAATGCCGTCAGGCAGAGCGCCGCGCCGTTGGGATTCCACTGCCGGCTGATGTAGTAAAGCGTTACGAAAGTCGCCAGGACGCTGTAGCCGATACCGCCCAGCGCCAGCGCAGTCCCATGCGGCGCAACGCGGCCAAGTACGGCACTGAACGGGAGGTGATCGCCGGGAGTGACAGGGCAGGAAGGCTTGCGCTGCGCCAGCAGGAGGCTCGCGGCGCAGAGCAGCGTGGTCACCAGGCCCAGCGCTCCAAGTCCCCAGCGCTGGTCAAGGATCACCCCGAGCGGCGCACCCAGCGCGAGACCACCGTAAGTGGCGACACCATTAAAGGAGATCACTCTTGCTGTGTGCTGCGGGCCTGCGCTGGTGATGCCCCACAGCGTCGACCCGGTTGAACCCAGGCTCTCGCCGACTCCGAGCGCAAACCGGCTGGCAATCAGCGCGCCGAAGGTCAGTCCGGCGTTGAAGTTGAGTGCTACTGCCACCAGCAGCAATATGCCGCTGAGCGTGCATGCCGCCATCCCCCAGATGACCGAGACTCGGGCTCCGGCGTGGTCCGAGATGCGTCCCGCCCAGGGACGGCTGAGAAAGGTGGCAATATACTGCACGCTCACCACCAGCCCGGCGAGCGCCGCATGCATGCCCATGCGCAGATGCACAAACGCCGGGAGTACCGCGAGCGGCAGTCCGATGGCCAGGTAGCAGATGAAGGTGAAGTAGACGAAGCCGAGAATTGAACGTGCATCGCCGCTGTTGGCAGGGGCGACGGTGGGCGTGGAAGTGGTGGAGAAGTCGGTTGGCATGCCTGGAGCGCGGGCCGCGGGTAATGCATGGCCCTGGACTCAGTATATCGGAGTTCGATTTTCCCCGGATTCCTGCAGACGAAATCAAGGTTGAAAGGCTCTAAACTGGGAGTGTGCCGGGATTCCACATCGAAAACTTCGGATGCCGGGCGGCGCGCGCCGATGGCGAAGCGGTGAGCGCCCATCTATGCGCGGCAGGCCAATCGATGCAAGATTCATCCCGCGCCGACGTGGTGATTGTGAACACCTGCAGCGTTACGGAAGAGGCGGACCGAGCCGCCCGCGCTTACATCCGCCGCGCTCACCGGCAGAATCCGGGAGCCCACATCCTGGTCACGGGCTGCTATGCGCAGCGCGCTCCGGAGCAGCTGGCGTCTCTGCCCGGCGTGGCTGCCGTGGTGGGCAACAGCCACAAGGCGCTGGCCCCAGAGATTGCCCTGCGGCTGATGGAGGTTGAGGCTCAGCAGCCAGCCGTCGGGCGAACCTTGCCCGAAGAACTAATCCATATTCAGGCAGCGCCCATCGACTCTGCTTCTCCATCGGTGATCCTCGCCGACGACAGCTTTGCTCATTCGTTCATTGAAGACGCACCCCTGCTTCCGGGTGCGCAGACGCGGCCCAACCTCAAGATCCAGGAGGGCTGCGGCAACCGCTGCACCTTCTGTGTGATTCCGCTGACGCGCGGCGGGTCGCGGAGCCTGCCCGTCGACGCCGTTCTGCGCCAGGTGCGGGCGTTCGTCGATGCCGGCGGAAACGAGCTGGTGCTGTCGGGAATCAACTTGGGCCGCTGGGGACGGGATCTCACTGGGTCCGGCGCAGAGATTCCGAATCGGCTTCCGGCGCTAAATCGGCTTCCGGCGTTGGTCCGCCGCATTCTCCAGCAGACTGGCCTCCCGCGTCTGCGCTTGAGTTCCATTGAACCCATGGACTGGGACGCCGAGATGATCGCGCTGATGCGCGAGTTTGCGGGGCCGAAGCAAAAGAGCCGTCTGGCGCGACACGCGCATCTGCCTCTGCAGTCGGGTTCAGACGCCGTGCTGCGGCGCATGCATCGCCGCTATCGACCATGGCATTACGAGGAGAAGGTTTGGGCGCTGATCGACGCGGCCGGTGACGACCTTACTCTGGGCGCCGACGTGATGGCCGGCTTCCCCGGCGAAACCGATGCCGAATTTGAAGAGACCCTGGCACTGATTCGCCGCTTGCCCTTCGGCTACCTGCATCTCTTCCCGTTTTCACCGCGGCCGGGAACGCGCGGCTGGACATTGCATGCAGCGGACCCAGTTGCGGGGCAGCTCGTCGAAGAGCGCATGGCCGCCCTGCGCGCGTTGGCTGCCGAGAAGACGCTGACCCACCGGCAACGCTTCGTCGGAAGGGAACTGGACGCGATTACCCTGCGCACGGCGCCTTTGCTTGAGCGCGCGGGACGAACCGCCGGTCTAACCGAGAACTTCATTCCGGTCGAGGTGCGCGGTAGTCTAGCACCGAATCAGCTCATTCGCGTGCGGATGAATGCGATCGATTCCGAAGGTTCTTTGCAGGCTGAAAGCGTGCAGGACGCGAAGCATCAGTAGGCGGCCGCAACAATGTCGGTCTGACCGAAGTCCGTTCCCTTGAACAGCAGCTCTTCGCCGGTCTCCTTCGCCAACGCGTATGCCATGCAATCTCCAAAGTTCAGCTTTGCAGGGTGGCGGCCTTTGCCGAATCGGCGGAAGGCATCCCGCGCCAGCCCAGCTTGGGATTGAGTGAATGGAACGATCTCCATCCTGCTGCGGGCGATATATAGGTCCAGGTCGCGGACTCCATCTTCGCCCCTGCGAGAAAGAATCAGCATTGACGTTTCAAACAGGCATGAAGCAGGCAAGCGCCCGACCGCGCTCCTAGCAATAGCAGTGGTCAGTCTCCGCGCTTCAGGTTCGACCATCAGAATGGCCACCAGGGCCGACGAGTCGACAATCATGACGGCAGTCCGTTTTCATCCCAGCCCATGATCTCGTCTTCTGTTCGATCGTCAAGCACCGGCAGGGAGGCGCAATGGTGTGCGATCGCCATTAAGTCTTGGATGAGTTGCTGCTGGCTATCCCGTTTTCTCTCTTCGCGCGCCAATCGTTCCCGCATAGAAACGATCACCGCCTCGGTAATCGTCTCACCGGTGGTTGCCGCGAGCTTCCGCGCGAGCTGGTCGGCTTCGGGAGCTTTAATGCTAAGAGGCATGGTACCTATCCTCCTGGTTGTCTACCTATATAGATAATAGCACGCCTCGCCAATTCGTCGGCGCTCCCCTGCGTGGCGAACCCCTGCAACCGCCGTTCGGACCATTCGCACCAGTGCTATACTCAGTGTGCGTTCGTGTATCCTGCGGCGACTCCGGAAGAACCCGGAGGCGGGGTCTGCGACGACTTTTGGAGGAGCACCATCGCACTCGACAAACGTTCCGCAAAGTCTTTTATCCGCATCAACGATCGAATTCGTGCGCGCGAGATCCGCGTCATCGACGAAAACGGCGAACAGATGGGCATTCTGGCCCCTTTTGAGGCCCTGAGAATCGCCCGCGAGCGCGGCCTCGACCTGGTCGAAGTCTCGCCCAACGCTGTCCCGCCCGTCTGCCGCATCCAGGATTACGGCCGCTTTCTCTACGAGAAGGAAAAGAGCGACCGAGCGGCGCGCAAGAAGCAGAAAGTCATCGTCGTGAAGGAGGTCAAGTTCTCCGTCACCGTTGACGAGCACGACTACCAGACCAAGAAAAACCAGGCCGTCCGCTTCCTCACCGAAGGCGACAAGGTGAAGGCCAGCCTACGCTTCCGCGGCCGCCAGATGGCCCACCGCGAGCTTGGCTACGCCATCATCAACAAGCTGATCCAGGACATTGGCGAAGCCGGCACTGTGGAGTTCATGCCGCGCATGGAAGGCACCATTCTGCATGCCATTCTGGCGCCCTCGAAGAAGCAGGAGGCGCCCAAGCCCAAGGCGCCTGAAGCTCCCCGGCCGGCACCCAAGGCGCCGGTGTCTCCAGCGCCCGCGGCTGCTGAAGCTCAGGGATAGATTCAGGCACATTCAATGCGTCGCAAAGGCCGTCCGCTTCGGGCGGCCTTTGTTTTCAGAGGCTCTGTAACAAGGGCACGACTTTAGTCGGGCCAGAAAAGCCCCTCAAATCATGGCCGGCCTTCAGCCCCTGCAAAGGCCTTTGATGGCGACTCCCCTGTCCAAAGCATCTTTGGGCAAACTGTAAAACCCCGAAAAAATAAACCAAAGCGTACGCGTTCGTGTACCCCCTGGCCACCTTCCTCTTGACAGTCAAGATGAATATCGTTTACCTCTTGATAGTCAAGAGGAGATTGGTCGATGACGCAGAAGTCCGGCGATATGGTGCAGGGAACGCTCGAAATGCTGATTCTGAAGACGCTGGCGCTTGAGCCCATGCATGGCTACGGCGTGGCTCTGCGCATTGAGCAGGTGAGCGAGGGAGTGTTTCGCGTCAACCCCGGCTCGCTGCTGCCGGCGCTGGCGCGCATGGAGCGCGCGGGGTCGGTGAAGAGCGAGTGGCGGTCCACGGAAAACAATCGCCGCGCCAAGTATTACCTGCTCACCGCCCGTGGCCGCAAGGCGCTGCGCGATGAAACAGAATCCTGGGGCCGCCAAACCGCGGCCATCGCCAGAATTCTCGAAGCCTGACGAAGGTGCAGGTAACTTAATAGCTCGGCAGAGGAAGGACGTCATGGCATTCTTCGCAAACATCGCCGCCGGAATCCGAGCGCTGACGCAGCGCACTCGTGTGGAGCGCGAGATGGACGAAGAACTCGCGAGCTTTGTAGAAACCTCCGCGCTCGACAAGCAGCGCGCCGGCATGACGCCCATTGAAGCCGCACGCGCCGCGCGCATCGAGATGGGCAGCACCAACGCAGTGAAACACCGCATCCGCTCCGCAGGATGGGAAACCGTCGCCGAGAACCTCTGGCAGGACCTTCGCTACAGCATCCGCATGCTGGTCAAGAGTCCCGTATTCACGCTGGTCGCGGTGCTCTCGCTGGCTCTCGGCATCGGCGCCAACACGGCCATCTACAGCCTGATGAACGTCGTAATGCTGCGCTCGCTTCCGGTAGAAGATCCCGGCAAGCTAGTTCTCTTCGGAGAAGCCAAGCAAGTAGGCAGCACCGGCTCGTTGCCCAACGCAAGCTGGGACCTGTTCTCCTATCGCTTCTATCGCCAAATCAGCAGCAAGAGCCAGGTCTTCTCCGGTATTGCAGCCATCGATAGCGTCGAGTTCGCCCCGCACGGCTCCGTCGCAGGTCAAGGCCTGGAGAGGATGCGCATCAAGCTCGTCTCGGGCAGTTATTTTTCCGTGCTAGGCGTTAACCCGGCACGCGGTCGCGTGTTGACCGATGCCGACGACGATGTTGCCGGCAATGGCGCCGTCGCCGTTGCCAGCTACTCCTGGTGGCAGCAGCATGGCAAAGATCCGGCAATCGTGGGCAAGGCCGTCAGCATTCAAGGTGTGGCCTACACCATTGTGGGAGTCGCCCCATTAGGCTTTTACGGAATGACAGTCGGCGAGTCGCCCGACTTCTGGATTCCGCTTTCGATGGAGGCGCAGATTTCGCCGGGATGGAACGGGCTTGATGACAAGTGGTTTCAGTCCCTCTACCTGGTAGCGCGGCTCAAGCCTGGCGTTAAGGCTGCGGAAGCGACGGCCAACACCAATCTGGTGTTTCAGCAGTATCTGCACAGCGACTATCTCGGCGCTTCGCCTTCGCCCAAAGACCTTCAGGACGCAGCCCATGCGCACATCGATCTAAACTCGGCGGCGCGAGGATTCTCACGTCTGCGCCTGCAGTTTTCCCTGCCGCTTGAAATTCTGGCAGGCATCGCCGGCCTGGTGCTGCTGATCGCCTGCGCGAATCTCGCCAACCTGTTGCTGGCGCGCGGCGGAGCGCGGTCGCGGGAGTTTGCCATGCGCATGGCCATCGGGGCCACTCGGTCGCGTATCGTGCGGCAGCTTCTCACGGAGAGTTTTG
>Ga0302314_10021579_pt1 | contig 10596 bp, 9 predicted proteins | sample III_Palsa_N2_3_FD_200533 | JGI IMG/M metagenome (GOLD analysis project Ga0302314, IMG submission 200533) | Peat permafrost microbial communities from Stordalen Mire near Abisko, Sweden - III_Palsa_N2_3 | ecosystem: Environmental > Terrestrial > Soil > Palsa > Peat permafrost | place: Sweden... | reverse complement strand
GCATCGGCACCTTCCAGCTGATGCAGGCCAAGGTCGCCGACATGTATGTCGCGCTCAATTCGTCGCGTGCCTATGTCTATGCGGTCGCGCGCGCCTGCGACGCCGGGCAGACGACGCGCTTCGACGCTGCGGGCGCAATCCTGCTGGCGTCCGAGAACGCCGTGAAGGTGGCGAACGAGGCGATCCAGGCGCTGGGCGGCGCGGGCTACACGAAGGACTGGCCCGTCGAGCGCTATTTGCGCGACGCCAAGCTGCTCGATATCGGCGCGGGCACCAACGAAGTCCGCCGGATGCTGATCGGTCGCGAACTGATCGGCCACGACGCGCCGCGGGCGCAATGATGCGCGCGCTGGGCACGCTGGTCGATCCCGCGAGCGAGACGTTCCGCGCCAATGCGGCGCACAACGCGGCGCTGGCCGACGAACTGCGCCAGCATGTCGCCGTGGCAGCACGCGGCGGCTCCGATGCGCATCGCGATCGCCATGTCGCGCGCGGCAAGCTGCTGCCGCGCGACCGGGTGCAGCGGCTGCTCGACCCGCTCTCGCCCTTCCTCGAAGTCGGCGCGCTGGCGGCGAACGGCATGTATGACGATGGCGCTCCCGGCGCCGGAATGATCGCCGGCGTGGGCCGGGTCTCGGGCCGCGAGTGCATGATCCTCGCCAACGACCCGACGGTGAAGGGCGGCGCCTATTTCCCGATGACCGTGAAGAAGCACCTCCGCGCACAGGAGATCGCTTGGCAGAACAGGCTGCCCTGCCTCTATCTCGTCGACAGCGGCGGCGCCAATTTGCCGCACCAGGCCGAGGTCTTCCCCGATCGCGACCATTTCGGGCGCATCTTCTACAATCAGGCGCAGATGTCTGCGGCGGGTATCCCGCAGATCGCCTGCGTGATGGGCAGCTGCACCGCGGGCGGCGCCTATGTGCCGGCGATGTCCGACGAGACGGTGATCGTGCGCAACCAGGGCACGATCTTCCTCGCCGGCCCGCCGCTGGTGAAGGCCGCGACGGGCGAGGTGATCTCCGCCGAGGAACTGGGCGGCGCCGAGACGCACGGCCGCAAATCGGGCGTCGTCGATCATGTCGCGGAGAATGACGAGCATGCGCTGCTGATCGTCCGCGACATCGTCGCCACGCTCAACCGCCCCAAGGCGGTCGACATCGAAGTCGTCGCACCCGTGCCGCCCAAGCTCGATCCGGCCGAACTCTACGGCATCGTGCCGAGCGACGTGCGTGCACCCTACGACGTGCGCGAGGTGATCGGGCGGATCGTCGACGGCTCCGAATTCCACGAGTTCAAGGCGCTTTACGGTACGACGCTGGTCTGCGGCTTCGCGCGCATCTGGGGCATGCCCGTCGCGATCCTCGCCAACAACGGCGTGCTGTTCTCGGAAAGCGCGCTCAAGGGCGCGCATTTCATCGAGCTCGCCTGCCAGCGCCGCGTGCCGCTGCTGTTCCTCCAGAACATCTCCGGATTCATGGTCGGCGGCAGATATGAGGCCGAGGGCATTGCCAAGAACGGCGCCAAGCTGGTCACCGCGGTCGCGACCGCGTCGGTGCCCAAGATCACCGTGCTGATCGGCGGCAGCTTCGGCGCGGGCAATTACGGCATGTGCGGGCGCGCCTATTCGCCGCGCTTCCTCTTCACCTGGCCCAATGCCAGGATCAGCGTGATGGGGGGCGAGCAGGCCGCCGCGGTGCTGGCGACAGTCCACCGCGACGCCGAGAGCTGGACGCCCGAACAGGCCGAGGCCTTCAAGGCGCCCGTCCGTCAGAAATATGAGGACGAGGGCAATCCCTATTACGCGACGGCGCGGCTGTGGGACGACGGCATCATCGATCCGGCGCAGACCCGCGACGTGCTGGGTTTGGCCTTCTCGGCCACGCTGAACGCGCCCATTGCCGAGCGGGCGACCTTCGGGTTGTTCCGGATGTGAGCAGGAGGGCTGCCATCTCAATCCTCCCCGGGTTTTCCCCGGGGAGGGGGACCATCCGGCGAAGCCGGATGGTGGAGGGGCGCTCTCGACCCCGCTTCCAAGACGATCTGACGGACGACTGCATCAAGATCGTGCAGCACGTCCCGCGCCGCGATACGCAACGTCGCAATTCCTTTGGCTTGCAGAACCCTGTCCCGATGATGGTCGCGATCTGGCCGGTTGCCGCGATCGTGCGCCTCGCCATCGATCTCGATCGCGAGCCCGGCCTCGCGGCAGAAGAAGTCCAGCACGAAGCGATCGACGGGATGCTGTCGACGGAATTTCAGGCCATGAGGCCTGGTGCGCAAAACCCGCCACAGCATCACCTCCGGCAGGCTCATCGTCCGGCGCAGAACCCGCGCTGTACCGGGCGTTCCGTTTACGGCATCGCGCATCGCAAGAACCCCCTCCACCAGCCTGCGGCTGGTCCCCCTCCCCGAGAAAACTCGGGGAGGATTTCAGGATCGACCCTTTTATGATCCACTCCCTCCTCATCGCCAATCGCGGCGAGATCGCGCGGCGCATCATCCGGACCGCGCGGCGGCTCGGCATCCGCACGATCGCGGTGCATAGCGACGTCGATGCCGGCATGCCGTTCGTGCGCGAGGCCGACATGGCGGTGTGCATCGGCACCGCGCAGGCGCGCGACAGCTATTTGCGGCAGGATCGCCTGCTCGCCGCCGCACGCGAGACCGGCGCGGAGGCGATCCATCCCGGCTACGGCTTCCTCTCCGAAAATGCCGAGTTCGCCGAGGCGGTCATCGCGGCGGGTCTGGTTTGGGTCGGCGCGCCACCGGCGGCGATCCGCGCGATGGGGCTCAAGGATGCCGCCAAGGCGCGGATGATCGCCGCCGGTGTGCCCGTCACGCCGGGCTATCTCGGCGAGGACCAGGATCCCGTGCGATTGCGGGCGGAAGCCGATGCGATCGGTTATCCCGTGCTGATCAAGGCGGTCGCGGGCGGCGGCGGCAAGGGCATGCGCAAGGTCGACGATGCGGCGCAGTTCGCCGAGATGCTCGAAAGCTGCCAGCGCGAGGCCGCCGCCTCGTTCGGCGACGACCGCGTGCTGATCGAGAAATACATCCTCTCGCCGCGCCACATCGAGGTGCAAGTGTTCGGCGACACGCACGGCCGGGTCGTCCACCTGTTCGAACGCGACTGCTCGCTCCAGCGGCGCCACCAGAAGGTGATCGAGGAAGCGCCCGCGCCCGGCATGGACGCGGCCACGCGCCATGCGATCTGCACCGCGGCGGTCAAGGCGGCGCAGGCGGTCGATTATGTCGGCGCGGGTACGATCGAATTCATCGCCGACGGATCGGACGGCCTACGCGCGGACCGTATCTGGTTCATGGAGATGAACACGCGGCTGCAGGTCGAGCACCCCGTCACCGAGGCGATCACCGGGCAGGATCTGGTCGAGTGGCAGTTGCGCGTCGCCTCCGGCGAGCCACTGCCCCGAGCGCAGGATCAGCTCGCGATCGATGGCTGGGCGATGGAGGCGCGGCTCTACGCCGAGAACCCGTCGACCGGTTTTCTCCCCTCCACCGGGCCGCTCGACCGACTGCGTTTTCCGCGCGACATCCGGATCGACAGCGGCGTCGAGGAAGGGGGCGAGGTGACGCCCTATTATGATCCGATGATCGCGAAGATCATCGTCCGGGCGGAAACGCGGAAGGCGGCCGCTGCCAAGCTGGCGCGCGCCTGCGCCGCGGTAGAGGTGTGGCCGGTCCGCACCAACGCCGCCTTCCTTGCCCGCGCCGCCGCCCATCCCGATTTCGTCGGCGGGTGGATCGACACCGGCTTCATCGAGCGCCACGCCGACGTGCTGATCCCGTCCGCCGAACCTTCCGAGGCCGTGCGTCAGGCCGCGGCCGCTGCGATCGTTCCTGCCGTCACCCACGATCCCTGGTCGGCGCTGCACGGATTTCGCGCCAATGCGGCGCCGGTTCGGCAGGTCGAGGTCGAGGTGGCGGGCGCGCCCTGCCTGGTCGAGCTGGACGCGGTCGCTCCGTCGGCATCGATCGCCGGCGGCGTGCTGTTTCTCGGCGGCGAGGCGTGGCCTTTCGGCGCACGCCGCGCGGATCATGCCGGTGGGAGCGCGGCGACGGGCAACGGGGCGATCCTTGCGCCGATGCCCGGCCGGATCGTCTCGGTGCTGATCGCGCAAGGCGATGCCGTCGCGAAAGGTCAGCGGCTGCTGGTGCTCGAGGCGATGAAGATGGAGCAGGCGCTGCTCGCGCCGTTCGACGGCGTGGTCGCGGCGCTGAAGGCCACGGAAGGCGCGCAGGTTTCGGAAGGCACGTTGCTCGTCACGATCGAACCGGACGAAGCCTGACGCCGGGAGCCATCCCGGTCAGGCGATGATCGAGCGATACAGCCGGATATAGGCATCGGCCATCCGGTCGATCGAGAATCGCGCGGCAACCGCGCGGCGGCAGGCGGCGCGATCGATATCGTCGATCCGCGCGACCGCCGCGATCGCCTGCTCGACGCCATCGACGAGGAAGCCGGTCACGCCATCGTCGATCAGTTCGGGCATCGATCCGCGCCGGCTCGCGATCACCGGCGTGCCGCATGCCATCGCCTCGATCACCGAGAGGCCGAACGGCTCATCGAAGTTGACGAGGTGCAGCAGCGCGCGCGCGCCGCCCAGCGCCGTCGTGCGGGCCGTGCCGCCGACGGCACCATGATAGCGGATCGCGCCACCGTCGGCGGCCGGCGCCACCTCGCGGTCATGATAGCCGGCATCCTGCACGATCCCGTACATGTCGAGCGCCCGGCCCGTGGCCCGCGCAACCGCGATCGCCTCCTTCGCTCCCTTGTCGGGATGGATGCGGCCGAAGAACAGCAGGTCGTCGCTGCCCGTCGCGTCGAACGGGAAGTCGTCCAGCGGAATGCCGTGGTGGATCGTCGCGGCGTAGCGCAGCGCGGGATGCCGGTCGGCGTCGCTGATCGCGACGTAATGCACGCGCGCCTGATAGGGGACGTACATCGGCAGGATGCGATCGGACGAGAAGCCGTGAATGGTCGTCACGATCGGCGTCTCGGTAAGCCGAGCGAAGGCGTGGGCGGGGAAATCGGCCTGGTTGTGGATCAGGTCGAAGCGGCCGGCCTGCTCGAAGAGATGCGCGAGATGGCGATATTCCCACACCTTCGCGTCGATCGCGGGATCTTCCGAATAGGGCGCGGGCACGACCCCATCGAGCGTCGCGCCGGTCAGGCTGTCGAGCGTCGCGAACAGCGTGACGTCGATGCCGCGCGCGACCAGCGCCTCGGTAAGCAGGCTGGTGACCAGTTCCCACGGGCCATAATGGCGTGGCGGCGTGCGCCAGGCGATCGGCGCCAGCATCGCGATGCGCATGTCAGCCGCGCCCGGCGAGGCGGAGGACGAGGCCTTCGTCGGGTGCGAGCGTGCCGTCCATCGCGCGGGGCGCGGCGGTGGAGATCAGCGTCTCAAAGATGGTCGTCCCCGCGGGAAGATGGAGCGTGCGGCGCGTCGCGCCGAGATTGAGCGCGATCAGCAGCCGTTCGCCGTCCCATCGCCGTTCGAAGGCGAGCACATCCTCGTCTGGCTCGCCGAGCGCGAAGGAGCCGATGGCGAGCGCGTCATGCGATCGCCGCAACGCCAGCAGCGACCGGTAGAGCGTCAGCAGCGAAGCCGGGTCGCGCGCCTGTGCCGCGACGTTGCGTGTCTGCCAGTCGGCGTTGAGCGGCAGCCACGGCTCGGTCGTGCTGAAGCCCGCGAAGGGCGATGAATCCCACGGCATCGGCGTGCGCGAGCGGTCGCGGCCGATGCCGATGCCGGGCTGGCGTAGATCCTGCGGATCGCGCACCCGGTCGGGTGGGATGACGACCTTGCCGATGCCGATCTCGTCGCCCTGATAGAGCGTCGGCGTGCCGCGCAGCGTCAGCAGCAGCATCGCCGCGACGCGCGCCTGCGCCTCGCCGATCCGCGCGGCGATGCGCGGTGCATCGTGGCTCCCGATCACCCAGTTCGGCCAGCCGAAGGCGGGCAACGAGGATTCATAGTCGGCGATCACCTGCCGCAATATAGAGGCATTCCAGGGATTTTCGATCAGTTGGAAGTTGAACGGCAGCTGCACTTCCGGTCGCGCGATCGTGCCGTACCAGCGCGCGTGACGATCATTGGGCAGGAATATCTCGCCAACGAGCACGCGCTCGCGGCCCGTGCTGGCGCCATAGTCATCGGCCAGCGCGCGGAATGCTGCGGCGATCGCATGCGCCTCGGGCTGATCGGTCGAGTGCGACTGGATCAGACGGTCGCGTTCGTTGTGGCCCGGCGTCCAGGCGGGATTGACCGGATTGTCGGGCAGGCCTTCCGCCTTCACGATGTGCCACAGCACGTCGATCCGGAAGCCGTCGACGCCGCGATTGAACCAGAAACGCAGTACGTCCATCATTGCTGCGCGCAATTCGGGATTGCGCCAATTGAGGTCGGGCTGCTCCTTCAAAAAGGCGTGGAGATAATATTGGCCGGTCGCGGCATCCCATTCCCAAGACGAGCCGCCGAAGTCGCTGATCCAATTGTTGGGCGGTCCGCCGTCGGGGGCAGGATCGCGCCAGATATACCAGTCGCGCTTGGGATTGTCGCGCGAGGCGCGGCTCTCGACGAACCAGGGGTGACGGTCCGAGCTGTGATTGGGGACGAAATCGAGCAGCAGCTTGAGCCCGCGCGCATGGACGGCCGCAAGCAGTCGGTCGAACGCGGCGAGATCGCCGAACAGCGGCTCGATGCCCGTATAATCCGCGACGTCGTAGCCGAAATCCGCCATCGGCGAGGGGAAGACGGGCGACAGCCAGATCGCATCGACACCGAGCGAGGCGACATGATCGAGCCGCGCCTCGATCCCGGCGAGGTCTCCTATCCCGTCGCCATTGCTGTCCTGGAACGAACGCGGGTAAATTTGATAGATGACGCCGCGTTCCCACCAGGGCGATGTCTGTCCCACATTCGGCATCGGGCTTCCTTCGCCTATCGACGACGATGTCGCGTCGTGCCGCGGCTCTCAACCCGGCAGGAGCGCAGACCGGATCTCGTCGTGCCGGTCCTCGGGAAGTTCGGTGGCGAGGATGGCGACGAGGGCCTCGACTTCCGAAGCGGTCAGCAATTCTTCCTCTTTGAGCGTCTTCGCGAGAAAGAGCAGACCCGCCAACGCCGCTTCGCCGGCCGAGCCTTCCTCGCGGGCGATCCTGCCGATCCTGGCACGCGAAAGTCGTGCTGTCTTGCGATCCAAATTCATTCGCCTCATGACAGGCCCGGCAAAAGCGCCGTGGCCGAAATCGCTATCGGGCTGCCGCCGGATATTCGTCCTAGCGGTCCGCCGCCGGTTCGATGGCTAGCGTAGCGGCTCCGGCGAGCGGATGAAAGACCGCTTTCCATCGCGACCCGTCAGTCTCCGATCCGGCCAGTACGAGGAGTTCGCAGGCGTTGCTGTCGAGCCAGGCCACCAAGTCGCCATCGTCCATCCCGCCGCGAGGATCGAGAAGGGCGAGTGCGCCGTCTCTTCGCACGAAAGCGGTGCAATGCCCGTCGCTGGCCGCCTTCACGCGCCCGAAGGCGTTCAGCAGCAAAGTGCGTGCCTTGGAGCCGACGATCCAGGCCGGCGGTGGCGGGCGCTTCGCGGCCGCACGGGGCGGGGCAGGGGCGGCTGTCGCCGGGGAAGATGCGGCCGTGATCGACGCTTCGATATCCGCCGGGGGTTGCGAAGCCTTTGCAGCGTCCGCCTCGGCTGCCGCCAGCCGTTCCGCGTGGCTTGGCAGCTGCAAGATCAGCCCCTGCGGCATTTCGCTGGCGGGAATGACGTTGGCGGTGCCGCAAAAGCGGCAGTCATAGCCGCCGTCCCGTCGTGTCCCGCCGCCTTTGTTGGGCACGACGACATGGTAGAGCGCCGATGCCCGCACCTCCTGGACACGGCGACAGTGCGCGCAGCGACGTTGCAGCGGACGGGACAGACGGGGGGTAAGGACCATGATCTTCACTATCTCGGAGAGGATGCGGCCGCCGCAATGATAGCGTAACCGGCCGGCGATTGCATCGGGCCACCGCGTGTCGGGGAAAGCGTGTCGGCGAGCGCTTTCAGGCCGCGGGCTTGGTCGCCAGCCAGACGATGTGGTGCGCGCCTTTATGCCCGCCGGTCGCGCGGACCTTGCGTTCGTCCACCGCGAACCCGGCGCGCTGCAGGCGCTCCGCGAAGGCGCGATCGGGATAGGCGGACCAGATCGCGAGGACGCCGCCGGGATTGAGCGCGGCATGCGCCGCACGAAGACCCGGCTTCCCATAGAGCCGGTCGTTGGCGGCATGGATCAGCCCGTCGGGTCCGTTGTCGACGTCGAGCAGGATCGCGTCATAGCCGGGCCGCGCTGCCGCGATACACAGATGGACGTCGTGGATCTCGATCGAGACGCGGGGATCGGACAGGCTGTCGCCGAACAGATGCGCCAGCGGCCCTTTCGCCCAGACGAGGATTTCCGGAACGAGCTCCGCCACCACGATCGTCGCCCTCGCCGGCAGGACGTGCTGCGCGGCCCGCAGCGTGAAGCCCATGCCGAGGCCGCCGATCAGCATCCGGGGATGGGAGCGCGCGCCCAGACGCTCGCACGCCAGCGTCGCCAATGCCTCTTCCGAACCGCGCAGGCGACTGCTCATCAATTCGTTGCGGCCGAAGAGAATCGAGAAATCCGCGCCGCGATTCATCAGCCGCAGCGTGCCGCCATCGGGCAGCTGCGCGGTGTCGATCAGTTGAAGCGGTATCACGGGCGGAGCACCGAAGGATGACCGAGAAGATTGCCGTCGCCGGTCATGATGATGCTTCCGTCGATAAAGGCCAGCGCGCCTAGCGTATAAATGGCTCGGTGGATAGGCGGGCCGCCGGGTCTGCGGCGGCCTCAGTCTCGGGCTTGCGAGGTCGGATCCGGATACCGCTTCCCTGCGTATAAGCTTCCGGACGAGGAGCGGTGGTGGAAAAGAAGCGATCGACGCGCGGGAGCCGGTACGGTCGTCACCATTTGCAGCCCTTCCACTGGCGCGAGGCGGCCCTTTGCCTGCCGGCGATGCCCTTGCTGATCGTCGCCGGCCAGGCACTGGGCTATCCGGTCCAGAGCGCCACAGCTGCCGCCGCCGCGTTCGCGGTCGCCTTCGGTGCGGCGCGCGAACTGCGCGGGCGGCGTTGGGCGGCGATGCTGTCGGCGACGATCGGCATGGCGCTCGCCGCTTTGCTGGGAACGCTGCTCGGACAGGACAGCGCGGGGTTCGTCGTCGCCGCCGCGATCGCCGCTGCCGGTTGTGCCGCATTGGCGCTCTATGACGAGGATGTGTGGTGGGTCGCGCTCCAGATCGTCATCATCTTCCTGGTCGCGGGCTATTATCAGGGCGGCCCTGCCGCCGCGGCGGAACGCTCTGCGATGGTGCTGCTCGGCGGCATCGTGGAGATCGCGAGCGTCGTGGCGCTCGCGCGTGCCTTTCCCCGCGCAGCCTCGCCCCTGTTCGAAGCCGGAACCCGGCCGGAGCGCCATCGGGCATTGCTCGTCGCGCACATGATCCGCGCGGCACTATGCGTAACCGCCAGCCTCGTCGCCGTTGCCACGCTCGGTCTCGCCAACGGCTATTGGGCGCCGATGACCGCCCTGATCGTCCTCAAACCGAGGCTGCGTGATACCCGGGTGCGGGGGCTAGCCCGGCTCGGCGGCACGCTCGGTGGATGCCTGCTCGCGACGATCTTCGCGGTGCTGTGCCGGGATGAGCCATGGCTGTTGCTCGCCGGGATGACGGTATCCGCCGGCGCCGCCTTCGCCCTTCAGAAGGCGCATTATGCCGCGCTGACCGCATCGATCACCGCGACGATCGTCCTGCTGTTGTCGCTGGGGCATAGCGATACCATCGGCAATGCGGAGCATCGGATCGTCGCGACGCTCGTCGGCGGCGGGCTGGCAATGCTCTGCGCGCTGCTCGTTCCGCACAGCCTGCCCCAGCGACGTGTCGGCGCCGACCGGGTCGGCGGCTAGGCTGCGGCGGCGTTCAGGCGGCGCGCAGCTGCGATAGGAAACGCGATGTCGCGGCCTTTAGCGACGAGGCCTGCGAGGCGACGTCCTGCGCGGTGTTGCTGACGCGCATGGTCAGCGCATCGCTTGCGGAGGCGCCCTGGGCGAGCGTGGTCATCCGGTCGCGGACGTCGTCGGCGTGGATGGCGACGGCCTGGGTCTCGCGGCTGATATCCTCCGCCGCCTGACGCTGCTGGACGATCGAACCCGCGATCGAGGTGGCGATCGCCGCGACGCCGCTGATTTCCGCCGCCGTATCGCGCATCCCGGCGGCCGCCGATCCGATCCGCGCGCCTATGCTATCGACCTGCGCGGTGATGTCGCGCGTCGCGTCCCCGGCGCGGTGCGCGAGCGACTTGACCTCGCCGGCGACGACCGCGAAGCCGCGCCCCGCCTCGCCAGCGCGTGCCGCCTCGATCGTGGCGTTGAGCGCGAGCATCTTGGTCTGCGACGTGACGCTTTCGATCAGCGTGACGATGCGGCCGACGCGCAGCGCCTCCTCGCTCATCGCGGCTATCCGGGTTTCGCTGTTCTGGACCAATTGTTGCGCGCGGGCGCTGAGC
>Ga0302314_10021578_pt1 | contig 10596 bp, 7 predicted proteins | sample III_Palsa_N2_3_FD_200533 | JGI IMG/M metagenome (GOLD analysis project Ga0302314, IMG submission 200533) | Peat permafrost microbial communities from Stordalen Mire near Abisko, Sweden - III_Palsa_N2_3 | ecosystem: Environmental > Terrestrial > Soil > Palsa > Peat permafrost | place: Sweden... | reverse complement strand
CGAAGTCCGCGCCGGCCGCCGGGGTGTAGTCCGGGTGCTCGGACTGGTAGCTGGTCGGGATCAGCCAGGAGATCATCGGCAGCCGGTCGTGCAGCGCGTCCCACTCGAACTGGCCGTCCTGGTACGAGCGGAGCCCGTTCTGGTACAGCGGCGAAGAGGTCGGCGCGGTCTGGAACGAGTTGAAGTACTCGAGCACGTTGCAGCCGTAGTTGTCGACTTCCTGGTAGACCTTCCAGCTCACGCCGGCCTCGGTCAGCGCCTCCGGGTAGGACTTCCAGCCGTACGGCGTGGTGTGCTGGTTGGAGATGATCGGGCCGCCCTGCACGCCGGCCGGGTCGATCCAGGCGCTCATCAGATACAGCCGGTTCGGCCAGGTCGGGCCCAGCAGCGAGCAGTGATAGCCGTCGCAGATCGTGAAGTTCTCGGCCAGCGCGTAGTGGAACGGGATGTCGGTCCGGTCCAGGTAGCTCATCGTGTACGGGCCGTCGGTGGCGCCGTTGGCCGCGATGTGCGACGACACGAAGCCGTCCATCAGGCCGCCGTCCCACGAGTCGTGCTGCACGTTCCAGGCGTGGCTGGTCGACGGCTGCGCCTGCCCGCTGGTGACCGTGGTGTCGATGTGCCACGGGAGCAGGTACCCGTCCGGGTTGCTGGTGTCCGGCTGATACCAGACCTTCTGCCCGGAGGAGAGCGTGATCGCATTGGGGTCGGAGAAGCCGCGCACGTTCGGCAGCGTCCCGAAGTAGTGGTCGAACGACCGGTTCTCCTGCATGAGGATCACCACGTGCTTGATATCGCGAATGCTCCCGCCCCGCGAGGGGCCGGCCGCAAGCGCCTTGCGCACGTTGCTGGGCAGGAATTCCGCCGCGAAGGCCGCCGCGGCTGCGGTTCCGGCTCCCTGCAGCAGGCGTCGTCGGCTGATGTCTGGCACTGGCACGCTCCGTCCAATCGCGTGGAAACAAATACCAGGTCAAACACTTGTACCTGTGGTTTAACGTCGGGCCGCGAATAGATGAACGATTAGCGTCGTTTCCAAATAGTTAATAAATTCAAAAACTTTATCCCCGAACGGACCGTGACTTCGCCTTTTTACTTTTCCTAAAATTTCTTCGGTCGCGGAGGGCGCGGCGACTGCTTCCCGCGCTGTCGGCCCCGATTGAACCCGAATCGGCCCCGAACGCGCGTGGCGCGCCCCTCGCGCCCCCGCTCCTCCCCAACGCGGGCTGCGCATCGCCCAGACGTCTTCCCCCCGAGCTGACACCCCCCGTCGCCCAACGCCACCCCGTCGCCGCGCCACCCCCGTCGCCCGCGCCGACCCCGGCCCTGGGCCACCGCCCGTCGCCCCCACCACCCCGGTCCTCCCGGCGCGCCTACTTATCAGTTCTGACCATCCGATTCATCTCCCTATCAGTTTTGACCACAGGACTCGGACAATTCGGACGCAAAAGTGGTCAGAACCGATACGAAGGTGAAAAAGTGGTCAGAACCGATAAGAGGCTGAACGAGATAACAGCAAGAAGCGCTCGCGCACGGGTGATCGCGGGGCTCGAAAGGTTCGTGAGCGGAACATATTGACCGGGCGCAGAGGTAGCTGATCTCATCGTGCTTGCCCTGTTGTGCGTCTGCCGTGCGCTATGCGGCGGAGGAGGAGGCTGTGGTGGCTGGGATCTCGACCGCTGAGGAGTCTGCGGAGTCCGGGGCCGCTCTGGTAGGGCCGCCGCCTCCGTTCGATCCGGAGTTGCTGCCCGCGATCTCGGCCATGGCGGAGGCCGGGGGGCCGGCGTTCACGCTCGAGATGATCCCGGCCATCCGGCGGGCGCCGAGCAGGTTCCCGGTGCCCACGGTCGAGGACATGCGGCGTGGCGGCGCGTTCGAGGTAAGCGAGCGGCTGGTGCCCGGGCCGGCCGGGGCGCCGGACGTCTCGCTGTTGATCTGCCGCCCGGCCGGCGTAACCGCTGCCGTCCCGTGCCTGTACTTCATCCACGGCGGCGGAATGATGCTCGGCGACAACCGCAGCGGCGGTGCGGCCACGGCGCTCGAGCACGCTGAGAGTCTGGGCGCCGCCCTGGTGTCGGTCGAGTACCGGCTGGCACCGGAGACGCCCCACCCGGGACCGGTCGAAGACTGCTACGCGGGGCTGACCTGGACGGTCGAGCACGCCGAGGAGCTTGGCATTGATCCGGAGCGCCTGATCGTCGGCGGGGCGAGCGCCGGCGGCGGCCTGGCGGCGGCGGTGGCGCTCCTGACCAGAGACCGGGGCGGCCCGCGCCTGCGGGGCCAGATGCTGCTGTGCCCGATGCTCGACGACAGGAACGACACCCCCTCGTCGTATCAGATGACGGGCCTCGGAATCTGGGACCATGGCGCGAACGAAGTGGGCTGGACCGCCCTGCTCGGCGATGCCCGCGGCGGACCAGACGTCTCCCCGTACGCGGCCCCGGCCCGGGCGACCGACCTGTCCGGCCTGCCGCCGGCGTTCATCGACGTGGGCTCGGCCGAGACGTTCAGGGACGAGGACGTTGCCTACGCGAGCAGGATCTGGCAGGCAGGCGGAGACGTCGAGCTGCACGTCTGGCCCGGCGGCTTCCACGGCTTCACCGGCATGGTCCCCGACGCCGCCCTGTCCAAGGCGGCGGTGGCCGCGCAACTGACCTGGCTGCGCCGCCTCCTCGCCGCCTAAGCCTCCACGGTCCGTTCTCACCCCGCCGCCAGCAGCCGCATCAGCTCGCCCGCGGCGGTCTCAAGCGGCGCGCTGCTGCGCTCGACCCGGCACATGACCAGCGCGCCCTCCATCGTGGTGAGCGCGATCGAGGCAATCGGGCCGGCTCGGTCCGCGTGCACGCCGGCCGCCCGGAGCTGCTCGGCCAGCAGGCCGGTCCAGGCCGCGAAGGCAGCCCGGGCGGCGACGGTCAGCTCCTCGTCGTCGGCGTCCATCGCGACCCCGGCGACCGGGCAGCCGCCGCAGCCGCCGGAGGCCAGCACTGACTGCCGCCACAGGTCGACGAACCAGGCGAGCACGCCCTCGGCCGTGTCGGCCGGGCATGCGCGCAGGTAGCCGAGGATCTGCCCCGAGGTCCATTCGATGACGTCGCCCGCCAGCTGTCGCTTGCCGCCGGGAAAGTGGTGGTAGATCGAGCCTCGGGGGGCGCCGCTGTCGGCCAGCACGTCGGAGAACGAGGTGCCGCTGAGCCCGTGCGCGCCGATGAGCGCGGCCGCGCTGCTGATCATGCTCACCCGGCTGCTGCCGCTCATGGCCCCGTCCCCTTGACTATGACGACCGTCATAAGGCAGGCTGGCGACCGTATCTATGACACTCATCATAAAACGTTCAGGGGGACGACAATGCCCATGATCGACGCGTATGCCACCGCCGGCACGTTCGCCGACAAGCACCAGCTGGCCCAGGATCTCGCCGCCGCGGTGATGAAGATCGAGCAGGTTCCCGACATCCCGATGTTCCGCAAGAACACCGCCGCGTTCGTGCACGAGCTGCCGGCCGGCGCCCTGTCCAACGTCGATGGCGACGGCGACTACGTCCGGGTGCAGGTGCTGACCAACGCCGGCGCGCTCGACCGTGACAAGCAGCTCGCGGTCGTCAGCCGGCTGACCGAGATCATCGCTGCCGCGGCGGGCGACCCCACCCTGGCCGACCGCACCTGGGTGCTCCTCACCGAGGCGCCCGAGGGCGGCTGGGGCCTCTGGGGCCACGCGCACACCAACGCCGAGCTGGTCGGCGCCGCCCGCGCCCAGCTCGCCGAGTTGGCCGCGAACGGCTCGCCCAGCTGATCGGGCACGGCCCGAGAATCTGACCGGCTCATTGTCCCTCTGCGTCAGGGGAGGTGCCCTGCGCCCAGGCCATCGTGCGATAGCGCACGAGCACGGCGATTAGTTCCGCCCGCTCGGCCGGTCGTAACGGCATGCGCTTTTCCCTGCTGCCGGAGCCTGGGCCTCAGCGGGTGTACGGGCTGGCGACGCTGGTGAACACGTTCGGGTTCGGTCTGGTGGTCACCTCGTTGGTGCTGTACTTCACCCGGGTCGTGCACCTGGGCAGCCTCCAGGTGGGCCTGGGTCTCACGATCTCCGGCCTGATCGGGCTCGTGGCCGGGGTGCCGGTCGGCGCACTGGCCGACCGGCACGGTCCCCGCGCGGTCGTCCGGGTAACCTTCCTGGTGCAGTTCCTGTCCGCGCTCGGGTACCTGTTCATCCGCGACTTCGCCGCCTTCGTCGTCGTCGCGACGGTGGACATGCTGGCGATGAACGCGAACCAGGCGGCCGACGGGGCGCTGCTGCGCCGGGTCGGCGGCGAGGACGCGGCCGTGTTCCGCTCCGCCACCCACGCGATCACGAACGTCGGCATCTCGCTCGGCGCGGTCGGCTGCGCGATCGCGGTGCAGATCGGCACCGCCGACGCCTACCGTGCCCTGATCGCCGTGAACGCGCTCACCTTCCTCGGCGCCTGGCTGGTCAGCGGGCGGCTGCCGAAATACGAGCCGCTGCCGGCGCCCGACGACGGGCCGCGCTGGGGAGCGCTGGCCGACCCGGCCTTCGTCGGCTACGCGGCCCACAACGCGCTGATGAGCATGCAGTACATGATCCTGCTGCTTCCGCTGCCGCTGTGGATCGTCGGGCACACCCGCGCGCCCGGCTGGAGCGTCGGCGCGCTCCTCCTGCTCAACACGTTCATCGTGATCGCGTTCCAGGTCAGGGTCGGGCGAACCGTGACGACGATCCGGCAGGGCGGCGCGGCCGTGCGCCGGGCGGGACTGCTGTTCACGGTGAGCTGCTGCGCGATCGGGTTCTCAGCCGGGCTGCCGGGCTGGGCCGCGCTGCTGCTCCTGGCGGCGGCGATCGCCGTGCTCTCGGTCGGTGAGGTCAACCACGCGGCGGGCACGTTCACGCTGGACTTCGGGCTCGCGCCCGCCCACGCGCAGGGCCAGTACCAGGGCCTGGCCGGACTCGGGCTCGGGGCAGGCGGCGCGGCCGCGCCGACGCTCATGATCGGCCTCTGCCTGACATTCGGCAACGTCGGCTGGATCGGGCTTGGCGCCTTCTTCGCCCTCCTCGGGCTGACCGCCCCCGCCATCGCCCGCTGGGGCGAGCGCACCCGCCCGGCTTTCCTGTCGGAGCCCTTGCCGTTGACCGAGTCAACAAATTATCGTTGACCCAGTCAACGATAAGGAGACCGCGATGACCAGCTCGACCATCACGGAGGCCGGGACGTCGGACCCGACGGCCGCGCAGGTGGCCCAGGTCCGCGCGTTCAACCGCTTCTACACGAACGTCATCGGCGTGCTGCACGGCTTGTACCTGGACACGCCGTTCACGCTGACCGAAGGCCGCCTGCTCTTCGAGATCGCCCGCCAGCCCGCGGTGGAGGTGTCCGACCTGCGCCGGTCGCTCGACATCGACGCCGGCTACCTGAGCCGGGTGCTGAGCCGGTTCGAGGCCGAGTCGCTGATCACCAGGCACCGCTCCGCGGCCGACGCGCGCCGCCAGGAGGTCCGCATCGCCGACGCCGGCCGCGAAGCCGCGGCGGACCTCGACCGGCGCTCGGCCACGCAGATCGCCGACCTCCTGCACGGCGCCGACTGCGACCGCCTGCTCGACGCGATGCGGGTCATCACTACCGAGCTCGGCGCATCGGGGGAGCCTGGGCAGGGCGAAGTCGCCGACCCCGGGGCCATCGCACCGGCATCCGGGCCGTCGGCGCCGCACGCGCCCGGGGGCGACGCCGGACGCGGGGTCGGGCAGCGGATGGTGACGCTGCGGCCGGTGGCGCTCGGGGACCTGGGCTGGATACTGCACCGGCACGCGACCGTCTACGCGGCCGAGTTCGGCTGGGACGCCCGGTTCGAGGAGCTCTGCGCGCGCATCATCGCCGAGTACCCGACCCTGCGCGACGCGCACCCGGGCCGCGCCGCGGGCTGGATCGCCGAAGTGGACGGCGCGCCGGCCGGATCGGTCTTCTGCGTGCCCGACAGCGAGACCACCGCCCGGCTCCGCCTGCTGCTGGTCGAGCCGTGGGCCCGCGGCCTCGGCCTCGGCGCCACCCTGGTCGGGCAGTGCCTGCAGTTCGCCCGCGAGGCCGGCTACGCCGACATCACCCTGTGGACCTACGACCGCCTGGCGGCTGCGCGCACGGTGTACAAGGCGGCCGGGTTCACCCTGACCAGCGAGGAACGCGACGACGCGTTCGGCCACCGCATGATGAGTCAGACCTGGTCCCGCCCCCTCGAGCGCGAGCGCAGTAGCTTACGGTCAGGAGAATCGCTGCTACGCCCGGTGAGGAGAACGGCCCGTGAGCGCTCCCGACGGCAGTGACCATAACAGCAGTGACCCCAACGGCAGTGACCCCAACGGCAGTGGCCCTGACCGCAGCGAGCCCAAAGACAGCGCTCGCGCTCACGCCCACTTGGCCCTGGTCGCGCTGACGGCCGGCACCGCCTCGCTCGACGTCACCGCGTTCTTCCGCCTCGGCGGTGTCTTCGCCAGCGTCATGACGAGCAACCTGGTCTTCGTCGGCGTCGCCGTCGTCAAGACCGAGGCCGCGTTCGGCGCCCGCTGCGCGGTCGCGATCCTCAGCTACATCGTCGGCGTCGGCCTCGGCTCGGCCATCGCCCCGCCCAGCGGGAAGGAGAACCGCCTCGGCACCCGGCCGCTCAGCCTGCTGCTGACCGGCGAGCTGGCGCTCCTGGTCGCCTACACGATCTGGTGGATGGCACTCGACGCCCGCCCGGCCGGCTGGACCCGGCTCGCCCTGCTCGGCGTCATCGCCCTGGCGATGGGCAGCCAGAGCGCCGCCGCCCGGCAACTGGGCAACCCCAACGCAGGCACCACCTACCTCACCGGCACCCTGACGTCCGTGGTCAGCAGCCTGGCCGGGCGTGGTCGCCCCGACCCACAGTCGGTCGCCGTCCTCATCGCCCTGCTCGTCGGCGCCGGCGCGGGCGCCGCCCTCCTCGACGCCGCCCCGATCACGGTCCCGCTGCTGGCCCTGGCCGGCGTCGGCACCACCGTCGCCCTCTCCTGGCACTTCCGCTCAACCCATCCCCACTAGCCACAGCCACAGCCCGCCTGCCGACAGGTTCAGGCTCCTGTCGATGGCGTAGCCGACAGCTCCGGGCTTGGGCGTCAGCCCGGTCGAGGCCGGGCCGAAGAACGACGCGCCGATCCCGTACAGCACCGCCCCCACAGCGATTTCCCAGACGTGCGCGCGCCCGGTGAGCAGCAGCACCGCCAGCACCGCCTCGACCGCGCCGCGCAGCACATCGGCCGCCATCATCACGTACTGCCGCCGCAGCCGGTCCGCCCAGACCCCGCCCGCCAGCAGGAACACGACCCGCGCGACCGTCTGCAGCGCGGCGATGAGCCCGATGTCGGTCGCCGTCCCGCCGATGTGCAGCACCGCGAAGACCAGCGCGATCTGCACCACCGCGTCGCCGAGCGAGGAAGTGGTGGAGCCCAGCCACATCAGCCGGTACGGCCGGAGGGCCAGCGGCCGCAGGGCCTCGGCGAAGCGCGAGCGGGGATTGTCCACGTCGCCGCGACCGTCGTCCGCCGTGTCCGCCAAGTGATCCTCCGTTCAGGCCCGAGCGATTCTGACGGATCTCGTCCCGAATCGCAACCAATTAAGCCCAACCGTGGGACCACGCGTCCGTTCGAAAAAAAGACTTTGAATCTATCGAACGGACCCTGAATGACTCGCCGTGCTCCATGACTCGCCGCCCGGGGAGAACTCCGCCAGCAGCTCCGCCATCCGCGCGCGGTAGGCGGCCACGGTGCGCAGCTTGACGTCCTCGTAGCCGCGGACGAGGTCGGGCAGGCCGGCGATCTCGACCGCCCGGGCGTGGTTGCCGGCCGTGAGGCCCTCGGCCAGCCGGGTGATCACGTCCCGGTACTCGGCGAGCAGGGCGCGTTCCTCCCGCCGCACCTCGGTCCGCCCGAACGGGTCGAGCGGGGTGCCGCGCAGGCGCCGCATCGCCACCAGGGTGGCGAAGGCCGGCCGGAACCACGGGCCGAGGCTGATCTTGCGCTGCATTCCCAGCGACCGCAGCGCCGGCGGGTGCAGCCGGTAGGCGTACCGCGCGCCGCGGCCGAACTGCTCCTCGATCCGGCTGGTGAGGGCGGGATCGAGGGAAAGCCGGGCGACCTCGTACTCGTCCTTGTAGGCGGCCAGCTTGAACAGGTTGGCGGCCACCGTCCGGGCCAGCAGGTCGCCGCCGACGACGTCCGCCTCACGCGCCCGCACGCTCTCGACGAATTGCGCATACGCGTCCGCGTAGGCCGCGTCCTGGTATGCCGTCAGCTCGGGCCCGCGCACCGCCAGCAGCTGCGCCAGCGACGAAGGCTCGTCGTCGCGTCCCCGCTGCTGTGGCTGCTCCGCCGCCGGCCCGCTGACCGACAGCCGGCCGTGGCGGAAGGCGGCGACGTTGAACTCGGCGGCGACCCCGTTCAGCCGGATGGCGTGCTCGATCGCCTCCGCCCCGATCGGCAGCGCGCCGGCCTGGTAGGCGACGCCGACGAGGATCATGTTGGCGTACTGCTCGTCGTCGAACAGTCGCCGCGCCAGCCCGGCCGCGTCGAGGAAGCGGGCCGACGCCACGCTGCCCTCGACCGCGGCCATCACCTGGCCTTGAGCCGGGAACCTGGCAGCGGTGTTCACCACCATCTGGCCGGTCGGCACCTCGGTGGTGGAGACCACGGCGACCGTGCGGCCGGCGTCGGCCACCCGCAGGTTGCCGCCGTCGGTGGCGACCAGGGAGTCGCACCCGAGGTACAGGTCGCATTCGCCGTCGGCGAGCTTGGCCGCGTGCGCGAACGGCCCGGTCCCGATCTTCAGGTCCGACACCACCGCCCCGCCCTTCTGGGCGAGGCCGGTCTGGTCGAGCGTGCGCACCTGCCGGCCTTCGGCGGCGGCCGCGGTCGCGAGGATCTGCGCGATCGTCACCACCCCGGTCCCGCCGACGCCGGTGATGCGGAGGGCGAAACCGTCGGCGTCAAACAATGCCGTCGGCTCGCCCGGCGGTTCCACCGGCACCGCCGGCTGAGCGCGCCCAGGCCGGCCAGCCCCGCCCGGCGTCGCCGGGGTGATGGTGAGGAACGACGGGCAGTCGCCCGCCAGGCAGGAGAAGTCGAGATTGCAGGAGGACTGGTTGATCACGGTCTTGCGGCCGAACTCGGTCGCGGTCGGCTGGACCGACAGGCAGTTGGACGTGGCGCCGCAGTCGCCGCACCCCTCGCACACCCGCTCGTTGATGAACACCCTTGTCGCCGGCGCCTGCGCCTTGCCGCGGCGGCGCTTGCGGCGCTTCTCGGCCGCGCACTCCTGGTCGTGCACGAGCACGGTCACGCCCTCGATCGCCGCCAGCTCCCGCTGCACGTCGAGCAGATCGTCCCGGTGCCTGACGTCGGCCCCGCGCCCGAGCTGGCGGCGCAGCCCGGCCGGGTCGTCGGAGGTGACGACGACCTTGCGGACGCCCTCGGCCGTCAGCAGGGCGAGCAGCCGGTCGACCGGCAGCTCGCCCATCGCCTGCTGGCCGCCGGTCATCGCCACCGCCGAGTTGCGCAGCAGCTTGAACGTGATGTTGACCCCGGCCGCGACCGCCGCCCTGATCGCCAGGCTGCCGGAGTGGGCGAAGGTGCCGTCGCCGATGTTCTGCACGAAGTGCTCCTGCGCGACGAACGGCGCCAGGCCGATCCACTGCGCGCCCTCGCCGCCCATCTGCGACAGCCCGGTGACCGTCCCGACCTGCGCCTCGGGCATCAGCAGGACCATCGCGTGGCAGCCGATCCCGCCGCCCACCAGCGTCCCCGGCGCGACCTTGGTCGAGGAGTTGTGCGGGCAGCCCGAGCAGAAGTACGGCGTGCGCGACGCCAGCGGCAGCAGGACCCGCTCCCGCGCGGCCGCGGCCCGGGTGATGACCGGCACGCCCAGCGGCTCGAGGTGGCGGGCGAGGCCGACCGCGACCGCGTCCGCGTCGAGCTCGCCGTACGACGCCAGCAGGGCCGACCCGTCCCGGCCGCGCTTGCCGTGCACGGCGGGCGCGCCCGGCCGTCCGTAGAGGACCGACTTGACCGCGTCCTCGATGAACGGGCGCTTGTCCTCGACGACGATGATCTCGTCAAGCCCGTCGGCGAACTCGGCGACGACGGACGGCTCGAGCGGGAAGATCACGCCGAGCTTGAGCAGCCGGATCCCGTGCGACTCAAGGTCGGCCAGCCCCAGCGTGTCGAGCGCCTGGCGCAGGTCGAGGTAGGTCTTGCCCGCGGCGACGAGGCCGATCCGCGCCCGCCCGCGGCCCGCGCCGCTGATCGTGTTCAGCCCGCTGCGGCGGATGTACTCGAGCGCGATCGGCAGCCGGGTGACCTGCTGGCCGCGTTCGAGTTCGGCCAGCGCGGGCCCGAGCAGCTTCGCGCTCGGGCGGTGCCGGTAGGCGACGAGGCCGCCGGGCATCCCCTCGCGCAGGTCGGGCGGCTGCCACGTTGCCTCGACGACGTCAGCGGTGGCGGCGCCGTCGGCGACGGCGGTGCCGACCTTGATCGCCGACCACAGGCCGCTGGCGCGCGACAGCTCGACCGCGTGCAGGCCGTGCAGCA
>Ga0302314_10021576_pt1 | contig 10597 bp, 14 predicted proteins | sample III_Palsa_N2_3_FD_200533 | JGI IMG/M metagenome (GOLD analysis project Ga0302314, IMG submission 200533) | Peat permafrost microbial communities from Stordalen Mire near Abisko, Sweden - III_Palsa_N2_3 | ecosystem: Environmental > Terrestrial > Soil > Palsa > Peat permafrost | place: Sweden... | reverse complement strand
CTTCGGCGGTGGCGATCGCGGAACTCATGCGATCAGGGTCTCAGGCCGCGTCGACCGCGTCCAGCCCGTAGGCGGAATGCAGCGCCCGAAGTGCCAATTCCAGGTATTCCTCGGCCACCAGCACGGCCACCTTGATCTCCGAGGTCGAGATGACCTGGATATTGATGCCCTTGTCGGCCAGGGTCTGGAACATTTTCTGTGCGACTCCGGCGTGGCTGCGCATGCCGACGCCGATGACCGAGATCTTGACCACGTCGGCCGACGACAGGATCGTCTCGTAGCGGACTTGGCTCTGGTTCGCCTCCAGCACCTTGACCGCGCGGGTGATGTCCGCCTTGCCGACGGTGAAGGTCATGTCGGTCGCCTGACCGTCGCGCGACACGTTCTGCACGATCATATCGACATTGATGCCGGCATCGGCCAGTGGGCCGAAGATTGAGGCGGCGACGCCCGGGCGGTCGGACACACCGGCGACGGTGATTTTCGCCTCATCCCGGCTGTAAGCGATTCCGCTGACGACCTGCTTTTCCAAGATCTCGTCCTCGTCCACGACCATGGTGCCCGGCCTGTCGACGAAGCTCGACAGCACCTGCACCCGCACCCGGTGGTTCATGGCCATTTCGACCGACCGGGTCTGCAATACCTTCGCACCTTGGGACGCCATTTCCAGCATCTCTTCGTACGTGATCTTATCCAGCTTGCGCGCACGCGCTACGATCCGCGGGTCGGTCGTATAGACACCATCGACATCGGTGAAGATATCGCACCGTTCGGCATCGAACGCGGCGGCCAGCGCCACGGCCGACGTGTCGGACCCGCCGCGGCCGAGCGTGGTGATGCGCCGGTCCTCGGTCGCGCCCTGAAAGCCCGCGACGACCGCGACCTCGCCCTTGGACGCACGCGCCTTGATCTCGGTCAGGTCGATGCCCTGGATGCGCGCCTTGGCATGGGCATCATCGGTCTTCAGCGGGATCTGCCAGCCCATCCAGGACCGGGCCGGCACGCCGATGGTCTGCAGCGCGATCGCCAGCAGACCGGCGGTGACCTGCTCGCCCGACGAGACGACGGCGTCGTACTCGGCCGGGTCGGCCATGTCGGAGATCTGGTTGGTCCAGGACACCAGCTGGTTGGTCGTGCCGGACATAGCGGACACGACCACGATCACCTCGTGGCCGGCATCCACTTCCCGCTTGACCCGTTGGGCGACGATCTTGATGCGGTCGACATCGGCAACCGATGTCCCGCCGAACTTTTGCACGAGGCGCGCCATGCTCTATCTTACCTGCGTCGGGCGCGGTATGACCGCGCATCCGGGAAAACTGCTGCTCGCCCCCGGTTGCCCGCCGGATGGCGCGTATTCATACTCGGTGCGGCGCCGCCGAAGCAAGCCCGCGCCGCCGTAAGGCAGACCCGCAACACATGAATTAGAGAGCCAGACCGTGAAGCCCAATCCAGCCTCCAGCATCGATCCCGACGAGGTCGCCCGTTTCGCCGCGATCGCCGAGGCCTGGTGGGACCCTAACGGCAAATTCCGTCCGCTGCACAAGTTCAATCCGACCCGGATCGAGTACGTCCGCGACCATCTGGCCGCGCATTTCAGTCGCGACATCACGGCGCGGAGGCCGTTCGCCGGTCTCAGGCTGATCGACATCGGCTGCGGCGGCGGCCTGGTGGCGGAGCCGATGGCGCGCTTGGGCTTCAGCGTCACCGGCGTGGATGCGACCGAGCGCAACATCGGCGTGGCGCTGGCCCATGCCGCCGAACAGGATCTGGCGATCGATTACCGCTTCGCCGCGGCCGAGGATCTGGTCGCGGCCGGCGAGCTGTTCGACGTGGTGCTGGTGCTGGAAGTGATCGAGCATGTCGCCGACCCGGCGGATTTCCTGGTCTCGGTCGGCCAGCTCGTGAAGCCGGGCGGGGTCGTCATCGTTGCAACCCTCAACAGGACGGCCAAGGCGTTCGGCCTCGCCATCGTCGGCGCGGAATATCTCTTGGGCTGGCTGCCGCGCGGCACCCACACCTGGTCGAAATTCCTGAAGCCAAGTGAAGTGGCCGCCGGGCTGCGCCGCGCCGGGCTGGTGGTCGAGGATCTGAGCGGGGTCAGCTACAACCCGATCGCCGACAAGTGGAGCCTGGGCGCGGATACGAGCGTGAATTATCTGATGGTGGCAAAGAACCCGTGACGTATCGCCCTCTCCCAACAAGTGGGCGAGGGTTGACATTGCTCCCTCTACCGCCTTTCGCGGGAGAGGGAAGGGTGAGGGTGGTTGATGCCGGAATCGATGCCACGCCTGCTTCGTAAAACGCCGACCGAAGCGGAGAAGAAGCTCTGGTTGCGACTTCGGCAGCATCAGCTCGGCTGCAAGTTTCGCCGCCAGCATCCGGTTGGCGGCTATATCGCAGACTTCGCCTGCGTCGAGCATCGCCTGATCGTCGAGGCGGATGGTGGGCAGCACGCGGAAAATCCCAACGACGCGATCCGTACACAGCGACTCGAAGCGCTGGGTTGGCGCGTTTTGAGATTTTGGAACAACGATATAACGAAGAACGCGGATGGCGTTGTTGAAACCATTCTCCAGGCGATCGAGGCGAGTCCGGCTGAGACACCCTCACCCGGTTCGCTGGCGCGAACCACCCTCTCCCGCGAAGGGCGGTAGAGGGTTTTCAATTGGTAGGATTCTATGTGGCCTCTTACTGGTCTTAAGAATCTGCCAGCGGCACCCAGGGCAGTTTCCCCACTTCGATACCTTCGTCGGCCAGTTCCTCGGCTTCTTCTTCGGTCGCCTGGCCGTAGATGCCGCGGTGTTCCGTTTCGCCGTAATGGATCTTGCGGGCTTCCTCGGCGAAGCGGTCGCCGACGTTTTCGTGGCTGTCCTCGACCACTTTGCGCAGTGTGCGCAGCAGCGTGATCGCCTGGGCCCGGTCGGGCAGGCTGTTGCCCTTGCGGCCGACCGCCGGCGCCATCAGCGCGCGATCGACCTGATTGTCGCCGCAGACCGGGCAGGCGATTTCATGGGCCAGTTGCTGGGCTTCGAACGCATCGCTGTTGCGGAACCAGCCTTCGAACCTATGGTCGGACATGCAGCGCAGTTCGTAGAGAATCATCGGATGGACAAGCGGATGGGGTTGAAATGACCGACGTCTTGGGCGTGCCCTCGCCCTGGGTGCGCCGCTTTGCGCATCTGGTGACCAAGGGCGGCGTGGTGCTGGATCTGGCGGCAGGCGGGGGCCGGCACGCGCGCTTCTTCGCCGGCCGCGGTCATCCGGTGACGGCGGTCGACCGGAATCTCGATGGCATGGCCGATCTCATGGACGGGCCGATCGAGCGCATCCAGGCCGATCTGGAGGATGGCAGCCCCTGGCCACTGGGCCTCCGGCGGTTCGCGGGTATCATCGTCACCAACTACCTGCACCGGCCGCTGCTGCCCCTGCTGGCCGAGGCGCTGGCGCCGGGCGGCGTGCTGATCTACGAGACCTTCGCGGTTGGTCAGGGACAGTTCGGCCGGCCCAGCGGTGAGAATTACCTGCTGCGGCCCAATGAGCTGATCCGCGCCTATGAGCCGACGCTGACCATCGTGGGCTTCGAACATGGCATCGACTATGCGCCGGGCCCCAAGGCGGTGCAGCGCCTGGCGGCGGTCAAGGGCCGCGATCTGGTTCCGCTCTGACATCGTCTAGACCAGGCGCGGCGCTGAGAACGGGCGATCGTGCTGCAGCGACGGCACCATCTGGCGCGCCTCGGCGACGCGCCCCAGATCCAGCTCGGCGGTGATGAAGCCGACATCCTCGCCGGCATCGGCCAGCACGTCGCCCCACGGATCGATGATCAGCGAATGGCCGTAGGTCTTGCGGCCCTCGGCATGGGTCCCGGTCTGGGCCGGGGCCAGCACGAAGCAGCCGGTCTCGACCGCGCGGGCGCGCAGCAGGGTGTGCCAATGGGCCCGGCCGGTCGCGACCGCAAAGGCGGAGGGCACGGTCAGGATCTCGGCCCCGGCCTGGGCCAGCGCCCGATAGAGTGCCGGAAAGCGCAGGTCGTAGCACACGGTCAGACCGACCCGGGCGAACGGCGTCTCGACCACGATTGTCTGCTCGCCCGGCCGGAACTGCGAGGATTCCCGGTAACTTTCGCCGCCGGCCAGATCGACGTCGAACATATGGATCTTGTCATAGCGCGCGGCGATGCCGCCATCCGGCGCGAACAGATAGGACCGGTTGGCCAAGCGATCCTCGCCCGCCAGCTTGACCGCCATCGAGCCGGCCAGCAGCCAGGCCCCGGTCTCGCGCGCCAGATCGGCGAAAAAGGGGATGGCGTGCGGGTTGGCTTCATCCTCGGCCTTGGCGAATTTCGGCTCGCGCTTCGGCTCCAGCATGACCGCCACTTCCGGCGTCAGGATGAAACCGGCGCCGGCGTCCCGCGCCCGGCGCGCCATGTCGCCGATCGCCTGCAGATTGGGATCGACCTCGCGGCCGGCGGAGATCTGCAGGCAGGCGACGGTGATGCGATCGGCCATGGGATCTCCGCGGGGCTGAGGTTTAAGAGGCGAGCTTGGCGTCGAGCGCGCCGGCGCGCTCCAGCGCATGCAGATCGTCGCTGCCGCCGATATGCTCGCCATTGATGAAGATCTGCGGCACCGAGGTGCGGCCGCCGGCGCGCTTGACCATCTCGTCGCGGCGCGTGGGCTCTTCCATCACGTCGATATTCACGTAATCCACGCCCTTCTTGCCGAGGAGCGACTTGGCGCGCGCGCAATAGGGACAGAACAGGGTCGAGTAGACTTCCACCTGGGCCACGAACGGACACTCCGAAACGAATGATGCGCCTTAGCGATATAGGCGAACTCGACCCCGGTTGCCAGACCGGGCAGCCTTGCAAGCGTTACGGGGCAACGGGAAGCCGCATGGCACGGGCGAGCGTCAGCACATCGACCGTCGTGGCGCCGGCACGTTTCAGCACCCGGGCGCAGGCCTCGATCGTGGCGCCGGTGGTTAGCACGTCGTCGACCAGCAGCACCCGCTTGCCCGCGATATCGGCGCCGGGTTTCATCGCGAAGGCGCCGCGCACGTTCTCGGCGCGCTGCAGGCGCGACAGATGGCCCTGGCTGCGCGTGCGCCGGCGCCGGATGAGCAGTGCCGGGGCGAATATGGGTGCGCCGGACCCTCGCCATGCCGTCACCGCCGCCTGGGCCAGCAGGGCCGACTGGTTGAAGCGGCGTCGGAACAGCCGGGTCCAATGCAGCGGCACCGGGGCGACCAGATCGGCCTCGGCCAGCAGTTCCGCCCCGCTGCGCGCCAGCCATTGGCCGAATGCCGGCATGCCGTGCAACTGGTCGGCATGCTTGAACGCAAGGATCAGCCGGCGCGAATGATCGTCATAGGCGAAGACCGCGCGTGCCCGGTCGAACGGCGGTGGATAGGCCACGCATTGCGCGCACAGGACGCCGTCGCCGGCGTCATACGGAAACGGCAGCCCGCACGTCGAACAGCACGGCGCGCCCAGAAAGCTGATGCCCTGCCAGCAGGCGGCGCACAGCGCGCCCTGGGTCTCGACCGCGCCGCCGCAGGCGAGGCAGCGCGGCGGCAGCAGGGCGTCGAGCGCCATCCGCCCGGCGCCGACCAGGCGGCGGCGGGCGTCGGCAAGCCAGAGGGGCGGGGCGGTCTCGTCCGAATCCATGGCGCCGAGCTTGGCAGCAGGCGACCGGCCGGTCCATAGTCCGCCGTCATGAACGACGACATCATCATCTTCGACCAGGTGGCCGTGCGCCGCCATCGCGAGCGCGCCGCGCTGTTTGCGGCCGACGCGCGCTTTCTGCACCGGGCCGTACAGGAACGTCTCGCCGACCGGCTGAACGACGTGCGCCATCGCTTCGACCGGGTGCTCGACCTGGGCGCCGGCGACGGCGGCCTCGCCGAGTTTCTGATCGAGACCGGGCAGACGCCCGACATCGTCTCGTTCGATCCGGCCTGGCGCTTCGCCCGGCAGCGGGCGATGGGCGTGGTCGGCGAGGCCGAGGCGCTGCCGTTCCGCGCCGGCAGCTTCGATCTGGTCGTGAGCGGCCTCAGCCTGCATTGGACCAACGATCTGCCCGGCGCGCTGTTGCAGCTGCGCCATATCCTGAAACCCGACGGGCTGCTGCTGGCGACGCTGTTCGGCGGCCGCACCCTGTGGGAACTACAGGAGGTGCTGATGCAGGCGGAACTCGACGTGTCGGGCGGGGCGGCGCCGCGCGTCTCGCCTTTCGCCGACGTGCCCGATTGCGGCGCCCTGCTGCAGCGCGCGGGCCTGGCGCTGCCGGTGGTCGACAGCGAGACGCTGACCGTGACCTATCCGCATCTGTTCGCGCTGATGCGGGATCTGCGCGCCATGGGCGAGACCAACGCCCAGGTCGCCCGCCAGCGTGGCGGCAGCCCACGCGCCCTGTTCCTGCGCGCGGCCGAGCTCTATCGCGAACGCTTCGGCGACGCCGACGGCCGCATCCCAGCGACCTTCCAACTGATCAACCTGACCGGCTGGGCCCCGGCCGCCAGCCAGCAGCAGCCGCTGAAGCGTGGGAGCGCCACGGCGCGGCTGGCCGATGCGCTCGGTACCGAGGAACGGCCGGCGGGCGATACGGTGCCGCGATAGAGTCGGTCCGGCCCAACCACCCGACGCGTCGGCGTTGGGGAGGGTCGAACTGCGCGCACCAGAATTCTTCCTTCCAGCGCCGTTTCTGAGCGTAGTGCATCCGGACGCTCTGGCTGATCGGGTGATCAATATCGTCGTGACGTCTGATGGGCGCTTCGCCCTGCCGCGGGATGCCGCCATCGTCGCGGCCGATCCGATCTTCGAGGCCAACCGTCCCAAAGGCACCTTGCAGATCGCTATCGCGCTCGGGCCGATCCTGACGAACCCGGTCGAGTTCCATTATCGTGACCTGATCTTGGCGGTACGGCGGATGAATCATCTCGTCGAACGCCGGGCCGGCCTGCTCAATTGGGCGGGACACAGGGTCAAGGACATGTCGTTCAAATGCGACAGCGCGCCGGGCTGCTCGCTCACGATCCATCGTGCCGCGGGTGACCGGACCTATCGGCCCGATGCGGCCGGCATCATCATCCTCAAGCTGGACGAGAAGCTCGAGTTCGAGGATTCGCGGGTCACCGCGTCTCGGCGGTTCGCCGAGATCGAGGCGGATCTTTGAACAGCGGCGCTCAGACGCGCCACATATCGATGGCGGACGGTGCCAGGGCGAGCGGCTGGGCGGCGTCGATCGAGACCGTGGTCGGCGGGGTCAGGTCGGCGGCGGCCCTGTGCTGCCACAGCTGGGCCGCACCGATCGCGGCGATGGCCAGCACGGCGAAGGCGGCGGCGCGGGCGACGGCGGGCAGCGGTGCCGCAACGGTGGAAACGAGGCAATTCATCTTCCGGACTCCTGAGCGCGCCAGACCCGAAATAATTTATCGATCTCGGCTGCATTCAGGAGATAGGCCGCGCAAGGCTAGGGAACAAACGACGCTTTGTGCGGGTTCGCATTATATTTTGTCATGTTATGATCCGGCATGACCGTCCATCTGCCTTCGCTCAACGGCCTGCGCGCGTTCGAGGCTTCGGCCCGGCTGCTCAGCTTCACGCTGGCGGCGGCGGAGCTGCACGTGACCCAGGCCGCGATCAGCCATCAGATCAAGCGGCTGGAAGAACAGCTCAATGTGCCGCTGTTCGTGCGTCAGAACCGGACCCTGACGCTGACCCGCGCCGCCCAGGACTATCTGCCGGCGGTGCGGGCCGCGTTCGAGGATCTGCGGGCTGCCACCGAGCGGCTGGTCCGGCCCGAGCGGCAGAAGGTGCTGACGGTCTCGACCATCTCGTCGCTCGCCGCGAAATGGCTGGTGCCGCGGCTGATCAATTTCCACGAGGCGCATCCGGATATCGAGGTGCGCATCAGCACGACCATGCGCTCGGTCGATTTCCGGGCCGAGGGCATCGATCTCGGTATCCGCTACGGCCAGGGCCATTGGCCGGGGCTGCGTGCCGACTGGCTAATGCAGGAGGACTGGTTTCCGGTCTGCAGCCCGACGCTGCTGAAGGGCGACCGACCGCTGCGCCGGCCGGAAGACCTGGCCGAGCACACGCTGATCCATGTCGAGCATTATCGCGAAGCCTGGCCGAAGTGGCTCGCGGCGGTGGGCGCGCCGGCCGCGATCGGCGCGCGGCGCGGGTTGTCGTTCGATCTGGTCATGGTGGCGCTGCAGGCGGCGATCGACGGCTCGGGCGTGGCGCTGGCCGGCACGTCCTTCGTCGAAATCGACCTGGCCGCCGGTCGCCTGGTGGCGCCGTTCGATCTGGTTCTGCCGCACAAGGAAGGCAGCTTCTATGTCGTGACGCCGCTGGAGACCGCCGAACTGCCCGCGGTCGCGATCTTTCGCGACTGGCTGCTGGCCTCGGTCGGGTCGCGCGCGGCCCCGGCGCGGGCGCTGGTGCCGCGCTAAAGCAGATCCCTGAGCATCGCCACCAGCGGTTTGTCGGCCGGGGGCATCTCGTAGTCGCCCAGTTTGTTCGGCCGCGCCCAGGTCAATTCCTGACCTTCCTGGGCCGTCACCGTGCCGGTCCAGCGCCGGCAGACGTAGAGCGGCATCAGCAGATGAAATTTCTCGTAGGCATGGCTGGCGAAGGTGAAGGGGGCGAGGCAGCTTTCCTTCGTGTCGATGCCCAGCTCTTCCTTCAGCTCACGGATCAGCGCCGCCTCCGGCGTCTCGCCCGGCTCGACCTTGCCGCCGGGGAATTCCCACAGGCCGGCCATGCTCTTGCCGGCCGGCCGGCGGGCGAGCAGCACGCGCCCGTCGGTGTCGATCAGCGCCACGGCGGAGACCAGGATGATGGGCAGGGGGCCGCTCAAGAGCGATAGCTGCCGTTGATATCGATGTAGCGATGGGTCAGGTCGCAGGTCCAGACGATGGCTTTGCCCTTGCCCAGGCCGATATCGACCTCGATCAGGATCTCGCGGCCGGCCATGTGCTTTGCTACCGGCGCCTCGTCATAGTCCGGCACCGGGCCGCCCTCGGCCGCGATGAGCGTGCCGCCGACCGAGATCGACAGCGTGTCGCGATCGACCTTCTCGCCGCTCTTGCCGACCGCCATGACGATGCGGCCCCAATTGGCGTCGCCAGCGGCCAGCGCGGTCTTGACCAGCGGCGAATTGCCGATGGCGAGGCCGATGCGCTGGGCCGCCTTCTTGCTGGCGGCGCCGGTGACGCGGATTTCGACGAACTTCTCGGCGCCCTCGCCATCGCGCACGATCTGCTGGGCCAGATCGATCAGCAGGGCTTCGAGCTTGCGCTTGAAATCCTTCAGCTTCGGATCGCTCGCCTTGTGGATCTTGTGATGGTCGGCTTTGTTGGTCGCGACCAGAAGCACCGTGTCCGAGGTCGAGGTGTCGCCGTCGACCGTGGTGGCGTTGAACGATTTGTTGGTGCCGTTCGACAGCAGCTCCTGCAGCACGTCGGCCGGCAGCTTGGCGTCGGTGAAGACATAGCCCAGCATGGTCGCCATATCCGGCGCGATCATGCCCGAGCCCTTGACGAAGCCGTTGATGGTGACCGGCACGCCGTCGATCAGCGCGGTTGCGGTCGCGCCCTTGGCGAAGGTGTCGGTCGTCATGATCGCGGCTGCCGCCTCGGCCCAGCGATCGTCCGCGACCTCGGCGATCAGGCTGGGCAGGGCATTGATGATCTTCTCGCCCGGCGGCACTTCGCCGATGACGCCGGTCGACGAGATATAGACCTCTTCGACCTTGCAGCCGGCGGCCTTGGCGGCGGCCTCCGCGGTCTGCTCGACGATCTTGCGGCCGGCCTTGCCGGTAAAGACGTTGGAATTGCCCGAATTGACCACGATGACCCGGGCCTTGCCGTGCGGCAGCACCTCGCGGCACCAGACCACGGGCGCGCCGGGCGTCTTCGACCGGGTGAACACGCCGGCGATGGTCGCGCCCGGATCGAGCAGCGCCACCATCAGATCCGGCCGCCCCTTGTAGCGGATGCCGCAATTGCCGGCGGCGAGCCGGACCCCGGCGATCGGTTTCAGACTCGGGAAAGCGGCGGGCGCCAGCGGCGAAACGGCGATCGACATGGGGCGGGAAATCCTCGGCCTGGAGCGGCTAAAAACCAAAAGGGGTGCGACCGGACCGAACCGGCGCACCCCTTCGTATCTACCCGATCCGCTCGCCGCTTGGATAGGCCCGGCGGCGCCGATCCGACGTGACGGTTTTGAGTCTACTTCTTCGCCGGCGGGGTCGGTGCCGGGTTCGGCTTCAGCTGAGCCGAGAACGGCGAGCCGTCGAGATTGAACTGTTCGATCTTGGCCTTGCCGCGCAGCTCGGCGACCTTGGCGTCGATCGTGTTCTTCTCGGCGTCGTTCGCCAGCTTTTCCTTGGACTCGTCGAAGGACGGCGGGGCGGCCGGGCGGCGATCTTCGACCTTGATGACGTGCCAGCCGAACTGCGTCTTCACCGGCGTCTTGGTATATTGGCCCTTCTTCAAGGCGAAGGCGGCGTCGCCGAATTCCGGCGGCATCGCGTCCTTGGTGAAATAGCCCAGATCGCCGCCGTTCGAATCCTTGTTCGGGTTC
>Ga0302314_10021575_pt1 | contig 10598 bp, 19 predicted proteins | sample III_Palsa_N2_3_FD_200533 | JGI IMG/M metagenome (GOLD analysis project Ga0302314, IMG submission 200533) | Peat permafrost microbial communities from Stordalen Mire near Abisko, Sweden - III_Palsa_N2_3 | ecosystem: Environmental > Terrestrial > Soil > Palsa > Peat permafrost | place: Sweden... | reverse complement strand
TGAACCCCTGGAGGCGGATGTGCATGTTGCTGAACGTGCCGCCGCCGCCGCCGTACCCGTTGACCGGGCCGCCGATGATCGACGTCGGCCCGTAGGTCGTGTTCAGCGACCCGTCGTTCCGCATCGCCGCGATGATCGACCCGGCCTGCGGGGGCTGCGGCTGCGTCCAGTGCGGGAGCTGCGAGCAGCCGGCCCCGATGATCTGGACCTGGGCCTTGACGCCGACTTCCGCGTTGACGATCGGCAGGGTGATCGCCGCGTTGCCGCCGCCGGTGCCGCTGCCGAGGGTCGCCGGGGCGCCCGAGCAGTAGATTCCCTCGGACAGGATCACCTTTGCGAGTGCCCCGTTGCCGGTCATGGAGTACGCGGTAGCGGCGTTCACCGCTGCCTGGATCGCCGCCGTGTCGTCGGTGCCGAACAGCACGCCGGACGCGGTGACGGTGATCGTTGCGGATGCGGAGAGGGTGACCTGCGACGGGCTGGTGTAGCCGGTGACGGTGGCGAACAGGTAGCCCGGCTCGGAGTTAGTGCTGGTGATGACACCCCATACGAGCACGTACTTGCCGACGTCGCCCGCCGCGAACGGGGTCGAGGTGGCGCACGTCAGGACAGCGCTCCCGCTGGTCATCGCGCCGTCTTCGACGATCCTGCCGTTGCGGAGCGCACCGTAGGATTCCGGGGTGAACTCGTATGAGCCGCCGCCGCCCGCCGAGGTGACCGTCCCGGTGGTGGTGACGTTCCCGGCCTGGTCGACCTGGAACGGCCCCCAGCTCATGATGGCGTCTTCGCCCCCGTAGTTGTACCCGGGGACCTGCGTCTGCAGGAAGGGCGTCTCGACCTGGCCGTGGGCGCCGGTGGGGTCGCCGGCGTCCGTCGCGGTTATCAGGATGTTAGGCATGATCCCTCCGGTCAGACGGCCTGGACGAGCATGGTCACGGGGCAGCCGTTGCCGCCGGTGCCGAGGGTGGGCGACGAGCTCGCCGAGCTGAACGCGTAGATCTGGAGGAGCTGCCCGAGGCTGACTGCGGCGGCGAGGTCGAAGTTGTACGACGACCCGGGGGTGAGGCCCGTGACCGGGAAGATCAGCACGGTCGGCACCCGGTTGGCGCTGGCCTGGACGGGGGACTCGATGTTGTACCCGTACTGGGTGCTCGTGCCGTGCCCGAACAGCGTCCACGCGACCGCGTTAGTGGTGACGGAAAACTGGATGATCAGGTACACGGTGACGACCACGGATCCCGATGCGGGCGCGGTGAAAGCCCCCGTGCTGATCAGTGCCCCGGCACCCGCCTGCACGACGGACCCGGCGGTGGCCACGGTCCCGGTGGCCGACCCGGATACGTAGGCGCACCCGGTGAAGCTGTTGCCGCCCGATGTGCCCGTGTAGGTCACGGTCGCGACCGTTGACCCGGTCGCGGACACGTACAGGGTTCCCGAGGAAGCGAACCCCGCCGTGCTGGCCACGTCGAGGACCCCGCCCGACGGGGACGACCAGGACGCGATAGCGGAGATCTCGCCGCCGTTGCTGCCGGCTGCCACCGTGGCGAAGAGTCCGGGTACCCCGAACGTGACGGTGTTGGCCGCGACGATCTGCTGTGCGGCCGGGCCGTACTGCGACGGCGCGCGCAGGTACTGGCCCGACAGCGGGAGGGAGGAAAGGGGAACGGATGCCGCGATGGCTGCCGCCTGGGCTGCCGCTGCCGCGCCGGAAGCGTCCGCGCCGACCTGGGCGGCCGTGTAGTCGCCGCTCTGCGCCGACACGGCCCCGGTCCGGGTGAACACGCTGGAGACGGCGCCGGCGCCGGTGCCGCCGATGTTAGCGAGCGACGCCGGGGCGTTCGCGACGTCGGACAGGTTGTTGCGGGACTGGAGGAAGAACCGCATCAGGCCCCCTTGTAGCAGGACGTCACGGTGATCCTGCTCTGCCCGGTGGTGGTGGTGGACGCGGCGTATACCGGGGCGGTGCTCGCCCACGGGTAGGCGATCCCGGCCGGCAGGTAGCCGACGCCGGCGAGCGTGCCGCTGTTCGCGGCCGCTGCTGCGGTCGCGGCCGTCGCGCTCGTCGAGATATAGACGTCGTTGTCGATCGCGAGCAGCGTTGCGCTGCGCCTGGTCGTGTCCCTCGGCAGCAGCGGGAGCATGGGGTTGGCGCTGTTCAGGGTGACGGTGATCGCGAGGCCGTTCTCCGGCAGCAGCTCGTCGACCGCGACGGGCTTGCCCTTGATGAGGGTGTCGGTGTCGGCGACCGGGAGGTCCTTGTCGGAGTGCTGCTCGGCCATCCGGCGGGCGGTGTCGATCTTCCCGCCCGGCCGCGGCTTCACCAGGTGCTCGACCTCGCCGACGCCTTCCTCAACCCAGTCCTCGACCTCGCTGATGATGCTGTTGCCGCTCATGATCCCGCCTTCTTCTTCACGGCTGTCCCCGCGGCCTTAGCGCCGCGAACGGCCTGCCCGACCCCGGGCACCGACTTGGCGGCGGCAGTAGCTGCCGTCGCGACCCCACTCTCGGTCCCGGTCATCCGCGCCAGGCCGACCACGACCAGGACCGCGCCGATGGCGACCTTCGCGACCCGGACCCACGTCCCGCTCTGGCCGAGGGCGCTGGCGAGGTCGCCGATCGCGTTGAGGCCGGTCGCGCTGCCGGCGGCTTCGGCCGCGTGCCCGGCGTCTGCGGCCGGGTTGCCGGTGATGTCGTTCGCCGCGACGATCCAGGCGTTGACCTGGACCTTGTCGACGGCGTTGACGCTGTTGGGCTTGGCCTGGGCCTGGGCGGCGGTGGGATACCCGTGCATGCCGAAAGCCTCGGCCTCGGCCTGCTCGACGGTGCCGAGGCTGAGGGCTTTGCCGCCGTTGTATCCCTTCCACGCAACCCAGAACACGGGCTACTCGCCGACGGCCGTGGTAGGGACGCCGGTCGCGCCCGAGATGGCGTTGGCGTGCCAGTTGGCGACGGACAGGATCACGATCGTCGCCGCGCCGGCCACGAACACTGAGGGGGACTTCCCGAGCAGCGCCATCCCGGACACGATTATCGCCGAGGTGATCGCCGCCGCCCGGGTCGACTTGTGAGTCACCGGGTTGTTCGAGCCGTTCACCGTGTCCGCGCGGACGTCTCCCATATTCGGCGTCATGTTGGCGAAGATGCCGACGACCGCGGTTACCCCGAAGGTCGCCGCGATGATCTCCTCGCTCGGCTTGAGTCCAGCCATGTGCTGCTCCTAACTTCTTGACCGTGTAGGTGAGCGTGACCGTCGACCCCTTGGCGGCCTTGGCGCCGGCTGCGGGGTCCTGGGCGGTGACCTGGCCCTTGTTGCCGCCGTAGACGCCGCCTGTTTCCTTGGGCACCAGGCCGGCCTTCTTGACCAGGGCCTCGGCCGTGGCCAGGTCGGTGCGCCCGATCACGTTCGGGACGGTGACGTCCCCGGGCGCGGTGCCGTTCACCGTGTACGTGAGCGTCACGGCCGATCCCTTGCTCACCGTGGACCCGGCCTTGGGGTCCTGGGCGGTCACCTTGCCCTTGTTGCCGACGGCGGAGTCGCCCGCCGCACGGGGCACCAGGCCGGCCGCCGTGATGGCCGCCTCGGCCGTGGCCAGGTCGGTGCGCCCGGTCTCGTCGGGCACGTCGACGCTTCCGGCGCCCGGCCCGGCCGGGGCACCCCCCTTGATCAGGGCGTAGGTTCCGGACGGCGGGGGGCCGAACTCGCCGATCGCCGTGTCCATCATGGAGTAGAGGTCGGTGCCGTCGGCGGCGGTCCCCTGCGGGGAGCTGGAGAAGTACCGGGCGAGGCCCTGCTGGATGTCGGTGCTGGAGTACCCGAGGTCCGACAGCGCCGACTCGACCTCGCTGACCCACGCCGAGTTGCTGGCCGTGCTGCCGGCGGCCTGCCCGGTTTCCTCGTCGTACTCGGTCTGGGTCAGCCCTTCCTCGATGGCGCTGTCGCCGGCTTCGGCCCCTTCCTCGTCGGCGGCCGCGACGGATCCGTACTCCTGGATCTCGGTCCCGTAGGTCAGCCCCGTGGCCGGGTCCACGGAATCGGCCGGGTACGCCTGCCCCGTGGTCGGGTCGGTCACGATGTCGCCCGCGGTCTCCGCGGTCGCCCCGGTGGCCGAGGTCGAGGGGACGGCGGCCGCGCCCGCCGCGGCAGTGGCCGCCTTCTGCTTGCGCTCGTACAGGATGAAGCCGCCGGTCACCGCGACGCCGCCGATCACGACGGCGCCCTGCTGCCACTTCTTCAGCCCCTTGAAGGCGTCCAGCGGGTTCGCCATGTCAGATCCACTCCTGCGCCGGGTCGACGTACGTGCTGCCGGGGCTCGTCGCGGTGGCCTGGAACGGGGCCGGCTCGGTGTAGGCGCTGCTGACCCCGGCCGGGGTCCACGATGACCCGGTGCGCGTGCCGGTGACGGCCAGCGGGGTGAGGACGGGGTTGTTGGAGGTCGCGGCCGGCCAGTAATAGAGGTTGCCGGCCGCGGTCGCGCCGGACAGGATGGTGAACTCGGGCCGGTCGTTGGCGTGCCGGTTGACCCACCCGGCCGCGTCGACGTCCTGCGACTGCACGTCGTTGAGGCCGTATTCGGTGGTGCGCGACCACTGCGACGCGCCGCCCTCGATGGTGTTCGGGCGCCCCTTCCGGGCGACGGGCGTGACCCGGCCGCGCGGGTACGGCGGCTGGATCCATGGGAGATCCTGGCCGGCCGCAGTCGGAGGGGGGTCGCCGAGGTCGCTCACGGGCCGCGGGGGCGCCTCGAGGCCCGTCCGCGGGGATTTCATCCACTGGACGGTCTTCCCGCTGCTGACGGGCTTCTCCGGCTGCTGGCCGGTCGCGGCCGGCCCGGTCACCGCCGGCGGCGGGTACGGGGCCTTCGCGGACTTCGCGGTCGTGAAAAGGGGTGCCGACGTCGCCGACGGCACCGCGGAACCGACGGCGCCCATAGCTCAGCCCTTCTCGGCGGCAGACAGGTCGGTGGCGAACCCGCCGGTGCCGGCCTTGACGACCGTCGCCGCCTGAGGGCCGTTGACGACGATCACGGCCGCCAGGGCTACCGTTGTGATCGCCAGCGCTACCTTTGTGATTGCATCCACGGTTATAGCCCTCCTGCGAGCTTTGTGAAGTTCTGGTACGGGGCGGGCTTCTGCGCGCCGGGGCCGATGCCGAGCAGCTCGGCGACGACCGCGATCCACGCGATCGACGCGGCGACGGGGCCGAAACCGGGGATCTCCGCGACCAGGGCGAGGAACCCGGTAGCCAGGCCCCCGGCGACGAGGATCGGGATGTCAACCGCCCCGGTGTTCACGAAGTGGTTCGCCTCGCTGATGCCGGTGAAGATCAGCATCGGGACGACGACGGCGCTCACGCGTTCACCGCCGAGGAGACGAGCTCGCTGTAGACCGAGTTCGCGACGCCCGCCTGGACGTCGGAATCGGTGACCAGCGGCCGCTCGAAGTACTGCGAGTAGAAGTCGGCCGCCGCCGTCGGCGTCGGCTGGGCGTTCAGCATCGCGATGTAGTTCGAGCCCTGCGCGTTGTTGTAGGCGAGCAGCGCCTGGAGCTGGGCATCGAGGTCCGCCGAGGCGTTGCCGGTAACGAGGGACGCGTACTGGCTTCCCTCTTCCTGGATGAGGCCGTAGGAGCCCGCCCCGACCGCTTCGGGGTTGCCGGCCGACTCCCCGGCTACGCAGCCGACGATGCCGGCCGCGCCGACTGGCGTGTATCCGTTCTCCACGAGGAACTTCGCAATCGTGAGGTAGTTCGCGTTCGCCGTCGAGGACGGCACGGTGACGTCAGAGCCCGACGTGATCGCGTCGGCCGCCGACCCGGCGTCCGCCGCCACGGCGGACGCTTCCGGGGTGCTGTCGAGCGTCCCGTGCTCCAGGCCGGTGAACGTGGCCGTGAGAGAGGTGCCCTTGACGCCGGACCAGATCAGCAGGCCGCCGAACGCCGTGTAAGCGACCGCGAACCCGTTGACCTTCCCGGCCATGGGACACCTCCCGGTTCGCGATCGTCAGACGGTCGGGATCTTGTTCACGAACGGCAGCTTGCGGATCTGCGAGCCGAAGACGATCCCGCCCACGGCGCCGGCGATCAGCCACCCGATTTCGCGCTTTGTCATGACTGCTCCTTAGGAGAGGTTGCCGACGACGTTCAGGAAGTTGGACAACAGGTAGAGGGTGCTCGACGACGGGAACGACCCGTTGATCGCCAGGGGGTCGCCGCCGTCGGTGTCGAGGTAGCCCTTGGTCGACTCGGAGCCGACGCCGTTGGTGAAGGTGCCCCGGTTGAAGTTCACGATGAACACGCCGGTGTCGAGGCCGCCGGGGGTGTCGATCGCGTTCGAGTACCCGTAGGACCGGCTCATCTCGTCCTGCCAGAGGAGCTGGTCGATCGAGTTGAGGAGCGGGTTCCCGCGGAACTGGAGAAGGGTCGTGGCCGGGAACGCGGTCGAGGACCGGGCACCGCCCGACGTCAGCCGGTTGATGAAGATCCATGTCCGCTGCGGGTTGCCGAACCCGGGAGGGGCCTGGAGGGTGATGTTCTGCTGGCCGGACATCCCGTTGTAGGTCTGCTCGTTCCAGAACGACGTGGTGCCGAACGCCAGCGGGGTGGCCCGGCCCGACGGCCCCGACCAGTAGCCGAGGACCGAGCACTTGACGGTCACGTTCGGGAGCGCGGTCGGCGCCGTCGAGTAGATCGCCGTCGACGAGTTCAGGGTCATCTGGAGCTGCATCGGCGACTCGGTCGACGTGTTGGACAGCGACCCGAGGCCCGACCGGGAGATGACCTCGACGGGGATCCGCTGCACGAGGGTGAAGTTGCCGCCCGCGTTGCCGGTGCCCGTGGTCGCGAAGTACACGGCCGACTCGCGCGGGTCGTTCTGCGACGCGTAGCCGCCGTACTTCTGGACGCACGCGTGGTCGTAGGAGTTGAACGTGCCCACGATCGGGGTGCCGCCGGAGGTGGCCCACGCGAGGGTCGACGCCCAGTTCAGCGGGGCGTCCGCGTTGAACGCGACCGAGGCCGAGTTGTTCGACGGGACGACCGCGGTCACCTCGATGACGATGCCCCGGATCACGTTGTTCGGGGGCAGGAACCAGGTCGTGAGAGGCTGCGTGGCCGTGGTCATGGCCTCGGTCTGGGTGGACGACCCGCCGACGCCGATCGTCGGCTGGGTGTTCCCCCGGAAATTCGCCGGGGTCGTCGTCGCCGGAGCGGCAGCGGCCGGGGCCGTCGGTGTGGTCATCAGGAGCCTCCTGGGAACTCGCGGCCGCCGCTGATGAGGTGACGGGCCATCTTGTAGCGGTCGGACTTCAGTTGCGGGAGCCCGCTCCCGAGCTGGCTGCAGTAGCCGAACGCCGCGGAGTCGGGAGGGGGAAGCCGGTGCCCGGCGTCGTGGAGGAACCGCGCGTAGCGCAGGAACGAGTCAGCCTCGCGCGGGATCATCCCGTCGGGCTGGACCTGGAGGTAGACGACCTCGTCGCGGTCCCACCGGCCGGCGTACCTCACGGCATCGGCCCAAGACTCATAGGCCGTGTGGTCCTTCGGGCGGCCGTCGTCGAGGCGGAACGCCGCCCAGCAGCCCGCCTTGCCGGCCAGGGTGTGCATGGTCATCTCATCCGAGATGCGCTTGGCATCCTCGGTGGCGACCCGGAACGCAACCTCTGACAAAGCGTCTCCCTGCGTGGAGCGGGGAGACTGCCGGGACGCTGCTAAGAGACACCGGAAAGGGCAACTCACGCCCCGGCAGTCTCTTAGCCCTCACAGCATACATGAAGCTTCAACTAAACGGCAGGTCACGGTCCGATCAGGCATTTGTGCGGGCCGCGGGCATCGATGTACAAAACCTCGCTGATCGTCTTCGGGCCGATCCGGTACAGCCGCAGGTTCTTGACGATCTCGGTTATCTCGCGCGGGTCGACGCCGCCGCCGATCTCGCCGAACCGCTTCTGGTTCCGCTCGTCGGTATCGCGGCCGAGGAAAAAGTGGGTGCTGCTGTTGTAGAAGTACGTCGACACCGCGCCGGAGCTGGCCGTGCCGGACGGCTTCTGGTTCGCCCCCCACAGCGCCGAGCCGCCCTCGCCGCCCGCCGTCCAGAACTCCTCGCAGTCCGCGTTCAGGCCCATCAGGACCGCGAGAAGGTGGAGGTCGTCGGCGAACGTGATCGAGTTCCCGCGCCAGAACTGCTGGTGCATCGCCTTGCCGAGCACCGCGGCGACCTGCGCCCGGTCCGCCTGGGCTGACAGCTCCCTGCGGTGCGGCGGCCAGACGACGTACCCGTCCGGCTTCCCCTGGAAGAGCTTCTTCTCCGGCGGCCACACCGGCGTCTCCCGGAAGTTCATCGCCGCTGCCCACCGGGCCGTCGACGGCGACAGCGCCTTGGGCATGAGAGTCACAACGTTCAGGTGCGGCCGCTGCCGCTTAGCCGCCGCCAGGGCCTGCCACGCCAGGTGCGACTTGCCCTTTTGAGTCGGGTATATCCAGGCGGCGTGCTCGCCGTCCTCGTACCGGAAATAGCCGGGGTCGGCGGACTCGTCGGTGCCGAAGAACTCGTCGCGGCTAAGCCGCAAGAGGGACATCGTCGGCATCCGCCTTAGCGTCATCCTCGGCCAGGCGGGCCATCTCGGCCGCCTCTTCCTCGGCCGCCTTCTGCGCTGCGGCGATGGCCTCCTCGTTGGCCCGGATGACCTCGGCCGGGTCCGTCGTGCCCATCGCGCCGGGCTTGATGATCTTGTGGTTGGCGGCCGCCTGGAGGCCGAGGCCGGCCGTCACCGATGCCAGGCCCATCCACGCGGTGACCTTCTCCGACGGGGCCTTGTCGAGCCACTTCGCGATCTGCGGTTCCACCGCGGCGACCAGGGCCAGCTTCTCGGCCAGCGGCGCCGCGTTCGCGTTCACCACGTAGCCGTCCGCCAGGAACGACGGCATGTGAGCGACCTTGCCGACAAGCAGCAGGCACGTGCCCGCGAGCTTGAACGTCTCCTCGGCCGAGCTCACGCGCTTCGCGGTCACCGCCGGAGACGGAGGGGTGGGAGCTGTCTCCGCCGCCTTGTCGGCAGTCCGCGACTGCTCGGCCTTCGGCGTGCGCCCGCGCCGCGCCTTCGGCTTCTCCGCCTCGGCCGGGGCCGGCTGCCGCCGCGGCGGTGCCTGCTCGTCGGGGCCGTCGTCGTTCAGCGCCGCCTGCATCTGAGCGGCTACGGCGTCCGGGTCGACCGGGGTCACGTCGACCGGCTTCCCGTCCGTGGTCGTCAGCGTCGGCACGTCAGCCGCCCAGCGCTTCCGACGCCGCCTGCGCCATCTCAGACGCGCGGTTCGCAACGATGTGCTCCGTCATGACCTGGAGCCGCACCGACCTTACGAACACGTGCAGCGAGACGAACATCAGCGGAACCGTGATCGCGAACAGCACGCGCGGGTGCTCGTGCACGTACTCCATCGCTGATTCCGGTATCGACCCGGCGATCTTCTGTCCGATGCGCATGTCAGTCCCTCCGTACGGCGATGGCGACGGCGACGAGCGCCACGACGAGCGCGGCAACGCCGAGCACGGCCAGGCCCACCATCGCGGCCCGGGTGTCGGCCGCCGTATCGGCGAGTTTCTCCGCCGCGCGGTCAACGACCGCCTCGACACGCTTCGGCAGGATGCCCACGGCCGCCTCTAAAGTAGTTGAAGTATCATCTACTTTGACGATAGCACGGAGGCCGAAATGCCGAGAGGACCAGCGCCGGGCTGGCGCGCACGCAAGCAGCCCGTCACCGACGACTACATCCTCGCGGCCGTCAACCAGGCCGGCGGACTCGGCAAGCACGACGCGGACGGCCACTACGCCACGCTCGTGATCCGCGGGCTCGCCGACCGCGAGGAAGCCCTCGAATACCAGCGGTCCCTGTTCCGCTGCGCCCTGTTCCTCCACAAGCGGCGCGGCATCCCGGTCAGCATGAGCGCGAAGATCAGCCGCGACGGCAGCGCGTGGAAACTGACCTATACCGTCCACGACAAGACCCACGCGCAGAAATACCACCTGACAGCCCACGGCGCCGACAGGAGCAAATGGGCGTACGACCCCACGCGCCGTGACAATTCCGCGCCGGCGAAGCCAAAGGCCGACCCGTGGGACGAGGGGCCGAGCAAGAAGGATCTCGACCTGATCGAGGAGAACCAGCGGCTACGCGCCCAACTGAAACGAAAAGGAGCCTGATCATGGCCCTGCACAACTGCCCGGACTGCGGCCTGCCCCACGACACGATCGTCGCCGACGAGCGCGAGTCCGAGGCGTACCGGCTGGCCAAGCTGGAAAGCGACACCAGGATCAAGCTCGCGCAGATCGAACGGAGCGAGGTGCGCCAGGAAGTTCAGGCTGCGGTCGAGGTCGCCGAGGTCCAGGCCGACGCCGAGGTCGAGGCTGCGGTCGTCGAGGGAGAGATCGTCGCCGCCGCGCTAGAAGCGAGCGACGTCGAGGCCGAGCCCATCGAGATCATCGCGCCGGACATCATCAACACCGTCGACACCGACATCGAGGAAGCACCGCCCGTGACCGACGGGTCGCCAGTCCCGGACGCGAGCAAGCCACGCGGACTCGGCATGTGGTGACGCGATGAAACCGGCATGG
>Ga0302314_10021574_pt1 | contig 10598 bp, 9 predicted proteins | sample III_Palsa_N2_3_FD_200533 | JGI IMG/M metagenome (GOLD analysis project Ga0302314, IMG submission 200533) | Peat permafrost microbial communities from Stordalen Mire near Abisko, Sweden - III_Palsa_N2_3 | ecosystem: Environmental > Terrestrial > Soil > Palsa > Peat permafrost | place: Sweden... | reverse complement strand
TCACTCCACGCTTGAATCGCTCGGCCCCGCTTCGCTGCTCGGGTCGCCGCCATCCGCGCCGAGTCCCGCGTCCTCTCCCCCGTCGCCGTTGGCCGCGGCGAGCATCGCCTCGAACGCGGGAGTCGGCGGCGTCGGCGAGACGTCGAGGCAGGCCACGATCGTCGCGGCGAACCAGGCAACGCACGCGACTGTCAGCTTCCGGTTCATTGCCCACCTCCACCCAGTGAAAAGTCGTAACGAAGACTGAGGAAGGCGGAGAGGTGGTCGGCCGGCGCGAACTGCGGAACCGGCGCCGGCGTCGTGGGGCTGGGCGACGGCAAGGGTGCGACCGTCGAGGGGTAGTACCCTGACACTTTGTAATCCACGATGGCCTGGTAGGTGAGCCCCTTCACGAGGAGCGGACCGGAGAGAGTGACCCGGTTGATCCACTGCGTCGGGGTCACCGCGCTCGTGTCTCCCGCTACGCTCGCGGCGGTCTGCATCGTGCCGTAGAACTGGCTGATGTACGCGAGCGAGGGGCCGTCGTCGGAGAACGAGTACCCGATGCGCGCGTTGCCCAGCCACGACGGGATGCGCGCGAGGCGAGAGGTCGTCGTGGTCCCGTTGCCCTGAAGCGTCTGATCGTTCGCCTGCGTCACCGAGAAGTTCAGACCGTAGCGGAGGCGCCCCTTGGCGGCGGTTCCGTCGTAGCCGATGTTGACGCCCGTCGCGTTGATCGACCCGGTGTTGGCGAAGGCGTTGAAGTACGCCGCGGTCGGGAGGAATGCTTGCCCCGCGGCCGCGCCCTGCTCGAACTGCGCTTGGGTGACAGGTCCATAGTTGATGAGGTTCTGCCACTGCGACGCGAAGACGCCGCCGAACACCTTCTGGGTCCCGAGGAACCGCTGCTCGACCGAGATCTCTTCGGACTGCACCGTTTCCTGTTTGAGGTGCGCAGCCTGGAGCTCGACGGTGCCGTCCCAGTAGTACTGCTGGTACTGCGTCGGGTTCCGGAACGCCTGACCGTAAATGAGCTTCACGGTCGTCGTGTCGGTCGGGAGGATGGCGAGCACCGCGCGCGGAACGACGCGTCCGCCGCCGAGCTGGTCGTAGTCGTACCGCGCTCCGCCGAGGAACCGGAGCTGCTTGATGGGGGCGAGCGACTGCTGCACGAACGCCGCGCCGGCGACATACGTCCCCTGCGACACCCCGACGCTCCCCGAGGGGCCGATGGCGCCCGTGGAGTCGATCGGATTGGTACGGAAACCCACCTCGCGGAGACTCCCGTCGAGGCCGGCGGTCGTCACATACGCGCCGTCCTTGAACCAGTCGAAGGTGGCCTGCTCTTCGAGGCCGCCCCAGACGCCGTTCTGATGGTACTGATAGGTGCACGGGCCGTTGATCGCATAGCCTGCACATAGGTCCGGGATGTATTGGTTCGCCTGCCCGACTTGCATGCTGTCGACGTAGACGCGGCTGAGCGTGTCGATGTTGCCCGTCAGCCGGTGGCGGTATTTGAGATCGCCGCGGAGGCTCAACACTTGGAGCACCGAGGCATCCGGCCCGATGGGCGCCGTGATGTATTGTTCGTCGGACAGCGCGACCCGGGAGGCGCTCACCATCGCTTCGAAGTCGCCGACCTTGAGGGTGACGAGCCCGGCATCGCTCTGGGTTTTCCAGCGACCGAGGCCGCCCCACTGCCCTTGCCCGGAGGTAGACAACGGGCCGTAGCTGAGGCCCGTGGGCTGCGGTCCCCACTGGAAGGCGGCGGTCGCGTCCTCGCGCGCCTCGAACTGGACGAGGAGCGACGCCTCCTTGCCGAAGAGCGAGAAGTTCTGTCCGAGCCCCGCGCCGATGCGATAGTCGCCGCCGAGGCGCGAGAGATAGCCGTCCGCGCCGGGCGACAGCATCTGATAGTTCTTGGCCGTGGGCGAGGAGCTGCCCGCCTCGCCGAGGAGATGCACGCCGGCGTAATGGCTCGCGTCGCGGGTGATCACGTTCACGACGCCGAGCATGGCGTTCGTGCCGTACATGAGCGGCCCGGCGCCCATGATGATCTCCACGTGATCGATCGACTCCATCGGGATGCCGCTCATGTCGAACGAGCTGAAGCCCGAGCCGACCTCATTCATCGCGTGGCCGTTGAGGAGGAGAAGGACATGGCATCCGAGGTCTTGGGTGAGGAGCACGCCGCGCGCGCCGACTTCGCCGGGGTCGCTGGTGCCCCACTCCTGGGTCGCGGCGAACATGCCGGGGGAGAAGAAGTTGACGATCTCGTCCAGCGATCGCATCCCGAAGCGGTGAATGTCCTCGGCGGACACGGTGACCGACGTGGCCGGCGATAGGCGCGCGAGCTCGGCGGAGCGCGAGGTCGTCGAGACGATCTCCTGCGACAAGTCCCCCTCGAGCGCCTCGAGGTCGGGGGCGGCCGCGGGGGTGGCCGGCGCAGCGGATGGCGGCGAGGCCAGCGCGGGCGAGGTCGGCGCGAGCGAGGTCGACTCGGGCGTGGTCGGCACGGGCGAGGTCGGCGCCGGCGAGGGAGCGGGCGGAGGGGCCACTTGCGCGTTCGCCCGAGCGGCGAAGGCGAGGATTGTGAGCGCGAAGCCCAATGCAGAGGGAGTGTGGCGCCTCACTGGATCACCTTTACGAGCCGAAGAAAATCGGCGTTGAAGTCGATCCCCTGCGCGCGGGCGCGCTCAAGCTGGATCTCGATGAGCGGGCGACCCGAGACGAGCTCGAAGCCGACCATGATTCCCCGCGTGACGTCGGCGGGGGACGTCGACGCCGTGACGAGCGACTGCGACGTGAGCGCGTCCGCGATCACACCCGCTTCGCCGCCGAACCCCGTCGAGAGGAGGACGACCGACGTTCGATTCCGCTCACACAGGGCGGCGAGCTCGCTCGCCCCCGGATAAGCGAGAAGCGTGTCCTGGTGCTGGACTCCGCCGAGCGTGGGCGTCTGGTCGAGCGCGAGCTTGATCTGTTGCGCCGAATACTCCGAGTCGGTGTCGTGCGGCCGATAGACGATGGCCACCTGCGCCGTCCCCTCGGTTCGCTTGACGAACCCCCGATCGAAGGCGAGCACCTTCGCGAGGAGCCCGACCTGGATCTTCTCGGGGATGTTGGGACGCTCGGCGCGCACGACGGTCGACGTCATCGCGAGAAGCCCGCAGACCGCGGCAACCGACAGCAACACACGTCGAGGCGTCTTTCCACGAGTCACCTTGCCTCCCTCCACTGTTTGACCAACGATCCCCAAGCCCCGAATGGGCCATCGCAATGGCCACGCCAACCGGACTGACGCGCACTTGCGCGCGTCTCCCCTGCTTCCGCGTACGAAGCTCGAACATGCTCTCCGGCGCGGTACGGGAATCGAACGCAGGCCGGCGCGCTCATCGAGCCTCCGCGCCGGTCGCCGGGAACGTGAATTGAAACTTCGCCCATCGTCCGAGCTCCGACTCGATCGCCATCCGCCCTCCCATCGAGCGGACGACCTCGCGCACGGCCCCCAGACCAAGCCCGCGACCCGACGTCTCCGTCGCGCTCTCGCGCATCGTGAAGCTGTCGGCGCAGAGGGCCTCCACGAGGTCGTCGCGCGTGACCGCGGGCAGGTTCGCGGCGCGCGCCTTCCGCGCGACCGCGGCCCAGTCGATTCCCCTTCCGTCGTCCTCGGCGACGAGGGTCACGGCGTCGCGTTCGACCGAGGCGTGCAGACGGAGCGTTGCTCGGAGAGGCTTCTCCGCAGCTGCGCGCTCCCCAGCGGTCTCGATCCCGTGATCGATCGCGTTTCTGATGACATGGCTGAACGCGGACCAGAACGGCGCGAAGCGATTGGGCGGGAGGCGCACCTGGCTCGGCTCCACGATCACGCGCACCTCGGCGCGACCGAGCTTCGTCGCGAGCGCCTGCGCGCGCTCCGCGAAGCGTCCGAAGCTCACGGTGACCGGCTCGCTCTGGAAGGACTCGACCATCGCCGCGAGCGCCTTCGGATCGGCCCCCGTCCGGATCGCGTCGAGCAGCCCCTCGTACTCGGACACTTCGAGCGTGACGTGCGCGCGCCCGAACCTTCCAATGGTCTCGTACGTCCTCTCCACGGCGCTCCAGACGTCGGAGAGCGCTCTGAGCTCCTCCGGGTGGAGCCCAGCCGCGCTGTCGTCGATCCGCGACTCGATGGCGTGGCAGACGCGCGCCACGCTGCCGATCCCGAACAGTCCGCAGTTCCCCTTCAGCGTGTGGAGCGCGCGCTTCACCATCACGAGCGGCGCCGCGGGATCCTTGGAGGCGACGACGAGCTGCGCGCACTCGTCGTAGAAACTGGAGAAGCCTTTCGGGTCGCGCAGGATGCGCTGGAACATGCCGACCGTCTCGCGCTGCGCCTCCTCCGCCCTCTCCGCCTCGAGTCGATCGGTCACGTCCGTGAGGACGAGCACGAGCTTGGACCAATCGCCGCCTTCCATGACGGGGCGGTACGCGAGCTCGTAGGTGCGAGTCCCCTTCCGCATTCGACGCGGCATCTGATGGAGGCACACCTCGAGCGGCATGAACCCGTCGGTCAGGGCATCCCAGGACACACGGAGCGATTCGCCGACCCCCTCGTCGATGCTTCGCAGGTACGACCAGATCGGGTCGCCCGGCGTCGGCGCGCCGAACCACCGGTCGACGGTCGCGGAGCGTTCCTCGGACATGGCCCCGTCGCGCTGGAGCGTCATCAGCCCTTGCTCCAGGTTGTCGAGCACGAGACGCATGTCCGCGTTCCGCGCCGAGATCCGCGCCTCCCTCAGCGCAATCGCCTCCGTCATCGCCCGGAACGCGGAGGCGAGGACGCCGATCTCGTCGGCCGATTGCAGATCGAGCTCGACCCGCTCGCCACGTTCGAGGTGCTTCGCGGCGTCGGCGAGCCGGCTGAGCGGCCGCACGATCGCACGGCGCGCAAAGACCAGGAGGAGTGCGGCGGTGAGGAACGCCAGGCCGAACGAGTCGCGGAGGATCTCGCGCTCCATCGCGGCGATGGCTTCGTTCTCGCCGGCGAGGGTGAAGATGACGCAGACCAGGCCCGCGGCCTTCGTCCCCTCGGCGTCCGGGACGCGCGCGACGACGACGATGTAGTCGGACGCGCGTCGAACGCGGATCGCGCTCGGGACCGTCGTGATGTCCTCGGGCAGCGGGACGTGGCCGCGCCGGAGAGCGCCCATCGGCTCCGACATGGGGCGGCCGGAGGCGTCGAGTGCGTAGACCGCGGCGAACGTCACGTCCGCGTTCTGCGCGAGGCGTGCGATCCCCTCCTCGACCGCGCTCTTGTCTTCGAAGGCGACGGGGGCCTGCGCGTTGGCGGCGAACAAGCTCACGACCATCTCGGCGGCCGTGTCCTTCGCGCGGAGCAGACTCGCGCGCTCGTGCCGGCTAAGGCCCACGTAGACGGCGAGCGCCACGACGGCGAGCAGCAGCGTCGTCGCGGCCACGAGGCGGGCGCCGATCGACACGAAGCCTCCGCGCGAGGCGCTACCTCGATCGACACTCGTCCTCATTCACTCACCACCCTCGCCTCACTGCTGGCGGGGGGCCCAGTGCAACGCACGAGCCACGAGCGGAGCGTCCGAACCTCCCCGTGTGGCACGCGGAGCGACGCCCCGGCGTACGCAAGTCGAACGGGAGGCTCGTCGTTTCGTTCGAGAGTCGAACGCGTCCGATTCGCGCCCGGCGCCCCGGACGAAGAGCGGGTCTCCTACCTCACCGGAGGCTCACTCCGTGGGCAGACCGCAAGCCGGCCGGAACGCGCTCACGCCCACGCCACACGGTACGCGCAAGTCGTCGGCGACAGGTACGGCGCGAGCTCGGCGACGACCACGCGGCGGGCGAAGAACGCGCAGCCGGCCTGAATGAAGCCGCGGTAGGAGACGCGGAAGTAGCGCACCGACGAGAGCGGCTGTCCGACGAACTCCATCCGCACGTCCTTCGGCCCGATGCGCACGATCCGCCCCCCGCCCCCCTTCATCGAGCGGTAGTAGACCGACGCGAACTTCTGCAGGCCGAAGAGCGGACCCACGCCCGCCTCGACGGTCGCCCTCTTGAGGACGCCGCCGATGAACGTTCGCTGCAGGTTCATCACGACCGCGCCGCCGTTGCCGAGCGTCTCCTCGACCGAGAGACCGAGCGCCTCGCAGGCGCGGTAGTGCGCGAGGACGACCCCCATCGGGATCCACTCGCTCGCGATGGCGGTGGTGATGGGGGTGACGTACTCGGGGGGGAGCGCGACGAGATAGCGCTCGAGATGGCCGTGACTCTTGATCGCGTTGACCGACGCCGTCAGGAGCATGCCGCGGCAATGCGTGGTGGACGGCTCGGCGGCGAGCGTGGCCGGAAACGGGATCAGGATCTCTTCGCTGAAGGGGGGCACGAGCGGGGCCTGTCGAAGCGTATCCTCACCCCTTCGCGTTCGCCCCGTACTTCGCCTGAATCTCCTGCGCGAGCTTCACGACGTCCTCGCCAGTGACTTCGCGCAGCACGAGGTCGAGGCCGGGGACGAGCGGAAGACGGACCCACCGATCCCCCACGAGCGTGGCTGACGGCGAATCGATCTGCGGCGGTGCGAGGGCGCCGACCGACATCGGAGCGGGGCCCTCCGGGAATTCGAGCTCGTCTGCCCACGATTGGACCTCCGAGGCCTCGAGCTTCCGCAGCTCGCGCTTGATGCGAGGGACGGAGAGCCCGTCCTTGTCGCGCCAGACGCGGATTGCGGAGAGTCGGCCGAGCGTCTCACGCGAGTAGCGGGTCGCGCGTCCGGCGACCTTCGGACGAGCGAGCAAGCCGAGCTGGATGTAGTGCCGGATGCCGCGCGCGGAGTAGCCGCTGAGTCGCACGAGGTCTTCGAGGGCGTAGTCGTCCACGCCGAGGACTGTAGCGTGGAGGTCGAAGACAATCACGGCAAGCTTGCCTTGATTGAATCCAAGCTTGCCGTGATTCACATGGAGCTCGCGGTCCGGCGCACCGAGCGCACGGTCCGGAAGCCCGAGCTCGAGGTCCCGAGGACGGAGCTCGAAGCTCCGCCAGCCGAGTGCCAGTCCCGGCGGACCGAATTCGCATCGCGGGGAGTCGAATTCGGCTCACGCCGCTTCACGCTCGGCTCGCGGGACCTCGAACGAGGCTCGCGGGACCTCGAGCTGTGCTCGCGCGACCGCAAGCGATGCTCGCGGGACCTCGAACGAGGACTTCGAGCCCTCGAGCGCGATGAGAATCACGGCAAGCTCGATGAAAAAGTCTTCAAGCTCGCATTCGGAGTCCGCGAGCGAGGAGAGAGAGGTCTTGCCCCTTGCCCCCGCCGCAGCGAACGCCCCTCGCGTGGTCGCGCGAATGGTTTTCCTCGCTCTACGCTCGCTCGACGCGACAGTGAACGCGAGTCATCGCCGAGTCGTTCGGCTCGTAGTCGGGATCGTCGGCGACGAAGTCCTCCGCAAGCGTGCGCACGAGGCGCATCTTCGAGACGCTCCACAGCTTCCCGCTCCCGAAGTGCCCCGAGCGGCTCGACCCGCGCAATTGAACGGCCCGAAGAACCTCGTCGCCCTTGCGCGTGAAGCCGTGGCAGTACGGAGCAACGACGCGAGCGTGCCCGTCGTACGTAAAGGCGAGCAGCTTCTTCGTCGCGATGGCCTCGCAGAGCAGACCGAGCACGCGCGCTTGCATAGCACGCTCACTTTCGGCCTTTCGCACGAACGTCTGACGTACGGCTCCGGAGCGCATCGAGGAGACGGCCCTGCTGCACGCGGGCCGCGTGCAATGCAGATACCGGCGCCGATACCTTCCGCGCCTTCCCCTCACTCTCGCATTGGCATTTATCCAAGTACGGCTTAGGGATGCATCGCAACCGACATGACTTCGAGCGACCTCTTTGCCTCGGCGTACTTCCCGCGCGCTTCGCGCTATCACCCGGAGTGGATCTCGGCGAGCGCTAGCGGAGGAGCGAATTCCCTCTGGCTGGCCGAATGGCTCGCGTCGGCGATGGACCTCCGCGCCGGTATTAGGGTGCTGGACCTTGGGTGCGGGCGCGCATCCTCGTCGATCTTCCTGCACCGCGAATTTGGCGTCCAGGTCTGGGCGACCGACCTCTGGTTCAGTGCGGCGGAAAATGCTCAGAGGATCAAGGACGCCGGCGTCGAGGATGGTGTGTTTCCGATTCACGCGGACGCGCGATCGTTGCCATTCGCTGCCGAGTTCTTCGATGCGATCGTTTCGATCGACTCCTTCATGTACTACGGCACCGACGACCTGTACCTGGGCCAACTCGCCCGGTTCGTAAAGCCCGGCGGCCAGGCTGGGATTGCGCTGTCGGGACTGACGCGAGAGATCGACGGAGCAATACCCGATCATCTCCGCGGGTTCTGGACGCCGGAGGTCTGGTGCTTGCACTCGGCGGCGTGGTGGCGCCGGCACTGGGAGCGGACGGGCATCATGGAGATCGACGTTGCCGACGATATGCCCGACGGCTGGCGACGCTGGCTGGACTGGCAGCGGGCGATAGCACCTGACAACGACGCGGAGATCCGGGCCCTCGAGGCCGACCAGGGCAAGACCTTGGGTTACGTCCGCCTCGTCGGTCGACGGCGAGAGGGGGTGAAGCTGGAAGCTCCGCTCCTATCGATCCCGGAGAGCTACACACGGAGACCGCTGCTTCGGGGCTAGGCTTCCGACCCTCGCCGCGCAGCTACGCGGCCTTCACCCCCCTCACGAACCAAGCCGGCATCTCGCCCTTCCCCTTCACCGACATGGGCCCCCGCGACTCGAGCTCGAACCGGTCCTTCACCTTCGCCCACGTCGCCTCGGTCACCTGGATCTCTCCCGCCACACCGTGTGACTCCATCCGGCTCGCGGTGTTCACGGCGTCGCCCCATAGGTCGTAGGCGAACTTCTTCTTCCCGATGACCCCCGCGATGACAGGCCCCGTGTTCGCGCCGATGCGGACGTTGAGCCCGTAGCCGGTTTCCTTCGCGACCGCGGCGACGGCGTCGCGCATCCCGAGCGCCATTGCGATGACGGCCTCGGCGTGATCCGGACGGGGCTCGGGGAGACCGCCGACGACCATGTACGCGTCACCGATGGTCTTGATCTTCTCGAGGCCATGCCTCTCGGCGAGATCGTCGAAGGCGGTGAAGAGCCGGTTGAGCATCGCCACCACCTCGACAGGAGAGAGGCGGGCGGAGAGGTCGGTGAAGCCGACGATGTCGGCGAAGAGGATGGTGACTTCGCTGAAGCCGTCGGCGATGTGGGACGGGTCGGACTTGAGGCGCTCGACGATCTCCGCGGGGAGGATGTTTCGGAGGAGGGACTCGGACTTGGCGCGCTCCTGCCCGAGTCGCTCGTTCTGCTCGGCGAGCCGTCGTGCCTGGAGGAACACGAGGCGGCGGGAGGACTCGATCTGATAGGTCGCTGCGATCCCGACGAGGAGCACGATGCTCGCGAGGGCGATCGCCGCAGCGACGATGCCGGGCAGCGGGTAAGCGTTCGCGACGAGCACGTAGCCGATCGCGCCCGCCAGCGCGGGGAGGATGACCGTGCGTAGGCGGAGGGTGCTCACCGTGAGAGTCCCCAGGATCGTGACCATCTGCGCGCCCAGGGCGTACGCGGGCGTCACCGACAGCTCGAGCTCGCCCCGCGCGGCGAACATCACCGCCGCGACCTGTAGCGGTGCATTCGCGAGGAGACCGCACACCGCCATGACGGTCGCGGGGACGTAAGCGCGGCGGAACGTCTTCGCTGACGCGAACGTGATCCCCAGGCCCAAGAGCGTGACGGGGAGCATGATGCCGTACCGCACGACGCGCGCCAGCATCGGGACGTGCGCCCTCACATCCAGCGGTAGAACCGCCAGCGAGCAGACGACGACCAGCCCCCAGAGCACCCGCACCTGCATCCGCACGGAGTCCGCGTACTCGTCGAGGAACTCGCGCTCCAGCCCCGCGTCGTCGAACGCGAGCGTGAACCGGTTCATCTTCACCGTATCGAGCCCCATCCGATCAGTGTCGCCGACGGGCGGGGTACGTCACAACGCTCGTCACTCCGATGAGCTCGGCGATGCAAGCGCTCTTGTTGCACCGTCGAAGAGCGCGTCTACTCCCTCCCCATGTGTGACGACGCTTCCTTCGACGACATGGTCGCGTACCGCCTTCGCCAGGAGCTCCTGTCGCGGCGAGGCTTCGGCTCTCTCTCGCTCGGCGCAGGCCTCGCGTCTCTACTGCCAGTCGCGTGCAAGTCAGCAGATCCGGCGCCGGGTCCGGTGACCGCACCGGCGGCGGCGGCATCGGGATCGGGAGCTGCGATGGCGCCGACGGCCAGCGCAGCCAACGCGGTGGCGACGACCGAGTCGGAGGTGAGCATCACGACGCCGGATGGCGCGTGCGATGCCTACTTCGTCCATCCAGTCACCGGCACCGGGCCCGGCACCGCTCCGGCGGTCCTGATCTGGCCGGACATCTTCGGTCTCCGTCCGGCGTTCCGTCAGATGGGAAAGCGGCTCGCCGAGTCGGGATACGCCGTGCTCGTGGTGAATCCCTTCTACCGGACGAAGAAGGCGCCGACGTCGTCTCCGCACGCGGACTTCGACGATCCGGCGACGCGTAGATCGGAAGAGC
>Ga0302314_10021573_pt1 | contig 10598 bp, 9 predicted proteins | sample III_Palsa_N2_3_FD_200533 | JGI IMG/M metagenome (GOLD analysis project Ga0302314, IMG submission 200533) | Peat permafrost microbial communities from Stordalen Mire near Abisko, Sweden - III_Palsa_N2_3 | ecosystem: Environmental > Terrestrial > Soil > Palsa > Peat permafrost | place: Sweden... | reverse complement strand
AGCGTCAGCGTGTACGTCTCGTTGACCTGCAGATGCGGATCGTGCGGCACGCTGACAGCGCCGTTCTGCAGCGGCGCCTGGTCGACGGCGACGCCGCCGACCGTCTGCGTCAGCGCGTTGAAGTTGTTCTGGAACCGGAACTGGAACGTCAGGTGTTCCTTGGCGTCGCCGACGTTGTCGACCTCGATCTCGTAGAGCGCATTGGCGTCCATCGCGTGATAGTTCGGGCCGTCGAAGCCGTCCTGCATCGGCTGGTAGTTGGCCACGAGCGTGACGAAGCCCGAGCGGCCGGTCTCGTAGCTGTTGAACATGTAGAAATCGGACGCATCGACCTTGGGCGAGGTCGAGATGAACGGGGCCTCGCGGTGGCTCGAAGCCAATGCGCTGCCCGCGAGGGCGAGCAAGGCGGCGGCCACGACGGGCGTGGCGCGCAGATGGGGTCGGTCAAGTCGCATGTCGTCTCTCCTGGTGCTTGTGATGGGCGTGTTGCGCGAAGCACCGGTGACCGGATGCAATACGAGCTGTCGAAGCACGGTGCTGGCAGAGTCGTTACGTGGCTCGAAGTGCTTCCGGATGCGAAGCGCCGGTTAACCGCTCTTGCTGCGCTGGCATGCATCTGTTCGTGCCCTCCGTGCGTAGCGTGCGGTCGCGCGCAAGGTTCGCTCGACGGCGCCGACCCGCGAGCTTCCCGGGCGTGGCGGCGCGACGCTCGAGCAGGGAGCCCCTGTCGTCGCGGTCCATCTCACGTCGTTCCTTGGGGAGAGTCCGGCAGCCCCGGACCCGCCGCCTCGGGCATGCCGGGCGCGCGGCGCTCCAGCGGGACGCCGCGTCGCGTCCGCCGTGAGTCGCTCGACCTCGGGATGCCTCGTTCCGCCTCGGGTCGCCGGCGGCCGGGCTCACGCCCCCTTGACGCGCGCCCTCACCCCCGACCGATGAACGGCATCTTCGTGGCCATGAGGGTCATGAACTGCACGTTGGCATCGAGCGGCAGGCCGGCCATGTGGACGACCGCGTCGGCCACGCGGGCCACGTCGATCATCGCTTCGGCGGCGATGCGGCCGTCGGCCTGCTTAACGCCGGTGGCCATGCGGGCCGCCATGTCGGTGACGGCGTTGCCGATGTCGATCTGGCCGCAGGCGATGTCGTGGGCGCGGCCGTCGAGCGAGATCGACTTCGTCAGGCCCGTGACCGCGTGCTTGGTGGCGGTGTAGGGCGCGGAGTCGGGGCGCGGCGCGTGCGCCGAGATCGAGCCGTTGTTGACGATGCGGCCGCCGCGCGGCGACTGCGCCTTCATCGCGCGGAACGCGCCCTGCGCGCACAGGAACATGCCGGTGAGGTTGACGTCGACGACCGAGCGCCAGGTGTCATAGCTCAGGTCCTCGAACGCGATGCCGTTGGCGCTGATGCCGGCGTTGTTGAACAGCAGGTCGACGCGGCCGAAGCGTTGCAGCGTCGCGGCGAACAGCGCGTCGACCTGCGCGGGCTGCGTGACGTCGGTGGTCACCGCGAGCAGCGCGTCGCCGCCACCCGCCTGCTCGACGACCTGCTGCAGCGCGTCCGCGCGCCGGCCGGCCAGCACCACGCGCCAGCCGGCGCGCGCCAGCGCGAACGCGCAGGCCTTGCCGATGCCGCTGCCGGCTCCGGTGACGACGGCGACGTTGTTGCTCGAATTCATGGCAGGCCTCCAGGAATGAGTCGGGGTAGCGTCAGTGCAGGTCGATGCCGGTCGAGATCACGGCCGACAGGTCGAGCTGCGTCGCGTCGAGCTGCAGCAGCGTCGCCTGCTGCGCCGCGGCGGCGTCTCGGTTCTGCAGCGCGGTGAGGATGGCCTTGTGCCGCGGCAGCGCCAGCGCGTGCGTGTTGGGCAGCCGGCTGCTGAGCTTGATCGACTCGCGCAGCGCCAGCGACAGCATCGTGCCGATGTAGGCCATCAGGTCGTTGCCGGTGGCCTCGGCGATGCGGCGATGGAACGCGAGGTCGGGCTCCAGCATCGCGTCGGCGTCGGCGGCCGCGGCCATGCCTTCGTAGGCCTGGGCGATGCCGGCCAGCTGCTCGTCGGTGGCCGCCTGCGCCGCCAGCGCCGCGGCGCCGGGCTCGAACACGCGGCGCATGCCCATCAGCGTCTGCACGAACTCGGGCGCCGGGCGCGTCTGGATCATCCAGTACAGCACGTCGGGATCGAGCAGGTGCCACTCGGCGCGCGGCCGCACGATCGCGCCGGCACGCTGGCGCGACAGCACCAGTCCCTTGGCCACCAGCACGCGCACGGCCTCGCGCAACACCGGGCGGCTGACCTCGTACTTCTCGATCAGCTCGGCCTCCGCCGGCAAGCGATCGCCCGGCGCGAGCTCGCCCGCGAGGATGCGCAGGCCCAGCTCGCGCACGATGCGGCCGTGCATGCTCTTGCCCTCGGGCTTGGTGCGATACGGCGACTGTTCGGCGCGGGTGGCCATGTCTTCGGGCGAAGTGGATCGAGGCAGCGAAGCTACCACGGCCGCGCTCACCCCCCCCAACGCAGCACGAGCGGGTCGAGCCGGCGCGCCGCGTCGAGCAGTCCCGCGCGCACGTGCGGGTTCATCGCCGGATACGGACTGCGCGGCGCATCGCACGCGATGATGCCGCCCTCCTTCATCAACGCCTTGGCGGCGAGGAAGCCGCCCTGGCGGTTCTCGAAGTTGATCAGCGGCAGCCACCGGCCATAGGCCTCGACGGCGTCATCGCGGCGGCCCGCTGCGTATGCGTCGACGATGGTGCGGATGCCGTCGGGATAGCCGCCGCCGGTCATCGCCCCGGTGGCGCCGGCGTCGAGATCGGCCAGCAGCGTGATCGCTTCCTCGCCGTCCCACGGGCCCTCGATCGCGTCGCCGCCGAGCTCGATCAGCTCGCGCAGCTTGCTCGCGGCGCCGGCAGTCTCGATCTTGAAGTAGCGCACCTGCTCGTGGTCGCGGGCCAGGCGCGCGAGGAACGCGGGCGACAACGGCGTGCCGGCCATGGGCGCGTCCTGGATCATGACGGGAATCCTCAGGCCGTCGCTCAGTCGCCCGTAGAACTGGTGGATCTGCGACTCGCCCACGCGCAGCGTGGCGCCGTGGTACGGCGGCATCACCATCACCATCGCGGCGCCCTGCGCCTGCGCGCGCTGGCCGCGCGCGAGGCAGATGTCGGTCGAGAAATGCGTCGTCGTGACGATCACCGGCACGCGACCGGCCACGTGCTCGAGGATGGCGCGCGTGAGCGTCTCGCGCTCGTCGTCGCCCAGCACGAACTGCTCGGAGAAGTTGGCGAGGATGCACAGGCCGTTCGAGCCGGCGTCGATCATGAAGTCGACGCAGCGCTTCTGGCCGGCGAGGTCCAGCGAGCCGTCTTCGTGGAAGATCGTCGGCACCACGGGGAACACGCCCTGGTAGCGGGGCGGTTGGCGGGTCGAAGTCATGTCTCGTCCTTCCTTTTTAAGTATGACTATAAGTCGCGCGTCGACGAAGTTTAAATCCTGGCCGCATTTATAGTCTTACTTTTTAGGCGAAAGACCGTGCCTGCTCATTGCACGCCACCAATCGCCGCTAAGCTGCCGCCCATGACCACCGTTTCCCAGCTGCCCGGCGCGCGCGAGCCGGGCGCGCCCGCGCCGGAACTGCTGCGCCTCGCGTGGCCGATCTTCGCCGAGCAGTCGCTGCACATGCTCACGGGCGTGGTGTCGACGCTGATGGCCAGCCGCATCGGCGACAACGCGGTGGCCGGCCTGGGCAGCGCCGGCCAGGTGCTGGCGATATTCCTGATGGGCTTCAACGTGCTCGCGGTGGGCGCGTCGATCGCCACCACGCACCACCTGGGACTCGGCGACCGCAAGGGCGCGCAACGCCTCGCGCGCGGCGCGGTGTCGACCAACCTGTGGCTGGGCGCGATCTTCAGCCTCATGCTCGCATTCACCGCGCCGACGCTGCTGCGCTGGGCGCAGTTGACGCCGCCGTTGATGGCGTTCGCGCTGCCCTACCTGCAATGGATGGGCGGCACGCTGTTCCTCGAGTCGATGAACTACGCGCTGTGCGCCGTGCTGCGCGCGCACGGCCACACGCGCGAGGTGATGGTCGTGATCCTCGCGCAGAACGTCGTCAGCGCGGGGCTGGGCTTCCTGCTGATCTTCGGCGTCGCGGGGTTGCCCGCGCTGGGCGTCACCGGCATCGTCATCGCCGCGGCGACGAGCCGGCTGCTCGCGTGCGTCGCGTTGTGGGTGCTCGTCAACCTGCACATCGGGTTGCGGCTGCGTCCGCGCGACCTCGTGTCGATCCGCATGTCCGACCTGCGGCGCCTGCTCGCGCTGGGCTTTCCCGCGGTGCTGGAGAACATCAGCTGGTTCGCGTCGTTCATGATCATCACGGCGCTCACCGCGCGCATGGGCGAGCGCACGCTGGCCACGCAGGCGTACACGATGCAGATCGCGTCGATCGAGATGCTGGCGTGCCTGTCGATCGGCATCGGCAACGAGATCATCGTCGGCCGCCTGGTGGGCGCGGGACGCTTCGAGGAGGCGCGCGTGCAATGCCTGGCCAACATGCGGCTGGGGCTGATCTTGACGGCGGGCGTGGCGGGCGTGTTCGCGCTGCTGGCGCCATGGGCGCTGCGCATGTTCACGGCCGATCCGCAGATCGTGTCGCTGGGGCGCACGCTGATCCTGCTGGGCCTGCTGCTGGAGCCGGGACGCAGCTTCAACCTGATCATCATCAACGCGCTGCGCGCCAGCGGCGACAACCGCTTTCCGCTGATCGCCGGCCTGATCTCGCAATGGGGGATCATGCTGTTCGGCGCGTGGCTGCTGGGCACGTACTGGGGCCTCGGCCTGGTCGGCGTGTGGATCGCGCTGATCGCCGACGAGTGGCTGCGCGGCCTGTTCATGCTGCAACGCTGGCGGCACGGCCGCTGGCTCAAGTACGCGAAGCGCATGCAGGCGCTGGCCGCCGCGCGCGACTCCATCATCGATCCGCACGCCGAATCGCTTCAAAGCCGGACCTTCACATGAGCGACCACCCCGCCGTCCAACTGCACCGGCGCGACTACGGCCACCTGGCCGACGGCCGCGCCGTCCACGAGATCACGCTGTCGCACGGCGGCCTCGTGCTGAGGCTGATCACGCTGGGCGGCATCGTCACCACGCTGTGGGCGCCCGATCGCGACGGCGTCGCCGCGAACGTGGTGCGCGGCTTCGACAACCTCGACGACTACGTGCACCGTAATCCGTTCTTCGGCGTGATCGTCGGCCGCTACGCGAACCGCATCGCGCTGGGCGAGCTGGCGATCGACGGGCGCACGCACGCGCTCTCGCGCAACAACGCCAGCAACTGCCTGCATGGCGGCAAGCAGGGCTTCGGCACGCGGTTGTGGGAGATCGAAGCGACGCGCGAGCACGACGACGCGCTGGGCGGCCCGGCCGTGACGCTGCGCTACGTGAGCGCCGACGGCGAGGAAGGCTTTCCGGGCCGGGTGCAGGCGCGCGTCACCTACTCGCTGGGCGCCGACCGCAGCTGGCGCATCGACTACGAGGCCACCACCGACCGCGCCACGGTCGTCAACCTGAGCCATCACGACTACTTCAACCTCGCGGGCCGCGGCAGCGCGCTCGATCACCTGTTGACGTTGCCGGCCGGCCGCTACAACCCGGTCGACGCCGACCTGATCCCGATCGGCATCGCCGACGTCGGCGGCACGCCGTTCGATTTCCGCGCGCCCACGCGGATCCGCGCGCGCATGGGCGACGCGCACCCGCAGCTCGAGATCGGCAGCGGCTACGACCACAACTGGATCCTGGACGACGCCGCGATCGGCACGCTGCGCCTCGCCGCGCGGCTGGAAGATCCCGCCTCGGGCCGCGCGATGGAACTGCACACCACCGAGCCGGCACTGCAGTTCTACTCCGGCAACTTCCTCGACGGCACGCTGGTCGGCCACGACGGCGAGGCCTACCAGCGCGGCGACGCGATCTGCCTCGAGCCGCAGCACAGCCCCGACTCGCCGCACCACGCCGACTGGCCGACGACCGTGCTGCGACCCGGACAGGTCTATCGCAGCACGTCGGTCTACAAGTTCACAACTGGAACAGCGTGAAGCCCAGGCCGACGCTGTTCTGGCGATGGTTGTAGTCCAGCATCGTCTCGCCGTAGCCGGAGAACAGCTGCACGTACCAGCGCAGACCGTCGGGCTTGGCGGACCACACATCCGCATTCGCCCGATTCGGGTTTCTACTGCCGCGATTGGAACCCCTCGTTCTGCAATTCGTCGCGCCGACAGGCCCGGCTCAGCGAAATCGCCAGCGCGCGGGCGTATCGTCCCGCGTTGAACTTTTCGCTCCAGCACGGGAACCATGAAACTCACCGCCATCGCACTTGCCGCGACGCTCGCCACCCTCGCGGCGCCGCCGACCCAGGCCGCCACCACCCCGGCCACAGCACCCGCAGCCTCCACCACCGGCACCGCGGCCAATCCGCCCGCGCTGTGGGACCTCACGAAGCTGTACGCCGACGACGCCGCGTGGGAAGCCTCGCGCCAGCGGGTGATCGCGCAACTGCCGCAGCTGAAGGCGCTGCAGGGCACGCTGGGCGCCAGCGCCGCGAGCCTGCTGCACGCCATGCAGTCGATCTCGGACGTCAATCGCGAGATCGCGCGCCTGGACGTCTACGCCAGCCTGAAGGCCGACGCCGACACGCAGGTCACCGCCAACCAGGCGCTGCGCCAGCAGTCATCGGCGCTGCAGTCGCAGGTCGGCGAGGCGACCGCGTGGGAAGGGCCGGAGGTCACGGCCATCGGCCAGGCGAAGATCGACGGCTACATCGCCGCCGAGCCCAGGCTCGCGCCGCACGCGTACGCGCTGCACACGATGCTGCGCCTGGCCGCGCACACGCTGTCGGCCAGCGAGGAGGCCCTGATGGCCGGCGCGGCCGATCCGCTGTCGCAGCCGCAGCAGGTCTATGAACTGCTCACCAACGCCGACCTGCCCTGGCCCGTGATCACCATCCGCGGCCAGAAGGTGACGCTGGACCAGGAGACCTACGTCAAGTACCGCGAAGACCGCGACCCGAAGGTGCGCGACCAGGTCTTCAAGTCGTTCTGGCCCGTCTACAAGTCGTTCCAGCGCACGATCGGCGCGATCTACGTGGCGCACCTGCGCGGCGTCGTGTTCGATGCCCGCGCGCACAAGTTCGACGACTCGCTGCAATCGAAGCTGAGCCAGGACAACACGCCCGATACCGTCTACCGTACCCTGGTGACCGAGGCCAACGCCGGCCTGCCGACGCTTCAGCGCTACCTGAAGCTGCGTGGCCGCCTGCTGGGCATCCAGGACCAGAAGTACTCGGACATCTACGCCGAACTCGTGAAGGCGCCGCGCACCTACACGCTGGGCGAGGCCGAGGCGCTCACGCTCAAGGGCGTGGCGCCGCTGGGGGAGGACTACGTCAAGACGCTGGGCCAGCACTTCCAGGAAGGCTGGATGGATGCGGTGCCGCGCAAGGGCAAGCGGTCCGGCGCGTACATGAACCCGGGCGCGTACGACGTGCATCCGTTCGTGCTGCTGAGCTTCAACAACAACTACGAGAGCGTCACCACGGTGGCGCACGAGTGGGGCCACGCGATGCACTCGGTGCTCGCCAACGCCGCGCAGCCGTTCGAGACCGCCAACTACGGCATCTTCGTCGCCGAGATTCCGTCGACGACCAACGAGATGCTGCTGGGCGACTACGTCGCGAAGAACGCGAAGACCAGGCAGGAGAAGATCTACGCGCTCACGATGCAGCTCGAGAACCTGCGCACCACGTTCTTCCGCCAGGCCATGTTCGCCGAGTTCGAGCTGAAGGCGCACGAGGCCGTCGAGAAGGACCAGCCGCTGACCGGCGAGGACCTCACGAAGATCTACCTCGACCTGCTGCGCCGCTACCACGGCGACGCGCAGGGCGTCATGAAGATCGAGGACCTGTACGGCACCGAATGGGAGTACATCCCGCACTTCTACACCGACTACTACGTGTACCAGTACGCGACGTCGATCAGCGCCGCGGCATACTTCGCCGAAGGCATCGAGGAGGGCGACACCGACCTGCGCACGCGCTACCTGGACATGCTGCGATCCGGCGGGTCCAACGACCCGTACCTCGTCGTGAAGAAGGCCGGTCCCGACCTGGCCACGCCCGCGCCGTATCGCGCGCTGGTGGCGCGCATGGCGCGCCTGACCGACGAGCTCGACGCGCTGACCAGCGACGCGACCGGCGCGAAGAAGTAAGCCTGCTCGCCCGACGGGCCCGGCGCGACTCGGTCGAGCCGGGCCTTTTCGTTGCGGGGTCGCACGATCCTTGCATGCGACGCGGCGAGCGCCGCTGTCACATGCGGCATACCCCCCGACCTTAGAATGACCGCCTCCACAACACAGGCCGACGCGCCGCGCGCCATCGCCATGCAGCCAGAGGAAATCGGCCGGATCATCTCCACGGCGATTCTCGAACGACGCCTCGTCCCGGGACGACGGCTCAACGAGCTGGAGCTCTCGCGGCTGCTGGGCGTGAGCCGGTCGATGATCCGCTTCGCGCTGGTCGGACTGCACCACGACGGCCTGGTCACGTTCGAGACCAACCGCGGCGCGTTCGTCGCCAAGCCCACGCTGGGCGAGGCGCACCTGCTGTTCGAGGCGATCGCCGCGATCGAGCGCTCCGCCGTCGACATCATCGTCGGCGCCGTGAAGCCGCCGTCGCTCGACGGCCTGCGCGGCGCGCACAAGAAGCAGGTGAAGGCGCGCAGCAAGGACAACCTGCGGCTGTCCGAGCAGCTCGCGATCGACTTCCACCGCGAACTGCTCGCGCTGACCGGCAACCCGCCGCTGATCGAGGCGCATCGCAAGCTGCTGCTGTCCTATCGCGTGGTGACCGCCGTCTTCAAGACCGAGCTCGACTACTGCGAGCTCGAGGACCACCACGGCGAGATGATCGCCCTGCTGGAAAGCGGTTCGGCCGCGAAGCTGCGCCGGCTGGTCGACGCGCACTGGCGGCTCGTGATCCGCGGCCACGTCAGCATGCAACCGGGCGTCGAGGACCTGGCCGAGGCCTTGCGGATCTAGACGCGAGGCCGGCCCGGCGCGCGCATCACGCGCCACCGCGGCGCGCGACCTCGCTTCAGAAGTGGTACTCGACGCGCACCATCGGCGTGCTGGCCGTCGCGCCCTCGCCGGCCGGCCCCTTGGTGTTGTTGCCGAACTTGTTGTGCCAGTACTCGTACTCGACGCCCGCGAGCCAGGTCTTCTTCGACAGGCCCACCAGCGAGCCGGCGTCCAGCATCAGGTCGGTGTCGATGTGGGTCTCGGGCGAGGTCTGCGCGCCGAACTCGTCCTTGCCCTTGGCCGTGATCCACTGCGCGTAGCCGTTGAACGTCAGCGGCAGGTCGCCGACGCCGATGCCCCAGTCGGCTTCGAAGGCCGCGTGGTCCTTGTAGTGGTAGCGGCGCGCGATCGCCTGCGGTGCGTTGCTCTCGTCGAACAGCAGCGCCGAAAGGTTGAGGAAGCCGGGCACGTCGAGCATCACCGTCGGGCCGGCGACGAGCATGCGCTTCTTCGACGCGTAGGCGTCGTTCTTCGTGTTGACGTCCAGGCCGGCGGTCAGCCCGTAGCCACGGACCGGGCCCATGGCCAGCTTGGCGCCGGTGATCTTGCCGATGTCGAAGGTGCCGCGGAACACGCCGTAGACCTCCTGCGCGCCCGGGTGGCCGGCGATGCCGTCGCCCGGGTCGTTGTGGTCGGACTGCAGGAAGTCGACGTTGATGAACGTGCTGCCGTACTTGAAGCCGGTGACGTTGGTGAGCGCGAGGATCTCCTTGGTGATGTTCACGCGCTTGCCGTTGGCATCGTTGTCGTAGGGCTCCGCGAAGTCGGTGCCGTAGCGCAGGCTCAACGCGGTGTCGCTCCAGTCGGCGGCCTGCACCATCGGAGTGAAGGCCAGGCCCGCCAGTGCACTGATCGCGACGGCGCCGAGGCCGGTCCTGCTCGCGATTGGGGAATGTGGTTTCATGCTGCTCCTCTTTGGTTGGTGGCTGGTCGTTTGCAGCACGATGTGTGCCAGATTGTCGGCAATCTGGCATGCAAGACAGGCCTCGCGCGAGGCGCGCGGGCGTGCGCCGTCGCGTGTCCGGATCGGCATCGAAGCGCGCCGGACGCACACGATTTCCTTCCCCCAAACGAACAAGGCCACGCGCATGCGTGGCCTTGTCCCGAGGCACGTCGACGCGCCGCGCGTGCGGCGGCGCGGCCGTCCTACTTGTTGCCCGGCACCTGGCCTTCGACGCCCTTGACGAAGAACTTGATGCCGCCGAGGAATGCGTCGTCCGCGGTCGCGCCGGCCTTGACCTGTTCCTTGCCGTCGTTGGACACGATCGGACCCTTCCAGATCGCGAACGAGCCGTCCTTCAGGCCGGCCTTGACCTTGTCGACCTTGGCCTTGAGGTCGGCCGGCACCTTGTCGGAGATCGACACGAGGTCGATCGCGCCTTCCTTGACGCCCCACCACGTGTGGCCGGTCGTCCAGGTGCCGTTGATCGCGTCCTTGGCCGCCTTGATGTAGTACGGGCCCCAGATG
>Ga0302314_10021572_pt1 | contig 10599 bp, 8 predicted proteins | sample III_Palsa_N2_3_FD_200533 | JGI IMG/M metagenome (GOLD analysis project Ga0302314, IMG submission 200533) | Peat permafrost microbial communities from Stordalen Mire near Abisko, Sweden - III_Palsa_N2_3 | ecosystem: Environmental > Terrestrial > Soil > Palsa > Peat permafrost | place: Sweden... | reverse complement strand
CCTCGCCCCTACTCGCCTTGTGCCGGCTGGCATGGGCGCTGGACTGCTCGCCGGTGCGCAGGGCGTGCTTGTGTACTCCCTTTCCTGTTCAGAGATGTCTGTGCCGTTCTGGGGCATCTGGTATGTACTGGCGATTGTCATAACCGCCGGCATAGGTGCGGCGCTTGCTCCCGTCTACCTGCGGTGGTAACCCAGCTTGACCCACATATCAGTCAATGCTTGCATGACCGTCGATACCGGCGTGTCATCGGCCCGAGCCCTTTATTACACCCCGCCACGGTCATCTTTTCCATAGGCTTCTGTGGCACTTAAGAATCTCTTCTCGACGTAGTTTCGCTTATAGCGGTCGACACACAAAGGAAAAATCGTGAAAGTTATTGGTAGCCTCAAGATCGGTGTTCGCCTTGGAATTGGATTTGGCGTGGCACTCGTTTTGCTATGCCTGGTAGGCGCGCTGGGCCTGGTTCAGACCTCTCGCATTTATGATGGCACACAGGACCTTGCAACGGACCTGCTTCCGAGTGTCCAGCGGCTAGGCAATATCCGGGCACTAGCTGATGAGACCCGCCAGGCCTCCTTAAGTTATCTGATTGCAACTAGCCCTTCGCAACGCAAGTCCCAACGATCGAAGCATGACGCAGCGCTTAGCGAGCTTACGCGAGTGTGGCCACAGTACGAGGCGGTGGTGGGCTCCGCCGAGGAACTGCAGCTGTCAAACCAGATCAAGGCCGCATGGAACACCTATCTCTCTCTGGACAAAAAGCTGAACGAGCTGTCCGACAGCGGAGATGAGCATTTCAATGACGCCCGATCTCTCGCCGGGGACGAGTCTGCGCGCGCGTTTGCCACGGTCACTGAACTTGTTGCGCAGGATATCGCGCTGAACAGCCAGGGAGCGGACGACGCCAGTGCGCAGGCTGCGGCCGCGTTTCACAACGCCTTGCTGTTCACGCGGATACTGATCGGAGTAGCCATCGCATTGAGCCTCGTTGTCGCGTTCATCATCACCCGCTCCATTACGGTTCCGATCGGCATATCCGTAAAAATTGCACAGACAGTCGCGCAAGGCGACCTGACCTCGAAGATCGAAGTGAGCGGCAAAGACGAAACGAGCCAACTTCTGCGAGCACTGAAACACATGAATGAGAGACTTGCAGAAGTGGTTGGACGTGTACGGTCTAGCAGTGAGAGCATTGCTACGGGAGCTGAGCAGCTCGCGGCAGGCAATACGGATCTGAGCCAGCGCACCGAAGAGCAGGCCGCGTCGCTTGAAGAAACCGCAGCAAGCATGGAAGAACTGACCTCCACTGTCCAGCAAAATGCTGAAAGCGCCCGGCAGGGCAATACGCTCGCAACAGATGCTTCCGATATCGCACAACGTGGCGGCGACGTCGTGGGCCGGGTGATCGAGACCATGCAAGCCATATCGGCGAGCTCGACCAAGGTGGCCGATATTATCGCCGTGATTGAAGCTATTGCATTTCAGACCAACATTCTCGCGCTTAACGCAGCGGTAGAGGCAGCGCGTGCTGGCGATCAGGGTCGCGGTTTTGCCGTAGTCGCCGCGGAAGTGCGCACCCTCGCGCAACGAAGTGCCAGCGCCGCCAAGGAAATCAAGGGGCTGATAACGCACTCAGTTGACCGCGTGAAGGCCGGTTCGGTTCTGGTTGAAGAAGCGGGCACGACCATGGGTGAAGTCGTCGTGGCAGTCAAACGTGTGTCTGACCTGATGGGGGAGATTACTGCAGCGTCCCTCGAACAGCACACGGGTATCGAGCAGGTCAATATCGCCGTTGCGCAGATGGACCAGGTGACGCAGCAAAACGCAGCATTGGTTGAAGAAGCATCTGCCGCGGCGCAGTCGATGGCAGCGCGATCCAACACGCTACGCGAGATAGTGTCGATCTTCAGGCTGGGGGACGATTCTTCAAAGACTGACTTCGCGACGCCCCAGGGTTGAGGTTGCCACTGCGTTGGCAGTCAAGCTAGGAGGCCGTACCCGTGCACAAATCCGGCGTCAAATTCCGCATGGTCATGCAGAGCAACTACGTGCCGATGGTGCATCAAGCGGTCGTCGACGGTCTCGGCGCCGCGACGTTGTTGCGCTCTATCGTCACGTCCGACGAACGGCTTGCCGCGTTATCGTGCGAGCCGCAGGAGCGCTTTCGCTTCGATCTGTGCTGGCTCGACGAGCACTATCTCTCGAAAGCCAACGAAGCGTTTATGAATTTCGCCATTGCTCATCGGCGCAGTACCACGGCGCCTGTCGCGCAAGAATAACGACGGGTCGCCGCCGCGCCGTGGTGACCAAGGCCGACCGCTCGCTGCCGCCGGCGGCCGCGGCGTTTGTCGATATCCTGCAGGCGACGGTGAATGGCCGGCGCTTGTCCTGATCCTCCTATCCTGATGTGCTCATGCGTTCAGGTCTTCCAGGCAAATCAACAACGAAGGGAGCAGTTCGTCGTCGGCCGATCAAGCGGGTTCGGTTGGTTAGCGACAGTTAAAAATAATTAGTAAACCGAAAATAATCGATCATATTTTTTATGTTGAATATTGCTCGCTCTGGGACTTGACGACTATTATTCCCCTGGCCTGCATCAGCGGTCCATTTAATGGGCGATGCAACCAATTTCGCCCACGTAATCGATGGATATCTGAGCACTTCGTGTGTTCAAAAAAACGGTCTTTGGGTAGGCGATTTCGGAAAAGCATTGCACGCGTCAAGTGTGGTGGATTGAAGACAATCCACCGCATATCAGCCTGCCATCCAACCGCCATCAACCATCAGATTGATGCCGGTAACATAGGTGGCCAGGTCGCTGCCGAGGAATAATGCCGCACCCGCAACATCCTCGGGCCGCCCCAGACGCGGCCACGGTGTGCGGCGGCGCGAATAATCGAGCGCCTCGGGATCGATCGCCGCGCCCGATTTGCCGGTGATGATCTTGCCTGGCGCAACGGCGTTGCAGACAATCAGGTCGCGTGCATGATCGACAGCGATCTGGCGCGTCATCTGCACCGTCCCGCCCTTCGTCACGCCATACGGAAAATCTCCCGGCGACGCAACCATGCCGTGCTGCGACGAAATATTCACGATGCGACCGCGCGCTTCGTTTACCGGCTCTTGTGTCAACATTTGCTGAATTGCGCGCTTACAGCCGAAGAACATGCCGCGCAGATTCACGCGTGTAACCCACTCCCATTGCTCCTCGCTAGTTTCCAGAAGCGTCGTGTCAGTGTAGACGGCGGCGTTATTAACCATAATATCGAGACGGCCAAAATGCTCAACGGCGGTTGCCACCATTCGGTCCACATCCAGCCAGTTCGCAACATCTGCGCGGCAACTTACCACCGTTCCGCCGGCCTGTTCTATGACTTGACGCGTGTCGGGACCACCTTCGATAGGCGTGTCACGCAGGTCCGCCAGCACGACGCGCGCGCCCTCGCTAGCGTAACGGATAGCAATTGCACGACCGAGTCCGGAACTGGCTCCGGTAACCACAGCAACCTTGCCCTGCAGCATGCCCACGTGTACCCCCTTGAGTCTGTTAATCTTTCTGGAATGCGAGAAGCCGTCCCGAGGCCGGGAGGTCGAGCAAGCCGCTCTCGTCGAGCAGCCGCTTGCCGCGTAGAAAAACCCCTGTCATACGCCACGGCACGTCGAGTCCGTCGAACGGCGTATAACCAGCGCGCGACAGTTGCTCCGCATTGCGCACCACCGTGTTGCGGCGCGGATCGATGATCACGATGTCGGCATCGTACCCAGGTTCCAGCGCCCCCTTGCGACTGCCAAGCCCAAAGCGTTGCGCAGGATTCCACGAACACATGCGCACCAGCGCCGACAAATCGATGTCACCCAACGCCACCAAATGCAGCATCGACATCAGTAGCGTCTGCACGCCTGGCATGCCGCCCGGCACGTCGGCAAAATTCGCGTAATGCGCAGCTTTTTCCGCTGGTGCATGAGGCGCGTGATCGGTTGCGACGATGTCGATCACGCCGTCGCGCAGCGCGGCGCGCAGCGCGTCGACGTCGCACTGCGCGCGCATCGGAGGCGACGCCTTCAGGTTCGCGCCATGCCTCACATAGTCATCAGAGGTGAACAGCAGACATTGCGGCGTGGTTTCGATGCTGACATCGGCGAGATCTTTCAGCCGACGCCATACCGCCATCCCAGCGGCGGAATTGCTTTGCCGCACGTGTACCCGCGCCCCCGTCTGCGCAGCCGCCAGAACGGCCCGCGCGATACCATTTGCTTCAGCCAGCGGCGGACGGCTCGCGAGAAATGAGGCGATCCCGTTGCCGCTTGAAACATCACGGCGCAGGCTTGCCTCCAAAATCGATTGATCGCCTGGCGAGATGCAAATCAATACGTCCAGTCCTTGTAGCGCACGTAGCGCGCTGACCACGTCATCCATGGTGCGATGCAGGAACGCATCGGGCACATCGGCGGTGAAGAGTTCAAACGACACCGGATGCAACGCGCACAGCGCGTCCAAATCGCTTGGTTTGCGCCGCAACGCCACCTGCAAGCCCACGTCTGCATGCAGCCGCCCAGACGCCAGGTGCATCTTGTCGATGAGCTCCCTGGCAGTCGACGTCCACGGGTCGTCGGTCGGCATGTCGAGCAGCGTCGTTACTCCTCCAGCAATCGCCGCACGTGTGCCGGAGACGAAATCCTCCTTCTGTGTCAGCCCGGGTTCGCGCAAATGCACATGCGCATCGACCAGACCAGGCAGCAGGCAACAACCTTCCACCGAAATCTCCTCGCGCGCGTGCGCGGCTGTCCCCGGCGCGAACAAAGCGGCGATGCATCCGTTTGCCACGGCGAGGTCGGCGCGTACGGAGCCGCCGGCATTTACCACAGTTGCGCCGCGCAGCAAAAGATCGAACTTCAGTTCCGATTTCACGTTGAACACCCTGAGAGAGTCTTCTCTGAGCACAGGCGCGAATTGAATACATAGTTGCTCATGACAGGCCCGCAAGTCGCCCTTCTTCGTGCGTCACGACTTCCAGCAATGCGGCCCGCCCCGCCTGAACATGCTCGACACAGCGCTGTAGCGCGATGCGCAGTTCAGCCGGTTCGCGCACACATTCGCCATAGCCGCCGAGCGCGCGCGCAATCGGCGCATACTCGCCCGACATTGCGTTCGCGCCGTATTTCATCGTCGCCACCGGCATGCTTGCGGCATAACCGCCGAGCACATGGTTGCGCATCACAATAATCAGGATCGGAAGGTCGCAACGCAGCGCCGTTTCAAAGTCGATCGCGACAGCGCCGAACGCCGCTTCGCCCATGAATGCGACTACGGTCGCCGTGGGCCGCGCGAGCTTCGCGCCGAGCGCAAAACCGAGGCTGCTACCAAGTTGAGTGGTTTTGCCCCAGCCTATATAACTGCCCGGCACACCGGCCTCGTAGAACGGGCTGATCTGGTCACGCGGGTTGCCCGCGTCGTGCGTGACAATAGTACGTTCCGGATCAAGTGCGGCGATCACTTCCCAGACCACGCGATAAGGTGAAATCGGTGTGCTGGCCGACGTCAATAGTGGCATCCACGCGTTCCGGAATTCGGCGCGAACCGCCGCAATCTCATGCACCGGTGAAGCGACTCGGGCGTTGCGCCGCGCGAGCGCCGCCGGCTCGCGCCGGATGCATTCCAGCAGAGCGGATATCGCCGATCACACCGAGCGCTATCGGATAGTCTTTGCCGAGATCGGCTTCATCGATCGTGACCTGCAACAACGTCTTGTCGGGTGGCAGCGGCAAAATGTAATGCGAGCGCGTAAGGCTCGTGCCAAGCGCGAGAATGACATCGGCGCGCGCCAGAAAATGGTCGATCGTCGCCGGACGTGAACGTGACGCCGTGCCCAGCGACAAAGGATGCCGCTCGTCGAATGCGCTTTTGGCATTCGGCGTGGTCATTACCGGCACCTTGAGCAATTCGGCGAGTTCGGTTAGTTCGGGCGACGCCTGCGCATCGAGAACGCCCTGCCCCGCGAGAAGCAGCGGCGCTTCGGCCGCGAGCAAAGTGGTCACGATCTCGTCCACTTCCCCTGAGTCCGCTTGCGGATACGCGCGACGCACGGGTTGCCAGTCGTCGAGGTCCGCCGCACCAATTTCCTTCAGCAAGTCCACGGGTAGTTCGAGCAGTACAGGGCCCGGAGGACCATTGCGCAGGCGTGAAATCGCGCGACGCAGCAATTGCGGTAAGTCCTCGATGCGCGTCGCGGCTTCGCACCACTTCGTCACGTTACGGAAGTTGCGCCTTGCCTCGAAGTTGGGCGAAACCGCTTCGGACCCACGCGGATAACCCGTCGGCAGAAACAGTATTGGAGCGCGGTCGTTAAACGCTTGCGCGATCGCGCCGAATGCGCTTTCAGCGCCCGGCCCATATTGCACCGTCACCACCGTCAGCTCACGGCCCGTCGCGACACGTGCGTAACCTTCAGCGAGGTTCACGGCAACCCGTGGCGTGCGTGCAATGATCGGCGGAATATCGAGTTCCGCCGATGCATCGAATAATTCGCTGCTCGGAAAACCGATCAGGTGCTTCATACCCTCCAACTTCAGGATCGCGGCAACAATTTGCGCGCCGCTCATCACCCGCTTCGGTGCGCTATCGCGCGCGTGCTGCTCTATAGTGCAAGTTACGGCCACGTTATTCCCCCACACCGAACGACTGATGCCGCGACAGCCAATACCGGGCAATTTCCTCGCGACGCATGAATGCGACTCCCGGCGTGCGCGCGACGTGTTCGATAACCTCGCGTAACCCCCACGCGCGATTAGGCTGACCGGTCCAGCGTGCATGCACCGCAATGGTCAGCATCTTGCCGCCGGTCTCGTCCGCTTCGCCACTCAGGTAGTCGATCGCGGCACGGCAATCTTCAGCGAAGTCGCGCGGATTGCTATAACCCGGCGCAATCAGGTAACGGCTGTCGTTCAACGTTTTCGAATAGGGCACCACGAGCATGCCTTGTTTATCATCCGCCGATACTTTGACGAAGTACGGAATGTCGTCGTTGCAAGGATCCGAGTAGTAAAGGAAACCGCCCTCCTCGGCGATCAGGTCTCGGGTGTTGGTGCTCGGAAACGAGCGACAATTCCAGCCCGGAGGACGCGTGCCGAGCAGCGATTCATACAATTCGACGGCCTGACGCATCTGAAGCTTTTCCTCGTCGCGGCTCATGGTCGAATAATCGGACCAGCGCAGACCGTGCCCAAGCAGGTCGTGACCGCTCTCCTTGATCCAAGCAACCAATTCGGGATTACGTTGCAGCGCCACAGCGCACGCGGAAACGGTAACCGGCACCTGATAGCGATCGAATAACCGCACGAGACGCCAGACGCCCGCACGGCTGCCGTATTCAAAATGCGTTTCGGTGCCGAGGTCGCGTACGGATGGACTCTCGGGCAGGTTGTATTCGCCCCAGTTGTCGTTACGACCGTCCTCGAGCCACGAATACTCCGAGCCTTCCTCGTACACCAGCACCAAATTGATCGCCACTTTGGCGCCGTGTGGCCAGGTCACGAACGGTGGCCGGCGCCCATAGCCGGTGAAGTCACGCTCAGGCCCTGGCGCGGCTAAGTTCATTTGCAGATTCGACATCTATGCTTACCTTGCGAGTGTGAGTGATTTCGGTGCATGCCCAGCTTCGTTCCCGGTAGATGCGAGGGGCTCGTTGACGCGAACCCAGTCAAGGTAGTCGTGGAATGCCTCCTTGACGGGTCTCGGGCGCCAGCCGGTGTCGCGTTCGAGACGGGAAATGTCGTAGGCACCCCACATACCGGCACTGAGCATCGGATCTTGGACGATATTCGCGGCATCGTCCGATGTGACCTCGTAGCGAAGGCCAGGCACTCTCTCCGCGGCCCAGGCAAGGATTTCTCCAATGCTCGTGGTTACGCCGCTTGCGACGTTGTAGTGTCTATAGTTCAGCTTTTTCGCTTCGACCAAGGCAAGGATTGCATTCGCGGTATCCACCGAATGCAGGTAGTCGCCCACTGGCACCAAGCTGTTGGGCTTGATAGTCTGTCCCGCCAGCGCCATGTGCGCGATGCGGTTTGGCACGTGACGGAAGTTGCGACTGCCAGTCACGCGGTCCATCGGGCCGTAGATCGATGCCAGCCGCACCGATGCCGACGTTATGCCGAACAGGTCGGCATAACGGTTTACCACCATTTCCGCTGCGAATTTGGATATGCCATAGAGCGTCAATGGCGCTACGTAGCCGTCTTCTGGTAAAGGTTCACCTGGCCACGCCGGGCCATGATTGCTGTATACGGAGCCAGAGCTGACATATACGAAGCGGCGTACATTGCCATTTGCTCTCGCCCATTCCAGCAGGTTTACCGTGCCCATCAAGTTCACTTCCATGATGCTTGCCGGGGCGATGGCCTCCGGCTGGATGCTCGCCTCCGACACGCTACCTCGCGAGATAGGTGTCAGGGTCGCGCCATGGACGATCGATGTGATCTCGTGGTGCGTCAGTTGCGAGGCCCAAGTTGAAGGATCCGCGATATCGCCTTGCACCACGTGGAGACGACTCATGAAGGGCTCCAAGTATTGGGTCGCCATGGTGTCCAGGTTCGAACGGTCGAGAATTACCGCACGCCGCTCGGGATGCCGGTTTAACCACTCGCGTGCGACCACGCTCATCACGAAGCCTGTGCCGCCGGTTATTAAAAGTGTCATTACTTTTCCAATCTGCCAGTAGGTCAGCGTGTCGTATAACCGCCATCCACCAGTAAGTCCGTGCCGGTGATAAACGATGCATCGTTCGATAGCAGAAACGCCGCACTCGCTGCGATTTCCTCAGGGTAAGCAATCCGTCCGCGTAAATGCAACGGACCTAATGCGGCATTCGCGGCATCCAGGCTGCCCCAGCTTTTTACCAATCTGCCGGTGCGAACCGCGCCGGGTGACAGGCTATTCACACGTATATCGTCAGTCGCATGGTCGACCGCCATCAGCTTCGCAAGATGAATTAGCCCGGCCTTCGCACTGCAATATGCAACATGTCCCAACTGTGAAGCAACCAGAACAATCGAACCACCCGTTAAGCGCATTAGGGGCACCACGAATTTGCTCATCAAGAATGCGCCGGTCAGGCTCACGTCCAGCTCGCGGTGCCAGTCGGCAACGTCCAAATCGACCACGCCGCCATCACTCGATGGTGCCGCGGCGTTATGCACGTAGCCGTCAAGACGACCGAAGCGCTCTCGCGCAACCTCGACCGCAGTCCGCGCCGATTCGAGTTTCGTTACGTCGCACTCCACGCCGATAGCGCACTCGCCAATCTGGCCTGCAATTCGTGCGGCAGCGTCACCATCAAGATCAGCGCATAGAACATGTGCGCCTTCAGCGATGCAGCGGCGGGCCATTGCCGCGCCGATGTCGCTCACCACGCCCGCGATCAGCACCACGCGGCCATGCAGGCGTGCGTTGTCCCGTGACGTGCTCATGATTCCAGTACCGGCGATTGTCCCGACTTAGGCGGGAACGGTCGCTCGCAGTGAATAAAGCGGCCGCGTCCTGCTACCGATGACACCTCGCCATCGTTCCACACCACCACGCCGCGCGAAATCGTCATCACCGGCCAGCCGCGTACCGTCATGCCTTCGTAAGGCGTGTGGTCGGTCGCGTGATGCAGCATCTCATTCTTGATGGTCACTTGGCGCTCCGCATCCCAGAGCGCTAGATCGGCGTCGGCACCCTCGACAATTTCGCCCTTGCGCGGATGGAGTCCGTACAAGCGCGCGGGCGTAGTTGCGGTCACCTCGGCGAATTTCTGCAACGACATCCGTCCAGTGTTGACGGCCGCCGAGAACAGCAGCGGCAGCCGCGTCTCAATACCCGGCACGCCGTTCGGAATCCGGGTGAATGGCGTATCCGGGCCACCGGCAATCTTCTCGGCGTAATGCCACGGCGAGTGGTCGGACGAGAACACTTCGAGCGTCGAATCGAGAACCCCCTGCCACATCAACGGCTGATTCGAACGCGCTCGGGGCGGCGGCGTGCAGACGCACATCGCTCCGGATAGGTCTGGCGTGTCGATATCCTCGTCGGAGAGAAACAGGTACTGGGGACACGTTTCGCCATACACCGGCAAGCCACGTGCCTTCGCGCGACGAATCACTTCCACGGCGCCCGCCGACGCTACATGGCAAATCAAGATCGGCGTCTCGATCAACTCCGACAAACAAATCGCGCGAAACGTCGCCTCGCGATCGCCAATCTCGGGATGCGCAATCACGTGGTAGCGCAGATGTGTCTTGCGCGCCTGCAAAAACCGCTCGGTCAGCCAGCGAATACAAGCGTCGTTCTCGGCGTGCACCATCACCATCAGTCCCTCGGCTCGCGCCACGTCGAGCACGTTGAGAATTTCGTAGTCGTCCAGCCTCAGGCCCTCATAGGTCAGATAGATCTTTACCGACGTGCAACCGGCCGCGGCCAACCGAGGAATTTCTTCACTCAACACCTGCGGCGTGGGGTCGCCGACGATCAAATGGAACGCGTAGTCGATATGCGCCTTCGAGTGCGCCCGCTCGTGATAATCGGCGACCACCTCAGCCAGCGACTGTCCGCGCATCTGCAT
>Ga0302314_10021571_pt1 | contig 10599 bp, 8 predicted proteins | sample III_Palsa_N2_3_FD_200533 | JGI IMG/M metagenome (GOLD analysis project Ga0302314, IMG submission 200533) | Peat permafrost microbial communities from Stordalen Mire near Abisko, Sweden - III_Palsa_N2_3 | ecosystem: Environmental > Terrestrial > Soil > Palsa > Peat permafrost | place: Sweden... | reverse complement strand
AGTTACAACAGAGACCACAGTGTCAAGGTACACAGTGGAGTTGTAAGAGATTAGAGGTCGGGTATACGCCTCCCGTATAAGAAAAGCGGGCGTGTTCCCGACGGGCGCGCACAGTTTGTGGCCCCGAGCTGCGCCGCCCCGACGTCCCTCACACACCCGTTTTTCCGTGTGTCACCCGTCCCATGTTGTAAGCCGTTTGTGCTTCCCGTATCCGTACCGTACTTGCCGCCGCTCCCGTGGGCGACGTCGATAGTAATACCCCCCATGATCAACGAAATGGGCGACACGTCGTCTCTACTCGTACGTTAAAATCACAGTGGCGTGGCTTTTTGCTTCTTGCTGCGTTTACCGTCGCGTTCAAGTTCAGAAAGCCCACAGCAGGACCCGTACTCTTCGCAAGTAGTTGATCGGCGCACGTTTTCCATAACACATGAACATTGAGGCTTCGCGTCGAGCGATCGGCGCGGGGCCGGGGCCGGGCGAAGTTGCGGCGGCGCACTGGAAGTGGTGCGATTGCGGCCGATCACGGACGGGTCGGCGACGAAAAAACTGCGCGGGTCCCCAAGAAGTCGACGTTCGCGAAAGCCGACGCGCTTCTCACACACACCCGTTTTTTTGCAAGAGTTCCAACGACAGCGCGCGCTTCGTTGCACGCGACGCACGCGACGCACGCACGCTCTCAGCCTTGAACTTCGCCTTCGCGACCATGGCCCCGCCGCAGAGTGACGCAGCTGGCAAGACGAAGGAGCACGCTCCGACCAAGTCCATTAGCGTGACCTACACCGACGTCCACGGCAACCCGTTCCTCACCGTCTCCACCGTGCCGCCCATCAAGCGCCCCGGCAGCCTCTCCCGCTTGTAAGGATGAGAGAGCGCTGCTGCGCGTGTACGTAAAATTCAAATTTCGATTTTGTATACACCGCGCACTCTCTCCTCGCGCTGCGCGCGCTGTGGTGGCGCCCGCCGCCTCGTGCAGACTGCCCCGCTCTCTCGACTGCCGCGCGCGCAAACGCGGCAGGGCAGGGCGATGCGGGAAGCGTCGTGCGGAACGACGATTCCACGAAAAAACGCGAGTTCCGTGCGTACGCGAGTTAAACGCCGCGCGTTGGACAGGTGAAGGTCCCCAGCGCTCGTTCGTTCTTCCGGGCATGGATCGCGTGGAGTCGTGACACTGTGGCGCTCGCACTACTCGTCGCGTGCCTCGTTATAACGCGGCGCCGGGCGGTGGCGGAATCGGATAAACTGGAAATATGACGCGCTGTGGTTTTTTTTAATAACCACCGTGCCCGCCAAAGCATCTCGTTGCATGCTCGACGTTGTTGCAGCTGAGATAGCATGCACGCGCCGCGCGCGCGAGAGCAATTTTAAAAGGTGCCGGACTGAGAGGTTCCAAAGTCAATGCAACGCGCGCCCAAGGCGCCGGGACAAGGCGGCGGCGGTTCCTGCCCACTGCTGGTGCAGCCACTGAGCCGCGCTGCCGCACCAGACACCTGTTCGATTACAGCGCACGCAAGCAGTCTGCAAGTGAAAAAAATGTTGACCGCCGAAACCCCAAACAAGCGCACGGCTAGCTTTTAAACCTAAGGCTAAGGCTCTAGCGAGTAGCTAGTAGCGACGTCGGCACGCGCACCGGCTAGGCCGGCGACCCGCCACGCTGCGCGCCATGCGCATTGCGACCCATGCAGATGGCGGCAAGGACCGTGAACCACACTGAGTAGCCTGAGAACCAAGCGGCGCGGCCGCCACGCCCGCGGGCCCCGGCGGCGCACGCCCGCCCCTGGCAGTGGCAACCAGTCAAATATAATCCACGTGCACCCGCTGCGAGTTGTTTGGTGCACTGGCCGCGCGGCGCGCCAGGCCGCGGACACGCGCCAGCCTGGCACAAAAATCAAACTTCGTGAGCACGCAGCTCGACGGTTGCGCCCCTCCACCGCGTCGAGAGCGCCAGCTACCGTTTGGTGTTCGCCCCCCACGTCGGACGCCGTCCGCCTTACCGCGCGTGGAGTCGCCTCGCGAAAACAAAATGAACAATCGAGCAACGGCAAGCACAATGCGCGCATGTTTCGTGCTCCTCCTGGCCTGGGCGCAACTCGCACTGGGCAGCGCGCCCATGACCAAGGCTCTCTACCTGACAAAGCCGCAAAGCCTGCCGTTGAGCGACACGATGGACGCCATTTGCACCGCTAACGCACCTCCGCTGTGCGTGAACGCGTACTACGACTTTGCCATCGCGGTTGTGGGCGTAACCTACACCCTAAACACGCTGCTTGTGCAATACGAAGACACGATTGACGCCGGCCCCGTGCGGTTTTGGACCAATGAGACGTGTGCGACGACGACGACGTGCGCGCCAGGCTACACGTGCTTCAAAGGCTTCTGCCACGCGCCGCAGCCCGTCGATGCAGTCTCGTACACGGACTGGATCACCAACGGCCCTGGACCGTTCTTCGCCAATGCGTCGCTGCCACAGCATTGGGTTGGCAATTCCACAAACAATTGCGCCTACTGGACTCTAGGCCTTTTGTCCGCGGGCGCCACGTCGTCCAATTTTAGAGCGCAGCCCAACGGGGTGGGGAACTGCAGCACGGCGTCGCTGCCCATTCTGTGCATGTGCACGTGGGACGTCCCCAAGCTTATAGACGTTGAGCTGAGCGCCGACGCGGCAACGTACGGGCAGATTGTCGTCAGCTTTGACTCGCTCACGGACAAGGCCGGCACCCTGGGTGGCGCGGCGAGTGCGTTCAATTGCTCCTTGGTGATAGGAATCCAGCCCGTCCCGAGGGCGTGGGCCGAGGCGTCGTGCTACTTTGCATTGACCGACGCGAGCACGCTATACGTAAACCTCGGCCCCAACTCCAACCTGAGCGTGACGGCCAGCTACTTTGTTTACGCGCTCGCCTCCATCAAGTCCGCCGACGGATTCGACTACCTGGGCGCCAACCCGCAAATCACCGTGCCGATCACCTTTCCTGTCACCGACGGCAGCAGCCCGCCGTGGCTCGACGGCCCGCGCACTCACCCGACGTGCAACCCCAACCTCACGCTCTCCGTGTACGCCGACAACTCGGCGGGCCGCGTGTACACCAAGGCTGTGCTGCAAGCCACGCCCGCGCTCAAGTACGCGGTGGCCGTGAACCCGTCCACGCTGGGCATTCAAATCCCGTCGTCCTACATGACCGTGGGCCAGACGTATACGTTCTCAGTAGTGCTCACCAACTGGATGAACTTGACGCAAACGACCAACGCCATCCAGGTCGCCAACGTGCTCTTCACCGAGCTCGCCCCGGTGGCCGAAGTCACCTACGCGGGCGGCAACCAGCCGCGCTCGCAGTCGCAGCTCGACCCACTCACGCTCACCGGCAACGTCTACGTTGACGCGCTGTGCCTCGCCGGGCTCCCGGTCATCGAGCAGAACCTGTTCAAGCTCGCGTACACGTGGGAGGTGTTTGCCATGCCTGCGGGCACGTGGCCCGCGTCGCTGCCGCCAGCGCCGCTGGTGATTCCAAAGCTCACGCTGGTCAGCACGGACACGCTGTCGCTGGTCTCACTCGACCTCATTTCGCTGCGCAACGCGTCGCAATTCATTGCTTTCCGCGTCAACGCCACCGGGGGGGCGTCGATTGCCGGGGGCAGAGTGCTCGGCAGTGCGAGCATCCTCGTGACGCTGGCCGACCTGCCGCTCAGAGTCGTGCTCAACGGCCCGACACAGCTGCAGTTCGAGTCCAACCAGCTCGCCAGCTTTGACACGCTCAAGAGCTGCGACCCCAACACGCAGGGCGTGCTTTGCGGAGGCCCGCCCAACTTTAACGTGCAGTTCCAAGTGTGGTACTACGATCCAACGCAACTGGCGTGGCTGCCAGTCTATCCGTCCGGTGACCAGGGCGACTTTGATGGGATGCAGGAACCGTTCACCATCGTCGCCAACGTCACCGTGAACCAGGTCATCACGTTCAACGTGTCCCAGCTGGTCGTTGCGGGCATTTACCGCGTCGTCGCCATTCCAAGCAGCGACGCTAGCGCGCAAGTCGTGCAGCCGTTTTACGTCCTGACCGACGCAGCCTCGTGCTCGCCCCCGCTCATCAACATGCCCGTGCTTGCGAGCTCAGTCACCGTGCCCAACTACGCCCCGTTTGTCATCCAGCCCATGTTGGCTGCCAGCTCTCCGGGGACTGGCAGCACGACGTTTACGTGGTACATTGGCAACGACGTGGTGCCTGCGTCGATGACGCCGTTTTCCAACCGCATCAACCTGGCGCTGTTCCCCGGGGTCATCTTGGGCGGCGCGTCGTACACGTTCCGCCTCGTCGCGCAGACGCAGGGGTGCTCGGTGGCCTTCACGGGTGAAGTAACAGTCAACGTCAACGCCCCGCCCACGGGAGGCGCGCTGGCCGTGACGCCGTCCGTGGGCCAGGCGTTCAACACGACATTCCGCCTGGAGGCATCGCTGTTTGTGGACACCGACCTGCCGTTGAGCTACTATTTTTCCCTCTCACAGCCCGGCGTCGTCAACGACGTGCGTCTCAACGCGATGAGCACCAATTGGTACCTGGACACCCGTCTGGCCTCCACGGGCACTACGGCGGTGGTCATCACCACCTGCGTGGACGCGCTGGGCGCAGCGGCTCCTGCCTCCGCCAACGTGACCGTGCAGCCTCTCTACGTCCCTGGCGTGTCTTTGTGCGCCGCGCTGCCCGACGCCAACGCTACGTCGGCGCTGCTGCGCCGCACGGCCTCGCTGGACGACGCGATGCGCGCGCTCATCATGCTCGCCAGCGCGGCCACGGACACGTTCAAGCACGCCAACGTCACGGGCGACGAAGCCGCGTGCCTGCAGGCGTGGCGCACCAATGTTTCCGTCGTGCTCATCATGACTGTGGAGGACACGATGGACACCGAGGGCCTCGACCTCAACGAGCTCTCGCTCTTTGCTTCGGCACTGGCCAGCGCGCTGTCCGGACAGGCGGCCAACCTTCCCGGGGACATTTTGCTGCTCGCAGCGCAGGAGCTGCAAACGCTCATTGAGTTTGCGCTCGTCGCATCAGCGGTGGACCCGCTCGCTCAGCTGCAAGGCGTCGTGGGATTGTTCTCCGACGCCACCGCGGGCTCGCTCTTCGACGCGCTGTCCGGCCTGGTGACGTCGCTGCGCGTGGCCCCGGGAGCCCAGCCGCCGGGCGCTGCGGCGGCGGCGAGCCGGCGCGCGCTCGCTGCGTTGCGCGGCAGCAAGGCCACTGAATCGCCCACGTCGGTGGTGCAAGCGGACTTGTCCAACGCGCAGGACGCGCTTCTGGACGCCATTAAAGCCATCTGCTCTGCGGCGCTCACCGGATTCATTCCTGGCTGCCCGGCGCTGACGGTGCAAGGCGAGCTGATTACGTGCACGATTACGCGCGAGACCCGCGTGGATATGGGCTCTGCCGACGGCGTTAACGAGCTCGCTGTGCCGGGCGGCAGCGGCGGCGGGCCGGTGGTTAACATGCCGCCCGGCATGCTGGCCAATCAATCGCAGCTCGTCCTGGGAGGCACGCAGGCGCCCCCGGACACGATTGACATTGCGTTCTGCCACCTCAAGTTTAACTTGCACGAACTCGTCACGGCTGCCAACCCCCCGCCGGGTGGCGCGCACGCGCAAGGCGTGCTGGCCAACTTTACCGTGGAGGAGTGTTTCACGCTCCTCTTTCTGGGCGAGGGCAACTCGTCAGTGACCGTTGACCCCAAAGGACTGCAGTCGACGATTAATATCACCATCCCGCTGCAAGCCGGCTTTGTGGCGCCCAAGGACAACACGACGGCGACGGTGTGCGGCGCGTGGGACGATAGCTTTGGCGGCTGGGGCGTGACCGGGTGCACCGTACTCGAGGTGGACTACGACGCGGGCACGCTCGTGTGCGCCTGCAACCACGCGTCGGACTTTACGGCTTGGAACGCGTTTGTGCGCGATTTAAACTCGGCCGGCGATGGGCTCAAGGGCACGCCGGCGCTCATCGCCATTGTCACCGTCTGCGTTCTGGTCCCTGTGATCGCCGCGGTGTGGCTCCTTCTCCTCTTCCTGGGCTGGCGCAAGGACAGCCACGACGCGGCCAACATTCAGCTGGGTGCGCTGGTTCTGCTCACAAAGAACAAGCTTCGCCAGCGCATGATCCAAAAACGCTTCTTCAAAATGCTGCGCAATAACGCCAAGAACTCCGCGGGCGCGAGCATTACAACGATGGACCACGACGCGCTCCGACGCATGCACCTGTCCAAGGCCGAAGAGAACGCGCTGCTCCGACACAAGACGCTGCGGTGGTGGGAGCGCTGCATGCCAGATTTCCTGTCTGGGTTTGTGCGCGCTCTCGTGTACGAGCACTCTGTGTTTGGCGCGTTCAACCGTTTCGACCCGTGGTACACGCGCACGCAGCGCTTCACCGTGCTGGCTGCCGTGGTGGTCGGCAACCTGTTTGCAGCTTCGTTCTTCTTCGCGCTGAAGACGGCCAACAACGTGTCTGCGGGTTTCTTCATCGGGCAGGTTTTGCTCGCCTCGGTGGTCATCACGCTGCCCGTGCGCGTGCTCATTCGCTGGCTGTTCCGTTCCACGCCGCCGTCCGAGGGCGGAACGCTCGACCAAGTCGTCGCCATTTACCGCATATCGGAAAAGAATGCCGACTTGCTCCCGGGGTACGCGCTGCGCGCCGAGCAGGCCGACCTGGAGATTGTGCTGGCGCTCAAGAACCTTCACCTCGCCAAGGGCGATGTGATCAAGCTCGAAAAGTGCGGCGGCGACTTGTCGCGCATGCCAGGCATGAGCGATGTCACCAGTACAACGAGCGCGCGCATGGGCCGGCTGTCCAAGTCGGCCAATTACGCAGAGGCGCTTGCCAGCGCGCGTGCGACGGTGGAGGACGCCGCGTCGGTGCTTCGAGCAAAGTGCGAAACGGCCAAGCTGGAATGGACCAAAGTACCCAAGCGAGCCAGCGCGCGCGTGGACACGCTCCGCAGGCAGCAGAGCACCGTCATGAAGGTCGCCGCTCTAATGTACGACGAAGCCGACTCGCGCGCCAAGCCCAAACCGTGGCACTGCGCGCCCAACTTTATCTACTTTGCATGGGCGCTGCTTTTTCTGTACCTCGTCGCCGGCCTGGGCTACTCGGTGTACTGGGTGCTCGAAGCCGACTCGGCGGTGCGCGCCAACGCGTACGTCAAAGCCCAGCAAACCGCAGAGTACGAGTACGAACTCGTGCCCCCGGACCCGACGTGGATTGTGAACACGTGGCTGCTCACGGCGGGGCTCGGCGTGCTCGTCGGACTCTTCGTCATCGAGCCGTGCATTCAGTTCTTGCGCTTTGGCATCATGGCGTCGTGCCTGCAAAAGTGCGGACGGGGGACGTCGCTCTCGCAGCGCCACGACACTGCGCTGTCCGCGGACACGGCCGTGGCCATCGGTGTGCCGCAGGACGCCAAGGTCGAAGACGCCGCCGTGCAGCACAAGGGCAGCGGCGGCATGCGGCTCAAGCCCAGTCTCAAGGCGGCCAAAGTGGCCCCGACCGAGGGCGCGACCGCGAGCGGGTTTGAGGTGCTCGCCGACCTCATTCAGAACATAGCGTGATCTTTTGCATGTGTGCGTATATACAAATGTGCGCGCATGCCTGAGATGAGCGCGCGTATGTTTGCGTGGGTTACTCTCATAGGGGTTTTTTTTTTTAATAAAGAAGTTTACGCGTCCGCGCGCCGTGCGTGTGTGCCTTAGGCCGGCGGTGGCGGATTCCTCGCAAACGCGGCGCGCATGAAACCCACAACGTCGGCGACCTCCTGCACGCTGGCGGAATGGGCCATGTTTGCATAAACCTTAAAGGTCACGTTGGCGACGCCCAGCTCCTTGACGCGCTCTGCGGAGCGCTGCCCCCAGTCGAGCCTGACGACGGGGTCGGCGTCGCCGTGGCAGAAGAGCACGGGCGTGTTGGCGTTGGCCTCGTGCACCACAAACGTATGCGGCCTCGGCAGCTGCCACGGTGCGCGTTAGCGCACGTTGCGCATACATGCAGTGCAAACAAAGACGGCGACGAGACGCACGTATCCCGAGAGCGCGATGACGCCGCCGAGCGGTTTGGCGTACGAAAGACCCGTGGTGAGCGCGAGCGCGCCGCCCTGCGAGAAGCCGGCGACGATGACGCGGTTCGCCGGCACGCCCGCGGCAATTTCCTTGTCGATGAGCTGCACGGCACCAGCGCGTTAGGCGGCCGCGACGGGTGCGCGCGCACACGTACGGCGGTCATGGCCGCTTTGGATTCGTCCAGGCCCGCGCAGGGCTCGGCGGAGGCGCTGCGCGGGTCGAGGCTGAGGATGTCGTGCCAAGAGGGCATTGCCATGCCGCCATTGAGAGAGACGGGCCTGGTGGGCGCCGTGGGTAGCACGACGCGCATGAACTGAAACTCGTTCGCGAGTTGCACGCCCACCGACGTCCAGCCCTGCGCGGTGTCGCCCAGGCCGTGCATCATGATGAGCGAAGCCGTGTGCGGTGCGCGCGGGTAGATGGTCATTTGCTTCGTGCTCCGCGACAGCTCAATCTTGGGCTGGCTCGCCGCCGTCATGGCAGCAAAAGCGGAAGCGGCGGCGGCGGCCGAGGACAAGGGCCGGAGCGCTGCGATTGGCGTCCTCGTCGCGGCTTGGGGCTCGCTCGCTCTGGAGCGCGCGTGGTTTTGTGGGCGCGCTGCATTGTATCACTTTTTAACATATGGAGCTGCTGCCGTCGTTGGCGCAAGAGATTGACTCTGCGCTCGCGAGCTTTGACGGCAGCGACGAGGCCGTGCGCCGCGCGCTGTCGCGCTTCCGCAAGGCTTTCCAGCTGGCCAAGGTGGGATGCGCCACAATTTAAAAGGCTCACGCGCGTCAAGGCCGCGCTCGACGATGGCGACTCGCGCCTCGTCATGTGGGAGGTGCGCTTTGTGCGCCCGTGCTGTCGCTCTAACGCGCGTGCGCGCGCGCGCGCCACAGAACGAGCTCGACAAGTACGAATCCAAGCTTCGGCAAGGCATCCAGGCGCACGAAGCCACGTCGCACCGGCAGCGCAAGGGTGCGTCGCGCGCTGCCGTCTCGCGGGGCGGTTGCTGACGCACTCGCAGAGGCGCTGTTGTCCTTCAAGGCCAATGCGGCGAAACCCGACGTGGCAGCTCAAAGCCAAGCGGCCACCGACTCGATGCGGCGCACGCGCAATCTGCTCGTTCGCGAGCTCACGCGCGTGGCCGAGGCCAGCGCCGTGCTCAAGGACGATTCGGAGCGGCTCAAGGATGTGGGCGGCGAGTACGCTTCGTACGCGCACACGCTCGGGGCGTCGCGCAAAATCCTGCTGAACATGCAGCGCCGCGAGCGCACCGACGAGCTGTTCATGTACCTCGGCCTCGCCTTTTTTATCTGCGTCGTTGCGTTCATCGTTCAGCGCAGGCTCATGCCCTTCGTCGCACCCGTCGCCTGGCTCGTGGAGAGGCTCGCGTGGCTGGTCTACGGCGCCGTCGAGAAGGTCTCGGCCGCTGACGCGGCGTCGCTGACGGGAAGTGGCTCGGCAGCTGCGGCCAAGGTTGATTTGTGACGCGCGCGCGCCGTGGCGGCCGTGGCGGCCGTGGCGCGCGCCGTGCTTGTTATGGTGTGGGCGCCGTCGACGCTGCAACGCAGTAAAAACGGCGCCAGATTTTGTGTTTGTAACCTACTACACAGTAACTGCAGGTTCCGCTCCACGCGCGCACGCACGGCGCACGCACGGCGCAGGCGGCCGTCACAACTCGTCGTCGCCGTCGGATTCGAGGTCGCTCACGACGGCGCGCACAAACGCAATGACGTCGTCAATTTCCGCCCTGCACGCCGAGTGCTCCATGCCGCGGTAAGTTTTAAAGTCCACCCGGGTCGCACCCGCCTCCTTCACGCGCGCCGCCGACGCTCGTGCCCCTGTGCGCGCACGCGCGAATCAGTCTCTGCGCTTTGTCGGACGAGCGGCGCACATTCAATGTGCACGACGTCGTCGTCGTCGCCGTGGCAGAAGAGCACTGGCGTGTTCGCGTTTGCCTTGTGCACCGCGAACTCTGCCGGGCGCGGCAAGTAGCCCGACATGGCTGCCGCCGCCACATCCCGCGTCAGTCCAACAAACGGCAGAGGCGGCCGGCACGCACACACGACGCCACCGAGCGAGCGCGGGTGCGTGAGGCCAGTCAGCAGCGCCATGGCGCCGCCTTGCGAGAAGCCGGCGACGATGATGCGATTCGCAGGCACGCCGGCGGCAATTTCCTTGTCGATGAGGCCGGCGACGTGGCGCAGCGAGTCGTCCAGACCGTCGCACGGTTCCTTGGCGCGCGACTCCAGGCCTTTGATGTCGTACCTGGCGGGCATTGATTGATGTGAGAGCGCACCGCAACGATGAAACGAACCAGCTCGGCATGATCATGCCTCTGTTGAGCGTCACAGGGCGCTCTGGCGCCGTCGGCAGCCTGTGCCGCGAATGCGTTATTTGCTTAATATTGAAAGAAAAATAACATGTGGCCAGGAGGGGGGACGCACACAAAGCGCATAAAGGGAAATTCCCTCGCAAGCTGCAGGCCGACATCGCTCCAGCCCTCGGCCGTGTCGCCCAGCCCGTGG
>Ga0302314_10021569_pt1 | contig 10599 bp, 16 predicted proteins | sample III_Palsa_N2_3_FD_200533 | JGI IMG/M metagenome (GOLD analysis project Ga0302314, IMG submission 200533) | Peat permafrost microbial communities from Stordalen Mire near Abisko, Sweden - III_Palsa_N2_3 | ecosystem: Environmental > Terrestrial > Soil > Palsa > Peat permafrost | place: Sweden... | reverse complement strand
AGGCCCGGCCTTTTACCATGTCCTGATGTCGCGGTGCAGGCGCGCCCGTCGACGCGAGCACCGATGCTTCCCGTGCTCGTCTCAGATGCCATGTTATGCGGAGCGTTTGCCAGGCGCGACGCCGCTTCGTGTTCCCGTCTGCCAAGCGCGCTCGCGAGCGCATTGGGGCCCATTCTCACTGGCGTGCTGGCGTGTGACGACGACGTCGTGGCGCTGCTCGTAGAGCTCAGGGACCCGAGCGACAAGGCAGGAAGGCTTTTGCTGTGCGCCGTGACCGCGCACGTCTCTGGCTGCTCCTCGGCGCTCTTGTTAAGCCAATTCGATAACGGCGACTTGCGCCTGTACCTCTGCATGCCGCTGCTCGCCACGGCTCGCGTGGACTTGATGGGCAACGGCGTCCTTGCGCTCAAGAGCGACGGCCAGGCTGCGTACTTTAAAGTCTCGTCTATTTTAACGCTGTGGACGACGGCGCAGTCGCTCATTGCGCTGCGCGACGGCGGCGGACCCGGCGGCGCGCCCGCGGCGCTGCTGGTGCGGCCCGAGAAGCAGTCGGGCGTGGGCGAGGAGCTCGGCGTCGACAGCCACGACGCCGTGGAGGTGATTGGCGACGGGTTGTTCGACATGGCGATTGTGCTTCCGCCCACACCGACCAAAGCCGGCGTCTACCGCAAGCCCGACACCAAGGCGCTCGAGGTGCGCGCGCCCCAGTGCACACAGCTCACGCGTGCACGTGTTGCGAGGCGGGCGGGCGGGGCAGACGTGCATTTCAAAGTTCATCAAGGGCGCGCCGCAGCCCGACGAGATTACCGTTGCAGGTCCGTGCGCTGCCACCGCGGTTGGCGGCTAACGCGCCCGCGCGGTGTGGCGCGCTGTTTAGACGTGCTCGCGCACATCAGGAGCACGTTTGGCGAGCACATTGTGGGCAAGTGGGGCTACAGCAAAGCCTACGTGGACGGCATCGTCTTCCGCGTCTACGGTGCGCGCCGCTGCCGCGGGCGCTGCCGCGGGGCGCTAACACACAAAACGCAGGCGAGCTCGAGAAACCGTCGCTGATTCTGGACCGCCTGTGGCTGGGCAGCGAGTTCAACGCGCAGGACATGGCCGAGCTGCGCGCGTGCGGCGTGTCGCACATTCTCAACGTGGCCGTGGAGGTCGACAAGTTCTTCCCGGACGACTTTGTGTACATGAAAGTCAACGTGCTCGACGTCGCCGGCGCCGACATTCTTCCGTATCTCGACCGCGTCTGCGAGGTACCCGGCGGGCTCTACGTGCGCGTGCACGGCTGACTCGCTGCGCAGTTCATTCACGACGCGAGGACGCGGGGATCGGGCGTGCTGGTGCACTGCCAGCGCGGAGTTAGCCGCTCGGCGTCGTGCGTGGTGGCCTACGTGATGCAGCAGCAGCGCATCGGCGTGCAGGAGGCAGTCGCCCTCGTGAAAAACCGAAGGCGGATTGTGCGCCCAAACGCGGGGTTCATGCAGCAGCTGAAGCAGTGGGCCGCCAAGCTCGGCATCGAGGGCGAGTAGCCTCGGGTATATTTTAGCGCGCCGCCTCGTGCGGCGCGACGTGTGTAAACTTGTGCTATTAATGGAACATTTGCCACCACAAGACAAAGAGTACAACAACAAAAACACACACTACCGTTTAACGTGCATGCCAAACTTTGCCCGCACGTCGCCCGAGGCGGACGAGAAGAGCGACTCGGCAGAAGGGTCGGTGAACGCGCCCTTGACGCGCTTGGACGTGGCCTGGAAGGCCTGCCACTTGGCCTGCTTGTCCTCTTCGACTTTGTCCACCATCGCCTCCTTGGCGCTGCGCTTGATCGACCGCTGCTTCTTCAGCTTGCTGAGCTTGACCTCCTCAGAGTCCGTTGGCAGCAGCTGCAAGTGTTTGGGCACCGCCGCAGCGGCGGCTGCCGATGCTGCAACGCTGCCTTCGGCGCCTGGCGGAGGCGATGCGTCGACCTCGATGCGCATGTGCTCCACGCACACGTGCTCGTCGTTGCCGTAGCCTTCAAACGTGACAACGGCGCCGTGCTCGGTTCGACTCTTGATTTGCACAGGATAGAACTTGCCATCGCCGCTGTACCGAGCGTGCAGCCGCATCCCAGGCTTGATGAAATCGAGCCGCAGGCCTGCGCCGGGATGAATCGGGCGCACCTCGTCTTCTTTGGCCACAAGGGTGGCGCCGTCGCACAGTCGAAGCAGCTCAAGCTCCTGCCTCGGCAGCCGGCGCTGCACAAACGCAGCCTGCCACCGCTTGTCGTCCTTCTGCTTCACCTCGCAGCGCGTCCCCGGCGCAACAATGTCCGGCATTGTTGACCTCACGGTCGAGGACGACGACGACGACGACGACGACGCCGCCGACGCAGAGGCCGACGAGGCAACGGCGTAATCGGAGCGGTGCGCTGCTGGATGCGCGCTCTGCGGCGCCATGGACCACGACGTCACGGGCAGCGCGGACGACGCCTCTGCTAGAGTGGATTCGAGCGACAGCGACAGCCGAATCGACTCGCGCAGCTCCGCGGCCAGCGACAGCAGCGCCTCGTCCGTGGGCGCCTGCGCCAGCAGCTCCTCCACCTGCGCCAACTGCGCACGCGCCGTCTCCACGCGCGACATCGGTCTTTTGTGAACTTCAAGTGCGCTGGCGCGTAAAAGGCCGCGCGTCCTCGCCGTCGACCAAAAAAAGGGCGACGTGGGCGCGATGAGCATTAGGTCGCAGCAGCTCGAGGCGTTGGAGCGCCTGCTGGCGCTCACGCCGTCGTCGCAGGGCGACTCGTGGAAGGTGCTCGTCTTCGACAAGAGCGCGCGAGACACGGTCGCGCTGCTGGCTCCGCTGAGGAAGACGCTGTGGCGGGACCACAACGTGACGCTCAAAATGCTCGTGGACGGCGTACGCGCGCCTTTGCCTCGCGTCGCGCTCGCCACTGACAAATGGCCACAGCCGCGCGAGCGCATCGCCGACGTGACGGCGATTTACATCGTGCAGCCAACGCCGGCCAACTGCGCGATCATCGCCAAGGACGTCGCCGCGGGCCTGTACGATTCCATCAACATTAACTTTGCGCTTCCGTGCCCGCGGCCAGTGTTTGAGAAACTCGCCAAGGATGTTGGCACGGGCGGCAACGCACACGCGCGTTTTTAATCCATTCGCCTCAGGCGCGCGCGCGCGCACGCACACAAAGCTAACTGCGCGTAACAGTACGTGGGCCGCGTGTTTGACCAGTTTTTCTCCTTTGTATGCCTCGAACAGCGTCTGTTCTCTCTCAACCTCGCCGACAGCTTTGCGAGCTACAACTCGGCCAGGGTGAAGGACTCGGACGTGGAGCAGGCGCTCGAGCGCGCAGCCGAGGGACTTCTGTGTGCGGTCGTCACGATGGGCCGCGTGCCCATTATCCGCTGCCCAGCCGGCGGCCCGGCCGAGGTGGTTGCGCGCCGGCTGTCGCAGCACATCGAGACGCTGCTGAAGGAGCGCACCGTCTTCGTGCTCGAGTCCCAGGTGGTGGACCAGCGGCCCGTGCTTCTCATCGTTGACCGCGGGCACGACTTGGTGACGCCACTGCTGCACTCGGACACGTACCAGGCGCTCGTGGACGACCTGCTGGGCGCCAAGCTCAACCGCGTGGACAACGTGCCCACGGACGAGGGCGCGCGCAGGAGCTTTGAGCTCGATCCGGACCTCGACCCCTTTATGCGCAAGTTCGCCGCGGCGTCGCTGCAGGAGGCGATCCGCGAGCACACCGAGGGCGTGAAGGAGGTCGACGACAAAGTGCGCCGCATGGGCCCCGCCGAGGCCGGTCTCTTGGACGAGAATACTGCGTCGAGGTCCGTTCACTTGCGCGGTCACGCGCCACGGTGGCGCGACTGACGCCCGTCGCACGCGCGCGCGCGTGCACGCACAGCGACCTGCTTGCGACGGTCAACGCCGTGCCCGAGCTCCTCGAGCGCAAGCGCAGTCTCGCCGCCCACGGCTACATTCTGCGGGTTGGTTTCGCGCCCTCTGCCGCGCACGCGCGCGCGCGCACGCAGCGCTGACGCCAGCGAGCACGCCAGGCCGTCTTTGCCGCCATCCAAGTGCGCGCTCTCCGCGAGCTCGCGCGCGGGAGCAACTGACCGCGCCTGCCTTTGTAGCAACGCGAGACGCACAAGTTCCACGAGCTCGAGTACAAGCTGCTGCAAGGCAGGCAGCTCGCGCGCGCCGAGCGCGGCGGCCTCGTGGCGCTCATCGGCGACGCCGCCAAGGCGTCGCAGGACAAGATGCGCGCTCTCCTCGTCTTCGCCATGCAGGGCACGTTCTTCTTCTCCCGCCTTTGCCCAGGCAGCTAACGCGCGTGCATTCACGCGATGCAGCGATGCCGGCCAAGGACGATTTGGACGACCTCGAGGCCAAGTGCGTCGACGCCGTCGCGGCAGGGTGGACTGACGCGCTGCCGCGCGCAGGCTGCTGGCGTCGCTCGAGGGCAAGCCCGACGCCGTGGACGAAGCCAAGCGCGCGCTCGCGTGCGTTTTTCTTCTTGCCGTCGCGGTCGGCGCCGCCATTTGACACGAATGGCTGACGCCAATTAGGTTTTGTCGGCGGTACATTTCCGTGGCCAACGGCGAAAAGGTGGCCACGCAGCAGCACGGGCCCGCGGGCGGGCTCCTGTCTTCGGTGAACTGGCAAGGCGCGCTGCTGGGCGTCACCGAGCGGCTGCAAAACGTCGCCAACTCGGTGACCGGCTCGGGCGCGTGGGGGCCGTGCGCGCGCGCGCTCGACGCCGTCGTCTCTGGCGCGCAGGGCGAGGCCGCCGACGCCGACTATCTCTTTCTTGACCCCAAATTCAGAGGGGGCGAATGTCCGCCGCACGCGAGGACCAAGGGACCGGCGCAGCGCTGCGTCGTCTTCGTCGTGGGCGGCGGCTGCGTGCGCGAGGCGGACAACGTCAAATCGTACGCCGCACACGCGAGGCGCGAAGTCGTGTACGGCTGCACGGAAATGCTCTCGCCGCAAGAGTTCCTGCGGCAGCTCGCTGCATGACGTGAGCACGCGCCGCGCGCGGTTGGTTGGTTTGGGCGTAGCGTAACTCGGCCGCCGTTGCTTGGAATGGCTTTTGCGCGCGCGCGCGCGTGGGCCATCGCTTTCTAAAAACTCGTAAGCCTGCTGGCGCGCAACGCAGCTGTCGTCAGCCGGCGCCCATGTCGCTGCTCGATCGCGTGGGCGCCACCGCTGACCGCCGACCGCTGACCGCTGAGAACCGTACGTGCTACTGTAAGGCTAGAGATGCCAGCACGCTTGGTCTTTTTGAAGTTTGAAGAAAACATTTGGCCGGCGCGCACGCGTGACGTCAGGCTGAGGCAGGCAGGCAGGCAGGCCGCAGTCCGAACCGGGCGCAGGGCGCGAACCGACTTAGCAGGGCGACAAGCCGGTGCCCGCGGGAAAACCGCAACTGTGTGGCCAACTTTTTTTTCGCGTCGCGTCGGGCTTTGCAAGGCTCCGTCGAAGACTCGCCACGAGCTCTGGCGAGCGTCGCGGACCACTGCTTCGAGCCGACTTGCCCTGCGCCCGCTCTCCCTGGCGCGGCGAGCAGGCCCTGTCGCTTGGGATCCTCCCGGCGCCGCGTCTTCGTTCGCGTCGCGAATCCGAGCATAAGCACTCGGCACCTCGCACATATGGATCCTTCCATTGCAGCAGTTGCAGCAGCAGCAGCAGCGCAAGAGCGCCGCGCGGAGACGTCCACGAGCGTGATCCGCCGCTTCCTTCGCGTCACCGTCGGGCCGGCTGGAGAACGCCTCGTCGATGCGAGCCGCGTGCTCACTGCCGAGTGCTACCAAGAATGGCTGCGCACGCGCGGCAAGCCCATGGCGCAGCCCGAGCGCACCTTCCAGCGCGTCCTCACGTGTACCATCACCGGCACTGACGGTCGCCGGCCCTTCGAGGCTCCCGAGGAGGCGGCCATTCTGCGCGAGCTGAGACAGAAGCGCACATGGTGCGGCGCCACTTACCCGAGCCCGCAGCCTGACTCGCGCGCGCGCCAGGCCCGCCTTTGAGAACACTCCGCACACCATCGGCCGCAAAGTGGGTCCAGTTCCCCGTTGTCGCACATGCGCGCTGACTCGTCGTCCGCGCGGCTCCACCGGCCGCGCGCGCTATACGCAGGGCTTTCGCGGAAAAGGCTTCCACGAGAAGAAGCAAATCGCCCGCGCCGCCCCCGACGACGACTCCGCAGCCCCGACGCCGCCGCAGCGGCCCAAGCGACCGCGCGATGAGGTCACCGCCATCGCGCTTCTCGCAGAAGCGGCCGAGGGCGCCGGTCAGCGCCTCGCGCGCTCGCTCGCCAACACCGACGGCCCTCCGCCGACGCTGCTGCATTCGACTGCGACGCCGCCGCCACCGCCGCCGCCGCCGGCGAGTCCGGTGCGCGCAGTGAGACCGGCGCGCAACTGACAGTTATTTCGTCCCCGAGCGTTGTTGTCCGTCCTGCGTGTGCTGCCTCCCCCCTGTCCCCCGGTCTCTGCTTCCGCTGCCGGCGCCTTTGCGCGCGCGTGCGGCGGTGTATGTTTAAAGGTTGTTCTTTCTCGCGCAACTTGGCTGATTGCACGATGTGCGCTCGTTCGCGTATTGGTTCATAAGTCTAGTCGTCAAGGTTTTACTTCAAAAAGCGCTCACAACCGTCACGCCGACGCCACTGAGGCCCCATCCACCAAGGCCGCGTCCTCGGCCCCTACCTCAAGCGCCGTCGCCGCCGGCTGGGCCGCAGCGACGGCGCGATGCGTCGCTTCGCCGTCTCTGCCGCCGGGAGCCGGCACCGCGCGCGTTGGCTCAACAACGCCGAGCAGGCGGCGCTTCTCGTGGTAGCCGTGGCCGCGGAATCCCTGTGAACGACGGCGGCGGCGGCGGCGGCGCACGTCGCGTCAGTCGCGTCGGTCCGGGCACGCGCCAGAAGCCTTGGCCAACACGCGACGCACCTTGCAGCCAATCGTGAGCGTGGCGCTTTCAAACGCCGGCCTGCTCGGCACGGCGTGAGTGGTCCGGCACGCGCGTGCACGCGAAGCGACGCACCAGACCCGCTTGACGCGGATTGTTTTCAAAATGGCCGCCTCCTCGTCAGGGTCAAACGGCCGGCGGTCGTCGGCGGCGGTGAGGCAGCCCGTGAGCGTGCGCTGGAAGACGCGCTCGGGGTTGTCCATGTCGCTCCCATGCGGCCAGCCTCGCATGCCGCCCACGCCGCGCGATTGCAGCCAATCTTGAAAGCACGCCGCGCCAATGACGCCCTCGGCGTCGATGCGCTCCCTGCCGTCAGACAGCCGTGTGCGCGTGAGGTGCGCGCGGAAGATTTCAATCGACGGCGTCGGCCGCTCCGCTGTGGCCGCCGCTGTCCTGCTCGCTTCACCGGGCCGCGGCCCGCCTTCCACGGCAGCCGCGGCGGCAGCGGCAGAGGCGCGCATGCGGCCGCGCGTGGCAGGGCGCGCGGGCAGAGGTGGCGAATCGGGCATTCCGTGTAGTGGCCTGCTGGGGAGTGGACCGCGCGAACGGGCGGGTTCAAACGACTAAAGGCCAGCGCGCGGGATATATCGGCGGATCGCGCGCTCGGCGCCGCGCGCGCTACGCTGCCGAGGCCGCGGGACTTGTGCGCGCTGCTTGCGGAAGAAGCGAAGCAGCCGCCTCATAGTCGCTAGCGGCGAATTGGGGACCTGCGAGCCTGGGCGGCTTAAGCGTGGGTGCGGGACGCGCGCGCGAGGCGCAAAGGCCTGTGGCGCGCTGGGTCTGCACTGTGCAGGGTGCGCGCGCTGCCGGTTCGATTGGCTTTTAAACTCTGCTGTGGAAAATAGAAGCACGCGCCCGCAGCGCCGCGGCAACGCGAGGCGCTGGCGCGGCGGTCGCCAACGCGTCCGTCGCTTCGTGCCGCTCCGCGAACGCGTCGTGGCCGTTTCACTGTCATCAGCGCGCGCTGGTCGCAGACGCTGAACTTTTTGCAAGCACGCTGCGACCAGCCGCAGCCCCCCAGCCGCAGCCCAGGGGCGCGCGCGTGACTCGCGCACGCCCTCGCACCAGCCAGCCAGTGTCCGCCTGTGTAGTCCACCGCGCTCTATCCATGTGCGCGTCAAACGACAAATGTGTGAACGCCGCGTTGGAATACCGCAGCGCCGCGGTCGTCCGCACTTACCGGCGAGTCGCTGGCGACCGCATGCGCCATGGGCGCTTCCATCGTGCTGCCGAACGCACTTGCTTTAGCGCGCGACCCCGGGGTCACCGGCGAAGAACGACCGGCTTTTTACGATTTTACAATTCTCGTCTTTTTTTTTTTCGAAAACTGGATCCAAAGTAGTCCAAGCCTCAATCCATCGGGCGCGCCCCCGCCGCGCCGCGCACTGTGACACCTGTCACAACGCGCGCCGGCGCATGGCGCTTAACCGCCTGCCTCGAGACTGCGCGTCACGCGCGCGCTCATTCGTACTATGGATCGTTTTTGGCCTCGGGCTCCATGGTACTGCCCCGTGCGGCTGCTGCCGCCGCGCTCACCACTGAGCGCGCACGCGCGCGCTAGTCTCGGGGCGCGCGCGTTGGGCGACTGTGCGCGAAGCGTGCGGTGGCAAACTAGCGCAGTCGGCCCTTGCATGCGCCCAAAACGATCATGCAAAGAAACGCCGCGGTCGCAACTGTGCAGCTAAAGCGCGTCCTCACGATTCGCAACCGCGCCGCCCTCGCTCGTGAGCCCTGCCCAGTGACCGCTGCAAGTCGCCGTGCACGGCGGCCACGGCGTTTCAACTTTGTGTGGCTCACGACGCCATTGGCCGCGCAAAGCTGCAAGGTAAACAAGCTCGCTACGTTGGACGCGCCTGCGAGCAGCTGGCACCCCACAGGGCTGTCCACGCTCGCGCGCGCGCGCTGCGCCGTCTCCTGCGCCTAGCCGGCGGTGACAATGCAAGACGAATACACGACGCTCCGGACTCAACTGCGTCGCACTAAACGCCCGACGCGCCTCCGAAGCCTAAGCGGGCCCGCGTGTCACGTTTCACCAGATTGCGCGCGTGCTTTGTTCAAAATCCCAGGCGCAAAAGCGTCCTCGGCCATCGCGAATGGTCGCCCGGCTTCCCGGGCGCGCCTCCAAACGCGCCCCCGGGGCGTTACTCGCCGCTCAGCGCAGCTCTGGGCGTTCACGCGCACACGCACGAAACTCGCGTGCGCATGCATGAAACGCGCGGGTTGCTTGCTGCGCGAATGCGCGGCGCCAGTGTCGTGCCGCGGAGCGCGCAAGCCGCACTGAGCACTACTACCCTGCGCCCCGTGTCGCTACCGCCTGTGCTCGTGCGGCGCTGCCGCTTCCGCGGTCTCTGCGCGCCTGCGCGCGACCTACTATCGTGCCCGCCATCGTCGCACGGGCGACGGTGCGGTTTTGTTCCATGCGCGCGCGCGCGCGCCCCGTGCGCGGCGCAGAGCCGAGAGACCAGACGTCAAAACCTTGTTTAGAACCCGGCCCCCCCGCGCACGTTTTCCAAAACCTAGTCGCCCTCGTCGTCGCCGTCCGAATCGAAAACCTTGGGGCTCACCGAGGGCGTGATGAGCCCAGATGTGAGCGCGGCCAGCCGCAGCTCCTCGTCAAGCGCCGCGTCGACGCTTATCGCCCGTTTTTTCTTGCGCGCCGGCGGCGAGCGCTGCAGTTGCGCCATGGCCGACCGCATGATTTGCTTTTCGTGCCAGCCGTGGCCGCGGAAGCCCTGCGCGGCCGAGGAGTTAGTGCGCGTCTCCGATGTATGTAACTGCCACGCGGTGAGATTTGTCACGTCGGGCGCGCAGCCGCAGCAGCGGCCCATGGGGCGCGCGCGCAAAAACAAAGCGAGCGCACCTTTGCGCCAATGGTAATATCGGTGCCCTTAAACACGGGCCTGTGCGTCGCGTCAATTTTTTGGCGCACGCACTACGGAAAGACGTACCAAATGCGCTTGACGCGTATCGTTTTCAAAATGGCCGCCTCCTCGTCAGGGTCAAAAGGGCGGCGGCCATCGGCGGCAGTGAGGCAGCTCGTGAGCGTGCGTTGGAACACGCGCTCGGGTTTGTCCGAGTCCACTCCCGCTGGCCCGCGCGTTCGCAGCCAATTTTCGTAACACGCAGCGCTGATGACGCCGTCGCCGTCGATTTGCTCGCTGCCGTCCGGCAGCCGCGTGCGCGCCAGGTGCGCGCGGAACACTGCAATCGAGGGTTCATGCGCACCAACAGGCGCCGCGTCGTCTTTTCGCTGCGGTGCACTCGCCAGCATGGACGCCACCGCCGCCGGCGCTGCTGCCACGGCTGCTGCTGCACGCGGCGATGCCGCATTGCCGCGCTGCACGGACGGCGGCGGCGGCGGCTGGGCCGTGCCTTGGCGCGGCGCGGCCATCGTTTACTGTGAATTTGTGCGCAGGCAGGTTGGCCAAAATTAAAATTCGTTCTATTCGCGCCGTTGGCGTTCCATTTTATGCCGCGTCCAACCCCTGTGTTTTCCGTACTGGACACATGCGGGCTCATGGCGGGGCGCTGGCGCAGTCTGGGCGGTTGTTTGGAGCGGCCCAACGCGTGCTTAATGTGGCTGGACGGTGGCCAACGCGGCTTAATGCGTGAATGGCCGGGGGTCGGAAATTAGGC
>Ga0302314_10021568_pt1 | contig 10599 bp, 3 predicted proteins | sample III_Palsa_N2_3_FD_200533 | JGI IMG/M metagenome (GOLD analysis project Ga0302314, IMG submission 200533) | Peat permafrost microbial communities from Stordalen Mire near Abisko, Sweden - III_Palsa_N2_3 | ecosystem: Environmental > Terrestrial > Soil > Palsa > Peat permafrost | place: Sweden... | reverse complement strand
GGCCAGAACTGGACAGATCGAAGTCGTTGTCGTCCAGATAGCTCCAGTCGTAGGGTGTGAACCAATCGACCACCGCCAGACCATGGGCGGGATCGAGCTTGAGTGCGCTTTCACTGAAGTTGTTGACGCCGTCATAGCCGTTGCCGTATCCATTGCCCGAGAACACGTAGACGTAGCCCGAGCTGTCGACCGCCGGTGGGCGCCCCGACTGCCACACACCGCCGCCCTGATTGCCGGTGCTCACCGTCGCGAAGGCGCCGCTCTGCTGCAAGGTGCGCTTGTCGTAAGCCATCACCCACCCGCTGTAGTCGCCGGGACCCTCGAGTTCGACGGCGCTGAAGCCGAACACGACCTCTTGGCCCGAGAGCACCAGCGACACCCGCTGGACTTGGTATCGCGCGTCGAACGTCGCAATACCGTGGCTGCCCGAGATCAGTACGCCAGGGCCATACGGCTCGGCGCCGGTCGTGATGTCGACGGCGTGCAGCCGGTACGCCATGGTGCCGTTCTCGAGCGTGCAGGCGACGAGATACAGAACATGGGTGGACGGATCGATTACCGGCGTGCTCAAAATGCCGAGGTTGCCGACGATGTTTTTGTTGCTATCGAACGCGAATCGGACAATCGGCACGGGCATCGCCCCGACCAGGCTCGCGAAATCGACAGACCAGAGCGGCGCGCCGCCGGCATCGGCATCGAAGGCGTAGAGCGTGTCGCTCATCGTCGCGACGTACAGGACGTTATGGGTGCCCTGGTTTGGAATGGCAACGTTCGGCACGTACAGCGGCTGGGCGAAGATGGCGTCATCCACGGGCAGTGTGAATACGAGGCCGAACGTGTTCACAGCGACGTTGGAGGTGTTGAGTGTGGTCTCAGCCAGGTTCGCACCGGTAACGCCTGCGTCGTACCCGCGCTGGAGCACCGGCTGCTGGGCCTGGGCGCTCGGGCCGAAGCTTAGGACGAGCAACCCCAGCGCGGTCAGCCACTTTGATATCGCGGGCAGCAACCTGGCCTCCTCGACTGAGCGGCCGAGCAGGCTCACGAATCGTCGCGCGATTATCGACATCCCCGCTGCAGCGATGCTTTTTCCTTGGGGGAAGTGCCAAGCTCTGTCATCGCGTGCCACTGCACCATAGCCGAGCCAGGCTGCGCCCGCAATTGAGTTTTACCATACTCTGGCGGCATCGACCTTCCGCGACGAAGGCAACCGCGGCGCAGGAACGGGCGCAAGGGCGGCGTCGGCGCTAGGAGTTCAGAGAGGGACCAAATCAACGGCTAGCACCACCACATCCCGATTCTTGGGGAGCATGATGCTCTTGACCGTCTTCGTGCTGTCGATCGAGAAGGCATATCCGTAGAGATTGAACGGTCCATCATCGACGGCGCCGCTCGACAGGATCCGGTACGCCATCTGTGCGGCCTGCGACTCCCCTGCGTACCCCGCGGGCGTGAACCAATCGCTCATGCTTTGCGTGAGGGTGGTAGTGGTTCCATCGGTGTAGGTCACGACGAAGGTTTGATTCACCTGATCGCCGTTGACCGCGGTGCCGAGGACGCTCAAGCCGGAGTAATTACCGGCTGGCAGCGGGACGATTGTCGCACTGACCGCATCCGTAGTCCCCGCACCGCCTAGCGCAAAGGTTGCACCATCCCAGGCGATCGAGGCGCCGAGGAGCGCTTCGGCATAGGCGTTTCCCCTGCCATCGATTCCGCCATTCTGGACCGATGCTCCGGTGTTCGCGATGGCGTCGACGTTGGTGAAACTCGTGAGCGCGACGCTGACCGGCGCCCCGGCCTGCGCGATGGTGTAGGTGCCACTGGCAACTGCGCTGTTGCTGTAGCCGCTCGCAGCCGCGATGGCCTCAATCGTGGTCGTGGTGCTCACCGATATCGGCGTGCCCGGGCTGAATTGCGCGGAACTCGTGGTCGGTGTCGTGCCGTTGGTGGTGTAGTAGATCACCGCCCCCGGCGTCGTATCGGAGAGCGTCACTGACTGCGCGCTGCCGTAGCTGCCGGGGGCAGGCGAGAAAGTCGGCGCGACCGCAGGCGTGGGCGCGCCCGCAGCCGGCACGAGGTCGACCGCAAGCACCACCACGTCGGCATTGCTGGGGGGCGTGAGGCTCTTGACGGTCTTCGTACTATTGAGCGCGAAGGAATAACCGTAGAGATTGAACGGCCCGTTTGCCGTCGCACCGGTGGAGCTGATCCGGTAGGCCATCTGCAGCACGAGCGTCTCGCCCGCATAGCCCTGGGGGGTGAACCAGTCGCTCAGGCTCTGCGTGAAAATCGAGCTCGTGCCGTCCGTATAGGCGACAATGAAGGTCTGTGCGGCCTGGTTACCGTTGACCGCGGTGCCGAGCAGATTCAGCGTCGCGTAATCGCCCGCGGGCAGCGTGATGGTCGCGTGGCTCACGGCATCGAGGGCACCCGGTGTACCGAACGTGAAATTCAAGCCGGCCCAATTCAGGGAGGTGCCGAGCAGGGCCGCGGCGTAATCATTGCCCTTGCCGTCGAGGCCGCCGCCTTGCGGGGCTGAGCCGGTGCTGGCGATGCCGTACAAGTCATCGATGCTCGGGAGAGCCACGCGCACCGGTGTCCCGCTGATCGTGTAGATCGCAAGTGCGACCGTGCTCGAGCTGTAGCCGCTCGCGAACGCGATCGCTTGCAGGGTGGTAGTCGAGCTGATCTGCAGCGGCGTGCCCACGCTGTACTTCGCAGAACTTGGCGTCGGTGTCGTGCCGTCCGTGGTGTAGTGGATCACCGCCCCCGGGGTGCTGTCCGAGAGAGTGACCGATTGGGCTTTCGCGTAGACGCCCGCCGCGGGTGTGAAACTGGGAGGTGCGGCTTGCTGAGTCGGTAGCAAGCCGTAGACCGCCACCTCACTGGACCAGGTCGCCACGTAAACCTTGCCGTTTACAACCAGCGGCGGCACGTATTTCGCAAAATTGCCGTATTCGTTGCTCGGCCAGTTCATCGATGAGTTCCACAATTCCTGGGAAAGGTCCGCGGCATTGAAGGCGCGCAGCTCTCCCGGGACCGGGGGATCGTTCCAGTCGTCGCCGCTCGTCGCGACCGTCGCCCACAGCACGCCGCTGCCGCTCTGTTCGCCGTTGGCGGACAGCGTGAGGATTCCGCCGGGCGGGATCTGGGTGCCGATGCTCTCGGTGCTCGGGTTGGCGCCGAACGTAGTTCCGTTGAACGCGTACGCCTTGAGGCTTTCCTTCCCAGCCCAGTCGTAGAGCAAGGGGCCGCCGTTCGCGGCGGATCGCTGCCAGTAGACCGGGCCGCCGCGAATCATCTCGTCGCTGGTGATCTTCTCTTCCTGAATGATCTGGGTGTCGGCGCCGGCGTTGAACTTGCCGAGATTGGCAGTATTGAGCACGTAGAGGTAGCCCGTCTTGCCGCCGCCCGCGAGCTCGCTCGTACCCGGGATCAGCAGCGGGCCGGAACTGGAGAGATCGAAGTCGTTGTCGTCCAGATCGCTCCAGTCGTAGGGGGTGAACCAGTCGACCAACTTCATGCCATGTGCGGGATCGAGCTTGAGCGCGCTTTCACTGAAGTTATTGACGCCGTCATAGCCGTTGCCGTAGGCGTTGCCCGAGAACACGTAGACATAGCCCGAGCTATCGACCACCGGTGGACGCCCGGACTGCCACACACCGCCGCCCAGATTGCCCGTGGTCTCCGTCGCGAAGGCGCCGCTCTGCTGCAAGGTGCTCTTGTTGTACGCCATCACCCAGCCGCTGTAGTTGCCGGGACCCTCGAGTTCGACCGCGGCGAACGCAAATACGACCTGCTGGCCCGAGAGCACCAGCGACACCCGCTGCACTTGGTATCGCGCATCGAACGTCACCGTGCCGTAGCTGCCCGAGATCAGCACGCCGGGGCCATACGGCTCGGCGCCGGTCGTGATGTCGACGGCGTGCAGCCGGTACACCATGGCGCCGCCCTCGAGCGTGCAGGCGACGAGATACAGAATATGGGTGGACGGATCGATCACCGGCGTGCTCAAAATGCCGAGGTTGCCGACGAGGTTTTTGTTGCCGCTGAACACGAACTGGGCGAGCGGGACGGGCACCGCGCCCACGAGGCTCGCGAAATCGACAGACCAGAGGGGCGCGCCGGGGACATCGGCATCGAAGGCGTAGAGCGTGTCGCTCATGGTCGCGACGTACACGACGTTATGGGTTCCCTGGTTCGGAATGGCAACGTTCGGCACGTACAGCGGCTGGGCGAAGATCGCGTCGTCCACGGGCAGCGTGAACACGAGGCCGAACGTCTTCAGAGCGACGTTGGAGGTATTGAGCGTGGTCTCAGCCAGGTTCGCACCGGTAACGCCTGCGTCGTATCCGCGCTGCAGCACCGGCGGCTGGGCCTGGGCGATCGGGCCAAAGGTGAGGACCAGCAAGCCCAGCGCCGTCAGCCACTTTGATGTCGTGTTCATTGTGCTCCCGAATTTGTATATTTTTGTGTTTGCATAGCGAACCGCTGATCACGCGGCGATCGTGTTACGGACAGGCCGTGACGGTGTTTATGCCAAGAGAACTGCCGCACATTGCCGACGGTCCCGCGCGGGGGCCTCCGTTGTTCACGGGTGTGCCGACGGCGAGCGCCTGCTTGGGCGGCTCACCAGGGAGGGATATTCGGCGGGCTCGAACTCCTCGAGGGGGCAGGAAAGTAGCCTCCTCGACTGAGCAGCCGAGCAGGCTCACGAATCGTCGCGCGATTGTCGACATCCCCGCTGCAGCGATGCTTTTTCCTTGGGGGAAATGCCAAGCTCTTCCATCGCTTGCCGGAGGAGCATAGCCCGGTCAGGGTGGGCCCGCAATTCGGTTTTACCATACTCTGGCGCGGGCCCCGGCGATCAGCACCCGACGAACAGAAGGTACGAGTCCTGGTTGCTGTTCGCGGCCGGGAGGGTCACGTTGCCGGCCGGAAAATAGTTAGTGTAGACGTTGAACGTCGTATCGCCGACCAGGCTTGCTCCAGTGTTCGTCCAAGTCGACAGCCAGGCAGGCAGCGCGTTGGCCGGATCCCATCCCACGCACACGTTCTGGCCGACGGTGCTCGTGAACGACACATAGTTCGCATCGCTCACCGCGGCATCGTTCTTGGCGAGCCGGATGACTTCCTTACCGATGTATTGCGCGGGTATCGAGGTGAGGCGAGCCGGACGGTCGATGAACTCCAGATTACCGGGATCCGACAGCGACAGCACGTCGAGCACCGCAGGTGTTGCCGTGCTGACAGTCATGCCGCTGATGGTCGCGCCGGGCGCCAAGCTGATCGTGCCTTGGATCAGATTCAACGAGTCGTAGTTGCCCGTCGAGCTGTATTCGACCCACATGCTCAAACCGTCACCGCTGAACCACTGCTGCATCATGGCCCAGCCGACGGCCGCCTGGTCACCGAGGCAGTTGCTGCCGCAATTGACGTTGTCGAACTGCTCCTCGTAATCGAAGGTCGTCCACGGACCCCACGGGCTCGGGGCGTCGAAGAGCGAAACTTCTCGCTCGCACGGTATACCGCCGCACGCGTTGCCGTGGTCGTTATACGCGATATAGCGGCCGATCGCGGGGTCGAAAGACACCGACAGCGATTGAGAGTAATCAGGGTCGGACCACACCGGAACAGCACCGCTGCTCGACAACGTCCATAGCGGATTACCCGAAGAGTCACGACCTGCGTAATACGACCAGTTGCCCGGAGTCTCGATCGAATTGCTCGGCAATGCGGCGACACGCGCCAAGTACTGATTGCCCGGACTGCTGGTCACGCTCCCATAGATATAGACATAGGGCGTGAGCGTCGCATCGGGCATGAGGGCGCCGGCCAAGGCTGGGCCATACTGAAGCATCGTCACGGGAGAGAAGCCGTTGCCATCCGGCCATTGCAGGTTGCCGATGTAGTCGGTCCAGGTGCGTCCGTTGTCCGTCGATCTCGCCAGCCACGCGTCGGGTATGCACAGATCCTGGGTCGAGTGAAACAGGTACATCACGGCGTTAGGTAGTGCGACGACACCGCGCGGCTTGCCGCCGATCGTCGGCTTCTGAGCGCACGGCAGGGTCGCAGGGGACGGCGAGCCGAAGTAGACGTCGGTCCCCGTGATCGGTGGGTTCGCGGGAGATCCCGCGATGCTGCTGACGCCAATCTGCACCTTGGCCGTACCAGTAAAGCCGTATCCATCACCCCATACGCCATAGACCAGCCCGTCGCTCGCCCAGGTCGAATCCCAGATATCGCTGCCGGCGGCATAGCGCTGCTTGCTCAGCTCGTTCCATGTGATGTCACCCAATAATGAGCTGTTTGGGTATGGCGGCGGCGGCGGCGGCGGCGCAATACCTATCAAATCAACGGCGAGCACCACCACATCGGGATTTTTGGGCAGTGTAAGGCTCTGCACGGTCTTCGCACTGTTGAGCGCGAAGGAATAGCCGTAAAGATTGAACTGCTGATTGTCGGTCGCGCCGCTGGAGCTGATCCGGTAGGGCATCTGCAGCACGATCGTCTCGCCTGCATAGCCCTGAGGTGTGTGCCAGTCGCTCAGACTCTGCGTGAAGCTCGAGGCCGTACCGTCGGTATAGGTGACGATGAAGGTCTGTGCGGCCTGGTTGCCGTTGACCGCGGTGCCGAGCAGATTCAGCGTCGCGTAACTGCCCGCTGGCAGCGGGATGGTCGCGCTACTCGCGGCGTCGGGAGCACCTGCCGCACCGAACGTGAAATTCGAGCCGGCCCAGCTCAGGGAAGTGCCGAGCAGGGCCGAGGCGTAGTCGTTTCCCGAACCATCGAGGCCGCCGCCTTTCGGGGCTGAGCCGGTACTCGCGATGCCATACGAATTGTCGACGCTCGAGAGAGCTACGCTCACCGTTGTACCGCCTTGCGAGGTGATCGTGTAGGTGGCAGTTGCGACGGTGCTCGAGCTGTAGCCGCTGGCCGTCGCGATGGCCTCGATGGTCGTGGTCGAGCCCACCGCTATCGGTGTGCCCGGGATGTATCGGGCGGAGCTCGTCGTCGGCGTGGTGCCGTTGGTGGTGTAGTAGATCACGGCCCCCGACGTGGTGTCGGAGAGCGTGACGGACTGGGCGCTACCGTAAGTGCCCGGCGCAGGCGAGAAGCTCGGCGCGGCTGCGGGTGTTGGCGCGCCTGCCGCCGCCACGAGGTCGACCGCGAGCACCACCACGTCGAGATTTCTGGGTAGCGTGAGGCTCTTGACGGTCTTTGCGCTATTGAGCGCGAAGGAATAGCCGTAGAGATTGAAAGTTCGATTGTCGATCGCACCGCTGGAGCTGATCCGGTAGGACATCTGCAGCGCGATCGTCTCGCCTGCATAGCCCTGCGGTGTGGCCCAGTCGCTCAGGCTCTGTGTGAAGCTCGAGGTCGTACCGTCGGTATAGGTGACGATGAAGGTCTGTGCGGTCTGGTTACCGTTGACCGCGGTGCCGAGCAGATTCAGCGTCGCGTAATCGCCCGCAGGCAGCGGGATGGTCGCGCTGCTCACGGCGTCGAGGGCGCCCGTCGCACCGAGGGTGAACGCCGAGCCCGCCCAGCTTACCGAGGTGCCGAGCAGAGCGGAGGCGTAATCATTGTCCTTGCCGTCGAGGCCGCCGCTCTTCGGGGCTGAGCCGGTACTGACGATGCCATACACATTGTCGACGCTCGAAAGAGCCACGCTCAGCGGCGTCCCGCCTTGCGCGAAAGCGGCGCCCAGGATCAGGGTCCCGGCCGCGAGCAGAGCGCCACTCAGGGACTTGGGGTTGAGTGATTCGCCGCGAGATATTGGGCTCGGCCGTTGCAATAACACTCCATCGCCCGCTTACGAGAGGCGCAGGACGACATTTTATTCTGGGCAAGTGCGATCCGCATTGCCAATGAATTTTCTATGTCGTCAACCGCCAAGCGCAACGCAGCATAGACCCGCTAATCGATGGCGAGCGCCACTGGACCCGAGCCCGTCGGGTAGGTCGCAACCAGCGTCAGCATCCCCGAGGCGGAAGTGAACAGCGATATGGATTCGTCGAGGTAGTTCACGACATACACGAATCGGCCGGTCGGATCCACTTTCACATCCATGGGTCCGGGGTTCGGAACCATGCTCAGATTTCCTGTCGAGACAGCCTGATTTTCGGTTTGGCTCGCCGTCAGACTCCCGTTGGTATTGATCGAGAAGGAGGAGACTGTGCCGTCGTTGTAATTGGCCACGTACAGGTAAACGCCCGTTGGATCGATGGCGATTCCCTCGGGCTGCAGCCCCGACGGCCAGGGCGACCCGTACTTCGTCAGTTCGGTCAGATTGCCCATGTTGTCATAGGAAAATACTCCGACTCGGCCCACACCGCTTTCGGTCACAAAGACAAAGCCGCCGCTCGAGTTGCCCAGGGGGCTCGTGATCACGCCGTACGGAGTCGAGTCGGTGTTCGCCGGAGAGCTTGCCACCTCGGTCAGGAGCATCGTTGCGGGCGTGCCGATCGTATATGCGTGCAGAGCGTGCTTCAGGGAAGCGGTGGCGAACAGGAACTGACTCGTGGGATCTACCGCAAGACCCGTCGGTGTGTTGCTGGCCGGATAGGGTGAATTGGGGTCCGCCGTCAACGATCCCGTATTCTGATCGAGGGTGAATCCGAAGAGATTGGTATTCGTTGCGGGGTTTCCATATCCGCCGACAAAGAGGTATTGATTCGACGGCGAGACCGCAATCGCGGTCCCGTAAGTGCCGGTCGAGGTGGCTTGGTTTTGCAGCGCCAAAGTGCCGGCACTCGGATCCGACTTGTATACGCTCACATCCGGCGATTTCGAGTTGCTCACATAGACGAAGTCGCCGCTCGCATCGACGACGATGGCTGAAGGATGCATGTCCGCCGCAACTGGAGCGCCTGCCATCGGCGTCAACGTCCCATCGGTCGAGCTGATCGCAAATCCCGAGACATCGCCCGCGGAAGTGACGCCGTCGGTCGAATTCACCACATAGATGAACTTACCCACGCTGCGGCACGCGATTGAGACATTGGTGATGTTGCTGCCCACGACGCTGCCGGTCCCAGCGGACACCTTGCACTTCTGAGCGGGGCTGGCCGGCTGCGTCAACACATTCACGGAATAGGCGGCGCCGGGAAGCAGTCCGGTCTTGAAGGTGAAGGTGGTGGCGTTGGCGTCGACATCGAGGTTATCGCCGCCGTTGTTCTGCAGCACCAATCCGCCGCTCGTCAGGCCGCTGATGCTGCCGCCCACGGAGAACGTGTTGTTCGTGCACGCGATGGCAACGCTGCTGACATTGGCCGCTGCGACGCTGCCCGATCCGGCGGAGACCGTGCAGGTCTGTGCCGGACTGGTCGGCTGAGTCAGCACTTTCACCGCATAGGCCGCCCCGCCGGCAAGCGCCGTCTTGAACGTGAAGGACGTCGCCTTCGCCGCGACAGTGAGATTATCGCCCCCGTTGTTCTGCAGGACCAAGCCGCCGCCGGTGAGCCCACTCACCGAGCCGCCAACCGTGTAGGTCGCGGGCGGAGGAGGCGGAGGAGTATCGCCACCACCCCCGCCACCGCCGCAAGCAGCGATGAGCATGGCGGGCAAGACGGCTACCAGTGTTCGGGTGTTCCTCGAGTGAAGACCGCTTGGAGTGCTCGTTGACATAAGTAGTGACTCTAATTTTGGCTTGCCGGAATTTCCGAGGCTAAGCAAAACTGTGACGCGTTGAGCGCTACGCGTCACTGCCCTCTGTCGAATCTGTGAAGAGGTTCACGGATACTTCCAGAAGTTGTCACATCTAGTAATGCGCAGTGGTCGCCAGGTACTCGATGATGGCTGCACGCTGGACCGGGTCGGCGACTCCGCGGAAAGTCATCGCGGTACCGGGGGCGACGCTTTGCGGCGCGGCCAGGAAGGCATCGAGCCGCTCCTTGGTCCACTTCCCGTGCAGCGCCTGCAGCGCGGGCGAGTAGCCCTTGAATCCGCTCGCCGAGGCAATGGGGCGCCCGATGACGCCGGCAAGATCCGGTCCATAGGTGTGCGTGGCGCCGTCGATAGCCTTGTGACAGCCGCCGCAGGTCGTCGCGAACAGGACGGCACCGTCGGTACCCTCCGCGGGCGTGAGGGAGATGATGCTGGAGGTATCGGTCCAGAGCACCACTCTGCCATCCGGACCCTCGATGATGTCGCGGATGCGTTCCCCCATGTCGATGGGTTCGGAATAAATGACGTGCTGATCGAGCAGCCGCAGGCGAAACAGCGCGTGCCCGTGCAGCGATGCGACCAGCAGGTCGCCCTTCCAGACCGGGTAGCGGTCGTGCTCGATGCGCACCAGGTTCGACACCCCGATGGACGGCACCCACACGAAGGTGGGCTGTTGATAGCCGTCGTGCCGCCCCTGCACCCGGCTCAACGGCCACGCCGCCGAGCCGTAGTCGGTGCCGTACGTGACCAGCGGCCACCCGTAATTGGCGCCGCGAACGATGAGATTCAGCTCATCGCCGCCCTGCGGTCCGTGCTCGGTGCTCCAGATGGCGCCTTCCGGGGTGATGTACAGGCCCTGAGGATTGCGATGGCCCATGCTGTAGATTTCGCTGCTGCCATCATCCAGGTGAATCAAGATCGTCTTGCCATAGG
>Ga0302314_10021566_pt1 | contig 10599 bp, 7 predicted proteins | sample III_Palsa_N2_3_FD_200533 | JGI IMG/M metagenome (GOLD analysis project Ga0302314, IMG submission 200533) | Peat permafrost microbial communities from Stordalen Mire near Abisko, Sweden - III_Palsa_N2_3 | ecosystem: Environmental > Terrestrial > Soil > Palsa > Peat permafrost | place: Sweden... | reverse complement strand
GGTCAGCCAGTTCATCCAGGTGTTGGGTGCGGCGATGCAACAGCGTGGAGATGCGCGCCTCCGCGCGGTCCGCGAGGGCGACCCGGCTCAAGCGCTGACGGGCCTGCAGCAGTTGAAAGCGCACGGCACGGTCGAGCCGATGCGACTGCTGAGCCAGGTGCTCTGCGACCTTGTGTTGCGCTTCGGTGACGAGCTCGGCGGCTGCGGACGGCGTGGGCGCGCGCAGGTCGGCGACAAAGTCGGCAATGGTGAAATCCGTCTCGTGGCCGATGGCGGAAACAACGGGCAGATGCGAGGCGGCAATGGCGCGGGCCACACGCTCCGAGTTGAAGGCGGCCAGGTCTTCGAGCGAGCCGCCGCCGCGTGCCAGCACGATCAGGTCGACGTGCGCCGCGTGGCGCGGGAGCTGATCGGGATGCGAAGCCGCATTGAGCTGCGCAATGGCGACTTCGATCTCCGCGGGCGCCTGATCGCCCTGCACAGATACAGGTACGAGGAGGACATTGAGGCCCGAATGGCGTCGACCGATGATGTTGAGGAAGTCGCGGATCACGGCGCCGGTGGGCGAGGTGACAATGCCAACGGTGCGTGGATACGCCGGTAGCGGCTGCTTGCCCTCGGCGTCGAATAGCCCCTCGGCCTTGAGGCGCTCCTTCAACTGCTCAAACGCAAGTTGCAGCGAGCCCGCGCCGACAGGTTCCATTGTCTCAGCGACCAGTTGCATCTGGCCGCGCTGGTCGTAGACGCTCACGCGGCCGCGCACCAGCACGTGCAGGCCGTCTTCAGGGCGAAACCGGAGCAGCGTCGCCTGGCGGCGGAAGAGCACAATCGGCAGTTGTGCATCCGCATCCTTCAACGTGAAGTAGACGTGCCCGGAAGGCGCGGGGCGATAGTTGGAAATCTCGCCCTCCACCCACACATCGCCGTATTGCTGCTCAATGAGTTCGCGCACCTCGGCCACCAGCTGCCGTACAAGCCAGATGCGGCGTGTCTGCTGAGGTTCCTCGAATCTGAGGCCAAGCTGCGGGCTCATCTCGTCCCGGCGCGTGAATGGGTCCCGCGAAATCATGCTGCTATCGAGTGTAATCCGTGCGCCCGTGCGAAGACCCACCAGCGTTGTCCACAGCCTTACCGGGCAGGAAGATCCTGCACCACCTTCAACACGTTTTCTGTGGTGTCTGTCTCGCCCAGTCTGGGGAAGACTTTTTCGATGCTGTACTGGTGGGCGTCGGCGTCGCGATCGGTCATGGCATCGGTCACCAGCGCCAGGTTGTAGCCCGCATCGTAGAGACTGCGCGCGGTGGACTCAACACCAATGCTGGTGGCCACGCCGGCAAGCACGATCTGCGTAACGCCCAGGCCGCGCAGCGTCTCATCGAGCGACGTGCCGATGAACGCGCCCCAGCGATGCTTGGTGATAAGAATGTCACCCGGCTGCTGGTTGAGTTCCGGCGCCAGATCTGTCCAGTCGGGTGGGAAGGCGAACTTGCGCAGGCCTGCCTCCGTGCGGCCTGGAGCAACGCCGGCAACATTGACGAGGACCACGGGCAGCCCCTTGGCCCGGAATGCCTGCGCAAGCGCGGCGCTGCGGACAATGATCTCGTTGATGGGCTGCGCAGTTGGCATGGAGACGATTCCTTTTTGCATGTCGATGATCACAAGTGCGGTCACGGGGTCGAGTTGAGTAACGGACATCGAAAGTTCCTTTCGCTTGGAGCGATGCGGCCTGAGGCCTTCGGGTTTGCCCAGCCTCAGTTGGCGTGCTTGTGCTGGAAGTTCACGCTGAGCATGACGCTCATGGCGACGATGCCGACGAAGAAGAGGACGAGGGTAACGGATCTGTCCGAGGCAATCTCTCCGGCACGGAAAAGCAGATAGCCGGCGAGCAGGTTGAAGAGCGCCCAGATGGTGTTGACGGGCGCTGAAGACAGCCCTTTGCCGGGCGGCTTCGAGAACGGCGTCGGGAATCTATTCCCGCACACGCCCTGCACAAAGTGCGGCACGGTGTTGGCGAGAAACATGCCTGCGAAAAAGCACGCGAGATAGTTGTACCAGTTCATTGGGTACTCCTTTTCGAAATCGATATCAGAGGGCTCCGCTTGCCGGTTGGGGTTGCGGCGCGATGAGTTCAGATGCGGCCAGCAGTCCCTTCTGCTGATAGATGGGGCGCATTGCCGCGTTCAGATTTGCCAGATCGAGCGCGAACCAGACGGCTCCGGCCAGACAGAATGAGCCCGAAATCATTACTGTGAGCGGCGCTCCGATGCGATGCGCCAGTGCGCCCGCGAACAGGCTTCCGAAGGGCGCCGCGCCGAAGAAGGCCATGGTGTAGTAACTCATGACGCGGGCGCGCCTGTCCTCCGGTACCAGCGACTGAATCATGGTGTTGCTGGCCGCGGCACACTGCATCAGGCCGAAACCCACCACCGCCATCAGCAACAGCGAGAGCCAGAGAACATGCGAGAGCCCAAAGAGGATGAGCGCGATTCCAAGCATCGTGGCCGCCACCATCACCATGTGCGTGAGGCCCACAACCGACTTACGGACGGCAAGCGAAATTCCCGAGAGCACCGCGCCGACTCCGGAAGCGCCGGTGAGCCAGCCCAGCGTGGCTGCGTTGCCATGCAGTATCTGCGCCGCGAAGATGGGCAGCAGCACGGCATAGGAGTAACCCATCAGGCTGATGAGCGCGAAGAGCAGAAGGATGGTGCGGACGGGGCGAAAGGTGCGCACGTAGTGCCAGCCTTCGAGAATCTGCGCCAGCATGCCGGTGTTGTTCGCGCGACCGGTATGCGGCTTGAGGCGCATGAGCCCAAGCGATGCGATGACGGCGAAGTAGCTGAGTCCGTCGATGAGGAAGCACCAGCCTTCACCGAAAGCTCCGACGATGAGTCCGGCGATTGCAGGCCCGATGAGCCGCGCTCCGTTGGCCAGCGACGAGTTGATGGCGATGGCATTGCCGAGGTCGGCTGGGTCGTCAACCATCTGCGCCAGGAAAGATTGCCGGCCCGGCATATCAAAGGCGTTGATAACGCCCTGCAGCGCGGTGAGAGCGATGATCTCCCAAAGCGTGATGATGTGCGCAAGCGTGAGCGCGGCCAGGGCCAGCGACTGGATGGCCGCCGCGGCTTGCGTGACGACAAGCATGTTGCGGCGCGGCAGGCGCTCGACCCATACACCCGCGAAGGGCCCAAGTGCGAACGAAACGATCTGCCCGGCGAAGCTAACGAAGCCCAGCATGAGCGCCGAGTGGGTCAGGTGATAAACCAGCCACGTGGTTGCCAGCCGGGTCATCCATGTGCCAACCACAGAGATGCCCTGGCCGAAGAAGAACAGCTTGAAGTTGCGATGGTGCAAGGCGCGCCAGGCGTGGGAGAAACTCTTCAGTGGTGAACTTGCCAGCGGGTTCTTCACAGTTTTGCCAGCCGCTCAATAATCTTGCCGGCTGCAAACAAAGTTTCCTGATCGCGCTTGTCGAGCCCGGCAATGCCTTCGGCTAGCCAGGTGCGTTTGGCGGCACGCTCGCGTTCGCGCATGGCGGCGCCCTTTTTAGTGAGCTCGACGTTCAGTTGGCGGCCATCGGTGGGGTGGGGCTTGCGCTCGACGATGCCTTTCCGCTCCAGGGAAGCAACGGCGGCGCCCATCGATTGCGGCTTCATGCCCTCGGCGCGGGCAAGCTCGGCCGTTGTTGCCGGGCCATCCCCGGCCAGCCGCTTCACCACTGCGGTTTCAGTCAGCGGTAGATCGTGGGTGTCGGCGGCGGCACGCACGCGACGCACCAACAGGCCGATCGCCTGAATGAAGTCGATCTCGGAGTTTTTTCCGGAATCTTTCCCAGAATCCTTTCCAGAGTCGTTTCTGAATAAATCTTTTGAGTTCTTTCCCATCTATCTTGAATAGTATAAAAATACAGGCAAACTTGCAAGTCAGACTTCCAAGTTAATCTTGTAAGTTTGCCTGTTTTCAGGAAAATCGTCGGCGCCCGATGAGTCGGCGCCGGCTATTCAGACCTGAGCGCGGTGACCGGGTTAATGGTGGCCGCTCGCCGCGAAGGCAGGTAGCAGGCCAGCCAGGTGGTTGCACCAACCGCGGCAGTGATCACAACGTAGGTAAGCGGGTCGATCGGGCTCACGTTGAACAGGATGGATGACATCAGCCGCATGGCGGCGAAGGCGACGACCAGACCGCAAGCGGCGCCAATGCCGGTGAGCAGCAGACCCTGGCGGACAAAGAGCGAGGTCAGCTCATGGCGCTGGGCGCCCAGCGCCATGCGGATGCCAATCTCGCGGGTGCGCTGCGAGACGGTGTAAGAGATGACGCCGTAGATGCCCACTACGCCCAGCAGCAGCGCCATGGCGCCGGCGATCGACAGCATCACCAGCGTGAACGAAGTGCGGGCCATGGACTTGGTGTAAAGCTCGCCGACAGTTGAAACGTCGGAGAGCGGCACATCGGGATCCACGGACCACACCTGCTGCTGCACCTCTTTCATGAACGCCTGCGAACCAGCGCGCGGAGTGCGGATAACCACGCCAAAGCCGCGCTGCAGCTGTAGCTTCTGGCCCTCGAAATTCGCCTTCATAATAGGCCAGTACGCAGCCGGGGGAGCGGGCTTGTCTACGCCGTCGTCGTGAATGTCCTGGACCACGCCCACAATCTCACGCCAGTCGTCCGTCGAGGCCACGCGCACTTTTTTCCCCAGCGCAGTGTTCGGATCATGCCAATACTCGCGCGCAAACGCCTCCGAGATCATGGCCACCGGACGTTTGTCGTACGTGTCGGTCCAGGTAATGTCGCGGCCTGCCACCAATTTGGCGCCGATGGTCGAAAAGAATCCGGGCGAGATGGATTTGAAGCGGCGAATGGGAGGCAAATCGCCTTCCGCCACAGCGTGATCCTGGGCAAAGAGCACATCGTTGGAGTCGTAGCCGTCCATCGGAAGCTCATTGGAGAATGCGGCCGATTGAACTCCGGGCAGCGCGGCAATCTTGTTGAGAATCTCCTGGTCCATGCGCACCACTTTATCCGCCTGCTCGTCAGGGAACTGCGTCTCGGGAATGTAAAAGCGGAACGTTTGCAGCGAAGCCGGCGCGGTAAATCCGGGGTCCACATGCATTAAAGCCTGGAAGGTGCGGATCATCAGGCCGGAGCAGATCAGCAGCACGAGTGCCAGAGCCACCTGAACGATTACGAGGATTTTGCGGGCGCGGTGGCGCTCGCGGCTCTGGCTCAGCGCGCGGCCGCCCTCGCGGAGGCCTGTGGTAGCGCGCACACCGGCATATTTCATGATGGGTATGGCGCCGATGAGGACGCTGGTGAAGAGTGCGAGGCCAAAGGTAAACAGCAGCACCGGCAGGTCGATGCCGATCTCGGTGATACGCGGCAGGCCGGTGGGTGCGGCGGCTACCAGCGCACGCAGCGCACCGTAGGCGAGGCCGAGACCGATGATGCTTCCGGCCACGCCGAGTACCAGGCTTTCAAACAGCAATTCGCCGGCGGTGCGTCCCCATGGTGCGCCCAGCGCGGAGCGGATGGCGAGTTCCTGACGGCGGCCTTCCACGCGTACCAGCAGCAGGTTGGCCACGTTGGCGCAGGCCACCAGCAGCACCATGGCGATGGAGCCCATTAGCACCCAAAGCACATTGCCCACATCGCCGATCACGTCTTTCTTCAGTGGACGCAGGCTGGGCGCGAAGTGCGCCTTCTCAAACAGCGCTAGGCTGAATCCTTCCGGCGGGGGGAAGGTGCGCAGCGCGATGGGGATGAGCCGCGCCATATCGGAGCTGGCCTGCTCGATGGTCACGCCGGGCTTGAGGCGGCCGATGGCGCGCTGGCTGAAGTTGCCCAGCTTCACCTTGCTGCGATCCATCTGGAACGGCGCCAGGATGGCCGCATCGTGAAAGTCGAGGAACTGGAAGTTTCTCGGCAGCACACCGATGATGGTGCGCGACTTCCCATCCAGCACGATGGATGTGCCAATCACGGACGTTGCGCCGCCGAATTTCTTCTGCCAGTACGCGTAGGAGAGCATCACCGTGGCCGGCGCCGCTGCGGTATCGTCAGAGCGCGAGAACAGCCGCCCCAACGCCGGCGTTACACCCAGCAGCGGCAGTGTGCCATCGGTCACGTCCAGCCCACGCACGTGCTCCGGCTCGCCTGAGCCGGTGACGCTGAATGAGTCGCCGTCGTACATGCCGATGTCCTCGAGCGTGGTGCTCTGCTCGCGATCGATGAAGTAGAAGGCCGGGGACATGTTGAGCTCGGGCAGATTGATGCCCGGTGCGGTGTGCCACACGCCGATCAACTGCTCTGCATTGGGGTAGGGCAGCGGCTTCAGCAGCACCGCGTCCACCACGCTGAAGATGGCCGTGTTGGCGCCCACGCCGATGGCCAGCGTAAGCAGCGTGATCGCGGCAAACATGGGAGCGCGGCTGAGGCGGCGCAGTACCTGCCTGAACTGATCGAAGAAGAGTCTCATGGGTTGAACCTCCGGTGCGCGTTTGGATCGCGTTCAGCCGTGACTGTTGTTGAGTACGCCTTCAAGAAGACATTGGTTCCGTGGCAGTGGATGAGACGGACTTTCGGGGCCTTGACTCGGAGCGCAAAGGGAGCCGTGGATGCTGCAATGCGTACGTCTGCGCGGGTCTCAAGAACGCCCTTGCCGTTTGCAAATGCACCCTGCCTTCCAAACGGAGAGCCGCGGAAGTTTGGCCAAAGCCAATGTTTCGGCCTTCGACGGCGTGCATGATCATTCGTCTCCGTCCGATTTTGCAAATGCCTGTTCGATTCCGGACAGCGCGCCGCCCGGTGAAATCCGGGTTGGCCCGATCGAATACCCCGATCGAATACCATGGAAGAGACCGGCGGCACTATCCATGTCGTTGGAAGGTATTCTCAAAGGCAATTTCTCGATACCTAGGGTTTCGACGTCGATTGAAGTTTAATGTCGCGTACCACATCAGGCATGGAATGAAGAATCAAGAACTGATTTTTGTCACCGGCGCCACCGGTTTTCTGGGAGCCCGACTGGTGCGCGAACTGCTCGACCGCTACGCGGACGCGCGGCTGGCGCTGCTGATTCGTGATCGTCCGGGGCAGTCAGGGCAACAGCGCGCCGAACTGCTGGTGCCCGCGCATCAGCGCAGCCGCGTGGATGTTTATAGCGGCGACGTGAGCCTGCCCGATTGCGGTTTGGATGCTGCAGCACGCGAGCGCCTGAGCGCGGAGACTACGCGCGTGATTCACTCGGCGGCAACCGTGCGCTTCGATCACACGCTCGAAGAGGCGCGCATCATCAACGTGGAAGGCACGCGCCGCGTGCTCGACTTTGCAGCGGCAGCCAAGCAGTTGCGCAGCGTGGCGTATGTGGGCACGGCGTATGTGGCGGGCGAGCGGGCAGGCCTGATCCTTGAGGATGAACTGGCCCTTGGACAGAGCTATCGCAACACTTATGAGCAGAGCAAGGCTGAAGCCGAAGCGCTGGTGCGTTCGCGCTTCAAGTCGATGCCGGGCGTGATTCTGCGGCCCAGCATCATTGTGGGCGACTCGCAGACTGGTGCTACGTCGAGCTTCAAGATGATGTACTGGCCGCTGAAGATTTACGCGCGCGGCCTGTGGCGCACTGTTCCTGGCTATCCCGATGCAGTGCTGGACATTGTGCCTGTGGATTACGTGGCAACCGCGGTGGCGCGGCTTGCATTTGAGCCGGCGGCAATGGGTTCCGTAGTTCATCTGTGCGCGGGACCGCGGGGGAGCGCGAGCATCGACCAGATCGCTCGCCGCGCCGCCGGCTACTTCGGTGCGCCGCAAGCGCGCTATGTTGACCCCAAGCTGTTCTTCGCGGCGGTACGGCCGCTGCTTTTCATGACGCTGTGGGGGCGCAAGCGGCGCGTACTGCGCGATGGCCGCGCCTACCGCGATTACTTCACAATGAAGATGCAGTTCGATACGGCCAACGCGGATCGGCTGCTTGCAGACATCGGCGTCGAGCCGCCGCACGTGCTCGACTATCTCGATCGCCTTTTCAACTACTGCGTGGCCAGCGACTGGGGCCGCAAGCCTGTCCCTGCCCAATGAATTTCTTTCGCCGCGTTAAACTTTCGCGCGACCGCTCCGTGACGGTTGCGAACCTGGTCGATGAGCTCTTGAAGCGAAACGGGGACAGCGAAGTTTCCGTGGAAGAGAGCGGCCCGCGCCGGCTCAGAGATCTGCACGCGGACGTGTGCGCCATGGATAGCTTTCTGCGCCGCACGGTGGGCTTGCAGCCGGGCCAGCTGGTGGCCATCTATCGCAGCAACTCCATCCAGTGCTTCCACTGGTTCCTGGCGATTGTGCGCGCCGGCGGCGTTGCGGTGCCGCTCAATCCCATGCTCACGCTGGCTGAGGTGCGTCGCATTCTGGCCGACAGCGGCACAGAGATTTTGATCACCGACAGAGCCGTGTTTGAACGCGCCATTGTTAGCCGCGATGCATTGAACGTGCGCACCTGGATTCAGGCGGGCGATGAAGCCGAGACGCTCGACGGTTTCCTGCGCGGGCCGCGTGCAGGTGCGGTCACTCCGGAAGTCTTGCCGCCAGCGGCGCTGGACCCTTCTGCGACCATCGCCATCTTTCACACCTCCGGCACCAGCGGCTTTCCCAAAGGGGCCGCGCTCTCCAGCCGTGCGCTGCTCGGCGGGCGCGCATCCACCGTGCTGGCGGGAATGTTTCTTGGTTCCCGCGATCTGGCGCTGGTTGCCCTGCCGTGGTCGCACATCATGGCGGTCAGCATTGCGCTCTACGGGTTGATGGCGGGCATTCGCGGATGCTTTCTCGACCGCTTCGACATTGCCAGTGCACTCGACGTGGTGGAGCGGTTTCATGTGACCGCTATCGTCGGCGTGCCTACCATGTTTGCCCGCCTGGTCAACAGCGAGCCCGATCCTGCGCGACTCAGGAGCGTGCGTGTCTGGCTCTCGGCGAGCGACCATCTTCCTCCTCAGGTTCGCGATAGCCTGCGAAAGTTCGGCGCGCTGCTCAGGCTGCCCGCCGGGCGGCGCATTCCGCCGGTGCTGTTGAACGGCTACGGAATGGTTGAACTGGGCGGCCTGGCGATGATGGGCATCGAGCTTTCGTTTCTGAAGGGCAGCGGCGACCTCTGCTTTCCCGTGCCGCCGTTTGAGATTCGCGTTGCCGATGAGAGCGGCCATGCGGTGCGGGCCGGCGTGACGGGCGAGTGCCAGATTCGCCGCCGCGGAGTTTCACCGCACTACTGGCAGGGCTCGCTCAATATGAACTCGTTGAACGATGATCTGCTTACCGCCGATGGCTGGCTGCGCACCGGCGACCTGGCTACGCGCAACCGCCTGGGGATGATCCGCCTGGTGGGGCGTCTGAAAGATGTAATCAAGTCGGGCGGCTATTCCGTGTATGTGCGCGAGTTGGAAGAGGCCCTCGCGGCGCATCCGGCGGTTGTGCGGGCTGCGGCGTTCGGGCAGCCGCATCCCGAGAAAGGCGAAATTCCCGTCGCCGTGGTTGAACTGCATGCAGACAACGAAACCAGCGAAGCCGAGCTGCTGGACTGGTGCCGGCAAAAACTTGCGCCCTATAAAGCGCCCCGCCGCATCTGGATTGTGGAGGCGGGAGACATGCCGCAGAACCACACGGGAAAGGTGCTGCGACGGGCGCTGCGTGAACGCTTTGCCGGAGAGACTGACTGAGCCGTTTTACATGCGTGAATGCATGCTTTGCTACATGGCGCCCTCGCCGCGCAGCACAGCGGGAACGGTGCCGATGAGAATGCGCAGATCGAGGCTCAGCGTCCAGTTGTCGATGTAGTCCAGATCCTGCCGGATCCATGTCTCGAAGTCCATGTTGTTGCGGCCGCTGATCTGCCATGTGCAGGTGATGCCGGGCTTCACGCTGAAGCGGCGCAGCTGCGCGGAGTCCTGAATGCGCAGCACGTCGCGCACCGCCAGCGGCCGCGGGCCCACCAGCGACATGTCGCCCATCAGCACGTTCCACAGCTGCGGCAGCTCGTCGATCGACGACTTGCGCAGAAACGCTCCCACCCGCGTGATTCGCGGGTCGCGGCGAATCTTGAAGACCGGTGCGCCAAGCTCATTGCTGGCTTCGAGGTCACCCTGCCGCGCTTCGGCGTCCATGACCATGGTGCGCATCTTCAGAATGCGGAAACGTCTGCGATAGAGCCCGTAGCGGCTTTGCGCAAAGAACACGGGGCCGGTGCTGGTGGTCTTGATGGCGACCGCGGCGGCCAGCATGATGGGCGCGGTAAGCACAAGCAGTAGAGCTGAGACCGCTATGTCGATGGCACGCTTGAGGGTGCGGCTGGAGTCCTCGCGCACCATGCGCAAGATCGAGTAGCTGCGCCCCGCATTGACGCTGCGATCGAGGCGCGCGATGCGCGTCTGAAAGAGATTCGACGGGTGGCGTACTTCTACGCCGATGCGCTCGCAGACTTCAATCACCTGCTGAATCGGGGTGTACATCGACTTGACGGGTAGCGCGCAGAAGACGATGGAGACGGGGTGCTCGCGCAGGAGGGCATCGAGCCGGCCAAGTCCGCCGAGATGCCGGTCCTGCATGGCGGATTGCACGTTC
>Ga0302314_10021560_pt1 | contig 10601 bp, 12 predicted proteins | sample III_Palsa_N2_3_FD_200533 | JGI IMG/M metagenome (GOLD analysis project Ga0302314, IMG submission 200533) | Peat permafrost microbial communities from Stordalen Mire near Abisko, Sweden - III_Palsa_N2_3 | ecosystem: Environmental > Terrestrial > Soil > Palsa > Peat permafrost | place: Sweden... | reverse complement strand
GTCGACCACCTGGAAGTATTTGTCCTTGCCGGCGCAACGGGCGGTGAGGAAGCCGGCGGCGGCGATGGCGGGATCGGCGGTCAGGGCTTCGCGGGCCACATAGAGCACCTTGCCGGTGTCGATGTATTTGGCCTTGAACGCCGGGAAGACATCGTTGTTGAACGCCGCGCAGTGCGGGCAGGCCACCGAGGCGTATTCGATCACCGTCACCGGCGCCTTGGGATTGCCGAGCGTCATGTCGTCGGCGGCGACGGCTGTCGCGGATTTCTGGCAAGCGGCGAGCGCGAGCGCGGCGGCGAAGACGGCGAGAAGGCGCATCAGCAGGTTCCGGTCCAGTGTGGAGATAGAGCGCGATTCCGCGCCTCGCCAAAGCTGCGCGCCTTGAGGGACCGCGCCGGCGCCGTCAAGAGCGCCGGCCGCGCAGGACTTCGCGGCCGAGCCGCATCAGGGCGTCCTTCAGTGGCCCGTCGGGGGCCTTCGCAAGACCGTCGGCGAGTACCTGTTCCTTGGCGGCGTCGAGCGGTCCGCGCGCCCGGGGCCGGGGTGGCGGGGCCACGCGCGGCGCGTTCCGCAAGGGTCCCTGGACGACGCGCAGGCGCTCCACCGTCCCCACGCCCAGGAACAGATTGACCCGCGCCAGAATGTCCCCCGCCTGATGCTGGACGATCGTCGCGGCGGGACCGTCGACACGAATCTCGAGACTGCCGCCGCCGCCGGCGCGCGGGCTGGACAGCTTCACCGGTTCGGTGCGGCGGGCGAGGGTCTTGCCGACGATCTCGCTCCAATGCGCCTGCAGGCCGTCGGCGCCCTTGCCGTATTTGGCGTCCAGCGCCTTGAGCGTCGAGGCCAGCGCTCGCGCGGCCGGCGGCGGCGGCCGGCGCGGCGGCCGGGTTCGCCGCTCGGCGAGAATTCGCGCGGCTTCGGCGGCCGTGGGGAGCGTGCGGACCATCCCTCCTATAATAGGCCTTCCGATGCCGCCCGTCGTCAAAATCCGCACAGCGCTTCTCGCCTGGTACGACGCCAACGCCCGCGTCCTCGCCTGGCGCGCCCGGCCGGGCGAGCGCGTCGATCCGTACCGCGTGTGGCTCTCGGAAATCATGCTGCAGCAGACGACCACGCCACACGCCACGCCCTATTTCCTGGCCTTCACGCGCCGCTGGCCGACCGTCGCCGATCTTGCCAATGCCGACGATGGCGAGGTCATGGCCGCCTGGGCGGGGCTCGGCTACTACGCCCGGGCGCGCAACCTGCTGGCCTGCGCGCGGACGGTGGCCAGAGATCACTGGGGGGCCTTCCCACCCACGGTCGAGGGCCTGCGGGCGCTGCCCGGGGTCGGTCCGTATACGGCGGCGGCCATCGCCGCGATCGCCTTCGACGCGCCGGCCAATGTCGTCGATGGCAACGTCGAGCGGGTGATGGCGCGGCTCTTCGCCGTGGAGACGCCGCTGCCGGCCGCCAAGCCGGAGCTGGCGCGGCTGGCGTCGGGGCTCGTCACCGCCAAGCGACCGGGCGACTGGGCCCAGGCCTTGATGGACCTCGGCGCCACCGTCTGTCGGCCGGGTGTTCCGCTGTGCGATGAATGCCCGCTATCGGACGGGTGCGTGGCCAGGGCGACCGGCGCGCCGGAGTCCTATCCGCGTAAGGTCGCCAAGGCCGCCCGTCCGCATCGTCACGGCGCGGTCTTCCGCCTGACGCATGCCGGGGCCGTCGCCCTGGTGAGGCGCCCGCCCAAGGGGTTGCTGGGCGGAATGCTCGGCCTGCCGACGACGCCCTGGCGCGCCGCGCCGTTTTCCGACTCTGAAGCTCTGGCGCTGGCCCCAACCGCCGCCGACTGGCGCGCCGCCGGCCAGGTCGAGCACGTCTTTACCCACTTCTCGCTGACGCTGGCGGTCTATGCGGCCGAAGCGCCGGCGCGCGACTCGGCCTTCGTTTGGTCGCCGCTCTCCGTGGCCCTGGAAGCAACGCCCTCGGTGTTCAGGAAGGCGCTGGTTGCTAAGCCCCTCTCCCTGTGAGGGAGAGGGAGGGGCCCATGCCGAAGGCACGGGAGGGTGAGGGGTTACACCGCTGGGTTCTCTAAATCCCTCACCCGGGCGCGCCTGGCGGCGCGTCTCGACCTCTCCCGCCGGGGGAGGTGGATGAAGCTAAGCCACCATCGCCGCCCGCATCTTCTCGCGCAGGACGTCGATCGGGGCGAGGCCCTGGTCGGTGCGGATGTGCCAATAGGTCCAGCCGTTGCAGGCCGGCTGGGACTGGATCATCGCCCCCACCTTGTGGATCGAACCGGTGAGCTCGCCGGCGATCAGACTGCCGTCGGCCCGCACCTTGGCCCAGCGCTCGCCCTTGGGGCACCAGATCAGATCGCCCGGCCGCACCAGTCCGGCCTCGACGATATGGCCGAAGGGCACGCGCGGCTCGGACCGCTTGGAGCCGGTGACCTCGACCGCGTCGGCCGGCGCCGGCGTCACCGCCGCGATACGCGCCTTGGCGGCCTTGGCGTAGGTTTCGTCACGCTCGATGCCGATGAACCGGCGATGCAGGCGTTTGGCGACCGCGCCGGTGGTGCCGACGCCGAAGAACGGATCGAGGATCACGTCGCCCGGCTTGGTCGAACTGAGGATCACCCGGTGGAGCAGGGCCTCGGGCTTCTGAGTGGGATGGACCTTCACCCCGGCCTCGTCGCGCACGCGCTCTTCGCCGGTGGCCAGCGGCAGGGTCCAGTCCGAGCGCATCTGCAGGTCGTCGTTGGCCATCTTCAGGGCGTCGTAATTGAAGGTGTAGCGCCGCGCCCCGCGCGACTTGGCGGCCCAGATCAGGGTCTCGTGGGCGTTGGCGAAGCGCGCGCCCTTGAAGTTCGGCATCGGATTGGTCTTGCGCCAGACGACGTCGTTGAGGATCCAGAAACCCAGATCCTGCAGCACGCGGCCGACCCGGAAGATGTTGTGATAGCTGCCGATGACCCACAGGGCGCCGTCGTCCTTGAGCACGCGGCGGGCCGCCCCCAGCCAAGCGTCGGTGAAGGCGTCGTAGTCGGCGAAGGAGTCGAACTGGTCCCAGTCGTCGTCGACCGCGTCGACCTTGGAGTTGTCCGGCCGCAACAGATCGCCGCCCAACTGCAGGTTGTAGGGCGGATCGGCGAACACCAGGTCGACCGACTTCTCCGGCAGGGAAGCCATCTCGGCGATGCAGTCGCCGACGATTATGCGGCCGTCATCCATGCGCGCGTCTCCGGGGCGGCGGTGCAAAGACCCTAGAATCACGGCCGGCGATGAAGGTGAAGTTAAGAGGGGCGGGCCTGGCTTGGTGCGTACAGGTCAAGCGCGGGTCTGGTAGCCGGCGGCGGCTCTAGAGTTAGGTGCAACGTCACCGAAATCCCACATATCACGTGAGGCGCTTGATTGCCTCTAATACCAATAACTGGTATCGGAGATCACCCATGGGCAAGAACACCTCATTCAGTCTGGGCGACCATTTCAGCGCCTTCATCGAAGGCCAAGTGGCCGAAGGCCGCTATGGGTCGGCCAGCGACGTGGTTCGCGCCAGCCTTCGATTGCTCGAGGAGCGTGAGGCCGGCTTGCAGGCGTTGCGCGCGGCCCTGATCGAGGGCGAGCAAAGCGGCCCTTCGGAACCGTTCGATTTCGACGGATTCATAACGGAGATGCGCCGCGCCGACAGCAGGACGCGCTGAACGCGTGGGCTACGTCCTCTCTCCGCGCGCCAGCTCGGACATAAGGGAGATTGGACGCTACACTCTCGAGCGTTGGGGTATCGACCAAGCCGAAATCTACCTGCGCATGATCAGGGACGCCGTCGCGTCCGTCGCCGAAGACCCCAGACGAGGCCGTTCCTGTGACGACGTTCGCGCAGGTTATTTCAAATTCGCCGTGGGCTCGCACGTATTCTTCTACCGACAGGTCGGCGCCGACATCGATGTGGTTCGGGTCCTCCACGGCCGCATGGACTTCGGCCGCCATCTCTGACGTCGAGGTTAAGCCTGACACGCCTCGAAACCCTCGCGCAGGGCCGCCTCGTCGAGGTCGCGGCCGATGAACACCATGCGGCTCTCGCGCGTGTCCTTGTCGGACCACGGGCGCTGGAAGTCGCCCTCCAGGATCATATGCACGGCCTGGAAGACCAGGCGGCGGTCTTCGCCGGCCACGTCGAGGATGCCCTTGGCGCGCAGGATATCCGGCCCCCGCGCCGCGAGCAGCTCATTCAGCCAGCGGCTGACCTTGTCGCCGTTGAGCGGGCGGCTGGCGCGCAGGGCGACGCCCTTGATGTCGTCGTCGTGGACGTGGTCGTGGTGATCGTGACTGTCGTGGTCGTGATGTTCGCAGTGATCGTCGTGCACGTGGCCGGGCTCGCCGTGGGCCGGGGCCAGGAACTCCGGCTCCAGGGTGACGATGCGTTCGAGGTCGAAGCCGCCGCGCCCGAGGATGGCGTCCAGCGGCACATTGGAGCGCTCGGCGTGATGGATCTTGGCCAGGGGATTGAGGCGGCGCAGGCGGGCCTCGACCGCCGCGAGCTCCTCGGCTGAGACCAGGTCCGTCTTGTTGAGCACGATCTGGTCGGCGAAGGCGATCTGCTCGCGCGCCTCGCGGCTGTCGGCCAGAGCCCCGACGATGTGCTTGGCGTCGACCACCGTGGTCACCGAGTCGAGGCGCGTCTTGGCCTTTACATCGTCGTCGACGAAGAAGGTCTGGGCCACCGGGCCGGGGTCAGCCAGGCCCGTGGTCTCGATGATGATGGCGTCGAAGCCGCGCGCGGCGCTGGCCTGGCGCTTCATCAGCCCCTGCAGGACGCGGATCAGGTCGCCGCGCACGGTGCAGCAGACGCAGCCGTTGTTCATCTCGAACACTTCCTCGTCGGCGCCCACCACGAGGTCGTTGTCGATGCCGATCTCGCCGAACTCATTGACGATGACGGCGTAGCGCTTGCCGTGGTCCTCGCTGAGGATGCGGTTGAGGAGCGTGGTCTTGCCCGCGCCGAGGTAGCCGGTGAGGACGGTGACGGGGATTTGGCTCATGGCTTCCATTTAGGTGAGGCGGGGCGGGCGTCCAAGCCGCCTTGACCTTCAAGACGGCCCCGGTATAAGTCGCCCTTCCTCGCCCGCGGGCCATCTCGCGGGCGCGTTTCGTTATTCCCTATTGGATAGCTTCGAAGGCGCCTCGACGATGTACGCTGTGATCAAGACCGGCGGCAAGCAGTACCGGGTTCAGGCCGGCGATATCATTGTCGTCGAGAAGCTGATCGGCGAGCCGGGGGCGAAGGTCGCCTTCGACGAGGTGCTGATGATCGGCGAGGGCGAGGCGGTCACGGTCGGCGCCCCGCTGATCGATGGCGCCAGCGTCAGCGCCACCCTGATCGAGACCCGCAAGGGCGAGAAGATCAAGGTGTTCAAGAAGATCCGTCGCCAGGGCTACCGTCGTACGCGCGGCCATCGCCAGCATGAGACCGTGCTGCGCGTCACCGCTGTCGCCGGCGACGGCAAGAGCGAGGCGTGGGCCGGCGAAGTCGACCTGACGCCCAAGTCCGAGTTGAATTTGCGCGCGCGCAACCTCGCCCGGCCGCTGAAGGACGCCGTGGCCAAGGCCGACGCCAAGGCCGCCTTCGAACACGAAGAAGCGCCGGCGAAAGCGGCGAAGAAGGCGCCAGCCAAAGCCAAGCCGGCGGCGAAAGCCAAGCCTGCTGCGAAGGCCAAGCCTGCAGCGAAGGCCAAGCCGGCCGCCAAGGCCGCGCCAGCCGCGAAGCCGGCGGCCAAGAAGACCAAGAAGCCGGACGCCTGAGTTAGAGATCTGGAGAATTAGACCATGGCTCACAAGAAATCCGGCGGCTCCTCGCGCAACGGGCGCGATTCAGCGGGCCGCCGCCTCGGCGTGAAGAAGTTCGGCGGCGAAGCCGTGGCCGCGGGCAACATCCTCGTGCGCCAACGCGGCACGAAGTTCTGGCCGGGCGACAATGTGGGCATGGGCGTTGACCACACCCTGTTCGCCAAGGCCGCCGGCGCGGTGAAGTTCGTCACCAAGCGCGACGACCGCACCTATGTGACCGTGCAGGCGAACGCCGACACCTAAAACGATCCGAAATTTGCCTTCGGATCGCAACATTTCAGCGATCCGGACGGGCCAGAATAGAGCGGGGGCGTCCGGAGACGGACCTCCCGCTCTCTCGTTTTGACCCGGAAGGCAGACACGATGAGACGCGCGACGGCGAGACCTACGCTGCAGACCGAGCGTCTCGTCCTGCGGCCGCTGACGCCCGCCGACGCCGCGCCGATGACGCCGCTGGCCGACGACCTGGACTTGGCGCGGATGACGACCTCCATTCCACACCCGTTCAGCCAGGACATAGCCGAGGGCTTCATCGCCCGCATGGAGACGGCCGACCCAGCCCACGAGCTGGCGCTGGCGGTCACGGGGCGCGACGGCGCTTTCATGGGCGTGATCGGCGTCCATCCCAAGGAGGGGCTCGCGCCCGAGCTCGGCTACTGGATCGGCCGACCGTTCTGGGGCGCGGGCTATATGACCGAGGCGGTGACGGCGGCGCTCGCCTGGGCGCGCGAGGACTGGGGCCGGCGGGTGCTGACCTCCGGCCACTTCGCGGACAACGAGCCGTCCGGCGCCGTCCTCATCAAGGCCGACTTTCTCTACACCGGCGAGGTGGAGCGCCGCTTCTCCCTCGCCCGCGGCGAGGACGCCCCGACTCGGATGATGGTGTGGCTGGCGTGAGCCCGTTTGCAGACGCGCGCTCGGCTGAATCGACACGGGGGATGACAAGGCCGGGAAGAGTCGCTATCTGACCAGTCAACATTCGTCCGTTGCGCTGGATGGCGTTTACGAGCGGCGGCCCTCAAGAAGGCCAGCCGCTTTTTTATTGGCCCTCCGCGCTCATGCTGGAAGGCGCCCGTGCGCGGTAAAACCGCCGAGGATTACAGGCTCCTGGAGCTCATCGACCCCGTGGCCGAGGCCGCGGGCTATGCGGTGGTGCGCCTGCGCCTGATGGGCGGCGACCGGGCGCGGCGGCTGCAGATCATGGCCGAGCGGCCGGACGGGACCATGCCGGTCGAGGATTGCGCGCGCCTGGCCCGGGCGATCTCCGATGTGCTGGACGCCGCCGATCCGATCCACGGCGAGTTCACGCTTGAGGTTTCCAGTCCGGGGCTCGATCGTCCGCTGACGCGCCTGGAGGATTTCGCCGCCTATGAGGGCTTCCAGGCCAAGCTGGAGCTCGACCGACTGGCCGAGGGCCGCAAGCGCTTCAAGGGCGAACTCGCCGGCGTCGACGGCGACCATGTGGCCATCAATCTCGAGGGCGAAGCCGAGACCGCGCTCCTGCCCTTCGCCTGGATCATCGACGCCCACCTCGTCATCGACGAGGCCCTGCTGAAACGCGGCGCGGAGGCCAGAGCCGCCCGCCTCGCCCAAACCGACACCCATCACACCGACTCCTGAGGACCTCATGACCAGCACCGGCATTTCCGCCAACCGCCTCGAACTTCTGCAGATCGCCGACGCCGTCGCCCGCGAGAAGTCGATCGAGAAGGAGATCGTCATCGAGGCGATCGAGGAGGCGATCCAGAAGGCCGCCCGCAGCCGCTACGGCGCCGAGCACGACATCCGCGTCCACATCGACACCAAGACCGGCGAGACGACCATCACCCGGGTGGTGACGGTGATCGAGGACGAGGTCGAGCCTACCTTCGATCCCGAGACCGGACTCGAGCTGCCGATGAACGACTACGCCCTGAAGCGCCTGTCGGACGCCCTCGTCGACGACAAGGACGCGTTCGTCGGCAAGACCTATGTCGAGGAGCTGCCGCCCTTCGAATTTGGCCGCGTCCAGACCCAGATGGCTCGCCAGGTGGTGACCGGCAAGGTGCGCGAGGCCGAGCGCGAGCGCCAATACGAAGAGTTCAAGGACCGTGTCGGCGAGATCGTCAACGGCGTCGCCAAGCGCGTCGAATACGGCAATGTCATCGTCGACCTCGGTCGCGGTGAAGGCATCATGCGCCGCGATCAATCGATCCCGCGTGAGACGTTCCAGATCGGCGACCGGGTGCGCGCCTACATCTATGACGTGCGCCGCGAGACCAAGGGCCCGCAGATCATGCTCTCGCGAGCCCACGGCGGCTTTATGGCCAAGCTGTTCGCCCAGGAGGTGCCCGAAGTTTACGACGGAGTGATCGAGATCCGCGCCGTGGCCCGCGATCCGGGCAGCCGGGCCAAGATGGCCGTCGTCTCCAACGACTCTTCGATCGACCCGGTTGGGGCCTGCGTCGGCATGCGCGGCTCGCGCGTCCAGGCGGTGGTCGCCGAGCTGCAGGGCGAGAAGATCGACATCATCCAGTGGAACCCCGACGAGGCGACCTTCCTGGTCAACGCCCTCGCGCCGGCCGAAGTCACCAAGGTGGTGATGGACGAGGAGGACGAACGGGTTGAAGTGGTGGTGCCCGACGAGCAACTGTCGCTGGCCATCGGCCGCCGCGGCCAGAACGTGCGCCTGGCGAGCCAGCTGACCGGCTGGCAGATCGACATCATGACCGAGAGCCAGGAGAGCGAGCGGCGCCAGCGCGAGTTCGCCGAACGTACCGCGCTCTTCCAGGAAGCGCTCGACGTCGACGAGGTCATCGCCCAGCTGCTGGTCACCGAAGGTTTCGCCTTGGTCGAGGATGTCGCCTATGTCGAGCTGCCAGAAATCGCGGCCATCGAGGGCTTCGACGAGGACACCGCCGAGGAAATCCAGGCGCGGGCGCGGGACTTCCTCGACCGCGAGGCGGCCGAATTGGACGCTAAGCGCCGGGAGTTGGGGGTGGAGGACGCCGTGCTGGAAGTGGATGGCGTGACGCTGCCCATCGCCGTGGCGCTTGGCGAAGGCGAGGTCAAGACGGTGGAGGATCTCGCCGGCCTGGTGCCCGACGATCTGCGCGGTTGGTACGAAGCCAAGGGCGCGGAGCGCGTGCGCGAAGCGGGGATTCTGGACTCCTTCAGCCTGTCGCCCGAGGACGCCGAGGCGCTGATCATGCATGCCCGTGTCGCTGTCGGCTGGATCGACGCGGACGCCATCGCGCAGCCTGAAGAAGAGGAGGCCGTCGAGGCGCCGTTCGACGAGGCCGCCCAGGTGTTCGGCCATGGCGGGCGATCGGAGTAGGACGCGCGGCTCGGACGGCTTGCCCGATTCCTCCGAAGCCGGGGGGAGGGACGCCGGCCGCCAGCGGCGCGACATCGTCTCGGGAGAGCCGCGCGACGAGGAGGCGCTGGTCCGCTTCGTCGCCGGGCCGGACGGCGTGGCGACACCCGACCTCGCGCGCAAGCTGCCGGGACGCGGCCTGTGGGTCGCCGCCGACCGCGCCTCGGTCGAGACCGCGGCGCGCAAGGGCCTTTTCGCCCGCGCCGCCAAGGCCCGCGTCACCGCGCCGCCCAATCTGGCCGATCAGGTGGAGAGGCTGATGCTCGCGCGCCTGCTCGCCAGTCTCGGCCTTGCGCGCAAGGCCGGCGAGCTTACCTGGGGCTTCGACAGAGTGCTGGGCGCCATCGAGTCTGGCCGCGCCGCCGTCCTGATCGAGGCCACGGACGGCGCGCACGACGGGCGGCGCAAGCTGCTCGCCGCCGCGCGCCGGCGGGAGACGCCGCCCAGCCTCCTGGGATTGTTCAGTTCGGCGGAATTGAGTTTGGCCTTGGGCGCGGAGAATGTGATACACACCGCCTTCCTTGCTGGGCGTGGCGCCGAGCGCTGGACATCCGATGCCCAGCGCCTATCAGGCTTCCGCTCACTCCTTCCCGAGGGTTGGCGCGAGGAATCTTAGGGCCGCGACGCGCGCCTTGGGCGAGGAGCCGCTACGGCCCCTCGTAGAACTTTGGAATGACTTCGCCCCTTCTTCGGGCTTACGGACGGTAATCGAACGAGCGCATGACGGACGAGAACGACAGCGGCCGACCCACACCCGCCCCGGGCGGGCGCGTCCCGCTCACCCTGAAACCGCGTCTTGGCGGTGCGGTGAGTTCCGGCATGGTGAAGCAAAGCTTCAGCCATGGCCGGTCCAAGACGGTGGTCGTGGAGACCAAGCGCCGGCGCGTGGACTCGCCAGGCGCGGCGCCCGCCGCCGTGGCCGAACGACGCGCGGTGTTCGAAGCACGCCCCGCCGCGCCCGCCAGACCGGCGACGCCGGCGCCCGCGACAACCTCCGCGCCGGCTTCGGCCGCGGCTCGCGGCCTGTCCGAAGACGAGCGCCGCGCCCGCCAGCGGGTGATCGAAGAGGCGCGCCGGGCGCATGAACTCGCCGCGACGGAAACCCACACTCTCGCGCCTGAACCAGCGCCCCCGGCGCCGGAACCCGTCGCCGCGGAGCCCGCGCCTGAGCCCGTCGCCGCGCCGGAACCGGCCGAGCCGGAACCGGCCCGCGTCGCCGAGCCCGCCAGACGCCCACCCGAAACACCGCGCCCGACCGCCACGGCGCCGCGCGTCGCGGCGGCGCCCGGCCAGACTCGCACCTATGAGCCCAGCCGCGAGCGCCGCGACGACCGGCCGAGCACGACCACCTATCGCCCCGAGCGGGTCGCCAGCGGCGTCGCGTTCAACCAGCGGGCGGCCCGACCCGAAGCCGGCTA
>Ga0302314_10021559_pt1 | contig 10601 bp, 11 predicted proteins | sample III_Palsa_N2_3_FD_200533 | JGI IMG/M metagenome (GOLD analysis project Ga0302314, IMG submission 200533) | Peat permafrost microbial communities from Stordalen Mire near Abisko, Sweden - III_Palsa_N2_3 | ecosystem: Environmental > Terrestrial > Soil > Palsa > Peat permafrost | place: Sweden... | reverse complement strand
CAAACAGGAGTGGGGCCAGCGCCCGACGACGTTTGAGATCAACCACCAGGCCGAGGCGGATTACCACCTGCTGCAGTTCACCGGCCCGACCGCGCTGCTTGAGACGCTCGAGCACAGCCTGCGGATCAACGACTCGGTGCTTCGTTTTCGGATCATCAAGGTCGTTCCCGGCACCCCCGCAGTTGCCGACGCGGCGCCGCCGGTGCTTGCCGGTGCCGGCGCGACCGCCGCGCTCAGCCCCGCTGAGCCTGACGGCGAGTAATTCTCCCCGCGGGCGTTTGTGACGCCCCGTTACGCCGCGTCACAGCTGTGTGCCCGCTTCGCAACGATTGTGTGCCAGTTTGCGGGCGCCGGCACATTGGCCGCCTGAGCCCGTGCTAACACTGCCGCACGGCATCAGAACTTGAGTGAAAGGAGCCAGAAATGGCTAGCAACATCAACCGCGTGGTCGTCGCGGGAAACCTAACCCGTGACCCCGAGCTGCGTTCAACCGGCAGTGGCACCTCCGTCTGCAGCATGCGGATCGCGGTCAACGGACGGCGGAAGAACGGCGACAACTGGGAAGACGACCCCAACTACTTCGACGTCACGGTGTTCGGTCAGCAGGGTGATAACTGCGCCCGCTACCTGAAAAAGGGCCGTGGCGTAGCGGTCGACGGACGCCTGAATTGGCGCGAGTGGACCGACAAAGAGGGGAACAAGCGCCAAACAGTGGATATCATCGCTGAGACCGTGCAGTTCCTCGGTGGACGCGAGGACGGGCCTAGCGGCAATGGGAATGGGTTCTCATCGAGCGCCAACTCGGTTCAGAGCGACATTCCGGTTGACACCGCTGACTTCGTCCCAGCCTCCGTGGGCGCCGGCGCTGGCGAGGACGACATCCCGTTCTAGCAGCACTTTTATCAGCGGATTTCCATAGGTGAAGCCAAGTGGCAAAACAACGTAGTAGGCCGGTTCGCCGGCGTGACAGGAAGGGCGTTCTTACGGCAGGCCGCCGTAAGCCGTGCCCCTACTGCCGCGACAAGGTCGACCACGTCGACTACAAGGATCTCGCAACGCTCCGAAAGTTCGTTTCGGACCGCGGCAAGATCAAGTCACGCCGGATCTCCGGCGCCTGCCGTCGGCATCAGAGCCAAGTCGCGCGTGCTGTCAAGCGTGCCCGTGAGCTCGCATTGCTTCCGTACGTCGCCGAAGGCGGCCCGGAGCACAGCGAGCGTCGTGGCCGTGGTCGTGACAACGACCGCGACAGGTAAGGAGTCACATGGCACAGGCAATCCTGCTCCAGGACGTGGAGGAGCTTGGCGAGCGCGGCACCGTTGTCGATGTCTCGAGCGGCTACCTGCGTAACTTCCTGCTCCCGCGCAAGCTCGCTGAGCCGGCCTCCAAGGCCGGCCTCGAGCAGGCCCAGTCGCGGATGGCGGCTGCCGAGAAGGCGGCGCGTGAGGCGATCGATCGGGCGCGTGACAACGCTGCGCTGCTGTCGAAGACCGTGCTGACGATCGCTCAGCAGGCCGGCGATGACGGCCGACTGTTCGGTTCGGTCACCGCGCAGGACATCACCGACGCGATCCGCGACGCTCGCGGGATCAAGGTCGACAAGCGCAAGGTCCAGCTTGACGACCCGATCAAGAGCGTCGGCACCTACATGGTCGCGGTCGAGATCTCCGACGGAGTGCTCGCGCAGGTCAAGACGATGGTCGTGGCGGCGTAGCCCACACCCTTCCCTGCCCGCGTAACCGCACGCGAGTTACGCGGATCAGGAAAGGGCGGGGCTTTAGCTACGTCCTAGGGTCGAAGCGCGGTCAGCAGCTGACCGCCGTCGTTGTTGACGACGGCAACGGCATGAAAGGCCGCCTCCTTAGCTAGGGCGGCGAGTTCGGCGTCGGTGTGGAAGTGTGCGAGGCTCGCGATCGGCTCGGGCGCTGCCGGCGTGCCCTTGAGCTCGGGCGCCGTCGTGTAGACCGCCAGCCGTCCTTCTGGCTGAAGCACTCGTGCGCACTCCCGTAGCGCAGCTATGGGATCGGGCAGGAAGAAGAACACGACCGACATCGCAACTGCGGTAAACGACCCCTGGTCGAAGGGCAGCGCCTCGGCGCTTGCCTCGAGCACGGTCGCGTCGGGTGCCCGCTCCCGCGCCAGCGTGACCATCTCCTCGCTGTGGTCGATCCCCGTCACCTCAGCGCCGCTTGCCAAGGCATCACGCAACAGAAGGCCACCGCCACAGCCGATCTCCAGGAGCCGGTCCTGCGCGCTCAGCTGGAGTGCATCGAGGATCGCGCGGCGAGCGAAGTCGTGCACCGTCTCATCGCCGTAGACGCGGCGCGCCCGCGCGCCGGTTGGACGGCGCGCCAGCCGATCGATCAGCCACTCCAGGAATTCGCTCTCGCTACGACCGCTGTGTTCCCAGGCCGCGAGGTCATCGTCGCCCAGCTTGAACTTCGCGATCAGCGCCTGTGGTGACGAGTCGTCGGCAGGCATTGGCGGAATGCTATGACTGAGCTCAAACGCGAGCGGACAGAGGAATTGAAAGCCATGGAGATCACACGCAGCTCACTTGACACCGCCCAAGGGCCGGCCGACTGGTTCACCGGCGTGGTGTTGATTGACACGGTGGCCGCCCCGGTTCCGCCTTCACGAGTCGCCTCCGCCTGGGTCCACTTCACGCCCGGGGCGCGAACCGTCTGGCACACCCACCCTTTGGGTCAAACGATCTTCGTGATTGAAGGGGTCGGCCGCTGCCAGCGTGAAGGTGGCCCGCTCGAAGAGATCAGGCCTGGCGACCGCGTCCACTTCGCCGCCGGCGAGAACCACTGGCATGGGGCGGCACCGAGCCGCTTGATGACGCACATCGCGATCCAAGAAGCTGACGACAGCGGTAGTCCGGTGACCTGGGGTCGTCCTGTCACCGACGCGGAGTACGGCGCGGCAGCCAGCTGACGAGCGCGGTCTCAGACCGTCGCGGCGAGCCTGGCGGCGACGTTTTGCGCCAACTCGACCAACTCAGGCGGATCGAGAACTTCAAGCTGCTCACCGAGCGTCGCCATCCACACGAGAAAGCCGCGGTACCAGGGGCCGATCGTGCTGACGATGCACGCGCTCTCACCATCCGGCGTGACCGTGACCCGCCGCTGCGGAAGCCGACCGGCCATCACGTGGGCAGGAGCGTGCACACGGATCCTCCCCGGCGGCAGTTCGACGTCCCCGCCGTTGCGGCGTAGCTGACCGGCGACGTATGCGGCCGGATCGCCGCCAGGCACGGTGCGCCGCGTACCCCGCCCCTCTTGCCGAACTGGCGGACTGACCGGGATGCGATCAATCCGGAACGTGCGCCAAGCGTCACGGTCGAGATCGAAGGCGACCAGGTACCAGCGATAGCCGCTGTAAACCAGCGCGCTCGGCTCTACGTGCCGCCGGGTCCTAGCATCGTCCCGGGCCGTATAGGAGAACCGTAGGCGGACACCGTCACGGCAGGCAGTGGCTAGGCTCGCGAGCACGTCCGAGTCGATCCTCGGGCCCTCCGAGCTGAACGCCGAGGTCGCCTGGCTGAGCGCACTGACCCGCCGGCGCAGACGGTCAGGCAGCACCTGCTCAAGCTTCGCCAGCGCGCGTACCGAGGTCTCCTCAATGCCCTCAAGGCCTCCGGCCGCTGCGACCCGCAGGCCGACTGCCACGGCAACCGCCTCGGCTTCATCAAGTAACAGTGGTGGCAGCTCGGCGCCGGCACCGAGCCGGTAGCCGCCCGCGACGCCTGGCGCTGCCTCGATCGGGTACCCGAGCGAGCGCAGCTTGTCGACGTCACGGCGGATCGTCCGTGCGCCGACCTCAAGCCGATCGGCGAGTTCCGAGCCCGTCCACTCACGGCGCATCTGCAACAGTGAGAGCAGCGCCAACAAGCGCGCGGAGGTCTCGATCATCGCTCGTTGTCAATGGCTGGCATCATCCTTATCACTGTGGCACTAATTGCGGACAGTAACCGACCGCAATGCCTCATGTCGGAGATTATTGAGGACCGCTCCTGACCGCAATTGACGAGAGTATCGGCCGATGACCACAGCAACCCTCACCGAACCCCAGGCCGCCGCCGCACGTGCGGCCCGCCGAGCCAAGCAACTCGGTTTTGCCGTCGTGATCGTGGCGTCCGTGATGGATCTCCTGGACTCGACGATCACCCAGACCGCCGCGCCCGCGATCCGCCGCAACCTCGGTGGCTCCTACGCCGACCTTGAGTGGCTGACCGCCGCCTACACGCTGGCGATGTCCGCCACCTTGATCCTTGGCAGCCGGATCGGCGACGCGTTCGGACGCCGGCAGGTCCTGCTTGCCGGAATGGCCAGCTTCATTGTCGCGTCGATCCTCTGCGCGGTCTCACCGAGCATCGAGATTCTGATCGCGGCACGCTCGCTTCAGGGCGTCGGCGCCGCGATGATGTTGCCCCAGGGTTTCGGTCTGATCCGCGAGATGTTCGGCGACGAGGGTCAGCAGCAGGCGCTCGGGATCTTCGGACCGATCATGGGGATGGCCGCGGTGCTCGGGCCGATCGTCGGCGGCGGCCTGGTCAACCTGGACATCGTCGGCACCGGCTGGCGCGCGATCTTCTTCGTCAATGTCCCGCTCGGACTCGCCGCTTTAGTGCTCGGCCTGCGATACCTGCCCAACGTCGGCGCATCGCACCGTGGTGCGCGCTTTGACCCGGTCAGCGTGATCCTGGCCGCGGTCGCCGGCTTCGGACTCGTTTACCCGTTGATCGAAGGGCGCCAGGAGGGATGGCCGCTGTGGTCGTTTTTGATGCTGGCGGCCGGTGGACTGGCGGTCGCGGCGTTCTCATACCGCCAGGCCAGCCGCGTCCGGCACGGTCATACACCGCTGGTTGAGCCGTCGATCCTGCGACGGCGCCCATACGTGGCAGGCCTCGCGGTCGTGCTCGGCTTCATGGGCGCGATGGGCGGGATGATGCTCGCCTTCAACGTGATGTACCAGATCGGCCTCGGACTGACCCCGCTCGGCTGCGGCGTCGCGACGGTCGCGGTGCCGCTGGCGGCAATCGCCGGTTCGATCATGTCCTCGATTCTGCTGCCGAAGATCGGGCGCACGACGATGCACCTCGGGTTGGTGACGATGGCGCTCGGGCTGATCGCGGTCGACCTCGTGTTGCGCAGCGAGGGGGGCGCCCTGACGCCGTGGGAACTGGTCGCGCCGCTGGCGCTGACCGGCTTCGGCATGGGGCAGGTATTCGTCCCGATGTTCGACGTGATCCTGGCCGGCGTCGAGCCCCAACAGCTTGGCTCCGCATCCGGCCTGCTGGAGTCCGTTCAACAGCTGGCGATGTCGATCGGGATCGCGGCCGTCGGCACCGTCCTGTTTGACCAGCTCGGCAGGGCGTTCGGCCCGGCCGCATTCGTCAACGCCGCGGACCACGGCCTGCTGGTCTCGGTCGGCATGCTGGTGGCCGCCGCGGTGGCAGTGTGCTGGCTGCCGAAGCACGCCCGTGAGGGCGGGCACTGAGCCACCCCGCCGAGTTGCTGCGCATCGCTTCGGTCCTACTGACCGACGCTCAGCGCAAACAGATCTGTCCAGGGCGCCACGCGATTCTTTGCGTGATGCGGGAAAGATCGAAAACGGACGCCGGATGCAGAGCTACCTTGTTTTACCCCGATGTCCGCGACCGTCCCCTCAAGCGCACCGCCGCACAACCTGAACGCCGAGCGATCCGTGCTCGGCGCCGTGCTGCTTGACGACCGGCACCTCGGGCGCCTGGTTGAGGAGAAGCTCGAAGCCGAGCACTTCTACAGCCCGGACCACCAGGTGATCTACGCGGCGATGCGGACCCTCTACAACGCCGGTCAGCAAATCGATCACGTGACGGTTTCCGAGCAGCTGCGTCTGGGCGGCGAGCTCGATCAAATCGGTGGCGCGCAGGCGATCGAAGAACTTTCCTCGTGGGTGCCATCGACGGGCAACGCGATGGAGTACGGCCGGATTGTGATCGATCAATGGAAGCTTCGCGAGATGCGCGGCGTCGCGCATCAGATCGAGGCCGACGTCCAGGGCCGAACGGCGCCCACAGCCGAACTGCTTGAGCGGGCCGAGCGCGCGATCTCAAACATCGCCCACGATCAGCGGCAGCGTTCCGTGCGCAAGGTCGACGAAGTGCTTGAAGAGGAGACCAACCGGCTGCACAAGCGCTCGGTTGACAAGAACCCGTTGACCGGAACGCCGTCCGGCTACAAGGACCTCGACGCGATGACCGGCGGCTTTCAGCAGGGCAACCTGATCGTGATTGCCGCCCGTCCTTCGATGGGCAAATCAGCGCTGGTCTGCAACATGGCCGAGAACGCTGCGCTCGCCGGGTACCCGGTCGCGCTGTTCTCACTGGAGATGGCCGAGGCCGAGCTTGCCCAGCGGTTCATCGCCTCGCAGTCGAAGACGCCTGGTAACGACCTCAGGCTTGGCAAGGTCCCCGATTCACGCTGGCCGAAGATCCTCGAAGCCTGCAGTCGGCTCAGCGACGCCCCGCTGTTCATCGACGACTCGAGCGACACCAGCGTGATGGACGTGCGCGCCAAGGCACGTCGCCTGCACAACCAGCTTGATGGTGGGCTGGGCCTGGTCATCATCGACTACCTGCAGCTGATGCGCCATGAGGGGCGGGTCGAGAACCGCGTTGAGCAGGTCGGTCAGATCAGCCGTGGGCTGAAGAGCCTGGCACGTGAGCTGCAGGTGCCGGTGATCGCGCTTTCGCAGCTCTCACGAAAGGTCGAGGAGCGCGCCGGCGACAAGAAGCCGATGCTCTCAGACCTACGCGAATCCGGATCGATCGAGCAGGACTCCGACCTCGTGATGTTCATCTTCCGTGACGAGTACTACACGAAGGAGGCGACCGAGCGCCCGGGCGAGGCAGACCTGATCCTGGCCAAGCACCGCAACGGCGCGGTCGGCGAGGTCAAGCTCTCGTTCCACACGCAGTACCCGAAGTTCATGAACTACGCCGGTGAGAGGTTCAAGGAATGAGCCGCTGCCTGATGACGCCGGAACAGTGTGACGGCTCCGGCTTCCTCTACGACGACGAGACCAACACCGCCTTTGACTGTCCCTGCCGGCCGCAGCTGCTGGCGCGCGGACGCGCGCGCAGTCTGTCAGCAGTGGTCCCAGCGAAGTACAAGGAGATCGGGTTCGACCGCTTCCCGGTGACTGAGATCGACCCGCAGATCGTGATGGCGACCCGACGGTTCGTCGACAAGATCGACGCGAACCTCGACGCCGGCCGTGGCCTGTGGTTCATGGGGCCGGTGGGAACCGGCAAGACGACGCTGGCGATGCTCGTCACGCAGGCCGCGCTGAAAGCGGGGCGCACCGCAGCCCGCTATTCGCTGCCGGGCCTGCTGAACCAGATCCGCTCAACCTTTGAGGATGGCTCGCACACGGACTTGCTCGAACGCCTTACGGCAGTGGACCTGTTGCATATCGACGACGTCGGCGCCGAACAGACGACGCCGTGGGTGCTTGAGGAGCTGTATTCGATCATCAACTCTCGCTACGAAGAGCAGCGCTCAGTCGTGATCACAACCAACATCGCCGATCGCCAAAAGCTGTGCGAGCAGATCACCGAGCGGACCGTCTCACGTTTGACCGAGATGTGCGACGAGCTGCCACTGGTCGGTCACGACCACCGGATGGATCCGCAGATCCGCGCTGTCTAGCGCGCCGAGCGGTCTAACCAGCGGGGCGATCGACGCCGTACACCAGCGCGTCGACCTCACCAAGCCGGTGCGAGCCGACCACGCTCATCCCGAGTCGCTCAGCCAGCCGACGGGAGTTCCCGTTGCCAGGGTCGATCACCGACAACAGCCGCTCAATCGGTAGGTTCGTGAACGCCCAATCGGTCGCCGCCACCGCCGCTTCATAGGCGTAGCCCTGACCCCAGGCATGACGGGCGAGCGTCCAACCGACCTCAACCCCCGGCCACCCCTCCGGATTCCACAACCCGACCCGCCCGATCAGGACCCCATCGGACCTGCGCTCGAGCGCCCACATCCCATATCCGCGCAGCTCCCAGTGGCCGACCGCCAGCGCGATCGTTCGCCAGGCCTGGTTACGGTCCTGCGTACCGTCGAAGAAATGCATGACCTCGGGGTCAGCGACCCACGCGGCGTAGGCATCGAGGTCCTCCTCACGCCAGCCGCGCATGATCGTGCGCTCGGTCTCCAGTCGGGGGATTTGGTCAGCGCTCACACGCACATCAAATCCGATCCGCAGGCACCCCGCCTACACTGAAGAAGAAATGCCAGGAATCGTGATCGTCGGCGCCATGTGGGGTGACGAAGGCAAGGGCAAGGTGACCGACCTGCTCGCCGAGCGCGCCGACGCAGTCGTACGCTTCCAAGGGGGCAACAACGCCGGCCACACGATCGTCAAGGACGGCGAGACCTGGAAGCTCCACCTGATGCCTTCCGGCATCCTCCATCCCGGCAAGCTGTGCGTGATCGGCAACGGCGTCGTGATCGACCCGAAGGTGCTGACCGACGAGCTGGATGGCCTGCGCAACAAAGGCGTTGACGTCTCAGGGCTGCGGATCTCCGCCAACGCCCACCTGATCATGCCGTACCACAAGCTGCTTGACCACGCCGGTGAGATCAAGCTCGGCAAGCTACAGATCGGCACCACACGCAGCGGGATCGGCCCCTGCTACGCGGACAAGGCGGCGCGTCTTGGGATCCGCGTCCAGGACCTGCTCGACGAGAAGATCCTGAAGCGTAAGATCGTCGCCGCGCTCGAGCCCAAGCGCTCGTCACTGCGTGACTTCCAGCTTGACCCGGCGCTGGATCTGCAGACGATGACCGACGATTACATGGCTTTCGGTAGCCGCCTGCGTGGCTTCATCGCCGATACCAGCAGGCTGGTCCTCGAGCGCCTTGACGAGGGCCACGTCGTGCTGTTCGAGAGCGCACAGGGCACGCTGCTCGACATCGACCACGGCACCTACCCGTTCGTCACCTCCTCAAACCCGATCGCCGGCTCGGCCTGCACCGGAGCGGGCGTCGGGCCCAGGGACATCGATGAGGTTTGGGGGGTCGCCGGCGCATACACCACCCGCGTTGGCTCCGGGCCGTTCCCAACCGAGATCGAAGAGCCGCTCGCCAGCGAGCTTCGCGACCGCTGGGGCGAGTACGGCGCCACCACCGGCCGGCCTCGGCGCGTCGGCTGGCTTGACCTCGTCGCGCTCAAGTACGCAGCCCGCCTGAACTCGCTGAGCGCGCTTGTGATCACGCGGATGGACTTCCTCTCCGGCCTGCCGACGATTCCCGTCTGCACCAGCTACCGCGGGCCTGAAGAGGTCGTGTTCGACCACTTCCCCTACCACCAGACGGCGCTGCACCATGCGGCAGGTATCTACGAACAGATGGAAGGCTGGACCGAGGACATCAGCGGCTGCCGCAGCGAGGACGAACTCCCTGAGGCCGCGCGCAACTACCTGCAGTTGATCGCCGACTACGTCAAGGTTCCGGTCGGAGCGATCGGTGTCGGGCCCGGCCGCGAGCAGATCATTTGGACGCAAGCGTGCGCCGGGATGTACGGCTCCGACGCACCTGCCGTCGCCTAGCCGGCAAAGCGTCCGCTGGGCTGACAAAAAGCGTCTCCGCGGAGACGCTTGTCTAGCGCCAGCGCTCGAGCAGATCGGCGTCCGTCACCTGACGGACCACGCGTGCCGGGACGCCCAGCACGACATCACGCGGGGCGACGTCCTTGCTGACAACGGCGCCGGCGCCGACGAACGCCTCCTCGCCGATCTCGACCCCGGGCACCAGCACGGCAGCCCCACCGACGCGGGCAGCACGGCGGACGATCGGCGCCTCCAGCCCCTCGCCCTTTGGATGACGCCCCATCGTGTCGTCGTTCGTCATCACGACACCGGGACCGAGAAACACGTCGTCCTCAACCACCGCGCCGCTGGTCACATAGACGGCGGTCTGGATCGAGACGCGGTCACCGACCCGCGCGTCGAAGTCGACACACGAGCCGCGGCCGACGACAGAGCGCTCACCGATCACAGAGCGCTCACGCACCTGTGACTGATCGCCGATGATCGTGCCCGCGCCAACCACGGCGCGGGCATAAACGACCGCACCGCAACAGACCGTTACGCCATCTCCCAGCACCAACCCCGGCAGTGGCGCGCCACTAGCCGCGCTGGATCCCTTACGCAACCGTGGCCGCTTGCCGAGCACGACGCAGTCTTCGATCACGCAGTCGGCACCGATCACGGTCCCGGCATGAATAACGGTGTTGGAGCCGATCGCGGTCCCCGCTCCGATTTCAACATCGGCACCAATCACGGCACCAGGCGCGATCGTGACACGCGCACCAATCACGGCACCGTCATCCACGTGGGCACCCGGGAAGCTCATGACGAACGCGAGGATCCATCGAGTGAGTTCTGCAGCGCCTCGAGGACCCGCACGACCCGCAGGCCGCTGGCGCCGTCGGAGCGAGGCTGAGTTCCCGAACTAATCGCGTTGACGAAGTGCTCGCACTCAAGCCGCAGCGGTTCAGCATTGGGAATCCGCGGCTGGAACACCTCACCGCTGCGGGTGATGTATTCGCCG
>Ga0302314_10021556_pt1 | contig 10602 bp, 7 predicted proteins | sample III_Palsa_N2_3_FD_200533 | JGI IMG/M metagenome (GOLD analysis project Ga0302314, IMG submission 200533) | Peat permafrost microbial communities from Stordalen Mire near Abisko, Sweden - III_Palsa_N2_3 | ecosystem: Environmental > Terrestrial > Soil > Palsa > Peat permafrost | place: Sweden... | reverse complement strand
CCTGCCCCACGCCATGCGAGCCCGACGTGGTTGGATTTCCGACGGTAGCTCCGAAACCGCTAGAGGTTTCCCTAGCATGTAGCCGCGCGGCGACCGCTCGGCGCAGCGGCCCGCCGGGGCAGAGCCGCTCCCTCGAACGCTCAGGAGCTGCGCGGGCCGTGACGCTGGGGCGGGGCGGGGGCAGCGGCGGCACAATGCTTCCGTGGCCTACCAGCACCGGTGGTGCCGCCGGGGCCGTTCACGCGTTCACGCGTTCACGCGCGCCGACCCCGAGGGCACGTCCCCGGACGACCCGCGTGAGGCATGGTGTACCCAACGTCGTGTGGGCTGTGGTGCTGAGCCGACGCGTGTCCCTGGTTGGTCATGCGGGCGCGGTGGGGGCGGCGTTGGGGTCGGCGGGCGCAGGGGGACCGGGGCGTAGCAGTAGTCCGCAGATCACCGCGCCGGCGGCGAAGAATGCCGCTGCCCAGGTGAAGGCGACGGTGTAGCTGTGGATCGCCGCGTTGGCCTGGTTGAGCGGGGTCGGTGCTCGTCCGACCAGGTAGGCGGCCAGGGCGGAGGCGGCCAGCGAGTTGAGCAGTGCGGTGCCGATGGAGCCGCCGACCTGCTGCATCGTCTGGACGGTGGCCGAGGCGACGCCGGCATCAGTCGGCTGCACGCCTGCGGTGGCGGTGTTCATCGACGGAGCCATCACGGCGCCGATACCGAAGCCGACCATCAGCAGCGGGCCTAGGATGTTCGCCGCGTAGGTGCTGTGCAGGTCGATGTGGGTCAGCCAGAGCATGCCGCCGCCGGCGATCAGCATCCCGACGAAGGCCAGGATGCGCGGGCCGAACTTCGGCAGCAGCTTGACGTTGGAGGCCGTGGAGGCGGTCATCAGCGCGGCGACCATAGGCAGGAATGCCAGGCCGGTGGTGACCGGTGAGTAGTGCAGGATCTCCTGCAGGTAGTAGGTCAGGAACAAGAACACGCCGAACATGCCCACACCGACGATGAAGACGGCGATGAAGGAGCCGCCTCGGTTGCGGTCGCGCACGACGCGCAGCGGCAGCAGCGGGTGGGGGGCGCGGGTTTGCCACCAGAGGAATCCGGCGATCAGCACGACCCCGACCGCGAGGAAACCCCAGGTACTGGGCGCGCTCCAGGGGTGCGACTCAGCGTTGGAGAAGCCGTAGACCAGGCAGAACAGGCCTGCCGAGATGAGAGCGGCCCCCACCAGGTCCAGTTTGGGCTTTTGCGCGCTCTTCTGCTGGTGCGGGATCAGTGCCAGCGCTCCGGCGACGGCGATGACACTGATGAGGACGTTGACAAACAGGGTCCAGCGCCAGTTGAGGTATTCGGTGAGCACGCCGCCGAGGAGAAGGCCGATCGCCGCGCCGGAGCCGGCGATACCGCCGAAGACGGCAAAGGCGGTGGCGCGCTCCTTGGCCTCGGTGAAGGTCGTGGTCAGCAACGAGAGCGCCGCCGGGGCCAGGATCGCACCGGCCGCACCCTGAAGTGCCCGGGCCACGATCAGCACCGTGAAGGTGGGCGACAGGCCGCCGAGGAACGAGGCACCGGCGAAGGCGACCAGGCCGACCAGGAAGGTCCTGCGCTGGCCGACCAAGTCGGAGATACGGCCGGAGAGCAGCAGGAGGCTGCCGAAGGCCAGGGAGTAGGCGGTGACGACCCACTGTCGGTCACCGTTGGAGAAGCCCAGGTCCTTCTGGGCGTCGGGCAGCGCGATGTTCACGATGCTCGCGTCGAGCACGATCATCAGCTGGGCCAGGCCGATCACGGCGAGGACCAGCCAGTGCCCAGAACGGTGTGCGTTTCCCGCGGCCCCCTGTACCTTCCCGGATACCGGCGGTGCGTCTTTCCTCGCGTCGGTCATGGATCCCTTCTCACTTGGCTGGGAGGACGCTCTGCCCCGTTTCCACAGACGGACGCAGCACGGGCGGAGACAGGACCGCTCCGCACCACTCCACGTGAACTGATCCACTGCGTCCCATCAAAACGACCAGTGGTTACGTCAGGGGATAGTTACACGCCACACTGCACGAACCAGGCGGCTGCCGCGACGTGACGCCGACAGCGATCGGCTGAATGGGTCTCGGCGCAAGCGCGACCCAATTAGTTGTCGTTGACTACATGACTGTCACTGAATCCGGCTGCCTTCTGTGTCAGTGGGAGTGGTCGCCTGGGCGTGGTCGTGGTGGATCAACGGCCGCCTTCCCCGCGCGTCGCAAAGTAGCCGCTCGTCGGCGAACGGCAGGTCCAGGTGGACCAGCCGCGAGGCCGCGCCGTCGGCCCCCTTCGACAGGAGGGTCAGGCGCATGGCGGATTCGGGGTCGATGCGCAGGACGAGTTCGCTGGGTGCGCATCCGCTGGGAGATCCGCGCCGACATCCATCAGGCCTTCCCCACCCTCGGCTGCGCCGTCGTCTGCCGGCGACGCCTCAAAAAACTCGTTCGCATCCGAGTCCTGGGCGAGCTTGCCCAGCCCATCCGCGCTTCGTACGGCTCGTGGGCTGGTCTCCATGCCGACGGCATGCTATGACCGGGCCTTGCTGCCTGTCGCCCTGATTTCTGGCAGGCCGATTCCCTCCTTCGAGGCATACGAGGACGATGGCACCTGGCAGAAACTCACTCCCGGTACCTCGTTTCGAAAGGAGTCCTTATCCGCCGGTCGCCCGGGGGGCGAGCAGCTGCTGCCGTTCGTATTCCCGCCAGTCAGCTGGAGGCCACGTGGGATCGTCCGAGACCTCGGCGGTCTCGGCGATATCTCCTGAGCCGTCACCGCCTACCCTCTGGCCCGGCCTCGCGGATGCGTCGGCTCACGAGGCCGGATCCTGGCACCGGGTGGAAGGGCCGGTTCCGACCTCGCGTTCCAGCAGGTGGAAGGGGTCTTCGCCTTTGGCGGCTCCCGGGTTTCCCAGCTCGTACTGCTGCTGCTGGCTGCGATCACCCTGCTCATAGCGCTCGCCTTGGTTGGGCGGCTGCTGCTCATCCGCTGCGGCGGTCTGCTGCTCCTGTTGCGTCTCCATGGGCTGCCCCTGCCCGTCGAGCCCGTATTCATGGTCGTATCCGTGGAGAGTCTGCTCCTTGCCCGCCGGTTGGCCGCGACGGCATCACATCGCTCGGCTGACCTGCCACCGCCGCCTCCGCCGCGCCACCACGGTGGCGGCGCCGGCACCCGGCCACGTCTTGGGCGCCCCGGCAGGCGCCGGTTCGGTGCCCGTTCGGTGCCGGTTCGGGGCTTGCAGCATGGGACGGCGGGCGCAGGGCGACCTGCCGTGGCTCAGGCACTGAAGCCCCTCTCGGCGGCGGCCATCGCCGGATCAGCCGCCATTCCGGCCCACAGACGGGGACGCTCACACCGCCTGCGGTTTACCGCAGGCGGTCCGGGGATACCCGTACGGGTGCCGCGCGAAGGACCTCAGCTCACTCAACAGGAGCACGTCGCGCGGTCGTGGGGGTGGCTCGACGCCATCCCCTAGCACTCACCTGGAGGCTGACTGTATGACTGACGTCCCGGCCACCACCACCGATTCGGGCACCCCCGTCGAAAGCGATGAGCACTCGTTGACAGTCGGGCCGGACGGCCCGCTACTGCTACAGGACGGCTACCTGATCGAGCAGATGGCCCAGTTCAACAGGGAACGCATCCCGGAGCGGCAGCCTCACGCCAAGGGAAGCGGCGCCTTCGGCCACTTCGAAGTGACAGCGGACGTGTCCGCCTTCACGAAAGCGGCCGTCTTCCAGCCGGGCGTCCGCACCGAAGTGCTGGCCCGCTTCTCGACAGTGGCCGGCGAGCGCGGAAGCCCGGACACCTGGCGGGACCCGCGCGGCTTCGCCCTGAAGTTCTACACCTCGCAGGGCAACTACGACATGGTGGGCAACAACACTCCGGTGTTCTTCGTGAAGGACCCGATGAAGTTCCAGCACTTCATCCGGTCCCAAAAGCGCCGGGCCGACAACAACCTGCGCGATCACGATATGCAGTGGGACTTCTGGACCCTCTCTCCCGAGTCCGCCCACCAGGTGACCTGGCTCATGGGAGACCGGGGAATCCCCCGGACGTGGCGGCACATGAACGGCTACAGCTCCCACACCTACATGTGGATCAACGAGCAGGGCCGGCGCTCCTGGGTCAAGTACCACTTCAAGACCGACCAGGGAATCGAGTACTTCACCCAGCACGAAGCAGACCAGATGGCGGCCGCTGACACCGACTACCACACACGCGATCTGTTCGAGCACATCCGTGACGGCCAGTCCCCCAGTTGGACGATGTACGTCCAGGTCATGCCGGACGAGGACGCCGCCACCTACCGGTTCAACCCGTTCGACCTGACCAAGGTGTGGCCGCACAGCGACTACCCGCTCATCGAGGTCGGCCGCCTGACGCTGGACCGCAACCCCACCGACCACCACGCCGAGATCGAACAGGCAGCCTTCCAGCCCAACAACCTCGTGCCCGGCATCGGCCCCAGCCCCGACCGTATGCTGATGGCGCGGCTGTTCGCCTACGCCGACGCCCACCGACACCGCATCGGCGCGAACTACCAGCAACTGCCCGTCAACGCGCCCACCGTCCCGGTGCACACCTATTCCAAGGACGGGGCGATGGCGTACCGAAAGACCACCGACCCGGTATACGCACCCAACTCCAAGGGCGGCCCCGCCGCCGACACCACCCGGTTCGGCACCCCGCCGAGCTGGCAGGTGAGCGGAGAGATCACGCGTACGGCCTACGTCGACCACTCCGAGGACGACGACTGGGGCCAGGCCGGAACTCTCGTGCGCGACATCCTGGACGACGACGCCCGCACCCGCCTCGTCGACAACGTGGTCGGCCACCTCCTGAACGGGGTCACCGAGCCCGTCCTGAAGCGATCCTTCGAGTACTGGACACACATCGACCCCGACATCGGTCGACGCATCCAGGACGGCGTACACGCCAAAGCCGAGGAGAAGGACCCCAAGGCCGACCAACAAGGCAACCCCGCCCGCCGCTCGATGCAACACAAGGCATAGCCACGTCACGGCGGTTTCCAGAGGGCGTTGCAACACATGGGCGTGTGGTGAGGCCGCGAGTGGTTGGCGCGGACGCTCGGCTGGGTTTCCCAGCCGAGCGCTTCGCGTGGGCGCGGGCTGCCTTTGAGTGCGGCGGCGACATCCTCACGAACAGCTTGCTCCGCTTTGACGAACCGGCCGCAGGTGCGGTGCCGTCCTGGTGCCGTTGGCTAGCATCAACCCCATGACCTTGGACCTGTTCGCAGGAGTTCCTGTCCGTGACTATGTCCGGGCGGTGGCCTGGTACGAGCAACTGCTCGGGGCTCGGCCTGCGTTCTATCCCAACGACGTCGAGGCGGTGTGGGAGCTCGCTGAGCACCGGTACCTGTACATCGTGGTACGGCCCGAAGGCACCGGGCAGGCACTGCACACCGCCTTCGTCAGCGATTTCGATACGCGCATCGCGCAGATCACCGAGCGGGGACTGGTGCCGGACCTGATGGAGACCTTGGCCAACGGTGTCCGTAAGGCAACCTTCCGCGACCCGGACGGCAACGAGATCAGTTTCGGCGGAAACCCAGCCTGATCCGTGAGCCAGGCCAGCGGCGGCGTGAGTGGCTGTTGTCGTTGGGTGTCTACGCCAACAGGCTTTCCAGATGGCCCTGTTGCCGCAGTTGTACGCTGTGACTGCGGCCGGGTCGGCTCGGCCGTCGTCGGTCAGAGTCAGGCGCGATGATCGGCGGTCCGACGGGTTCGGCCGGCGCTCGACCCATCCGCGCGCTTCGAGCCGGTCGATGACCTTGCTGGTGGACCCGATGCCGATGGCGAACTCGGCGGCCAGGTCGGTGACCCGGGTCCCGGGTGGTCCCGGAGGTAGCGCAGGGCCTCGAACTGCGAGGTGACGATCCCGTGCCGCTCGCGGAGACCGTCGTTGAGGGCGTTGTACAGGCACGTCTCGCAGCGGACCAGGTCGGAGAAGAAGCCCGGGAGGTCGACCGTCCCACCGCTCGCTTTGAATGCCATGGCATGCAGTGTATATTAGATGCCATGGAAGATAGTGTGACAGAATGCACTTGGGGCGGGAGCAAGCACATGAGCAAGGACCAGCGCCCGACGTGCCGCCCGGCTTCCAGACGTTCGCCGGAGTACTCGACGAAGCCGACGAAGCCCTCGACCGCGCAGCCCTCTTCCTCACCCAGCGCCTTCGCACCCCCGACGCAGAGAACGCGCCAGTGAAATAGCGCAGAAGAAGCGACCACGCCGGCCCCGCCCGCCCGCCCGCCGGTGACCGAGTTCGGTGCCGCGACGTCGAGCAACCCGTTCCACGACACCCGCGACTGGACGAACCACCCATGACCACCAGCGGGAGTTGCGAAATGCACACGATGACTGCGAGTACGCTCTGTTCGCCGCCGGGCCCTGGCTCAGTCGGTCAACAGTCCAAGGAGAGCTGCCATGTCCGGTACCGTGCCGATGATCTCAGTCACCGACGCAGAGCTCGACGAGTTGCGTACCCGGCTACTGAACACGCGCTGGCCGACCGCCTGGCCCCTGAACGGCTGGGACGCCGGCACAGCGGAGGGAGAGCCGCGACGCCTCGTCGAGTACTGGGCCTCGGATGACGACTGGCGGGTCCACGAAGCGGCCGTCAACGCTCTGCGCGGATCACCTCCAGCCCGTTCATCCCGCACACCGACCAGGTCCGCGGCTTTGTCTTCGATGTCGCCACCGGCGCGTTGAAGGGGGTCAAGCTCCAGCCCGGGCGGGCCGGCCGCCGGGCGTCGTCAACTCCTGTACCAGGCTCGCGCCTGCCTTCATCGGCGTTCGCTTCTCCCCCTGGTACCGGCCGCTCTGGGTGATCCTCTCCGGCAGCGGTCGGGGCGCGGCAGCGGTCGGGGCCGGGCCGGCGGGTGAGAAGCGGCGAAGGCGGCCATCTCGGGCGGAGGGGAGTGCTGGGGGCCTGCTGGGGGGCCTGATGAGTGGGTGCATAATCAACCGCCTCACCCCTTTGACGTCAGGACCGTTTCGACGTGGCCCGCTCCGTTGCTCATGCGCGTTCGATATCCCTGCGGCGCGCTTCCGTTCGCGTCGCCGCCCTGCTTCCGGCCGCTCTGGTGCTGACCGGCGTGGGCTGCCCCGCCGCCTTCGCCACCCCGGCCGGGCCCGTGTCGGCCGTGGTCGCGGCCGACACGCCCGTCCTGGTCGGGCAGCCGACGCTGGTGGCCGTGACGCCGGAGACCGGCCAGGCGATCGTCAGCTGGCTGCTCCCGCAGCAGTTCCCGTCCGGCTGGACGACGTTCAGCGCCGGCGGCTGGAGCGTATACCAGATCATCAACGGACAGCGCAAGCTGGTCGCGACCACCACGTCACTGCTGAACCGGGAGGCTCTGGTCACCGGTCTGACGGCTGGGCAGAGCGCGTCGTTCGTCGTCGAGGGCCCGTGGGGTGAGCCGGCCTCCCCGGTCGCCTCCGGCACCGCCGCCACCCGCGAGCTGATGTGGGTGTCCACCGGCGGCGCCAACGGGCTCATGCGCGACGCGCTCGAACCGCAGGCGGCCTTCCCGCACCTGGCTGAGGGCGGCGGCCCGCTGTTCTCCCCCATAGGTGTGGCCGTGTCCCCGGACAACAGCCGGTACGCACTGGTCGGCGCGGAGGGCCTGGGCGGGACGGGGCTGGGCGGGACGGGGCTGAGCACTCTGGGCCTGAGCCAGATCGTGATCGGCTCGCCGGACGCAAGCGCGCAGGTGCCCACCTATGCGGCGCTGAGCCAGACGGAGGGCCCGGTCACCGCCCAGGATCCGACGGGTGGCCTGGTCAGCGACCGGACTCCGACCTTCTCGCCCGACGGACACACCCTGGTGTTCTCCCGCGGCACCACCGGCGACGACCCGAACCGGGCCCTGGAGTCGCTGAACCTGTCCACCGGAACCCTGACCCCGGTACCGGGCGGCGGGCAGGCCACTGACCCGGCGTTCACGCCCGACGGCCGCGCGCTGATCGCCGTCGACCTGAGCACCGCACAGCCCCGCCTGATCCGCATCGACCTGGCCACCGGGGCACGGACGGTCCTGCCCGGCACCGAGGGCGCGGACTCGCCCGCCGTGTCACCGGACGGCCGCACCGTGGTGTTCCGACTGGCCGGCGGTCTGGCGACGGTGCCGATCGCCGGTGGCACGGCCACCGTGCTGCCCGGCACGACCGGCATACCCGGCGGCCTCGGCGTGACCGACACGACAGCGGGCGCGCCGTCCTGGTCCACCGACGGGACGCAGATCTTCTTCCCCACCGTGAACCAGATCAAGTCCCGTGCGGTGGCGGGCGGCACGCCGGTCACCGTGGTGACCGGGAACTCATGGGAGCCTCTGGCGACCCCGGTGGAGCTGTCGACCGCGATCCCGGCTGTCCGGACCGGCCTCAGCGCGTCCTGGTCCGCCACCGGCCTGGGCTACGGCGCGTCGCTGACCGTCCACGGTCAGCTGTCCGGTGTCGCCGGGCAGCTCGGCGGCCGGCAGGTCGCGGCCCAGTTCCAGGCGGCCGGCAGCAGCACCTGGAAGACTGTCGCCACGGCTGTGACCAGCACCGGCGGCGCAGTAAGCACGAGCGTCAAGCCGTCCGGACGCGGCGACTGGCGGCTCGCGTACGCGGGCACCGCGGGTTCGGACACTGCTGCGGGCTGGCTCCCGACCACCTCCTCGAACACCTTCGTGCAGGTCCGGGGAGCGGTCACGGCCCATCTGTCCGCCTCACGGGTCGCCCGGGGCGCGACGGTCACGGTGACCGGCGCGTTCTCGCCCGCCGAGGGCGGCACCGCGGTCTACCTTCAGAAGTGGAACGGCCGCACCTGGACGACTGTCACCAGCACCAGGCAGAGCAGCGCCGGCACGGTCTCGGTACGACCGCGCGAGACGGTCCACGGCACGGTCAGGTACCGCCTGTACAAGGCCGCCACCAACAGGATCGCGGCCACGGCGACCCAAACCCTCACCGTCACCGTGAACTGACAGCCCGCACCGACAGCGACCGACCCCGTACCCGTACCCGTACCCGTACCGACGGTACGGGTACGGCGTCGTCGTTCCCGCACTCCTCGGGCATCGCGGCCGCCGCGCGAGTACGGCAGGATTCGGTCATGGATTTTCGGATCGAGTGGCTGATCATCCAACCGGCGGCCTGGGACCGCTGCCACCGGATACTCCTCGACCCTCCGGCCGTCGTGCCGCTCCGCGTGTGCGGGCTCGGCATCCGTGCGAGTGCCCCGAGCGGCGCGCCCGGGGCACTCGGTGAGGCGATCAGCCCCGGTACGTCTCCAGCAGGCGCAGCCACACCTCGCTGATGGTCGGATAGGCGGGAACGGCGTGCCACAGGCGGCTGATCGGCACCTCGCCCGCGACAGCGACGGTGGCGGAGTGCAGCAGTTCGGCGACGCCGGGACCGACGAAGGTGACGCCGACCAGGACCTCACGGTCGAGGTCGACCACAGCCCGGGCGCGGCCCCGGTACTGGTCGGCGAAGAGCGAGGCACCTGCCACGTCGCCGATCTCGTAGTCCACGGCGCGCACCCGCAGCCCCTGTGTCTGGGCCTGGTCGAGCGTGAGGCCGACCGAGGCCGCTTCCGGGTCCGCGAAGACGACCTGGGGGACGGCGAGGTGGTCGGCGGTCGCCTGGCTGCGCCCCCAGGGTTGAAGGTCCAGTTCCCGGCCGGCCGCCCGGTCGGCGATCACGGCCCCGAACACGCGGCCCTGGTACTTGCCCTGGTGGGTGAGAAGTGCGCGGTGGTTGACGTCCCCGGCCGCGTAGAGCCACTCCCCCCGCACGCCGAGGGCCAGTCCCGTTTCGTCCACCTCGATCCACTGCCCGGGCTCAAGGCCGATCGTCTCCAGGCCCAGATCGCGTGTCGCGGGCCGGCGCCCAGTGGCGAAGAGCACCTCGTCCGCCGTCAACGTGCCCTGCTCTCCGAGGTCGAGGACGACCTCGCGCCCAGGTTCGCGGGAGACGCCCGCGACCGAGACACCGAAGCGCACATCCACACCAGCCGCCTTCAGCGCCCCGGCAACCAACTCGCCGGCGAAGGGCTCCATGCGTGCCAGCAGGGCCCGGTCACGGACGAGCAACGTCACGTGACTGCCGAGGGCCGCCCAGGCAGTGGCCATCTCCACCGCCACGACTCCGCCACCGACCACCGCGAGGCGGACCGGGACGACACTGGCGCTGGTCGCCTCCCGGCTCGTCCACACCCCCGCCTGCTCGACCCCGGGCAGTTCGGGCAGCGCCGCGCGGGTACCCGTGCAGACCGCCATGGCGTGCTTCGCCTCAAGCACGCGCTGCGACCCGTCCGGGGCGTCCACGACGACGCGCCGCACATCGCAGATCCGTCCGTGCCCGCGCACCAGCTGGATTCCCGCGGACTCCAGCCACGCCACCTGGCTGTCGTCGCGCCAGTGCGACGCGAAGTCGTCGCGTCGCCGCAGCAACGCGCCCGCGTCCAACTGCCCGGTCACCGCTTCCCGCGCACCCGCCAGTCGGCGCGCCTCACTCACCGCCGCCACCGGCCTCAGCAGGGCCTTGCTGGGCATGCATGCCCAGTAACTGCACTCGCCCCCCACCA
>Ga0302314_10021555_pt1 | contig 10602 bp, 6 predicted proteins | sample III_Palsa_N2_3_FD_200533 | JGI IMG/M metagenome (GOLD analysis project Ga0302314, IMG submission 200533) | Peat permafrost microbial communities from Stordalen Mire near Abisko, Sweden - III_Palsa_N2_3 | ecosystem: Environmental > Terrestrial > Soil > Palsa > Peat permafrost | place: Sweden... | reverse complement strand
CGGATGGCTTGATGCCAGAGGTCGGCATTACGAGATCCATGTACTTTTCAAAGCCGAGGTCCGAAGCAAAACCAGTTTCATTCACCACGTAGTCGGCAAGGCGTAGCCCGATTTCGTGCGAGATAACGGAGCTGGTTCCGTGCGCGATATTTGCGAAGGGCCCGCAATGCACCATCGCCGGTGTGCCTTCGGTGGTCTGTGCAAGGTTCGGCAGAATGGCTTCGCTGAGCAGCGCCAGCATGGGGCCGGTGGCGCGCAGGTCAGCGGCGGTCACGGGCTCGCCCTTGCGATTCTGGCCGATGACGATGCGCGCGATGCGGCGGCGCAAATCTTCGCGACCCGATGCCAGCGAGAGGACCGCCATGATCTCCGATGCAGCCGTGATGAGAAAGCCGGCGGCACGATTGCTGCCATCGCGCTGCCGCTTGTCAGGAGCCGTGACGCTGACGATGATGTTGCGCAGCGCGCGATCGTTCATGTCGACAGCGCGCGGCCAGGTGACCGCGTCGGGATCAAGGTCGAGCTCATTGCCATGGAAGAGATGCGAGTCGATCAACGCGGAGAGCAGGCTGTGCGCCGAGGTGATCGCGTGGAAGTCGCCATGGAAGTGCAGGTTTATCTTTTCGGCCGGTTCAATCTGCGATCTACCGCCGCCGGCGGCACCGCCCTTCATACCGAAGACGGGGCCAAGCGACGGCTCGCGCGAGGTAATGATCGCGCTCTTTCCAATCTTCTCAAGGCCTTGCACGAGACCGATGGAGGTAACGGTCTTACCCTCGCCGGAGGCCGTCGGCGAGGTCGCCGTAACCAGGATCAGCTTGCCGCGACGATCGCCGCGAGGGCTTTGCTTGAGCAGTTCAAGGCTGAGTTTTGCGCTGATGGGTGAGCGTCGTTCATACAGGTCGTCCGTCAGGTTGAGTTTGGCGGCGATGGCTTCAATGGGCAGCAGATTCTTCTTCAAGACGACCTCAGGGCATCCGCGCCGCTCACAACGAAGAGGCTGCGCGCGGGCTTCGACACACTCCAGCATATCTTCCTGCGTGAGGAAAACCGATGCTGACGCGGGTTAAGGGAGATCGAGTTAGAACTTCTGAGACTTCAGCCACTCGCGAAAAGCGGGTCCTACCCCGTCGTGTTTGATGGCGAAATCGACCGTTGCCTTGAGGAATCCGAGCTTGTCTCCGGCGTCGTACCGCTCACCAACGTAGTGAAAGCCGTAGACTTGCTCAAACTGCAGCAGCGCCTTGATAGCGTCGGTGAGCTGCAGTTCCCCTCCCGCTCCCGGGGTAAGGTGCTCGATCATCTCGAAGATTTTGGGAGTCAAAATATAGCGGCCGATGATCGCATTCTGACTGGGTGCTTCCTGCGGCTTCGGCTTTTCCACCAGGTTTTTTACCGCTACGAGGCGGGGATTGGTCGGATGGTCGGTGCAGTCGAGGCAGCCATACATCGAAATCGCATCGCCTTCGACGACCTCGGTGCCGAGGATGCTGGATTGAGTCTCATCGAAAGCTCCAACCATCTGTGCGAGGCATCCGCCTTCGGCATCCACGATGTCGTCGGGCAGGATCACGGCGAACGGCTCATCGCCGACCAACTGCTTCGCCATGAGTACGGCGTGGCCAAGGCCGAGCGCCTCGGGTTGGCGGACATAGCTGATGCGCGCGAGCTTCGCAACGGCGCACGTGATCTTCAGCAGATCTGTACGGCCTTTCGCGCGAAGTGCGGCCTCGAGCTCCGGGGAGCGATCGAAGTGATCCTCCATCGTCGTCTTGCCACGACCGGTGACGATGATGACGTCGGTGCAGCCTGCGGCGACGGCCTCTTCCACGGCGTACTGGATCAAGGGTTTGTCGACGAGCGGAAGCATCTCCTTGGGAGTGGCCTTGGTGGCGGGTAGGAAGCGGGTGCCGTAGCCGGCGGCGGGAATGACTGCCTTGCGGATTTTTCGCGGATTCATTGAAGTGGATGTCTCTCTACTGTTTTACCTCTTCAGTATCGTCAGGTCGAGAACAGAACATGAACGCACGCAGAGGGATCGTCGTGTTACAAACCAGAAGGACCGGAGGAAAACGGGATGCTCTGGCTCAGATGGCCAAACGATTCTGACAGGTTGCCGCGCGGCCTGCAAGGCGGATGAGCATGCAATCGATTGCGCTGAGCAACCTTGACACGCGCACGCCGGTGCTGGGCTTTGGCTGCTCCGCGGTGATGGGACGAGTGGGCCGAAAGGCCTCGCTGGCAGCGCTTGCGGCGGCATATGACACCGGTGTCATCTTCTATGACACGGCCCGCTCCTATGGCTACGGAGAATCGGAGGCGCTGCTCGGAGAGTTTCTTGGAGGCCGCCGCGATAAGGTGTTGCTGTCTACCAAATTCGGTATTCGACCAGCTGCCGCGAGGCCGGTGAAGCGGGTGCTGAAGCCTCTTGCACGCGCGCTGCTGCGGCTTGCTCCGAGTGCTCGCAGGATCATGCAGGGGCAGCTTACCTCCATGTCATCCTCAGGACACTTCAGCGTGGCCGCGATGCACGAGAGCCTGAATGAGAGCCTGCGCGCACTGCGCACCGACTACGTGGATTTCCTCTTCCTGCATGAGGCGTCGCCGAGCGCTCTTGAGCAGGACGATCTCTTCGCCGCGCTCAGGCAGCTGGTCGCCGCGGGCAAGGTTCGGCGCTTCGGCATTGCCTCGCAGCCGGAGGTGATCGAAGCGGCGATCGCGGCCCGGCTTCCGGGTTTGCAGGCCGTGCAGTTCCCTTGCAACCTCTTCGATCTGAGTCTGGCCGACAGATGGTTGGGCGCGGAGGGCGATGTCCTCGCCATCGCCAACCATCCCTTTGGCGGCGGCGCTGGCATCGCTGCGGGCAAGTCGCTGCTGACCCGGCTTGCAAGCGCGCCGGAAACTCCCACGGACCTACGCGAGAAGCTTCTTCCGATGAACAACGCAGTGTTGGCGGACGTTGTGCTGAACGCGATCACCGGCGACACCGGCGTGCAGGTAGTGGTGCCGTCGATGCTGCGGCTGGACCATCTGCGCGCAAATGTCGCGGCGATCAACCACAGCCGCTTCAGCACGGAGGAGATCCGCTGGCTGCGCGGGGCGATCGCGGGATCAACGGCGAACCGTGGCCTTGAGTACTAGAGCACGGGGCTGTCGTTGTGCAGCATTGCCTTGCGGATGACCTTGACGGGCGCAAATCCCTGGCGCATGAAGTCGTCGTGGAACTGCTGGAGGTTGAACGCAGCGCCCTCTTTCTTCTGCACGTCGGCGCGCAGCTTCAGGATCTCCAACTTGCCGAGGGTGTAGTAGAGATAGAGCGCGTCCGCCGTGCCGCGTTTGGTTTCGACTTCCGCAATGGGCCGCGCCTGGTAGCCTTCCTTGACGAAGAAATCTTCCGCCTCGGGTATCGTCAGCGCTCCGCCAGCACCGGTGTGCATGCGGATGCCGACGACGAACCGCGCATCGCGCAGCAGTGCGTCCTGAAGTTGTCCGAGACGAATCAGCTTGGCCTCGCGCTCGGTAGTTGCTCCAGCGCCGGGCTGTCCATAGCCTTCATCCAGCATCATCTGTTCGCAGTAGTGCGCCCAGCCTTCGATGTTGGTATTCGAGCCCAGCACCTTGCGGATGGTTGACGGAAACTGCGGCGTCCAGAGGAACTGAATGTAGTGTCCGGGATAGGCTTCGTGCACGCTCGTCGAAACGATCGTTCCGATGTTGAAGGCGGCCATGTATTCGGATGTGCGCTGCGCAGACCAGCTCGATTCCGGCAGCGTTACGTTGAAGTAGGCCTTGTTGGAGTTGGTCTCGAAGGGGCCGGGAGGGTCCATCGAAGCCTGCGTGGTGGCGCGCATGAAGGGCGGTGTCTCTTCCAGAGTGGGCTGCACGTCGCTCGGGATGGTGATGATGTGATGCGCGCGAATGAAGCCGATTTCCGACTCGAAGCGGTCATGAAATGCCTGCAGCAACTTGTCCGGCGCCGGGTGCATGGTCGCCAGCTCGGCCAGCTCCTGCTGCGGTGTCTTGGTTGGATCGATTTCCTTCGCGACTCGCGCGAACTCTGCCTGATTTTTGTGCAGGTCATCATAGCCAATCTGCAGCAGGCGATTGAGCGGGATGTCGACCATCTCGTTATACGCAAGCGCCTTGGAAAACGTATCGGCGCCATAGCGGAAGTCGCCGTTCGAGCGTGGCAGTAGATCTGTCTTCATCCACGCGCCATAGCTCTTCAGTGCGTCAACGACGGCCGCGTTGCTCTTGGCGAAGTCGGCCTTGGCTTGGGGATCAGTGGCGGAGGCGAAGGCGCTTGGCACATCTTTTTGGAAGAAACTAACGTCGTCGTCAATCTGCTCCAGTGCGATCTCGGTGTAGATGTGTGGCGGGTTTCTGAGATTCGCACGCGCATACTCGAGTGCCTGCGGAATCTGTTTCTCCCGCTCAATCGCAGCGCGGAGGCGCACGTCTACCGATGCGTACGGCCGTTCCATGATCACGAATATGGAGTTGGTCACGCCGCTCGAATACTGATCGGGATTCTTCTCCCAGCCACGAACGACTTCCAGCTGGAGGAGTTGCCCGCGGACATTGTTCAGCAGAATCTGGTAGTCGGCGGCGGGCTGGGCATCGAGCGCGCTTGGATCGATCGCTTCTAGCTTCTTCTCGAAATCATGGAGGGCCGCAACCTCGCGTTGCACGCCCGCGGCTGAATAATCCTCCAGCTGAGCGTCGTACTGATGCAGGCCGGCACTCGTTCCTTCAGTCGGCGCAAACTTGAAGAGAATGTTCTCGAAGTATTGGCTGCTGAGATAGTCGAAGGTTTGGTTGCCGCCGTCGGCCGCGAGGCTTTGCGCGTGTGATGGAGAGGTAGCCATGAGGAAAGCGAGCAGAGGGAGGGCGAGGAGGCGGCGAAAATTCATGATGGGCAAAGTGTAGCGCAGATTGCAGCCTCTTTCATGCGGCGGCAGTCGCTAGGAGGTTGCAGCGTTCTGCGTTCGCAGCATTTCCAGCAGTTCGCGCGTCTCGTTCAACACTACGTCGGCGTGCGCGCTTGAGAGCGGCCAGCGCAGCGTTCCCTGCGGCGTGAGCTGCGCCCCATTCTTCGCGTTGCGCGCCACGAGCTTCATCAACCCGCCCACGTTGATGCCTTTGCTGTCTTCCTGCGGTGCGGCGTGCAGCTTCTCGCTGAAGGTGATGTAGAGCATCTCGCGCATGGGCCTTAATTTGCCCGCCTGCGCGGCGGCCGCGCTCGCCGGGCGCGCAGCAGCCGTCTCGCGCAGAGCGACGGTGGCATTGGTTACGGGCCGATTCGCGGCCGCACGTGTGGAGAACTGCAGGTTTGCCGTCTGCGGTAGCTGGCCGTGACGCCCTGCGAGGGGAGGGCGCGGGGGCTGCGCCGTTGACCAACTCCCAAAGCTCGGCTTCTGCACGTTCGGCCTCGTCGGCGGCGCTGCAGGCTTTTTCGGTTCTTCGATGAGTGTGCGCTTGCGCTCGATCTGTGCGATGCCTAATAGCTCGCAGGTCAACCGGATCTCGCCAGCGATGAGCAGATGCAGCACGCTATCCGGCGGTTGGCCATAGCGATCTTCGAGTTCCGCTCGGACCTCGGTGAGTGCACTCATCGACTCCGCCCCGGCTATGCGTTTATACATGCGCAGTCGCTGGCCCTCCTCGGGGATGTACGTGTCGTCGATGCGCAGCGAGATGCCCAGGTTCACCGTCACCTGCGGCCGCTCCTCCTGGCCCTCCCCTTTGAGGCGGCTCACGGCTTCCTCGAGCATGGTCGTATACATCTCGAAGCCGATGGCCTCGATATGTCCCGACTGTTCGCCGCCTAACATGTTGCCGGCACCGCGCAGTTCGAGGTCGAGCGCCGCGATCTTGAAGCCCGCGCCGAGGTCGGAAAACTCCTTCAATGCTGCCAGCCTGCGCCGCGCGATTTCCGTCAACTGCTGCTCCGGTGGAATCAAGAGGTAAGCGTACGCCCGGCGATTTGACCGCCCAACGCGCCCGCGCAGCTGATACAGCTCGCTCAATCCATGGCGGTCCGCGCGGTTGATGATGATGGTGTTCGCACGCGGAATATCCAATCCATTCTCGATGATCGACGTCGCGCAGAGCACGTCATATTCGCCGTCCATGAAGGCGAGCATGGTACGTTCCAGTTCGGCTTCCGGCATCTGTCCATGTCCAACGACGACGCGTGCCTGCGGCACAAGCTCGCGAATCTTCGCTGCTAACTCGTAGATTGTCTCCACGCGGTTGTGCACGAAGTAGACCTGGCCGCCGCGCTCGAGCTCGACCTCCACCGCGGTGCGAATCAGCTTCTCGTCGAACTTCGCAACGATCGTCTGAATAGCCATGCGGTCTTTAGGCGGCGTCTCGATGACACTCATATCGCGCAGCCCAACCAGCGACATGTGCAGCGTGCGGGGGATCGGCGTCGCGCTCATGCTGAGCACGTCAATTGCCGCGCGCAGCTGCTTCAGCCGCTCCTTATGACGTACCCCGAAGCGCTGCTCTTCATCGACGACGAGAAGTCCAAGATCCTGAAACTTCAAACCCTGCGACAGTAGCGCGTGCGTGCCAATGAGGATGTCAACCTTGCCTTGTTGGGTACGTTCGAGGATCTCTTTCTTCTCCTTCGCGGTGCGGAAGCGCGAGAGCATCTCGACCACGACGGGGAACTTGCTGAAGCGACGTTTGAAGCTTTCGAAGTGCTGGAAGCAGAGCACGGTGGTGGGCGTCAGCACCGCGACCTGCTTGCCGTCCTGCACCGCCTTGAAGGCCGCACGCATGGCGACCTCGGTCTTACCGTAGCCGACGTCACCGCATAGCAGACGGTCCATCGGCTGCGTCGATTCCATGTCTGCCTTGATGTCGGCGATCGCGGTGATCTGGTCGTCCGTCTCGTTGAAATCGAAGGCGTCCTCGAACTCTCGCTGCATATTGTTGTCGGGAGAAAACGCAGTGCCCACAGCAGCTTTGCGTTGGGCGTAGAGCTTCAGTAGCTCCTCGGCCATATCCTGCATGGCCTTCTTGACGCGTGCCTTGGTCTTGGCCCAGGCAGGATTTCCAAGTCGATTCAACTGAGGCGCCGGCCCTGTTTCCGTCGAACGATATTTTTGAATCAAGTCCAGCCGCGTGAGCGGAACATACAGCTTGGCTTCTTCGGCAAAGGTGAGGATCATCAGCTCCAGCTCGGAGCCGTCGGGCTGTTCGATGGTGCGAAGGCCGTCGTAGCGCGCGATGCCGTGTTCCACGTGCACGACGAAATCGCCCACGGCGAGGTCGCGAAAATCAGAGACGAAGGCCGCTGTCTTGGATTTCCGCCGCGCCGGCCGCGCCATCACGTCCGCGTCGTCGTTGATGTCATTCGCGCCGACGATGGTGACCTGCCGTGCTGTCCTACGATCGAGGTCCAAAACCTGCACGCCATTCGCAATCGCCGCGCGCACAATCACAGGCGTGCTCAGGTCGCCCGCCATATAACTCGACTCCGAGTACACCGTGGTCGATCCGCCCTGGTCGACCCGCGAGCCGATGCGGTAGGCCACTCCATATTCCTGCATCAAGCCGGCGAGCCGCTCCACCTCGCCCTGGTTCGGCGCCGCAATCAACACCCGCGCTTCGCTCTGCATCAGCAGCTTCAACTGGTCGATGAGCGCCGGGATCGATCCGTGAAAGCGCATGGTCGGACGCGTAGCGAACTCAATCTCGCTGGCATCCGTGCGATCCCCCTCGAGAACGTCTACAGCGCCTAATTGGTCGAGCTCGAAGCCGTTGTAGACGCGGATGCTGTCCTGCAATTCCCACGGTGACAGGTAAAGATCCTCGACGCGCACGAGCGATCCAATGCCTGAACGCTCATGGCGCTGCTCGAGCTTGTCCCACCAGCGCTCGCCCTGATTCTGCACCATCGCGGGCTCTTCGATCAGCACCCGGGTCTGCGCGCCCATCAGCTCCAGCAGCGACGACTTTGCGCCGGCCACGGCGGCGTAGAACTCCCATCCGGGAAAGATGGTCGCCTCGCCGGTGCGCGACGCGGCATGCGACACGTGATTCACCAGCTCAGCGGGTGTTTCTCCACCTTCGAGCTCCGCGCCGGCGACCCCGCTGCGGGTAAGTCGCGCGTTGATGGCACTGAGCAGGGCGTCGGTCGCTGGCGTTTCAGTGAGAGGCAGCAGCAGCACCTCATCCACAGCCGAGCTCGAGCGTTGCGTCTCGGGATCGAAGCGCCGCATCGACTCGATCTCGTCGCCGAAGAAATCGATGCGCACTGGCCGCTCCATCTCCGGTCCATAAACATCGAGGATGCCGCCGCGCATCGACACTTGTCCGGGCATCTCGACGACGTCCACGCGCGTGTACCCGACGGAGAGTAAGTGCTCGACCAGCATGTCGGGCAGATGCTCTTCGCCGACGCGCAGCCGCAGCGCGAGGGCCGCATAATAGTCGCGAGAAAAGAGGCGCATGCACGCCGCCTCGACGGGCGCAATCACTAATTTCGCTGTCCCGCTGGCGAGCTTCCAGAGCGCTGACGCGCGCTGCTCCTGGATCTCGCTGTGCGGCGAAAGGTTTTCAAATGGCAGAACATCATGAGCCGGCAGGCGCAGCACCTCGTCGGCATCCAGCGCGCCGGTCAGCTCGCAGGCTGCGAGGACCGTCGCGTGGAGCGTCTCGGCCGCCTTGTTGTCCGATACCAAGATCAGAACGGACGCGTGCGGGCCCTGCGCCGACTGCGCGGCGCGGACGAAGTATGGGACGTAAAGGGCTCGCGCGGTCGCGGTCAATCCGGACACACGTCTCCGACCCGTGCCGCCCGCCAAGTGGCGACGCGCACGCTCGAAGGCGTCGGAGTGCTCCAGGTCCGCCATCAACTCGCGGACGAAGGGAAGAATCATGCAGACTCTATTTTACGGCCTGTGAAAGAATCCGCGCTTCCCAATGCTTCAGGGCCGCGCCTCCTGTGCCTGGACCACCGCAACGTCCTTATCCACATGACGCCAGTCGAGCTGATCGTTCCCGATCGCCTGGACCAGCTGGCTGTTGATCCCAAGCTGCGAGCGAATCGGCGCAAGCAAGCGCATCGCGCCGTACAAGGCATCGGACCGCAACGAACGCCGCCTCACAATCAGGTCGTTTACCTCTTCGCGCTCAAAGGAGTTTCCCATCGAATGGCGGGTGCCACCGTAATAGATCAGTTTTTTCGCGCCACCCTCGACTTCGTGCTGCAAAAAGTAGGCGCGCATGGCGCTGCCGATGGAGAGCTTCTCGTAGCCGGTAGCGTTCATCTGCCAATGCAATACAGTGACGTCACCTTGCCGCCAGCCTCCAATCAGGCTCACCCATTTCCCCCGAAGATTGCGCAGGCCTAGCATGAATCCTCCCGGGAGCTTGCAGGCACTCTCATATTGCAAGCGAAACTCCGCGGGGCTCACCGGGTTCAGAGAACCGAGGTTGAGCGCCTCCAGTTCATCCTCCTGCAAAAGGCCGCAAGCATCAGCGATGAACTCGCAGGGCTCCACGGCCTGAAGGCGCCGGCGGTAGTATCCGAGGTTAAAGCGAGTCGACTTTCCCAGCTTCGCGAGCGTGGCCTCGATGGTTGGCTCGAGGTCCAGCGTGATTGCGATCGGTCGCTTCGCGGAAGCCCACATCGCGGCACGCGAGATCGCCGGCGCCACCGTACTCCGGCTCTTTGGCGGCTGACGGTGGGAGATCAACACGATCTGCGCACCGCTCCTCAACAAGGCGGCGGCGGCCATGGCACTTATGTCCGCGCGCTCGGCCTCGGGTGCGATGACGCTTCGAAATCCGCTCCAGTCGTCGGTCGAGAAGGCTCCACTCAGTATGCCCAGCACGCGGTACTCGAAGAGCAGCACGGCCGCATGCGCATCCTCGAGGCGTGGCGAGGAAGTGGGCGCGCCGGACTTCATCATCAAGACGAGGCAGGGATTTTTATGCTTGAAGCTGGAAGCGGCCAGAAAGTAGGCGAGCCAATTCATGGCTCCAGCCTGATCACAACGTTCGGCCAGGCTCTCGAGCAGCGAAGATTGCGCCAGAACGTCTGCGTGTCCACTCAGCACCAGGGCTTGAAGCAATTCGGGGCTCCCAAAAACACTGCGTGGCAGGCCATCATCCCTCAAAAGGGAATGTCGCCTAGGGATCGATCTTACATGATCGACGGCGCGCAACATTCTGTGCGAAGCTTCGCAGATACCGCACGGAGCGAGTTTCCTCACCATCCCCGGCTGCATCTTTGCGTTGATTCGGTAAGGACGGACCCTTCTCCTCCAGCAGTGTGACCATCCAACACTCCTGTGGCGCGAACCAAACGTGGCTGCTTGGCCGCTATACTGTCGTCGGAGGTGTTATGCCTTATCTGAAGACTTCCCGTGTTCCGGTTCCGGACGGCGTCAAGAAGGGCTCACCGCGCACCACACCCGTGCGCATGCCGCCTCCCGTGAAGATTCCGCCCAGCACACCGGTACCAGCGCAGACCAATCCCGCGAGATGATTTATGCCCACCAGCGTCATCGCACTGCAGATTCTGCTCATCCTTCTTCCTGGATTCGCAGCAGCCTACATCGTGCAGATGCTCGCGCTCCG
>Ga0302314_10021551_pt1 | contig 10603 bp, 9 predicted proteins | sample III_Palsa_N2_3_FD_200533 | JGI IMG/M metagenome (GOLD analysis project Ga0302314, IMG submission 200533) | Peat permafrost microbial communities from Stordalen Mire near Abisko, Sweden - III_Palsa_N2_3 | ecosystem: Environmental > Terrestrial > Soil > Palsa > Peat permafrost | place: Sweden... | reverse complement strand
GCCCGACGACACGCGGCGCGGCGACGAGCCACGCGGCCGGGACCCTGTTCACCGGCGACCTGAAGCAGTTGCTCTCGGGCTTCACGCTGATCCGCTTCATGGATTATCTCGCGACCGATGCCAACAACCAGCGCCAATGGGCCGACCGGGTGACGCCGCTCGACACCAGCCAGTATCAGACGCTGGCCGGCTATGGCTGGCAGGGCAAGGGCGGCGCCTGGGAATATGCCATCGAGCTGGCCAACGAGACCGGCAAGGACATCTGGATCAATATCCCGCTGCAGATCGATGACGATTACGTCACGAAGCTGGCGCAATTGCTGCTCTATGGCAGCGACGGCACCAATCCCTACAGCGCGCCGCAGGCGGCACCGATCTTCCCGCCGCTCAACGCCAATCTCCGGGTCTATGTCGAATATTCCAACGAGATCTGGAACGATTCCTTCGTGATGAACCATCAGAATATCGTGCTGGCGCAGCAGGCCGTCGCGGCCGGCGGTTCGCCCCTGAGCTATGACGGGGCGACCGGCCCCAGCCTGCTGGGCCAGCGCCGGGCGGCCGAGCGGACCAAGGAGATCAGCGACCTGTTCCGCGCGGTCTGGGGCGACGGCGCCATGCTGACGCGCATTCGGCCGGTGCTGGAATGGCAATATGGCAACGGCCAGGCCTGGGCCCAGAACGAGCTGGACTTCCTCGAGACCTATTGGGGCAATGCCGACGGCCTGGCTCATGTGGCGACGCCCTATCCGGTCGGCCACGCGCTCTGGGGCGGTGGCGGCGCCTGGTATGCGACGCTGAACGACACGAGCCAGCCGACCGTGGCGGCCATGGCGGCCACGGGCCTGGCGCTCGATCTGCCGGCGACCACGGCAGCGGACGGCGATTGGGCCCGGGCCTTCGGTCTGCACGAGACCGGCTACGAGGGCGGCTATTATGTCGGCGAGAGCAACCTGTCGGCCGCGCAGAACGCGGTGCAGGACCAGGCCAACATCGACCCGACGGCGGCGGGCCTGGAAACCCAGAGCCTCGATCTGTTCTACCAATATGGCGGCGAGCTGCCGATCGTGTTCACGACCAGCAGCGAGACCTATGGCATGGTCTATCCGACCATCCACGAACAGGCCCTGCCGAAGCTGCAGGCCCTCGCCGCCGCCGTGCAGCGCCCCCGGCCCTTGCCGGAGGTCGGGCTGGCGGTGCCGGCGACGCTCAACGTGGTCGATGCCGCCGTCGCCAACGGCACGGCCCAGGCGCAGGGCCAGCTGTCCTCGACCGGCGATTATGTCGGCTGGACCGTCAACCTGGCCGCCCCCGGCAGCTACACGATCCAGACCGACGCGTCGGACCCGACCGGCCAGCAGATCCTGGTCGATGGCGCCCTGGTCGGCAGTGCCAGTTGGAGCGGGCCGCTTGCCGCTGGCCTCCATGCCATCCGCATCCGCAACGGCGGGGCGGTGGTGCTGCTGCAGAATCTGAGCGTGACGATGCCGTAGGTCCTCTGTCCGGCGGTTCTGACGGGTTGCGCGCGGCCGGTAGAGTCGGTCGGGTGGGCGGTTTCGGGTGGCTGGTTTGCGACGGTCTGCTTACCGGCATGGGCAAGGTGATAGCGGACATGCGTCCCCGCACGGTTTCCTGCGCCTCATCCTCTCAGTCACAGCCCTCACAACTGGTCCGCAGGTCACAGCCGCGGTGCGGCCAATTCCGGCTCGGTCCAATCGGCGAACTGGCGCAGGCCGACAAGTCCGATGACAAGATACGACACGCCGCAAGCGATCAGCACCGTCAACACCCCGATGGCCTCGACCAAGCTGGGAACCAGCAGCATCGCGACCAGTGTGCCGGCGTTAGTCACTGCCATGTAAGCGCGCATCGCAGCCCCGATGTCAGCCTGAGAAAGACGGGTCTGGCGCAGCACCGCCACCGGAATGTCCTTCATCGGCCCGCCCGCCGCCCCCAGCGCCGCCGCGGCCATCAGCCCCGGCAGAATCCAGCCGACCGGAAGTCTCGTGGCCAGTGCCAGTAACAGGATCGCCCCTCCCATCAGCAGACTACCGCCAAACATCTGCCCTTGCGGCCGGACCGGCATCGCCCGGCTGCCGAACACCAGCGTGGCCGCCAGATTGGTGCAGCCATAGGCGGAGATCACCAGCCCAAAGGCTGCTACCCCGCTGCCGCCCGGCCCGGTTATCCCATGCTGTCTAATCAGCAGCGGCAGGGCGAGATAGAAGGCCGTGTACCACGCGGCACTCATCAGCCCGCCGGTTAGGAACATGAACCCGAGCAGCTTGTGGCTATTCAGCGCCCGTACGCCTCTTCCGACATTGGCGAGGACCGGTTCTGCCGCGCGCAGCTTTCGCGCCGGTTCCGAGCGCTGCTTGCCGATCAGCGCGACCGCAGTGGCCGAGGCCAGAAAGCTTGCAGCATCCAGCGTCAGGAAATGCATCACAGGAATCAGCCCGCCCAGCAGCCCGATCAGGCCAGGCCCGAGCAGCCGCGCGCTGCGATCTGTGGCGTCGAGCAATCCGTTGGCCGCCGGCAGCAGCGCCCTATCTTCGATCAGTCGCGGCAGAATGGTCTGCAAGGCCGGCCGAAAAACTGACTGGCCGATGGCCAGCACGACCACAGCCCCCGCGAGCTGCCATACGCTGATGACGCCGGTCGCCATCCACGCCAGCACAACGGCCAGCAATATTACGGCCCGAGACAGATCTGCCCCGATCATGCTGGCGCGCGATCCCCACCGATCCGCCCAGCGCCCTATGCCCAGCACCACCAACAGAACAACGCCGGCCTGCAGCGCCGTCAAATATCCCGCATTCGTCCCCATCACCCCCACAGCAATCCAGGTTAGTGCCACCGAATAAAGCTGATCGCCAATCGCCGAGAGCGACAGGCCGCTCCATAGCAACACCATTGGGCGACCGCGCAGTGGGGAGAAGATATGCGCCATGGCGAACCTTGTTGCGAATCGCTCGCAACACTATCGGTCGGGATGGCTTCGCATGTCAATCGCTCTCGCCGATTGTGAAAAATACCGAAATGGGACCGAGGCCGCCCAGCTCGCGGGCAAGATCGCGCAGACTGGCGTCGGTACCGGAATTTGCGGACATGCGACGGGGCTCCCCGCGATTTTCATGGTTTTGACCATGAGTGTCAGCAGGGCAGGGCGGCGGGGGCAAGCCCGTCGCGAGGGGAGTGGGAAAGGACGACCGCGCGGTGGCGCGATCGACGGCCTAGCCCAGCGTGCGGCCGCCCCGATCGCGACGAACGGGTGCCGATGCCAGGCTTTTGAACAGGCTGCCGCCGGGCAGCATCTCGTTCAGATAGCGCCGGCTGCGCTCGGACTCGGTCATCATGGCGCCGCCCAGCCGCTCGGTCGCGATGGACCCGAGCCAGGAGACGAGCACGAAGCTCGCGATCAACGAAAGAATAAGGGCGGGTGCCACCGAGAAGTCGGGAAATACCGCATGCGACAAGGCCGCGGAACCGGCTGTGATGAGCAGTGTGACGACAATCTCGGCGAGACGCTGGAGCGGCGTCTTGTAGACAGCTATTCGATCCGACATGCGGCTCGTGCCCCCTCCTTCAGGGGCGGATCATCCGGAAAAGCTCCGGATCACCAACGAAGGTAGCGATTTCCGGGACGCTTCGCAACCATCGGCGGCGCAGGCCAGAAAAGATATCGGGTTCCTCGCCATATCTAGCGGTCGATCCTTGCCAGACCCGCCAGATCTCGACCAGGATCAGGCCGGGAATTTCATCGGGGGGCTGTCGGGGATCATGCCGGATCTGAGTTGGGAGCTGCGGCTTGGCGGCATCGTCGCCGGGGTCGACGAGGTCGGACGCGGACCGCTCGCGGGCCCGGTCGTGGCTGCGGCCGTGATCCTCGATCCGGCCAACCTGCCGCGCGAACTCGATGGGTTGGATGATTCCAAGGTGCTGTCGGCCGAGGCGCGGGCGCATTATGTGACGGTGCTGAGACGGGTCGCGATCATCGGTGTGGGCGCGGCCTGCGTCGGCGAAATCGATCGGATCAATATCCTGCAGGCCTCGATGCTGGCCATGGTCCGGGCGGTCGGCCGGCTGGCGCAGCGGCCCGACGTGGCGCTGATCGACGGCAATCGGGCGCCGAAGCTCGCTTGCCGCGCGGTCACGCTGGTCAAGGGCGACAGCATCTCGCTGTCGATCGCGGCCGCCTCGGTCATCGCCAAGGAGACGCGCGACCGGGCGATGGCACGGTTGCACCAGCGCTATCCCGGCTATGGCTGGGACCGCAACGCGGGCTATCCGACGCCATTCCATCGCGCGGCGCTGGGCACCATCGGCCTGACCTGCCATCACCGCCGCAGCTTCGCGCCCATCCGGGCCATCCTCGACGGCCTGAGCCTGGATACCATCGCCCTCGACGCGGCCGAGTAGCGTGCAGGCGGTCCTCGGTGCGGCGTTTCCGGTCTTCGCGCTGATCCTGGCCGGCACTATTGCCGGCCGTTTCGGCCTGCTCGACGCCGCCGTCACCAATGCGCTCAACCGCTTCGTCGTCAGCTTGGCACTGCCGGCGCTGCTGTTCGACGTCACCGCCCATGCGCCGCTGGCCCAGGTGCTGGACTGGGGCTTCGTCGCCGCGTTCGGCGGCGGCATCCTGGGCACGCTCGTCCTGATGGCGCCCAGTTTTCGCCGGCAGAGCCTGACGATCGCATCGCTGCGCGGGCTGAACGCGACCTATGCCAATGTCGGCTTCATGGGCATTCCGCTCTGCGCCATGGCGTTCGGGCCGGCCAGCCTGGGGCCGGTCGTGATCGCGGTGATCATCACCGCCTCGGTGCAGTTCGCCGGCGTGATCGCGCTGATCGAGATCGATCGTCATGGCGGCCATGGCGGCGGCGTGGCCCGCATCGTCGTGCCGCGCCTGATGCGCAATCCGCTGCTGTGGGCGCCGTTATCGGGCCTGCTGATCGACGGGCTCGGTCTCGGTGTGCCGCCGCCGGTCGGCATCTTCATCAAACTGTTGGGCCAGGCGGCCAGCCCCTGCGCGCTGGTCGCGACCGGCTTGTTCATTGCCGCCCATCGCAATGATTTCCGCTTGGGCCCGGTCACTTTTCTGGTCGCGCTCAAACTGATCGCCCAGCCGGCGATCGCCTGGCTGATCGCCGGGCCGATCCTGCATCTGGCACCGCTGTCGACCGCGGTCGCGGTGCTGTTGAGCGCGCTGCCGACCGGAACCGGGCCGTTCATCCTGGCCGAGGCCTATGATACCGACCGGGGGCCCGCCGCCGCGACCATCCTGCTGACGACCGTGCTGTCGGTGCTGACCGTGACGGCGCTGCTCGCGATGCTGGCCGGCTAATCACCCGTCTCCTCGGCGAACCGCTTGCGCAATTCGCGCTTCAGCAGCTTGCCGGCGGTGTTGCGCGGCAGATTGTCGGCGAAGAACACGCGTTTGGGCAGCTTGAACGGCGCCAGGGTCTGGCGGGCGTGGGCGATCAGGTCGGCCTCGGTCGCCTGCTGGTTCTGGCGCAGCACGACCACGGCGGTGACCGCCTCGACCCATTTCGGGTCGGGCAGCGCGATGACCGCGACCTCGGACACGGCCGGGTGGGTGAACAAAGCCTCCTCGACCTCGCGCGACGCCACCATGGTGCCGCCGGTCTTGATCACGTCCTTGATGCGGTCGATGATGGTGAGGTAGCCGGCCGCGTCCATCACGCCGACGTCGCCGGAATGGAACCAGCCGCCCTCGAACGCCTCCCTGGTCTCCTCAGGCTTGTCCCAATAGCCCACCAGCAATTGCGGCGAGCGATGGACGATCTCGCCCTGCGTGCCGGGCGGGCAATCGACCATGTCGGCATCGACCACGCGGGTCTCGACATTCAGCACGGCACGGCCGGCCGAGGCCGGACGCTCGGCATGTTCCTCGGGACGCAGGACCGTCGCCAGCGGCGCGATCTCGCTCTGGCCATAGCAATTATACGGTCCGGCGCCGGGCAGGCGGACACGCAGTTCCGCCAGCACCGGGACCGGCATGATCGAGGCGCCGTAATAGACGTGGCGCAGGGATGTAAGGTCGCGCCGGTCGAAATCCTCATGCCGCAGCAGGCTGATCCAGACGGTCGGCGGCGCGAAGAACGAGGTGATGCCATGCTCTTCGATCAACCGCAGCACGGTCGCGGGATCCGGCGCCTGCAGCAGCACGGTCGCGGCGCCGACCATCAGTTGGGGCATGGTGAAACAATGCATCTGCGCAGTGTGGTACAGCGGCAGCGCTGCCAGCGCCTTGTCGCGCGGCCCGAAATCCAGGTCGTGGATGCAGCTCTCGTACTCGGCCAGGATCGCGCGATGGGTCATCATCGCGCCCTTGGGCGCCGCCGTCGTGCCCGAGGTATAGAGGATCTGCGCCAGATCGGTGTCGGCGATGTCGGCTTCCGGGCCGGTCGGCGCGGTTTGATCCAGCGCCACGGCCAGGATGTCGAGGGCGTCGCCGCCTGCGAAATGGCCGAACCGCATCGTCGGACTGGTGCCGCGGATGGCGGCGAGAGTGTCGTCGAGCGCCGGGTCGCTGAGGATCGCGCTCGCGCCGGACTGGCCGACGATATAGCCCAGCTCCGACGCGGTCAGCGCGTAATTGACCGGCACATGGACCAGGCCGGCGCGCACGATGCCGAGCCAGGCGATCAGATAGGCGTCCGAGTTGCGGCCATAGGCGGCGACCCGGTCGCCCTGGTTCAGACCCAGTGACAGCAGGCGCCAGGCGACCCGGTCGGCGGCGGCATCGAGCGCGCGATAGCTCCAGCGCCGGTCGCCGAAACGCAGCGCTTCCTGATCGCGGAAGCGGGCGGCGGCACGGCGTAACGCATCGCCGATCGTGTTGCGGCGGGCACGCGCACCCGATGGCTCGGTCATGTCTTGGCCTCCCTTGTCCCGGCCGCTATCGGACGATGCCGTCCCGGCTCTTGGACCAGAACTATGCCGAAGCGGCGGGGAGCTGACTATGGCCGCCGGGACTCACCCGTGAATCTTTCGATTCTCCTGGGATTCGCTGGGCATTGACAGCGCGAGTCCGCGGTGATTCATGCTGTTGCCATGGCCCGTATTCAAACTCTCGACATCGATTCCGTTCTGGTCGGCGACTCGACCGCGCTCATGCGCGCCATGCCGGAAAGCTCGGTGGATCTGATCTTCGCCGACCCGCCCTATAATCTGCAGCTCAACAACGACCTCCGGCGCCCGAACAATTCGGTGGTCGACGGGGTCGATGACGAGTGGGACAAGTTCGACGATTTCGCGACCTACGACCGCTTTACGCGCGACTGGATCTCGGCCGCCAAGCGCATCCTGAAGCCGACCGGCAGCTTCTGGGTCATCGGCTCGTACCACAACATCTATCGGGTCGGCTCGATCGTGCAGGACCTGGGCCTGTGGATCCTGAACGACATCGTCTGGCGCAAGACCAACCCGATGCCGAATTTCCGCGGCAAGCGCTTCACCAACGCGCATGAGACCATGCTCTGGTGCGCCAAGGACAAGGACGCGCGCTACACCTTCAATTACGAGACCATGAAGGGCCTGAACGAGGACCTTCAGATGCGCAGCGACTGGCTGATTCCGCTGTGCAGCGGGCCGGAGCGCCTGAAGCTCGACGGCCGCAAGGCGCATCCGACGCAGAAGCCCGAGGCGCTGCTGCACCGGGTCCTGCTGGCCTCGACCCGGCCGGGCGACCTGGTGGTCGATCCGTTCTTCGGCACGGGCACGACCGGCGCCGTCGCCAAGAAGCTCGGCCGCCGCTTCATCGGGCTGGAGCGGGACGAGACCTATGCCCAACTGGCGCGCGAACGCATCGCGGCCGTCGTGCCGGTGCCGCCGGAAGACCTGACGATCCATTCCAAGCGCAGCGAGCCCAGGGTTCCTTTCGGCACGCTGGTCGAGCGCGGCATGATCCCGGCCGGGACCGTGCTGTTCGACCAGAGCCGGCGCTGGACCGCCCGCGTCCGGCCCGACGGCACCCTGATCTCGGCCGACGCCCGGGGCTCGATCCATCAGGTCGGTGCCGAGGTTCAGAAGGCGCCGTCCTGCAACGGCTGGACCTTCTGGTACTACGAGCAGGCCGGCCAACTGATGCCGATCGACCTGCTGCGCCAGCAGATCCGGGCGGAGAACCCGAACTAGCCCTGCGCAGGGGGTTGAAGGGTTTAGGGCGCTTGGCTGCCTGGCCGACGACGGTGGTTTCGATACCTTCGGGTCGGCGGGGCTGGGTGGTTTGCCGCCAGTCTGGTTCTCGGAGGCAGATGGCGGACATTCGTACGGGCAATCTGCACCGGCAATCGGCTGGAAAGACCTGCGTTGCTGATTGGTGCGGAATTCTTGATATTCGCAACACGGGGCGCGGGCGTGTTCCTAGCCGGGCGGGGACCTTCACGCCATCCAGCATCAATGTTCTGGCGCCGCATTTCCACGCCGCGGCAGGAGCACCAAGTCGGCCGCTTCCTCGGCGTCTTTGAGGAGCGTCTTACGCGACGTGCCCATCTGTGCACGCATCGTCAGACCGCGGCCAAGGTCGAGGGTCTGGCTCGCCCGCACGGCTACGGGAAAGTCAGACGGAATTTCTCCCGCGCTGATCCCATCGCAGAAACGGCGTTCCAGTAGCGCCAGGGCGGCGGCGACCGCATCCTTCAGGAACTGCCGGACCTCAGCATCGTCCACGAGCGGCGCGATGCATATGAGAAGACACCCCGGGGCTGATCCTTCCTCGGTCGCAGTTTCTACGGCGTGCCGCAGGAAGCCGGCGAGCGAGTCGCGAAGAGACTGCGGCGAGAAGAGTGCCTTCGCAGCGAGAGCGCCTTTCGTCTCTGCGTACGCCCTAAGGACGCGCAAGAACAACGTCCGCTTGTCTCCGAAGACGGCATACAAGCTCGGCCGTCCCACGCCCATCCCGGCGACGAGATCGTCGATCGTCACCCCGTCGTAGCCTTTCGACCAGAACACCTGGGTCGCTTTTTCCAACGCCTGCCTCTCATCGAAGCTGCGCGGGCGACCGCGCGGCCTGGCGGTATTTTGAATCATTCAGTTCAAAACTCATTGACCATGAACATCGCGCAAATATATAACCGATCAGTTCGAAATTAGCAAGCCGACCCTGGCTTCGGGGGGGGGCCTCGCGACTCGACCTTCCCCCTTCACCACGGAGGCGCCCATGGAACATTCGATCGCTCTCGTCACCGGCACCACCTCCGGGCTCGGTTATGCGGCAGCCCGCGCTCTTGCCGGAGAGGGCTGGCGCGAGATCATCGTCACCGGGCGCAGCCTGGCTCGGGTCCAGGAAACGGCCGGTCAACTCGCGGCGGAGACAAACACACAGGTCTTCACGCCGCTGGAGCTGGATCTGGACGCGCCGACCAGCGTTCAATCCGCTCTCGCCGAGTTGGTCAGGCTAGGTCGACCGATCGATTTCCTGCTGCTAAACGCAGGGTGGATCGGAGGTAAGGAGCGCGTGCTCACTGCGGCGGGCATCGAGGCGACTCAGGCCCCGCTAATCGGCCACCATCAACTGACTGTCGGGTTGCTCCGCGCCAACCTGCTGAGCCCCAACGCGCGGATTGTTATCGCCGGCTCGGAATCTGCCCGAGGGGACGTGCCCTTGTTCAGCTACACCGACGTGGCGGCCCTTGCGGCCACGCAACACCAGGGCGACCGAAGCGCTGCGGTGAAAGCCTTGCTGCGCGGCGGGCCGAACGTGAAGTACGAGCCCAACCGCGCGCACTCCGACGCAAAACTCATCGTCGCTTGGTGGGCGGCGGCGCTGGCGCGCCGGCTACCTCCCGGCATGGCCGTATACGCCGTCTCGCCCGGTAGCACGCCCGACACCAAGGGGCTGCGAAACGCCGGCCCGGCCTTGAAGTGGCTGATGGTTCCGCTGATGAAGCTTATCCCCGGCATGTCTCACACGCCGGAGACCGCAGTCCGTCGATACCTCCAGGCATCGGCGTTCGGAACCGACGTCTCGGGGCAATTCTTCGCCTCGGCGCCCAAGAAGTTCACCGGCCCAATTGAGGCGATGCGCCACCCACACTTTCACGATCGCGCCAACCAGGAAGCCGCGTGGCAGGCCGTCGTTGAGGTCTCCGGCGTCGACTTGTCTTACCCAGCATCCTTGAGCGCGGTGTCCTGAAGGGGCACCGGTCGCGGCGAAATGGTCGCGGTGACTAGAAATCAGCAGGAGATTGCGGAGCTACCTAGTCGTCCACGAGGTCCTGCTGTTTTTAAATCAGATAGTTCAAAAATTATTGACCGTAGCCTCCACGTCTCATTATTATACAAAACGGTTCTAAATAGACTAGGCACCCCTGGCGTCGCAAGGAGAGTACGCATGCAACGGTACGAAGATAAAAAAGTGGTGATCATCGGCGGCACGAGCGGCATAGGGCTCGCGACGGCGAAGATGCTCGTCGATGGGGGCGCGCGCGTTCTCGTGACGGGGCGGTCGCAGGCCGGCCTGGATTCGGCGCAGAAAGAGCTTGGAAAGGGCGGCGTCGCGGTTTCGAGCGACGCGCGCTCGTTGACGGACCTCGACGCCCTCGCCGTTCGGGCGAAGGCCGAGTTCGGCACCTTGGACCTG
>Ga0302314_10021550_pt1 | contig 10603 bp, 10 predicted proteins | sample III_Palsa_N2_3_FD_200533 | JGI IMG/M metagenome (GOLD analysis project Ga0302314, IMG submission 200533) | Peat permafrost microbial communities from Stordalen Mire near Abisko, Sweden - III_Palsa_N2_3 | ecosystem: Environmental > Terrestrial > Soil > Palsa > Peat permafrost | place: Sweden... | reverse complement strand
AGAAAGCACATCCAGCAATCAAGCAAACGCGGATGCCGAACTGGCCGTTGCCGCGTCATTGGGGGCGGCGTCGAGAGCGCTGCGCGCGGGAGCGCGCGCGCCGTTATTTACGCTGGCAGACGCCAGCGGGCGCAAGGTGGTTCTCGAGCACCTGCTCGATGCGGGTCCAGTCGTGCTGCACTTTTTTAGAGGCCCGTGGTGTTCGTTCGGAGAGAAAAGTCTCGCCGAATTTGCGGCTATCTATCAGAAGGTGGTTGAACTGGGCGCAAGTGCCGTGGCCATCACACCGCCCTGCAAGGCTCCCGCGCAGAGCGTCCGGATGCCGATGCGCGAATTGCTGGATATCGACATGAAGGTGGCGCGCGCGTATGGACTCGCGTTCGATCTTCCGGCCGCTCTGCGGCCTAAATACGAGGCGCTGGGTTATGTGCCGCCGCCCACGGGCCGCGCCGGTACCTGGCTGGTTCCGTTGCCCGCTACGTATTTGCTGGATAGCGATGGCATCGTCGCGCTCGCTTTCATCGACGTGGACTACCGCCGGCACGTTGATCCAGGTTCGCTGCTGACCGCGTTGCGGGCCTTGCAAGCCAGACACGAGTCACATCGTCGCGCGGCGCGCCTCTGAACCTCAGCTCATAAATGCGATATCCGAATGGGCGTTGGGCCGGTTCATGCAGCTTCGCACTACTTGGCCGGCGATCTGCTGTCCCTATCGCGTCAACGCGCGCGCAAGGCTAAGCCGAGGGTGACGCGCTTCCTCGAGGGCGATCTTTGGCAGTCCCTCGTTCGCCATCCACCGGACACAATGGCGCGCGACATCAGAAGTTATGCCGTATCCCCGCTACGACGGCAATCTGCTTATAAGAGTTAGCTCCACTCACCGCTCCGTTAAAGTTGATCGCGGCCGTTGTAGCATCACGGGTCGCGAATTGCAGGACAGTTGCAAGATGCAGCGTCGTGCTCTTCGACAGGAAATATTCCGTCCCCACGTTGACTTGTTGCCATGCGGGATGGTTGCCACTAGCGAAGGGCTTGACACTCATTCCTCCCTCGCCAAAGCCGGCCGTATACGTATAGCCAAGTCCGACAAGCCACGACGGGGTAATCAGCTTCTTGGCATTGATTTCGTAGTTGTCGAGTCGCAGTCGTGTGCCGTCCGCGTAGTCGAGTGTCGAATCGCTGAAGACAGCTGACACACTAAACAGCGGAAACGCATAAGAACCACCGGCCGCAATGACGCTTTGACGGTTGACGCTCGAGTAATTATAGAAAATGCTGGATGCCCCCAACGTGTACTGGTTGGCTGCTATCGCCCCGTTCGGATTTGAACTGTTCGCGGAGGACGGGCTGTCCAGACGCATATAACTTACGCCCCCTTTGAATGGGCCGCCGTCATAGGAGACCGCGAAGTTGTAGTCCCGGTTGTTGGCGAAACCCGCTCCGCCCGTACCCGCTGCTTGATTGCTGAAACCGTACAGGACGCCGGCAGTGAGTCCGTGCACGGTGGGTGTCTGATACTTGACTGTGTTGTTCGAGCGAATGGTTTGATAGAGATTGTCATTGTCGCCGACATGCGCGCCCAGAGTGCCCATGAACTGCGACCACGCGGTAAATGAACCGAGGAAGTCATAGCCGAAATCGTATTGCCGCCCCATGGTCAGGGTGCCAAGGCCAGGGCTGGTCAAACCGACAAAAGCTTGCCGGCCGAATAAGAGACCACCTTGCGCCAGTTTCCCCGTCGTTCCCTGAAACCCGTTTTCGAGCGTAAATATCGCCTTCAGGCTTCCTCCTAGGTCTTCGACGCCTCTCAAGCCCCAACGGTCTCCACTCAGTTCGCCGGTCAGCGTCTTGAAGTTTCTATGCCCTTGTGCAGTCACGGACGAAGCCTCGCTGGACGAGTACGCCACTGACTCATCAATAATTCCGTAAAGCGTAACGCTCGATTGAGCATAAGCGCCCGACGCTGCGCCGAACAGCGCTACCGATGCCAACAACCGGCTACTATTTTTCATGTCGTCTCCTTTGTTGAATATTTGTTTATGTATAACTAACTTAATTGATGTGACCGGCACCAAAAACTCGGCGGTGTCTCTGTCGGTGGCGCTGACTACATACGCTTAGTCTCTTTCATAGTTGACAACGAAATCCTCTGGAACCGGTGGACCCCACACGTAAAGCGAGTCCTCCGGCAAATAATCCGCCGCTGGCCAGTCCATTCCTGCCGGTATGAAATCAATGTCGAAAGAGTATTCGGCGTAGCCGCCCCACGGATCACGCACATAGCGAAAGTAATTCGACCCCAACACGTGTCTTCCGAGTCCCCATCCGCGCGCATATCCCGCGCGGGCCATTTGCTCGCTGCCAATCGCGACGTCGTCGAGGGAAGACACATCCCAGCTCGTGTGATGAAGCCCGGGACCATCTGATTTCGCAAACGCAATCAGGTGATGGTCGCTTCCGTGCGGGCTGTGCATGAACGCAATGACTGATCCCGAATGATCCGACAGGCGCAGTCCAAGGACGTCCGAATAGAAGCGCCAGCTTTCTTCAACGTTAGCGGTGAACATCAGCAAGTGAGAGAATCGATTCGGACGAACAGGAACAACCTGGCTCCGGCAAGGCGCCCTGCCCGACTCACTTGATTCCGGCGGGAAAATGCGGACCGACTTGCTATCCGGTGAACTCTTCTCCGCGACGACCAACTGGATTGGAAGCCCTTGAGGATCCGCGATCCAGATTCCGTGCGGCGCTGCTTCGCGGGGCGCCGGTATACGGTTTATATCGAGCGTCTGAATCTTCTCTTCAAACGCCGCCTGATCCTCCTGGTAGATCCCAAGGGTCAGCCAGAGCAGGCGCTTGCGCGGACCTTTCACTATCCTGCCCCACCGCTGCGCATGTCCGAAAGTGAAAAGAGCGAGCCCCGACTCCTCGTGACGGACGTCCAGACCAAAAGCGCTATAGAAGCGTTCGGCTTCGTTCAGGTCAGGAGCGCTGAACACGAACTCGTGAACTGAATGTACAGCCGCACTCACATTCGGTGCACCTTTTTGACCCAAACTTGTCATGTAGGCATCCTATCTATTTGAATATCCAAGCGCTCCATGAAATGAGGTGGCCGCGCCCAATGTCCTTAGACTATATGCTGCTCCTGCGTCCCCAGGCCGTCGATCTGAAGTCTCACTACGTCCCCCTTCTTGAGGAACTGAGGAGGCTTCATGCCCAGGCCGACGCCGGCGGGAGTGCCGGTAATGACGATATCGCCAGGAAGCAATGTCATGAATTGACTCAGATAGGAAACGATCTCCGCGACAGAAAAAATCATGTCTTGAGTATTACTCTTTTGCCTGATTTCGCCGTTTACGCTTAATTCCATGCCGAGCGCTTGCGGATTCGGGACCTCGTCACGTGTGACCAACCATGGGCCTACCGGACCGAACGTATCAAAACTCTTTCCCTTGCCCCACTGGCCGTTGCGTTTAATTTGCCAATGGCGTTCAGAGACGTCGTTCGCCAGACAAAAACCGGCTACATGGTCGAGCGCTAAGTTCACCGGCACGCGACGAGCGGTCGAGCCGATCACCACGCCCAGCTCTATCTCCCAATCGCCTTCGACCGCCTCCTCCGGAAGCACTGTATTGTCGTTCGGTCCGCACAGCGATGTGATCGCTTTCATGAAGACGACCGGCTCCTTCGGAATCTCCAGCCCTGCCTCTTTCGCATGCTCGCGATAGTTGAGCCCGATTGCGATAAATTGCCGGGCACCTGCAACCGGTACGCCGATGCGCGGCTTGCCATCGACGAGAGGCAGTTTCTCGAGATCAATCGAATTCATCGCGCTCAGGCGTTCCGGCGTGAGAAATTCAGGGCGCCAGTCGGGGATCAGGTGGGAAAGATCGCGCATGTTCCCGTCCGCATCGATCGCACCCGGTTTTTCCTGACCCTCAGGGCCAAAGCGTAAAAGTTTCATGTTCAAATTCCTGTTAAGTCGACTATCTGATCTGATTGTTCAACAGCGTTTGCGCCCTATGCTTGCCAGCGCGGCAAAATAGCGGCCGCATTCGCGCCCGCGATCATTCGCCTCAAGTCACTGGGCAACGCAAGCGACTTGAATTGCTCAACCGCATGCGAGACGGGGAAATAGCTATAGTCCGTTCCAAACAGCAGATGTGCCGGCGGCACGACCTTGCGCACCAGGTCGAACGCTTCGGGCGCATAAGCCTGCGCGCATTCGAAATAGAGCTTCGAAAATTCCGAATAGATGCCGTCCGGAAACAACGTTTTCAAACGATCCGGACCAACCGACTTCCAGTCGGAGAACCCTGCAATCCTGCCCAACAAGAGAGGCATCACTCCGCCTCCGTGACAGAAGATGAATTTGATGTCGGGCATGCGCCGAGTCGTCGTCGAACCCCATAGACTAAGAATGGTTCTAGCCGTGTTGGTGGGAAATTCAATCCACGGCGCCGAGATCGAATCTTTTTCATAGCTCAGCGTCGCGGGTGTACAGCACGGTGCCTGAGCGGGGTGAACAAAGACCACGGCCTTGCGACGATTCAGCTCCTGGAAGATAGGTTCGAATTTTGGATCGCCGAGCCACGCATCCTGGTAGTTCGTCACGAGGCCGATACCGTCGGCCTTCAGGACATCGAACGCGTAAGCTATCTCTTCGAGCGAGCCGTCAACATCGTTCATTGGAATCGATGCGAATAAACCAAATCGTCCCGAGTAGTCACTGCAATACCTGGTGCTCCATTCGTTGGTTCTGCGCGCTCTAGCCCGCCCCTCGCGCACATCCGTCTCAGGGATGGCGCCAGCGAATGCGATAGCCGTGTCAACGCCATTACTGTCCAACTGGTCCACTGCCATCTGGATCGACCATGTGCTGCCATCGACGTTTTTCGAACTGGGCTCGAAGTGGTGGTGGACGTCAATCATCCGCTGTGTCCTGGTTGCCGCTCGCACAAGCGGCGGCGCAGCCATTGAAGCGGCGAGCGCGGCAGATCCTGCGAGGAACCGGCGGCGCCCGACCGACGGTGTCGGGCAGCAAGCGCATTGGTAGGCACCCGCTTGCGTTGAAAGCGCCGCGGATGATTGTTCTATCGGCATCGTCTAGTCTCCAGATTTCTTTATTGTCTTTGCTCGAACCAGCTTGTTCGTTGAACGCTATTCGCCTGGGCCCCGGGCGAACCGAGGGAAAAGAGCGAGTGCGTTATCACGCATGAAATCGTGGTGCATGGCCGCAGAGAGCGATGGACTCGCATCGAGTTTTTGCGCAAGACTGGCGACCAGCGGTTCTGGTGTGTAAGGCCAGTCGCTTCCGTACAGGATGTGCTTCGTATCCGCTATTTCAAGCAACGGCGTGATCTGGCGCGGCAACGGAAATCCCGCCAGGTCGTAGTAGAGACCGCGCAACGTTTCATAGAAACGCGCCCCGTCGAGTGGCTTCGGAAGACCGAGCGCCGGCGATAAACCAGCAACGCGGTCGGCAAGGACCGGTATGGTGGCGCCCGCATGGGGCACGATGATTTTGATATTCGGAAACCGGTCAAGCGTCCCCGACAGGATCAGGTTGAACACGGCGCGCGTTGTCTCGAACATGAATTCGATCATCGGGAACGGATAGCCGATAGGCGGCAAGGCGCCCGGATCCTGGCAGCAAGGGCAATGCGGGTTGGTCGGGTGAATGAAGATCTTCGCGTGGCGACGATCGAGTTCTTCGAACACCGGGTCGAGTTGTCGGTCCCCTAGGTAGATGCCGTTATGGTTGCTTTCAACCACGATTCCATCGGCGTGCAGCGTGTCGAACGCATAGGCCAATTCTTCGAGGGAACCGTCGATATCGGGTAATGGCAACGATGCGAACATGCCAAAGCGCGTCGGATGCAGACTGGTGGCCTTTGCGCCTTCATCATTGACGTGCCGCGCGAGCTTGCGCGCCGCCGCGTCGTCGCCAAAATGCAGTCCAGGCGCGGAGATAGAAAGAATGGCGACTTCAATGCCAATACGATCCATCATTGCCAGAGCCTGATCGACACTCCAGGTGGGAATGCCCGGCATGCCCGAAGGCTTGGAGTGCCCCGCCGCTGCCAGCTCCGAACGGTACCGTTCCGGAAGGAAATGCGCATGTACGTCAATACGTCCCGCTTTTTGTTTCTGTGGGGCAAGGCGCCCCATTTCACTGTCGGCCGGGCCGGTATTCGCGCCGGCACTCGTGGTTACCCCGCCCATCAACGATGCGGCCGCGCTTGACATACCCATGACAGTCGCGCGCCTGCGCGGCCACATGTCATCCGGAAACGACTTCTCTTTACTCGTCAGCATGAGCCCGTGCTCGTGCGGCATCCTGCTCGGACGCTCTTTGCCACGGGACTGATTTCCTTCCAGATCCATGATATTTTTCCCACGATTGAAAGTCGCTTGCTTACACAGCCGGAGCGTTGTCTTCACCAGCAGTCACTGTTGACGGTCCAGCCGGCTGCAGGAGCGTGCGCTTCGACCTGTTTATATTTGCCGCTGAAAAATACCAGTGGCTTGCGTTGCTCACCTAGTTGCAAATACTCGATCTGCGCGATATACAGCAGGTGATCGCCTGCCTCGTGAATAGCAGTTGTCCGGCCGACGATATGCGCGAGACTCCCTTGGATCAACGGCGTCTCTTTGCAATAAACGTACGGAATGCTGAGGGTTTCATCGCGTTTCCCGCCAAAATGCGCGCTTACAGCCTGCTGGCTTTCGGCCAGAAAATTCACGCCGTAGCGCACGCCGACGCGAACGGTATCGTTGAAGCGCGATTGCTTTCTGACCGAGACCAATATGAGCGGAGGATCCATCGACACCGACATGAAGGCGTTTGCCGTCATCCCCGCGGGTTCGCCATCGGCAACGTAGCTGATGATGGTCACGCCGGTGGCGAACAGACCCATTGTCGAGCGGAATAATTTGGCATCTATTTCCATTTCAGTGTCCTTGAATGATGCTCGCGCGTTCACACCAGCGGAGTGACTGTGTTCTCAACCCCAAGGAGCGCCTTGCCATACACCTCGATACCCACGGACGGGAGAACGATGGCATGACGCGCGGCAGTATTCGAATCGCGCCACATGCGTTGCAAAGGACTGCTTTCTGCAAATGTGCCCGCCCCGTGGGCCGACACCAGGATGTTGATGGCATCCGTAATGCAGGTCACCACCACACCTGCGTCGGCGCGCACTCTCGCTCGCGTCAGGTAGTCGAGCTTCTCGCCGCGCTGGGCCGCGTCGTCTATGTCCGCCGCTGCCCGGAAGGCGTGCAGATGGGCCGTGTCGATTTTCAGTGAGGCTTCGGCAATGTGCGCCTGGAACATCACGGAAGAGGTCTGCTTTTCAAAGGTCGTGTACGCAATGTTGCGTTGGGGCGCCTTCTCCATGACGTACTTCAACGCGGCTCGGCCAATTCCAAGCTGGGCACCAACCAGCACCAACGCGGCAACGGGCATGAAAGGACCGCGGTACTCAGGCTCATCCTTGAATTCGGTGGGATAGTCGCCGTTGAGCGCCGCCTGGATGTCGAGCAAGCGGTGGTTCGGCACAAACACGTCCTTCGCCACAACGCAGTTGCTGCCCGAAGCCCGCATGCCAACCGTGAACCAGGTGTCCTCAATTGTGATCTCGGAGCGCGGCAGCAGCGCAAGGTACTGGCCCACATAAGCACCGTTCCGATCGTGCTCCATAACGCCTACTGTCACCCAGTCCGCGTGCAAGCTGCCCGATGACCAAAACCATTTTCCCGACACGATCAGGCCGCCGTCTACGCGCTGGCTGTTGTTCGATGGCGTGAAAACGCCTGCCACGCGAGCATCGGGATTGGCTCCGAACACCTCCTCCTGGGCTTGGCGCGGATAGAGGCCTACGAACCACGCACAGACATTGGTCAGCGCGGCGACCCATGCGGTGCCGGCGCAGGATTCGGCAAGTGCGGCGGTGACTTCCAGATGGGTCCTGATGGAAGCCTGATGGCCGCCAAAGCGCTTCGGGACCATCAGGCGGAAGAGCCCTGCATCACGAATCGCGTCGATGTTGTCCCGATGCGCACGCCGATCCTGTTCCGATGCGAGTGTATTTTTCGCCAGCAACGGGCCGAGCGCACGTGCCCGATCAATCAACTCGCGGTCCGTAACCAGTGCTTCGCGAGGTACTGTTTTCAACTGAGCGGTCATTTTGTCTCCAAAAGTAATATACACAAACGTCATTCTTGAACTGGCTCGGTTTTGTATTCGATCCAGTCGTCTCATGCTCGACGAAATGTCTAGCCCGGCGTTGAAAAGTCAAAGCAACCCTGATTTCAGATGAGCGCGGCAAATCGTCTTGGCGCCCCACGGTAGGGGACTTTCCGCGACACGTCGCACTTATGCATCAGTCTTTTTAACAATGTACTTTTATGTCATTTCGACGAATGTGTCCAATTTATAGCTGTTCAGAAAAAACATCAATTCGTATTTAGGCGGTGTTTTCCCTAGTTTTTTGACACTAGAATTAGTACATTTTGTCATTCTGATAAAACGTCATAACTCGAGGATTCCGATGGCAAAGGCTGATAAACAACCCGCGACCGTGGTCCGCGACCATCGCGTCGATGTGGCAGAAAGGAAGCGCGTACTCATGCGGGCCCGTCTGATCGACGCCACCATGCGCGTGTTCGGCAATAGCGAAGTCGCAACGCCGGTTATCGACGACGTCATTGAAAATGCGAAGGTGTCACGCGGGACGTTCTACAACTACTTCAACTCGCTGGATGAAGTATTGGTCGTGATCGGGCAAGACCTGAGCAATCAGATGACCACCGAGATCCTTCCTGTGTACGACATTCTGGAAGAACCTTGGCAGCGCTTTTCCGTGGGCTTTCGCCTTTTCCTCCTGCGCGCCATGCTCGACAAAAAATGGGCTGGTTTTGTAACCCGCACGGCGGCATGGGCCGAGGATTCGCTCGTGGCCAAGTTCATGTCACGCGATCTGGAGAAAGGCAGAGCGGCTGGACAGTTCTATTTTGATGACGTCGAAGTCGCCGCGCATTTTCTTAAAGGTGCGTCGGCTCACGGCATTCAGGCGCTCAGAGCGGGTGTTGACAATCCGGTACGTTATATCGATTTTTCAGTGCGAATGGCGCTGGCAAGCTTAGGCTGTGAGCGCGAACGATGCGACGAAGGTGTCGCGTTTTCCGCGTCTTATCTGCGGGCATGGCTTGGCGGGCAGTTGACTGCTATCAGGCCGCTGTGGGCGCTGAATATAAATTCGAAAGAAGGACAGGCGTTCCTGCTTGCGCCAGCCGAGGGTCCATGAACATCGTCGACGGCTTGCAAAGCGATGTTGTTGGCGTCGCTCAGGCGTCCTCTTGTTGTCCGCGCAGCCACCGTTGAAAAATCTGTAATGACTTCATGTGTGCTGTGAAGCCTCCGGATACTCGAGATAGTAAGCTTTTGGATAGCGCCACACCTGAGCAGGCTGCTGCACAAATTCCGCGTCGGGCCACGCCTGCGCCAGCGCGCGCATATATTTTAGGTTGCGCAGGGAAAAACCGCGCGTGTCTGGAAACGCTGCTTTCAGGTCTCGAGCGAGCTGGTCAACTACTCCGGCGCCCCACCCCTCGCGCTGCTGACGATCCATGATTTCCCGGCCAATCTGCCAGTACAGGGTCACGAGTTTGCAGTTTACGCTGGTGACTGCGCGAAGACGGGCTCGCTCGACCCTCTGTTTGAGTTCAGCTAGCCAGCGCTTGTAGTCTTCGCCCCACGAACTGTTGATAAGGTTACCAGTCATGCAGTCTCAATCGTTGCCGTTGGTCAGCGGCTCATTATCCAGTCATCAACGATCTCAGGCAATCTCGGGCTTAAAGAGCTTCCAGATTCAACGGGCCTGAAAGCGATATGACGCGACACCTGGAAAACGGGGTAACTTTAGTCACTTTAGGAACCTCAGCCCGGTTCTGTGCCTGATCGTCCTTCGTTTACGAGCGAACTTTCCATGCAGCAGGTGCAGGCGGCGCCTCTCAAAACGCCCGAGGCAGCTTGCGCGTTCGGGCACGTTGCCAGCTGAACGAAGATGTCCGCTGCCGCAGAGATTACGCAGCATAGCCATACACTCCGCATTCCATTTTATGGCCCAGGCGCCCAGCCGCGACTAGCTCGCGCAGCAATGGGAATGCGCGATACTTTGGTCACCGAGGTCTCCCAAAAAAGACTTCTATCACGGATCGAAATACATCGAGCCCGACAAGATCGGCAAGCGCAAGCGACCCGATCGGATCGGATGATTCGCACCAACCTTCATGCCTTGTCGATTCGAGGGCGGTCGCGACGGCAACGTTCGACGCAATAAATTCCATCAAGATTCTCAGAAAATATACTTAATAATACTAATTAAAAATCGATCATTTGATTTATGTCAAATTTCTTGCGTTTGCTTGCAAAGAGCCTCCGATTAATTGCTTACTGCTGTCACTGCCATGTGCCTGGCTAGCCGACCGGTCCAACACATCCAGCGAAATAGATCAACTCGCATTCGCCTCTTGCATTGCCTTTTGTCTTCGCTGACGATTCCGCAGTGATCGCTATGGGCCGACGTGACTGTGT
>Ga0302314_10021547_pt1 | contig 10604 bp, 9 predicted proteins | sample III_Palsa_N2_3_FD_200533 | JGI IMG/M metagenome (GOLD analysis project Ga0302314, IMG submission 200533) | Peat permafrost microbial communities from Stordalen Mire near Abisko, Sweden - III_Palsa_N2_3 | ecosystem: Environmental > Terrestrial > Soil > Palsa > Peat permafrost | place: Sweden... | reverse complement strand
ACACGTAAAACTGCATGTTCGACTGCCCCGAGCCGAGCCACACCTCGCCCACCAGAACGTCCTTCACCACAATCGCCGTTTCGCCCACCGCGCTACCCTTAATCGTCATCTCGAACGGCCCACCCGCTTTCAGCTTGGCCAGTCGCACCGTCCACTTGCCGCTCGCATCGGCAGTCGCCGCCTTGCTCTGCCCCTCGATGCTCACCGTGACCTTCTCTCCCGCATCGGCCGTGCCCCATACTGGTACCACCATCCCGCTCTGCAGCACCATGTGGTCGCTGAAAAGGGTGGAAGGCTTCACCTCTGCCGCAGCAATCGCTGGCAGGCAGAGCAACGCGCAGACCGGTCCGACAAGCGTGCGAATCCTGGCTAAATTCATAAGTGTCCTCGAGGCTGCTTCACGCGCCGCATCAGCTGTGCCCGCAGGCGCTGCGCCGAATCCGTCGGAGCCAGATGACAATAGACGACCATCCGCGCGCCGGTCAAGACATCAGCCAACAAACCGCCCGCATCCGCCTTCCACGCGCCTCCTATAGTAGAGTGGTGGCCGAGCCGCAACGCCCCTTGGAGGAGTCTTGCCGAATCAATCTCACGATGCTCGCACGCCAACCCGCCGCGATCTTCTCACCGCCGGCGCTGCGTGCACCGGAATTGCAGTCCTTCGCCCGCTCAGCGCCTTCGCCTTCCAGACCCCCAGCCCGCGAGTCAAAGTCTTCGACGTCCTCAAATTCGGCGCCGCCGGCGACGGGTCCACCCTCGACTCCGCCGCCTTCCAGCGCGCCATCGACGAGGCCGCCGCCTTCGCGGGCAAAGCTCAAGTCCTCGTCCGCGGCGGCCACAAATATCTCATCGGCACCATCGAACTCAAAGGCTCCATCGACTTCCACCTAGCCGACGACGCCGAACTCCTCATCAGCACGCGCCGCGAGGACTACCGCGGCAGCCTGCCCGGCTCGCACGACGGCGACACCATGGCCGCAGCCCTCGGTGCCGTCATCATGGCCACCAACGCCCAGGGCCTGCGCATCTCCGGCACCGGAACCATCCAGGGCCGCGCGCGCGAGTTCATGAAGTCTTACGACAAGCCAAACGAGTGGTGGCTCCCCGGAGCCTTCCGCCCCAAGATGTTCGTCCTTACCGGCTGCCGCGACCTCGAAGTCCGCGATATCACCTTCGCCGAAGCACCCAACTGGGGCCTCCACCTGCTCGGCTGCGACGGCGTCCTCGTCGACAACGTCAAAGTCCGCAACCTGCTCGATGTACCCAACTGCGACGGCATCGATCCCGACCACTCCCGCAACGTCGAGATCCGCAACTGCAACCTCGTCTGCGGCGACGATGGTGTCGTCATCAAATGCAGCCGCCAGCCCATCGACTATGGCGAGTGCGCCAACATTGACGTCCACGACTGCATCATCGAGACCCAGGACGCGGGCCTCAAAATCGGCACCGAAACCACCTCAGACATCCACAACATCCGTTTCGAACGCTGTCAGATCAAGACCGCCTCCCGCGGCCTCTGCATCCAGCTCCGCGACGAAGGTAACATCTACAACATCGACTTCCGCGACATCACCTTCACCTCGCGCTTCTTTTCCGACCCCTGGTGGGGCCGCGGCGAAGCCATCTCCTTCACCGCCATCCCCCGCACCCCCACGTCCAAACCCGGTACCCTCCATCACGTCAACGTCCAGAATGTCTCCGGCCACGCCGAGAACTCCGTCCGCATCTCCGGATTCCGGGCCGCAGGCGCCGGCAGCCCGCAATCGACCATCCACGACATCGCCCTCGACCGCGTCTCTGTCACTCTCGACCGCACCACCCACTACCCCGGCGCCCTCTTCGACAATCGCCCCACGACCGCCATCCCCGCCATCGAGCCGCACGACACCCCCGGCTTCTCCATCGAGCACGCCGACGACGTCACGCTGCGAAACTGCTCCGTCGCCTGGGGCGCCAACGTCCCCGATTCCTTCACCTACGCCGTCGAAGCCAAGGACACCACCGGCCTCAAGATCGTTGGCCTCAACGGCACCGCTGCCCACACCTCCCTCGGAAAGGCAGTCTCCATCTCATGACCTCGTCCACATCTTTCGTCGCGGTTTCTCAAATAGGTCCGGGCTTCAGCCCGGACATCAAAACCCATCTGGCTAAGGAGGCTTTAGCCTCCGGGATTGGCCTTCTACTGCCTGTCGGCCTGATTCTCTTCGCGAGCCTCATTCCCGCCCTCGCCCAGCAAGCCCCCGCACCACCTAACCCGCCGTCCTTCGCCGCCCCCAAACCCACCGCCCCACCACCCCCGCCGCTTCCTATCTTCAAAGTCTTCCAATTCCCCGCTGACCAGATCCCTCGTATCGATGGGAAGAATGATGACTGGGCCATCGTCCCCGACAGCTACGCCGTCACGCTAGCCGACATGCACGACGACCAGCACATCCACGCCGCCCCCGACCCCAAAGACCTAGACATCAAGGTCAAGGTCGGCTGGGTCAAAGGCCTCAACCGCCTTTACTTCCTCTACGAGGCCTACGACAACTACTGGGACTTCGCCTCCCCCGGCCTGCACAATGACACCTTCGAAATTGTCGTCGACGGCGACCGCTCCGGCGGACCGCTAGTCCCGCGCTTCCGTAACATGGTCGACACCACCGACGATTGGGACGCGCACTTCTCCATGCACGGCGTCTCGGCGCAGAACTACCACATCTTCACCCCGTCCGAGGGCAAGGACTGGGCCATGGCCTGGGGCTGCCAGCCCTGGGACAAGGAACTTCCCTGGGCCAACCACGCCCAGACCTACAACTTCCGCCCCGGCCAATCCGGCCACTACATCCTCGAGTTCTACATCACGCCCTTCGACTACGCAGGCTGCGAAGGTCCGCAACGCGCCGTAGAGTCCGAACTCACGGAGAACAAGCTCATCGGCCTGTCGTGGGCTGTCATTGATTATGATGGCTCGCCGGACGGCAAGAACAATGGCTTCTGGAATCTCTCGCCCCAGCACACCATGTACGGCGAGGCCGACTTCCTCCGCGAATTTCGATTGATGCCGCTCGAGCCCAGCCTGCGCAAGCCCATCGAGGCACACTGGAGCTTCAAAGTCGTCGACCCAACCCGCCGCCTCGTAGCCTTTCAGGACCAATCCGAGGGCACCGTCACCGCCTGGCACTGGGACTTCGGCGATCACACCGAATCCACCGAACAGTCCCCCATCCACCAGTATCAACAACCCGGCGAGTACACCGTCGTCCTCAACATCGAAGGCCCAGCCGGCAAGTCCCGCTTCTCCCGAGTCTGGGACGTCACCCTACGCTAAGCCCCAAAGCTGGGTGCCCCATGATCGTCGCAGCTTCATCGCGACTATCGTGGGGTTTGCCCCTCGTCCATTCGCAATGGTCTAACCACACTCGCCCAAACCACCCCAAAGCGTGTAGACTTTCGCACGCCAGCAACTCAGCACCCTGCTGCATCGTCTACGGAACACCGTCCCAGGAACCAGGAGACTCCGATCATGCCCAACAGCGTATCGAATCAAGACACCACCCGCCGCGACTTCGTAAAAACCGCCGGAGCGGCCCTCGCCGTCGCCGCCGTCACCTCCCCCCGCAGCGCCAGCGCCGCGAGCTACGCCAAAATCGTTGGCGCTAACGACCGTGTCCGCACTGGCATCATCGGCGGAGGCGACCGCATGTTGGGCGGCGATGTCCCGGCCTTCGTCGCCAACCAGAAGGACATGAACTTCGAGCTCGTCGCCGTCTCCGACATCTGGAAACACGCGCGCGAGCGGGCCGCCGCCTCGGTCGAGAAGGCCTGCGGAAGCAAGATCGACATGCTTCCCAACAACGATGCCCTCTACGCCCGCAAGGACATCGACGCCGTCCTCATCGCCACCGCGGACTTCCAGCACGCTCGCCACGGCATCGAGGCCGTCAAGAACGGCCGCGACGCCTACGTCGAAAAACCCACCGCCCACCGCATGGACGACGCCCGCGACTTCCTTAAAGCCGTAGAAAGCTCCAGCCAGGTCATCGCCGTGGGCACCCAGCGCCGCTCCACCCCCGCCTACATCAAGGCCGCCGAATACATCCAGTCCGGCAAGTTCGGCGACATTGTCATGGTCGAAATGTCCTGGAACGTCAATCAGCCCGGCCGCTGGCGCCGCCCCGACGTCGTACCTCTGCTCAAAGAGGAAGACACCGACTGGAACCGCTATTGCCTCGGCGTCATCAAGGACAAATTCGACGCCCGCAAATACCTCGAGTTCCGCCTCTTCTGGCCTTACTCCTCCGGCATCCCCGACCAATGGCTCGTCCACCAGATCGACACCGTCCACTGGTTCACTGGTCTGCCCCACCCCCGATCCGTCGTCGCCAACGGCGGTATCTACCTCTGGAAGGACGGCCGCACTAACTGGGACACCATGACCGCCGTCTTCGATTACGGCCCGCTCGACGACCTCGCTAAGGGCTTCCAGGTCCAGTACACCTCGCGCTTCACCAACTCCGCCGGCGGCGTCAAGGAGCTCTACTACTCCAACGCCGGCATGATCGACATGGACAAGCAGACCGTCACCCCCACCGGCGGCCTCTCCGCCAAGATGGCAGACGAAATGAAGATGCAGCCCAACCTCCTGCCCAGCTTCAACCTCATGGACAAGGCCGAAAAGATGGACACGGACGCCACACCGGCGCACGGCGATCCCCAGACCGCAGCCAACATGCGCAATTGGATGGAATGCGTCCGCTCGCGCAAAACCCCCAACGCCAGCATCCGCGCCGGCTACAGCCACTCCATCGCCCTCTGCATGAACGTCGCCGCCATCCAGACCGGCCAGAAGGTAACCTTTGACGAAAAGACTCAGCAAGTAATCGTTGGAGGAAAGCCGTATGAACACGTCTAGCCCCTCGCCCAACCCCAGGGGCCGTCATCCGGAGCGAAGCTCAGAATCTCCGTCGTGGCTTTTGCCGTTGCTCGCTCTCAACTTCTTCACCCCCATGCTCCACGCCGCTACCTCAGCCACCGCCACCGGCGTAGCCGTCACCGTCAACGAAGCCGCCCACCGAGTCGACATCACCGTCGACGGCCACCCCTTCACCAGCTACCTCTGGGGCAACAACCAGCGCAAGCCCATCCTCTACCCGCTGCTTGCTCCGGACGGCACCATCCTCACCCGCGGCAATCCCCCCCTGCCCGGCGAGCGCACCGACCATCCTCACCACACCGGCCTTTGGTTCAATTACTCCAACGTCAACAACATCGACTACTGGAACAACTCCGACGCCATCAAGCCCGAGGCCCGCGCCAGGTATGGTTCCATTGACCACGACCGAATCGTCTCCTCCAAGAGCGGCCCCACCTCCGGCGAACTCGTCACCGAATCCACATGGTACCCCTCCTCCGACGTCCCCTCCATCGGAAGCAACCAGCAGCCCCCTGTCCTCCACCAGACAACCCGCTACGTCTTCTCCAAGCTCACCATCGACGGCAAGCCCGCCCGCGCCATCGACATGACCGTCACCCTCACAGCCCTCCAAACCTCCGTCTTCCACGACGACAAGGACGGCATGCTCGGCATCCGCGTCGCCCACTTCCTCGAGTCAGCCACCGCCAAGCCCGAGGTCCTGCGCGACGCCAACGGCATCGCAACCCCCGTCTCCGCTCCCACCGCCGGCGCATCCGGCGTCTACCGCACCAGCGAAGGCAAGGTCGGCGACGATGCCTGGGGAACGCGCGGCAAGTGGTGCGAGCTCTCCGGCACCACGGCCGACGGCAAGGCCGAAACCATCGCCGTCCTCGATCACACCGGAAACCCCAACCACCCAACCTACTGGCACGCCCGCGACTACGGCCTCTTCGCCATCAACCCCCTCGGCGCCCACGGCTTCGAGCCCAAAGGACCCTCCCTCAACTTCACCCTCGATCCGGGCAAGTCCGCGACCTTCCACTATCGCATCTTCCTCATCAGCGGCACCGTCACTCCGGAAGCCCTCAACCAGCACTCCGACGCCTTCGACGCCGAAAAATAAATGAACACCACCCGCCGCACCTTCCTTGCCGCCGCAGCCTGCGCGACAGCCGCCTTCGCTGCTCCCATCGGTGCCTTCGCCCAGAAGAGCTCGCCCTTCAAGCTCAGCGTCATCACCGACGAAATCTCCGACGACTTCGACCACGCCTGCTCCGTCGCCGCCAACGACTTCGGCCTGGGCTGGGTCGAGATCCGCGACCTCTGGCACAAGACCATCCATGACCTCACCTCCGACGAGGTCACTCGCGCCCTAGCCATCCTCGCCAAATACAACCTCCGCGTCACCGATATCGCCAGTCCTCTCTTCAAAGTCGATTGGCTCGGCGCGCCCTTCTCGAAGGCCCGAGCCAAAACCGATCCCGCCCGCGCCGAGGCCGACTTCAAGAAGCAGGACGAGGTCCTCGCCGCCTGCATCGAATCCGCCAAACAATTCAAAGCCGACAAAATCCGCTGCTTCGACTTCTGGCGTCTCGACGATGTCACTCCCTTCCGCGCCGCGATTGACGACAAACTCCGCACCGCCGCCGAAACCACCAGCAAGCAAGGCATCGCCCTCGTCCTCGAAAATGAGAGTGCGTGCAACACCGCCACGGCCCCCGAAGCCGCGCGCCTGCTCGCCGCCGTCAAACCACTTAGCCTCAACTGGGACCCCGCCAATGCCGTCATGCACGGCGAACTCGACGCCTTCCCCGCCGGCTGGGATCTCCTTCCGAGCGACCGCATCCTTCATTGCCACTGCAAGAACGCCGTCCGCGACGCCAGCGGCAAAATTGACTGGTCCCCCGTCGACATCGGTCTCATCGACTGGCCCGCCCAGTTCCGCGCACTCAAATCCATCGGCTACCGCAACGCCGTCTCGCTCGAAACTCACTGGCGCGGCGCCGGCACTCCCGAAGCCTCTAGCCGCGTAAGCTGGGCCGGCATGAAAAAATCCCTCGAAGCCTCCGGCACGTTGTAACCCTCACCTCAACACCACCCCATTTGTGGGATTCACTCCCTGCGCTCCCGCGCCTAACATTGCCCCATGGCGAAAGCTGTGCGAATCCCCCGCGCCGGCGTATCGTTCGTGACCACGGCTACCCACGCCCGACGCCCCATCTTCGAGATCACGCGCGTCGCCGAGCTCTTCGTCGACACGCTGCTGCACTACCGTACCCTCGGCCACTACAAGCTCCACGCCTACGTCGTCATGCCCGACCACATCCAACTCCTGCTCACTCCGCAATCCATGACGCTCGATCAGGCTGTGGCCCTCATCAAGAATGGCTTCGCCTACCGCCTCGAAACCGATCTCCCCGTCTGGGAAGAAGGCTTCAAGGCTTACTCGGTCGCCAACATGCACGACCTCGAAGTTGTTCGCGCCTACCTTCACCAGTTGCCGGTCCGCGCCAACCTCGCCGCCGCCGCAGAACTCTATCCGCACTCGTCCGCCTACCGCCAGGCGCCTGTCACCGCGATGCCCTCACCTTCAGATTCAACCGCCTCCGATCGCCCCTCGCGCAGATCCGTCTCCGACGGCACAACTTCTCTCCGTAAAATTGCGTCCTAAATGGGAGCACTTCAAAGGAGAACGAGGCATGAAGAAGCAACTTCTCACCGCAGCCTGTGCACTTTTCCTGACCGCCGGCATCGCCAACGCTCAGATTCACATCACCATTGGTCCGCCCCCGCCGCACCGTGAAGTTGTCCCGCCACCACCGCCCGAGCATCGCGACTGGGCTTGGCACGCTGGCTATCATCGTTGGGATGGAGGGCAATATGTGTGGGTCCCGGGCGCCTATGTTGAGCCGCCTCACCCGCACGCCCGCTGGGTTGCCGGTCGCTGGGATCATCGTGGCGGAGAATACGTCTGGGTCGAAGGCCACTGGCGCTAATGCCCACCTGCCATCATCATGTAGGAAGCAAATTTAGCGGGCCCTCGATTTCCTCCATCCAGGGCCCGCTGCATTTTCGTTATCATCGATAGCATGACCCTCACCGCGGAAGACCGCGCCCGCCGCATCAAAGTCCTCATCTTCGACGTCGATGGAGTCCTCACCGACGGCCAGCTCTTCTTCCTCCCTGAAAACAACGGCCAGCCTGGTCCCGACGGCAAATACTCCGGCCTCGAATTCAAGGGCTTCACCGCCCACGACGGCCTCGGAATCACTCTCGCCCGTCTCGGCGGCCTGCGCGTCGGCCTCATCACCAAGCGCCAATCCGCCACCGTCGCCATCCGCGCCCAGGACCTCAAACTCGAGTTCGTCTACCAGGGCCAGGCCCACAAAATGTCCGCCGTAAACGACATCCTCACCCGTGCCAATATCACCATCGACGAACTCGCCTACGTCGGCGACGACGTCGTCGATTTGCCGGTAATGCGCGCGTGCGGCCTGTCCATCGCCACCGCCAACGCGCGCATCCAGGCCAAAGCCGCAGCCCACTACATCACCCCTAACCCCGGAGGCCACGGCGCCGGCCGCGACGCCATCGACTTCATCCTCGCCGCGCAAGGCAAGCTCGACGCCGCCATCGAAGCCTTCCTCGACGCCGACAACCCCGCCGCCCAACTCGCCGACATAGGCTCCGGCAAAATGTAACTTACTCAGCGCAGCGGAGACCTACCGCAAACGATTCCCCATTCACTCAGCAATGCCTCAAGAGCGCTGAAGGCGCGACATAAAATCGCGCGTGTGCCCCGGAGACCGAGCCTCAAAGTCCTAACAGGGAATTACAGTGGGGAGCGGAATCCTATCTCATACTTCAAGTCGCCCGCAGCCGGAATTGGAAGACGCGCGGAACACGCCCCCAAATACGCACGCGCCAGGAAAATCAACTCCCGCCGCAACGTCTCGAACTGCTTCTCCGCCCCAGCCGATTCCAGCAACCTCCGGCTCAACCCGGCCATCGCCCCCTGCAGCATGAAAGCAACCAGCGATGGGTCAGTCATGAGCGGTTGACTGGAGCTCGTCAGCATCTGCACAATCGCCTTATTCATCCGAGCTCCAACCTGCTGCACCACCTTCGCGCCGTCCACATCGGAACTCACTGAGTACAACGCAATGCTGGTCTTCACATCCTGCATCTTCGCCTCAAGAAACGCGTTCACAAGAGCCGTCGCCATCTCCCGCAACGTTCTTCCCGTCTGCTCCTTGCACGCCCGTTCAACGGCGCCAGTCACGGAATCAAAGTGACGCCGCAAAACAGCCTGCAGCAGCGCACTCTTGTTCGGGAAGTACTGATATAACGTCCCTACTGATACTCCGGCCCGCGACGCCACTCGGGTCGTCGTCAGCCGCTCTTTTCCAACCCGCAGCAAAACCTGAACAGTGGCCTCCAAAATCGCGTCCACACTCGCGGTCGAACGCGCCTGAACCGGCGATCTACGTGGCTCCAGCGCAACTTTTGAACGCTGCGGCAAATGCGAACTCCTAACCTGAAGCTTTCTTCATCCAATACCAAGTATGCACCACCCGCGTCAGTTGTCGCAGCCCCAGAGGTTGAGGAGGAACTCAACACGGTGCCTTGCCGGAGTAACACCGGCGTCGCAGGTTGTCGAAATGCGCTCCGTGCGGAACTTTTTTGGAGTAGCAGCGGGCTTTAGCCTGCGGTAAATTGCACCTAAATCTGCGGGCTTTAGCCCTGGGTACGTTCTCAGCACCCGGATTTCTTCATTACCTTCTTTAGTTCCACCCAGCGCTGATGCGGCAATGCAATAAGGAGAGACAGAAATGACCAAATCAACAGACCTCGGCGGCACCTTCACGCTCCCCGGCACCTCAACCACTGTCAACCGCCTGGGCTATGGCGCAATGCAACTCGCTGGCCCAGGCGTATGGGGACCGCCACGCGATCCCGACCAGGCGGTTGCAGTCCTGCAGGAAGCGGTCGCCGCAGGCGTGAATCACATCGATACCAGCGACTTTTACGGCCCGCACGTCACCAACCAGATCATCAAGCAGGCGCTCCACCCCTACCCGGACGGCCTTGTCATCGTCACCAAGGTTGGCGCACGCCGCGGCCCGGACAAGTCCTGGCCCCACGCTCTCTCGCGTCAGGAACTCATCGACGCCGTCCACGACAACCTCCGCAACCTGGCCCTCGACGCCCTCAACGTCGTCAATCTCCGCGTCGGAGGCTTCGCAAGTCCAACCGAAGGCACCATCGAAGAACCCTTCACCGTACTCGCCGAACTCAAGCAACAGGGATTGATCCGTCATCTCGGCGTCAGCAACGTCAGTCCCAAACAAGTGGCCGAGGCTCAATCCATCACCGAGGTCGTCGGCGTCCAGAACTTCTACAACGTGGCCAACCGAACCGATGACGCCCTCATCGACTCGCTCGCCCAGCAGGGCATCGCCTATGTGCCGTTCTTCCCCCTGGGAGGATTCACCCCGCTCCAGTCGTCGGAGCTCGACTCGGCTGCCGCATCCCTCGGCGTCACGCCCATGCAGGTCTCCCTCGCCTGGCTCCTCGACCGCGCCCCCAACATCCTGCTGATCCCCGGCACCTCAACCCTCACCCATCTTCGCGAGAACCTCAACGCCGCGAACCTGCAGCTTCCTCCCGAGACCATTGCCACTTTGAACGCAATCGCCAA
>Ga0302314_10021546_pt1 | contig 10605 bp, 7 predicted proteins | sample III_Palsa_N2_3_FD_200533 | JGI IMG/M metagenome (GOLD analysis project Ga0302314, IMG submission 200533) | Peat permafrost microbial communities from Stordalen Mire near Abisko, Sweden - III_Palsa_N2_3 | ecosystem: Environmental > Terrestrial > Soil > Palsa > Peat permafrost | place: Sweden... | reverse complement strand
CGCGCAGGCGGGGGGCGGACGCGCCGCGGATTGTGCTGACGGCGACCAACAGTGACGCGGTCATCGAGCGGGTGCGGGGCGGTAAGGCGGACCTCGGGTTTGTCGAGGGGCCGTCGGTGCCGCGTTCCGTACGTAGCCGGATTGTCGCTACGGACCGGCTCACGCTCGTGGTTCCGCCGGATCATCCGCTTGCTCGCCGGTCCCGCCCGATCGACGCTGCCGAGCTGGCCGCGACGGCGCTGGTCAGTCGGGAGCCTGGGTCGGGGACGCGCGAGGCTCTGCGGATCGCGCTCGTTGAGACTCTCGGGATGGGGATGGGGATGGGGATGGGGACGGGGGCGGGTGCAGGGACGGTGACGATGGCGGCGCCGCTGATCGAGTTCTCTACGGCCGGCGGGGTGCGGCAGGCGGTGCTTGCCGGGGCCGGGCCGGCCGTGATGAGCGACCTCGCGGTGCGCGACGATCTGGCCGTCGGGCGGCTGCGGGCTGTGGCGGTGGACGGGGTGGACCTGCGTCGGGCGCTCAAGGCCGTGTGGATCGGCGAACGCCTTCCGCCAGCCGGTCCAGCCCGTGACCTGCTCACTCACCTGTCCTCGATGCGTCGCGCGGCAGCCGGCTGACCCGTGCTGGTTACAAGCTGGGCTTGTAACCTTCCAAGATTTAGGCTCCTACTGCCCGGCCGCGTCCGGGGCGATGGTGGGGGCATGGACACAGACCTGCTTTCAACGCCTGCGAGCACGCGGCCCGCGTCGTCGTCCGTCCGAAGGGGCTTCCTGCGCGACCTTGAGCGGCCGTGCCAGGTCTGGGCGAACCTCACCCCGAACTGGTTCGCCTCCGTGATGGGCACCGGGATCGTCGCGGTGGCCGCGGCAAGCCTTCCCGAGCAGTTCCCCGGTCTGCGTGACGCCGCTACGGGCGTATGGGGCCTGGCCGCGGTGATGCTGGTCGTTCTCAGTGTGCTGACCGTGCTGCATTGGCTCAAGCATCCCGCGACCGCTCGCGGACACGCGAATGACGCGGTGATGGGCCACTTCTACGGGGCGGTTCCGATGGCGATGCTCACCGTCGGCGCGGGCACGCTGCTGCTCGGGCGCGACTGGATCGGCCTGCGCGCCGCGGTCGACGTGGATTGGGCGCTGTGGCTCGCCGGGACCGCGGGCGGTCTGGTGTGCGCCGCCGCTATCCCGTACCTGCTGTTCACCCGGTACCAAACCACGTCCGACAGCGCGTTCGGCGGATGGTTGATGCCGATCGTCCCGCCGATGGTCTCCGCCTCCACGGGAGCCCTGCTGATTCCTTACGCGCAGCAGGGGCAGGTACGCCTGACGCTGCTGCTGTGCTGCTACGCGATGTTCGGCCTGAGTCTGGTGCCCTCCATCGCCGTGATCACCCTGATTTGGTTCCGGCTGGCCGTGAACAAGGTCGGGCCCGCCCGGATGGTGCCCACGCTGTGGATCGTGCTCGGCCCGCTCGGTCAGTCCGTGACCGCCGCGAACCTCCTCGGCGGCAACGCTCACCTGGCCGTACCCAGCCCCTACGCGGGAGCGTTCGAGGCGTTCGGCGTCGTCTACGGACTGCCGGTGTTGGGCTTTGCGCTGCTGTGGGCCGCGATCGCGACGGCAGTGACGGTGCGTACCGCGGTCGAGCGTCTGCCGTTCTCGCTGACCTGGTGGTCGTTCACCTTCCCCATCGGCACGTGCGTGACCGGCACGACCGCGCTGGCCGGGCACACCGGCTCGATCGTGCTGCGAATCGCTGCCGGTATGTTCTACCTCGTACTCGTTGAAGCCTGGCTGGTGGTGGCCACCCGTACCGCTCACGGCGCCTATCGCGGCCGACTTTTCCTGCCGACCCCTGTGAGCACCGGACTTGACCTGTTCCTGACGAACCCTTGAGGGGGTGCAGGCATCCCCTTTGCTTCCGCATGCCTGCATGATCCTCTTCCAGCTTCGCCGCGAGCAGTATCGATGTCAGGGCGGACGAGCGGATCGGGCCCGGAGACATCGAAGCACCAGGGGAGTGGGATTCCATGAACAGCAAGCTGATCGTGGGCGTCGTCGCGGCGGCGCTCGGTACGGCGGTACTGGCCGGTTGCGACCCGAACGCGGGCTCGTCCCTGATCGGGAGCCAGGGCACGGCGGGGTCGCAGGGTACGAACCCCGCGTCGTACGTCCAGCCGACCAACTACGCGTTTAAGACCGTGGACGACCCGGCCGACCCGACGTTCAACCAGCTGCTCGGGGTCAACGACAACGGGATCATCGCAGGGTACTTCGGTTCCGGTTCGGCGGGCCACCCGAACAAGGGCTACCGCATCTCCGAGCGGGCCATCACCGACTTCGTGAACGAGAACTTCCCCGGCTCCGTGCAGACGCAGGTCACCGGCGTTAATAACAATGACCTGACTGTCGGGTTCTACTCCAGCATGAACAACGCGAACAACACCAACAACAACGTCGGCTTCTACCGGGTCAACGGCTCGTACCACAGCGTCGCGTTCCCGACCGGCGACAACGCCGACCCGCCGGTGGACCAGCTGCTCGGCGTGAACGACGGCAACGAGGCGGTCGGCTTCTACACCGACGGCCAGGGCAACAACCACGGGTACGAATACTCCATCGGCTCACGCAGGTTCCACACGATCAGCGTCTCCGGGGCCGGTGCGACCAGCGTCACCGCGGCGGCGATCGACGACCGCGGGGACATCGCAGGGTTCTTCACTGGCGGCGGCGGCGCGCAGGACGGTTTCCTGCTCACCGGCAAGGGCAAGCAGACGATCCTGTCGTACCCGGGCGCCGCGATGACGCAGGCCTTCGGCGTCAACGACCGCGGTGAAGTGGTCGGCACCTACACGGTCGGCTCCGGCAGCAGCGCGCAGACGCACGGGTTCACCTGGACCGCGTCCGGCTCGTTCAAGTCGGTCGACGACCCGAACGGCGTCGACGCGACCACGGTCAACGGCGTGAACGACGAGGGCCAGCTCGTGGGCTTCTACACGGACTCGGCCGGCAACACCGACGGCATGCTGGCCACGCCGAGTGCCACGCAGCCCACTCCGATGCCGAGCAACACGGCCACGGCGACGGGGAGCGCCAGCGCCACGGCCACCGCGTCCGCCTCGGCTTCGGCCACCGCGACCACGACCACGACCACCTCCATGTCCCCGAGCGGCATGCCCACCTCCACCGCCAGCGGTTCGCAGCCCGTCACCGAGCAGCTGACCCTGCACGCGATGCCGCAGGGGACTGTCACGCTCGGCAAGGCCTCAGACGGCACGCTCCAGGCGCAGGTGGACGTGACGGGTCTGACGCCCGGCTCGCAGCACCTCGTCGAGATCGACCGGCCGAACAGCGACACTCCGGCCATCGAGTTCCAGGAACTGACAGCCGACTCGACCGGCGCCGCGAACGTCACCCTCAGCTCCACCTCGTACGAGGGCGACGTCCCGGCCGGCGGGCACTTCGTGATCCGGCTCGGCGTCTCCACCAACGACTTCAACCGCAACGCGCTGGCCGCCGAGCCGATCGCCGAGACCGGCCCGCTGTCCTGGGGCTACGACGACTCGCGGCAGTACCAGCTGGCCGCTGTGGACGTGAACGCGAACGGCCAGAGCCAGGGTCAGCTCACCGGCAACGCCACCGTCTCGTACGACGCGTCCGCGCAGACGATCACGGTCACGGTGAACGCCAGTGGCCTGACTCCCGGCGCGCACGCCGCGCACATCCACTCCGGCAGCTGCCAGGCCCAGGGCTCGGTGCTCTACATGCTGATGGACTTCCAGGCCGACTCAAACGGGAGCATCGTCAACCAGACGCGTACCGTCACCGGCGTCACCGCGATGCCCGCCTCCGGCACCTGGTACCTCAACCTGCACCAGGGCGACAGCAACTCGATCCTCGCCAACGGCGTGCCGACCCTGAGCTTCCGGCCGCTGCTGTGCGCGAACGGCTGACCAGGCCGAGGAGATAAAGGAGCGTGGCGCCGCCCCGGTCGGGATACGACCGGGGCTGTTCGCTAGTTCCCCGCCCCACCGCCGCATGAGTAGATCACGTAGCTGGGTGCCACATTCGGGTCGTCGGCCGTTGTGCACAGCCGTTCCACGGCCTTGACCCGCGGGTCGTTCGCCGTCACCACGTCGTTGGCAGGCAGTATCGCGAACGAGATCTTGCCGGACGTGATCAGCTGTTGGACCTGGTCGAGGGTGGGGTACGGCACGTTGCCGGTGTATCCGCCGACGGGCACGATGCTTGAGACGCCGTACACGATGTAGGACGCCGCCTCACCCGAGGAGAAGATCAGCATCTCCGTGTTCTGCAGGGCCTGCTGTTCTTGCTCGCCGGCACCGTCGCGCATGAACCTGGCCCACTCGGCGCTCGTGTAGTGCGGATGGATGGTGCCGCCGTACGCACCCTCAACCAAGATGCGTGCGGTTATTGCGGCGGGAGTCGACTGAGCCAGCGTGCCTTCGCTGGAAAACGCGGAGTCGAAGGGCCCGCCAGCCCGTGCTTCGAGCCAGGTGATCGCGGCAATCGGGCCGGTGAATACGGCGATTGTCCCGGCGACGGCGGCGACTCGCCTAACCAGAATGGACAGTCTGTCGACGCTCGACTCAGATGAGCGTCGGCCCACTCTCGCCGCCGCCAATCCGGCCAGCACCGCCAGCGCAGCCGTGACAAGTACCGCCGTCGGCATACGGGCGGTCGGCTGCGGGCGTGAGCGTGAAGCAGAGCATCCACACGAGCGAGAGCGCGACCGCCAGCAGCACCCCGAGGCCCGCCCGCATTGCGACCCGGCACCTGCCGACCGGAGCCGCCAGGATCACGGCGAGGCCGAGGATCGGCAGCACGAGCCAGGCCTCTGTCATCTTCGCCTGGAATCCCAGCGCCACCCAGCCGCCCGCGGCGTACCAGGAACGAGTGCGGCCCACGGTGACGGCCCGCAGCGTGGCGTCGGCGGCGAGCACGATGCACAGCAGGTAGAGCGGCTCGGCAAGGTTCCCGCGGGTCGAGGCGATCGTGACCGGGCTCGCGGCCAGTATCGCCGACGCCGTCGACGCGGCTGCCGTCCCGGCCGTGCGGCGCACCGCGCGGTAGAGCACGAGCACGGTCAGCGTGCTCTCGACGACCTGCGGCAGCACCATCGCCCAGGCGCTGTAGCCGAAGCAGCGCACGGACAGCGCCTGGATCCAGAACGCCCCCGGCAGCTTGTCCAGCGTGATCGTGGCGTGCGGGTCGAAGGCGTCGTAGAAGAACGCGTGCCAGCTCCCTGACATGCTGCGCACGCCGACCGCGTAGAAGGTCTCCAGGCCCTCGGTGTTCAGGGACCACGCATACCCGGTCGCGGCGGACGCGGCGATCAGCAGGAGCAGGATCCGCGGCACCGTGACCGCCGCCCGCACCCGGCTTTTCGCCCTGGTCGGCCACGTGGTCGGCACCGGCGCCGCGGAAGATTCGGCTTCGCTGGAAATCTCGATCTCGCTCACATCGAATAGGCGCGACGACCCCGCCGACGCAGCCTTCCCCCTTTACGTACGGGAGAGTACGGCACTGGCCGAGGCGGGACGTGAACTACTTGCATATTCGCTAGCCGCTGGCGCTCGCGCTCGCCGAGGCGCTGGTGAGCTGCTTGGTCATGTCGTAGACCTCGGAGGACGGCGGCACGCCGATCTTCACCGCCTGCCCCCATTCGGACAGGTGCAGGTCCGAGGTGGTCTCGCCGATCAGGGCCTGCGCGACGCTCTTGACCTCCACCGGCAGGCCGTTGGCGCCGACCCAGAGATCGACGGTCTCCGAGCTGGTGCCCGACTGCTGCAACGTCTGCGTGAGTGCGGAAAGCTGCGCGGCGGTGAGACGAGTGGCGGAGCCGGATTGCTGCGAGAGCTGCGAGGTGGTGAGTGTGCCGCGGTAGTGCGTCGTCTGCTGCCCATCGACGCTCGCAGTGCCCACCTCGGTCACCGCCCCCGAGGCGACGAGAGCGGCGATGCTGCTCACCGGGTCATACGTCACGGTCGAGACGGGGATCGGCGAGAGTGCGCCGAGCGCCGACGCCTTGCTCAGATCGATCTTGGCCCACGGCTTGCCGCCGAGTACGGCGGAGAGCGAGGGGTAGTTCAGGTACACCGAGGTGCCGACGAAGATCGTGCTGAGGCTCTGATCCTTCAGCCGGCTGGTCATGGACAGCTCCGAGGCCGGGCTGAATTCGACCTGGCCGGTGAGCGCGGCGTTCCCGTCCGTGCCCGATGACGTGGTGCCGGTCATCGTCACCGTGCCCGCCGCGTCGGCCTTGTTCATCGCGGCGGCGACGGCCGAGAGCGCGGCCGGGTCTCCGCTCGTGCCCTTGGCGGCGGTGCTGTGCGGCCCCGGCGTGCCCCCGCCGGTGCAACCTGCCGCGGCCAGCAAAGCCAGCAGCGCCGCCGACGCGCCGACCGTGAGCCGCGCGGGAATCCTCGTCATGTCCGCCCCCTCCTTCGCGCGCAGCCTATCCCTTCGACCCGGCCGATCGGGGAGGACATCCCGAAGCGGCCCGGCTCTTCCACCATCAAGTTACCCGCTGGTAGCATCCCCGACATGACGACGCTCTTCAACCCTCGCACCTTCGACCCCTCGGTGTTCGACGAGGAGACCGGGCGGCAGCTCACGGCCGTCATCGACTGGTTCGAGGGCCGGGGCAGGCAGCGCTTGATCGCCGAGGACCTGGACCGCGTCTGGTACGACGACTTCCTGAAGTTCGTCGCCGACGAGAAGCTGTTCGCGACGTTCAACACCCCGGCGGCCGAAGCCGGCGGCGCCCCGGACAAGCGCTGGGACACCGCGCGCAATGCCGCGCTGAGCGAGATCCTCGGCTTCTACGGGCTGCCGTACTGGTACACCTGGCAGGTCACCGTCCTCGGCCTCGGGCCGATCTGGATGAGCGGGAACGCCGAGGCCAAGCAGCGTGCTGCGACGCTGCTGGACGAGGGCCACGTCTTCGCCTTCGGCCTGTCCGAGCGGGAGCACGGCGCGGACGTCTACTCCACCGACATGATCCTCACCCCCGACGGCCAGGGCGGCTATCTCGCCAGCGGCGGCAAGTACTACATCGGCAACGGCAACGTGGCCGGGATGGTGTCGGTGTTCGGGCGGCGCGCGGACGTGCAGGGCCCTGACGGCTACGTGTTCTTCGCCGTCGACAGCCGGCACGAGAAGTTCGAGCTGGTACAAAACGTGGTCGCCTCGCAGATGTTCGTCAGCGAATTCAACCTTCACGGGTATCCGGTGACCGAGGCCGACATTCTGCACGCGGGACCCGAGGCGTTCAGCGTCGCGCTCAACACGGTCAACGTCGGCAAATTCAACCTGTGCACCGCTTCGGTGGGCATCAGCGAGCGCTCCTTCTACGAGGCGATCACCCACGCCCACAACCGGATCCTCTACGGCCACCCGGTCACCGACTTCCCGCACGTCCGCCAGGGCTTTGTCGACGCCTACGCGCGGCTGATCGCGATGAAGCTGTTCAGCGCCCGGGCCGTGGACTACTTCCGCACGGCGAACGACGACGACCGCCGGTACCTGCTGTTCAACCCGGTCACCAAGATGAAGGTGACGTCGGAGGGCGAGCGCGTCGTCGACCTGCTCTGGGACGTGATCGCGGCCAAGGGCTTCGAGAAGGACACGTACTTCCATGGAGCGACGCACTACATCAGGGCACTGCCGAAGCTGGAGGGCACGGTCCACGTCAACCTCGCGCTGGTCCTGAAGTTCATGCCGAACTACCTGTTCGCGCCGCAGGAGTACGCCGAGGTCCCGACTCGCCTGGACGGCCGCGACGACGACTTCCTGTTCCGGCAGGGTCCGGCGCGCGGGCTCGGCAAGGTGCGCTTCCATGACTGGCGCGAGGCGTACAAGCACGCCGCCGACGTGCCGAACGTCGCCCGCTTCACCGAGCAGGCCGAAGCGCTGGTGCAGTTCCTGACGACCTGCCCGCCGAGCGACGAACAGCAGAAGGACCTTGACTTCCTGCTGAACCTCGGCCACCTGTTCACCCTGGTCGTCTACGGCCAGCTGATCCTGGAGCAGGCCACGCTGGTCGGCCTGGAGCGCGAACTGCTCGACCAGATCTTCGACTTCCTGGTGCGCGACTTCTCCGAGTACGCGATCGCCCTGCACGGCAAGGCCTCCTCAACCGAAGCGCAGCAGGCGTGGGCGCTCGGCGCGGTGCGCAAGCCGGTCGTCGACGAGGCGCGCTTCGGGCGGATCTGGGAGACGGTCGCCGGGTTGTCCGGCGCGTACGAGATGCGGGCGTAGCCCGAGCTCAGCCCGCGGCGGCCGGTCTCGCGCTCCGGACCCCTTGCATGATCATGGCACTTTTTGCAGTCGCGGTTGTACGCTGGCTCCGTGACTAAGAGACTTGCTGACGTGGCCGCCTTCGCCGGAGTGAGCGTGGCGACGGTGCGGCGGGTGCTGGGCGACAAGCCGGGGATCGCGCCCTCGACGAAGGCCGCGGTGCTCACCGCGCTCGACGTGTTCGGGCTCGACCGGCCGGCCAGGTTCCGCACCGCGCAGGACGGGCTGGTCGGCCTGGTCGTGCCGGACCTGCAGAACCCGATCTTCCCGGCGCTGGTCGAGGCGGTCTCGATCGGACTGGTCAAGCTCGGCCTGATGACGGCGCTGTGCACGCGCACCGCGGACGGGGTGTCCGAGGCCAACTACATCGCGCTGCTGCTGCGCAGGGAGGTGGCCGGGATCGTGTTCATCGGCGGCAGCTACGCGGACGCCGGCCCCGAGTACGGCAAGGAGCTGCGCGACCGCGAGATCCCGATGGTGCTGATCAACGCCGCGGACGAGAACCCCGGCGTGGCCAGGGTGAGCGTGGACGACGAGGCGGCGGCCGAGCAGTCGCTGCTGCACCTGGCCTCGCTGGGGCACGAGCGGATCGGCCTGATCCTCGGCCCGGAGGGGCACGTGCCCTCGGCCCGCAAGCTCGGCGCTTACGTCCGCCACCTGCGCACTTCGCCCGACGACCAGTCCTGGCGGGACCTCGTCGCGCACGTGCCCTTCTCGATGGAGGGCGGCGGCGCGGCGATGACCCGGCTGCTCGCCCAAGGCGTGACCGGCGTGGTCTGCGCGAGCGACGCCCTCGCCCTCGGCGCCATCCGCGCGGCCAGGCGGCGCGGAGTCTCGGTGCCCGGGAACGTCTCCGTGATCGGCTTCGACGACTCGGCCTACATGTCCGTGGTCGAGGCCCCGCTGACCACGATCCGCCAGCCGGTGCGCGCGATGGGCGCAGCCGCCGTCAAGCTCCTCGACGCGCAGATCAACGGGCAGGTGCTGCCCGGCGAGGAGCTGCTGCTCGAGCCCGAGCTGATCGTGCGCGGCTCGACCGGGCCCCGCCACCCCCGGGCGTAGTCGATTTTTTGTGACTCTGTGCAAGATTTAGACAGACTTCCATAGCTTTTCTGCATCGGAGTATGGACAGCAGGCAGTCGGGCTCGTACTGTTCCTGCTACCCAGGTCCGTCCGATGAGGAGGAACCACCGAATCATGCAAGCCTTCCAGCGACGTAAGGCACTCGCCGCGACCCTCGCGGCCTGCACGATCGCGGCCACGGCCGCCGGCTGCAGCAGCAGTTCGAACAGCACAGCGTCCGGCGGCTCGGCCCCGGACTCCCCGGTGACCATCTCGGTCGGCTGCGAACCGCCCACCTCGCAAGCGCAGCCGAGAGCCAACTGGCTGGCCGATGTCGCGGCCTTCGAGAAGCTCTACCCGTACATCACGGTCAAGAGCGACGACACCAACCCCTGCGACGACCCGTCCACCTTCGACGCCAAGCTGGCCAGCGGCAAGATGGACAACGTCTTCTACACGTACTTCACCGACGCCGCGAACGTCATATCCTCCGGCGAGTCGGCCGACATCCAGCAGTACGCGAAACAGATCAACGACTACAGCTCGATCCAGAGCTCGCTGCTGAACGTCTACCGCCAGGGCGGGGCGTCGTCCGGCGACCTGTACGGCATCCCCACCGGCAACTACAGCCTCGGCCTCGTCTACAGCAAGGCCCTGTTCCAGCAGGCCGGCCTGAACCCGAACGACCCGCCGACCACCTGGGCCCAGGTCGAGACCGACGCGATCGCCATCTCCAAGCTGGGCCACGGCATCGTCGGCTACGCGGATTACAGCGCGCAGAACACCGGCGGCTGGCACTTCGTCGCCGAGCTCTACTCACGCGGCGGCACGGCCGTCACCTCGAACGGCCAGTCGGCGAACTTCGACAACGCCACCGGCGAGGCCGTGCTCCAGTACCTGCACAAGCTGCGCTTCACCGACGACGTGATGGGCACCAACCAGGGTCTGGTCTACCAGGACCTGCTGCAGATGATGGGCTCCGGAAAGCTCGGCATGTACGTGGGCGATCCGAGCACGCTCACGATCATGCACAGCACCTACGGCACCTCGTACGACGACCTGGCTGTCGGCCCGATGCCCGGTGAGAAGGCCACGCTGCTCGGCGGTTCGGGTTACATGTTCAACAAGGACGACACCGCCGCGCAGATCCAGGCCGGGATCAAGTTCGTCAACTACGAGTTCGAGACCTCCGGCATCGGCCAGTTCGACTACCAGCGCCTCG
>Ga0302314_10021543_pt1 | contig 10606 bp, 10 predicted proteins | sample III_Palsa_N2_3_FD_200533 | JGI IMG/M metagenome (GOLD analysis project Ga0302314, IMG submission 200533) | Peat permafrost microbial communities from Stordalen Mire near Abisko, Sweden - III_Palsa_N2_3 | ecosystem: Environmental > Terrestrial > Soil > Palsa > Peat permafrost | place: Sweden... | reverse complement strand
CTTGCGAGAGTGCGCCGCCCGCCCCGGCCTCGCTGGCGAAATGGTTGTGCGCGCTGCATTTCGAGGGGCCTGGCTGGCCCGACTTCCGCTTGGTCTGGTTCAAGGACGCGCTCGGCGCCAAGGGCCTGGCCTTGATCGAGCAGGCCACACAGGAGCGCGCAGCCGCAGCCGCAGCCGTAGGCGGCTCGTTCAGCCAGGAGTACGCGGTTCGCTCCTTCCGCGAGCAGTTGGCCGAAGCTTCGGGGGACGTCGACCACTACGTCAGCGTGCTGGCCGAAGATCTGCGCAACGCCCACGGTTATATCCCGATCGTCGACGCGCTGCTCGCGGCGGGACGCGAGGACGACGCCGAGGCTTGGGCCCGGCGCGGCCTGGCCGATACCCCCGTCGGGCAGTACACCGCCCCGTTGCGTGCCCGCCTCACCGAACTGCTGCTGGAGGCCGGGCGTGGGGCCGAGGCCGTCGCGGAGAACCGGGCCGCCTTCCAGGCCCAGCCGAGCGCAACCGGCTACCAGGTCCTGCGCAAAACGGCGCTCGCCGCCGGGGCGTGGGACACCGAGCACCGACCCGCGCTGGACACACTGCGCGCGAAGGCCGCGGACGGCACCCCGACCTGGGCGTTCTACCTGGTCGCCATCCTACTCGACGAAGGGCTCGAAGAAGAGGCCTGGCGCTACGACCTCAAGCACGAGGACGCTCTCGGCGCTCACCAACGCCTGGACCTGATCAAGCTCCGCGCCGTGTCCCACCCCGGGGACGTCATCCTCCCGTACCGGGAGCTGATCGACGCGAAAATCGACGACCCGCGCGACCTGAAATGGCGCTACAAGCGCGCCCTCACCATGCTCAAAGCCCTGAAAACCGCCTACCGCCGGGCACGCGGCCCGGCCGGAGAAGCCGAGTTCACCGCCTACCTCGCCACCTTGCATGAGACCCACCGGCGAAAGCCCAGCTTCGTGAAGCTCCTCGACCAAGCCCGCTTCGACTGAGAAGCGGCGGCGGCGGCGCTCTGACCCACCATTCTCACGGTGCTGATGTGCTTCTCGTCTCTCTTCTCGATCTTGACTTGGGCTCGGCCCAATGAATAAGGTCGCAGGACCCAGACTTTTCCCGTACGACTCCATCATCGTCCGGCTATGACTGGGTTCTGTTGCGCTCCGCTCATGGATAGCGCTAAGATAGTAATGATAGGGTATAAGGTCGGTGGGGTTAAGGTATTGATCGCCCATCGGACACATAATTTCCCCACGGAGAGCTGCTTTAGGGCAGCTCTTTTTGGCGTCTGAGCTCGGGTTTCCCCCGTCTCAGGCGCTGCGTCGTATTGGTCAGGGTTTCACCTCCTGACGTGTATCTCGTGCTGCGTTAGGTCGCCGCCGGCTTCGTGCCGCTCCTCGTGGATCTCGCAGTGGCTGCGGTCTGCGGGTGCTGCGATGGGCCGAGGCGCGTCGCGGACGGGGTTGACTGCTGTGCCGGCCGGTGCGTGGTTGTCATCTCAGTTCTTGGACGACTTGGCGTAGGAACTCGCTGTAGGTGCTGCTCGGCAGTTCCACGCTGGTGTCGTTGAGCGCGCACACGACCGTGTTGAGGGTGGGCAGCACGGTCAGGAAGTTGCCGCCGTAGCCGAAGGCCGAGTAGGTCCCGTCCGGCAGTCCCAGCTGCGGCAGCTCGCCTTCCGGCCCGGCGACCCACCAGAAGTAGCCGTATCTGCCGAGCAGCCCCGGGATCACGGTGGTGGCGTGGGGTTGGGTGCTCTTTTCGATCCAGGCCGGGGAGATCAGCTCGGTGCCCTGCCAGCGCCCCTGCTGGAGGTAGAGCTCTCCGACGCGATGCAGGTCGCGGGCGGAGAGCATGAACGCGTAGTTGGGGTAGCGCATGTCCCCGCCGAGCACGTCGTTGCGGTAGTGGTAGCCGGCGTGCGCGAAGGCGTCCCAGTCGGTCATCTGCAGGGGGCGCGCGAGTTCGTGCTCGAAGGCCAGGAAGACGCTCTTGCCGGTGAGCCGCTCGTAGATGTTGCCGGCCACGTTGAAGTCCCAGTTGTTGTACTGCCAGAACTCCCCGGGGCGGTGTTCTCCGCGAGCGGGCCGCGGCGGCCCGCTCACGTTCGCGAGCGGCCCGTCGCTCGGGGCCTGCACCGGCAGGTAGACCCCCGAGCGGGCGGTGAGCAGGTCCTCGATGGTCGCTGTCTTCTCGGTGTCGGTCAGGGCCGGGTTGTCGTCGATACCCAAGTCGCCGATGGTGGTGTCCAGGTTCAGGGTTCCGCGATCGTACAGTTGCCCGAACAGGGCGCTGATCAGTGACTTGCGGATGGAATGGACTGGGACGGGGCGTGCCACCTCGCCCCAGTCGAGCACGTCCTGCCCGTGCGCGGTGATGCGGACCGCCGTCACTCCCAGGCGCTCGGCGTGCCCGGTCAGAGTCTTCGTCGCTGTCGAGTCCATGGGGATGGCCTTTCGCTGATGTGAGGGGTGATGGCCTACCGGCGGCTCCGCGCGGGTCAGCCGAGGTGGCCGAGGAACTGGTGGAACGCGGGGATGCCGGTCTCGTCCAGGGGTGCGCCGTGGGCGAATCCGACGGCGCGCACGTCACGCGGTATGCGGGCGAGGCTGCCTGCCCGCAGGTTTGGGTCCGCCGCCAGCGCCGCCGGGCCCAGGGCGAGATCGCCGCGGTGGAAGACGGCGTCGCCGACCAGGGCGGTGCGGCTCGGCTCGTGGTAGAGCGCGATGTGGCCCGGGGAGTGGCCGGGGGTGTGGATCACGCGCAGGCCGCCCGAGTCTTCGATCAGCTCTCCGTCGGCGAGGGTCGCGTCCGCGCCGAACGGGGTCCAGTGGAGTTTCGGGATCCGGTCGGCGAGGCGGCCCATGGCGCCGGAGCGGCCGTGGGCGGGAACCCGTCCGGCTTCCAGCCATTCGCTGTCGTCGTGGTGGATCAGGATCCGGGCTCCGGTCAGGCGCCGCAGGTGCGCCGCGCCTTGGACGTGGTCGGGATGGGCGTGGGTGAGCACGATCCGCTTGATGGCTGCGGGTTTGAGATTGCGCTCGGCCACGACGTCGAGCAGCGCGGCGGGGGCGCTGGACCAGCCGACATCCACGAGGGTCAGGCCGTCCTCGCCGTCGACGAGGAACGCGTTGTCGCGCCTAGTTGTGGCGATGCGCTGGATGTCGGGTGCGAGGAAGTACATGGATGCTCCTGAAGGTGGAGGTTGCCGACGGGCCCCGGTCCGCCTCGTTTCGGGTTGTCAGTCCCGGACAGTCGCCGCTTGGGCCGAGAAGGACACGGTATACTCACTGTATACAGAAAGTTTTTTCTTCGCACTTCGATGGTATACGATTATGGAATGAGGGACGTCAATCAGTCGGACCAGACTTCGCGAAGGGGGCGCTGACGTGGCGCAGAGCGACCGGGCCTACGAGTTGCTGCGGGCGGAGATCGTCGGGTGGCAGCTGCCGCCGGGCTCGCATTTGAACGAGGTGGCGCTCGCCGAGCGTCTCGGGGTGTCCCGTACTCCGCTGCGCCAGGCCATCCAGCGCCTCGCGCATGAAGGCCTGGTGCGCACCGCCCCGGGCCGCGGCGCCCAGGTCAGCGAGATCGCGCTACAGGACGTGGTCGACCTCTTCCAGATGCGTGAAGCCCTCGAGAGCTACGCGGCGCGGTTGTGCGCGCGCCGGCCGGAGCGCGGCCGGTTCGCCGAGTTGTGCGCGGACTTCGAGGCCCAGCGCGCCGCCCTCGAGACGCAAGAGCCCCCCGGCGGGGACTACAGCGAGTACTACGCGCTGATCGCACGCATGGACGATGCCATAAACCAGGGGGCGTGCAACCCCTATCTGCTCACGGGGTTGAGCGGGCTGCGCGGCCATCTCGAGCGGCTGCGGCAGATCGCGCGGCGCCGCCCGTCCCGGATGCTCCAGTCAGTCTCCGAGCACCTGGCGATCTGCGCGGCGATCTACGACGGCGACGAGTCCCTCGCTGCCCAGAGCACCGCCGTGCACATCAACAACAGCCTGCGCAACATCCTCGCCGTGATAGCCGAAGACGTAGGCGGCCCCCTCGCCCACGGGTACCCGGCAGCCACGGCCGCGTACTACCAGAACCAGCCACAGTAGCCAGAAGTCCGGCGGAGCGGGTAGCGCTCCACCGCACACACCGGCCCCATTCCAAGGAGGCACAGAGATGGAAAGCAGCGAACGCGAGGACACCCGAGCACTCAGCGCAGGGCCGGCGAGCGCGCCAGGGCCTGCCGCCTCGCTGCGCACGCTGATCGACGCCGATGCAGGGCTGCTGCTTCCGGGTGTGGCCAACGCCCTGACCGCCCGAATAGCCGAAGACCTGGGCTTCGACGCGGTCTACGTCACAGGCGCGGGGGTGAGCAACACCTTCCTCGCCCTGCCCGACATCGGCCTGCTGTCCCTGACTGAGATGGCCGCCCATGTGCGCGCCATCACCGACGCCGTCACCATCCCCGTCATCGTGGACGCGGATACCGGCTTCGGCAACGCGGTCTCGGTAGGCCGGACGGTGCGCGTCCTGGAGAAGGCCGGCGCCTCGGCAATCCAGCTCGAGGACCAGGTCGCCCCGAAACGCTGTGGCCACTTCGACGGCCAGGAGGTCATCGCCGCCGCCGAGATGTGCCAGAAGATCCGCGCCGCCGTGGAATCCCGACGCAGCCACGACACCCTCATCATCGCCCGCACCGACGCCCGAGCTCGGCACGGACTGGCCGAGGCACTGGAGCGAGCGGCCGCCTACGCCGAAGCCGGAGCCGACGTGCTGTTCATCGAAGGCCTGCACTCCCGCGACGAACTACGCGAAGCCGGCAAGACGGTACCGGGCGTTCCGAAGCTCGCCAACATGGTCGAAGGCGGCAAGACACCCCTGCTGCCCCGCGAGGAACTGCTGGCCATGGGGTACTCAGTGCTCCTCTACGCCAACGCGGCCATGCAGGGCGCCATCCACGGAACCCAGACCGTCCTGGCCGGACTGCGCGACGCCGGGGCACTCGAGCCAGTACTCGACCGACTCGCACCCTGGGACGAACGGCAACGACTAGTCCGCCGCGCCGAATACGACGCGATGGAGCAGCGCTACCGCACCGACCAATACTGACCACACCAGCACCATCGGCGGCACGGCACCCGCCAGGGCAGCCGTCCGCTAGGCGCAGGACCACGAGGAAAGGAAAGACCATGGCCAAGCCCACTGCTTACACGACGAAGGTCGCAGTCCCGCTTCCCGACGAAGCGGATATCGCGAAGGTCGTCGGCGATGGCTACGACCCCGAGTCCACCCTGAACGTCCTGAAGATGTTCGCGGGCACCGAGGACATCTACCCGGCACTCATCGGCATGGTGCAGGCGATCTTCGGCACCTCCGGCATTGACGCGAAGCACCGCGAAGTGATCATCCTGCGTGCCGCCTCGGCGCTCAACTGTCCGTACGAGTGGCAGGCCAATGCGCAGATGGCCGAGAACGCGGGGCTCACCATCGCCGATATCGATGCCCTTGCCGCGAACGGCCCGGTCGAGGGCATCGACACGCAATACGTCCTGCTCGCCACGGCCACCGACGAGCTCCTCAAAACCGGAACGCTCACGGACCCCACGCTGCAGTCCCTTCTGGAGACCTACGGCGCTGTCGTGACGCGCAAGTACATCGCCATGATCGGCTGGTTCAGCATGCTCAGCCTGATCCTCAACGGCACCCGGGTACCGATGGAGACCACGGACAAGATCGGTTCACGCACCTCACCGCTGGCATAGCCCCCCTGGTCGAGGCCGTCAGCCGTGCGGAGGGGATCGCCGGGATCGTCGCCCTGCTCGACCACCGGACAGCCCCCCGCAGCGGGGGACACCGGCCGCTTCAGTTCCCGTCGGGCACCTGGTCCGGGTAGAACCCGAGTCGCGCCAGCGGCTCCAACAGTTCCTGTTCCTCGTACGCGAGGTGCGAGAGCAGGGCGTCGGTCAGGTAGTCGATCGCGCCTTGGATGGCTTGGTAGTCCTCTGGTCGTGTCATGTGCAGGACGAGAGCCCGGTCGACCTCCTGGATCGCGTCATGAATAGCCAGGTGCTCCTCGGTCAACCGGTCGATCACCGGTTTGAGCTGTGGTTGGCGGCGCGTCAGGTGCGGAAACACGGAGGCGTCCTCGACGCCGTGATGCTGCGTCACGGTGGTGCAGTGGCGGGCGCAGAACGCGCCCAGCGTCCAGTCGTTCTGGCGCAGCACCATCTCGTTGAGCGCCGCTCTCGCGCCTTCGGCCCGCATCGCCCCGTCGCGTACCTGCCGCACGATGTCCCGTAGATCCGACAGCTTGCCCCGGAGTATGTCGTGCACATTGATCAGCTGTTTCGAGACGCGGCGGCCCTGGTCTGTGTAGGTCACCTCCGGACCTGAGCGGTCCCGCCGTGGCCGCGTCGAATCGTCCCAGGGGGCCCGGTCGCCGAGGCGGACCTTTTCGTCCGGCGTCGGCGTCACCCCCAACCGCTCGTCCTCGGTTTCGCCGGGTGGCGCTGCCGCCTTCGCCGGCGCTTTGACGGCGGCCGAGGCCGCTCCGGCCGCTACGGCCGAGGTGCCCGGCCCGCGCCGCCGCGCCTCTTCGACAGCTTCTCGGACGCGGGGTGCCACCTCGGAGGCGAAGTCCTGCATCGCGCGTAGATCTTTGCGGTCACGACGAAAGTTCCGATCCCGTCTTCGAGTGCGAGTCCGGCGAGCTTCGCGGCCGTCTCGCGTGCGGGCGCGTCGACTGCTCCCAGGTTCAGCAGCCGCCGGATCGCCCGGGGGTCGCGCCCGGCTCGGGCGGCCGCCTCGTCGATCACGGCGGGGCTACAGCGGTGAGGCCGGCTTGTAGCGGCGCTGTGAGTGCCGACAATCCATCCGTATAGATGATGGCGCCTTCGAAGTTTCTTTGGTTGGGCCTACGTGGCTGGATATCGAACGTATTCGGAACGATCGAGAGATCTCTTGAACACGTTCAATGCTGCCGGTGACCCGGCGGCCGCAGAACTCCTCCATGTAGTTGCTGGCCTGTATGGATGATTTATCGGCACTCACAGGGCCACGGCGACGCCGACACGAAGTGGGCAGGGCATCTCAACTGCGAGATCGCCACCGCAGTCCAGCAGTTTCCTGGTCGCTGCTCCGGCATGGGTACCGTTCCGCTGGCACACCCCGAGCGCGCGGCCGAGATGCTGCTCGAGGCGAAGGCGCTGGGGCCGGTTGGCGTCGAGACAGGAACGACCGCGGGAGGCCGTGAACTCGACCGTCCCGATCTGCTCGAGTTCTGCCAGGCGGACCACGTGCTGTTTTGAACGGACCACCCGATGCCCGGATGCGTCTCGCTGCGGGGAGAGGTGCTGAACGAGCTCGGTCCGCAGGAACGACGACTGGTCGAATCCGAGAATCTCGACCGCCTGCCGGCAGGAGGCGCTTCGCGGTTGAGCCCGCGCCGCGCAAAGGGTATGTGCGCGCGGCGCGGGCTCGGCTACATGTCATCTGGCGCTTCGTCTAGTACTGGAGTTCCTCTGTTGCTTTCTTCGGCATGAGGAAGACGACGGGGAAGGCGATGGCGGTCACGATCAGGACGACGAGCAGGCTGTTTTGGGCCGCGTGGGCCAGGCCTTGGGAGGCGCTCTGGAAGAAGACGGTGGTGACGACGGCTGAGCCGATGCCGTTGGCCAGTTGCTGGATGGAGGTGAGCGAGCCGCTGGCGCTGCCGGCCTCCTCGGCTTCGACGTCGCCGAGGGCGACGTTGAAGATCGTGGTGTAGCCGACGCCCATGCCGAGTCCGGTGACGAACATCGGGCCCACCAGGTTCCAGAGTCCGAGGTGGGTGCCGGAGGCGTGGATGAGTTCGTAGAACCAGATGCATCCGCCGAGGATGAGCAGGATCCCGATGAACACCAGGTTGCGTCCGAGTTTGGGCAGTAGGGCGATGCATGCTCCGGATGCGCCGATGATGCCGATGGTCAGCGGGACCAGGGCGATCGCGGCGGCTCGGGGGGATTCGTGCAGTCCCTCCTGGATGAACAGCGACAGGACGTAGAGCAGGCCGCTGGTGGCGGCGAAGATGGCCAGGCCGATCAGGAGGCCGGAGGTGAAGCGCTTGTTGCGCAGGAGGCTGGCGCGGATCAGCGGATCGGGTGAGGTCTTTTGCCGGTAGGCGAAGGCGGCGAAGAACGCGGCGCCTGCGCTCACGGCGGCGGTCGGTCCGGGGCCCCAGCCGTTGGTGGAGCCCTCGATCAGTCCGAACAGCATGCCGAACATGGCCGCTGCCAGCAGGCCCGCGCCCCATCCGTCGACGGCGACGGTGCTGTCGTGTTCGGCCGCGGCGCCGCTGCGGGGCAGCAGCCGGTAGGCGGCCGCGACGCCCAGGGTGCCGAGCGCGAGGTTGATCAGGAAGATCGGCCGCCAGCTGAGCCCGTCGATGTTCGCGTCGATCAGGAAGCCGGCGAGGATCGGGCCGCTGACCCCGGCCACGCCCAGGACCGGGCCGTAGATGCTGAACGCGAGCGTCTTCATCTTCGGCGGGAATGTCTTGGTCATGATTGCCACGCCTTGGGGGATCATCATCGCGCCGAACCCGCCCTGCAGTGCGCGGGCGACGATGAGCAGGGCGGAGTCGGGGGAGAAGCCCGCCAGGGCGGAGGCGAGGGTGAACCCGCTCATGCCGAGGATGAACATCCGTCGCTGTCCGAACTTGTCCCCGAGGCGGCCGCCGACGACCAGCAGGACGCCGAGGGCCAGTGAGTAGGCTGCGCCGAGCCACTTGATCAGTGCGTTGCCTCCGTGCAGTTCGCGGGTGATGGTGGGTGCGGCGATGTTGGTGATCGTGGAGTCGATGAGATCCAGGGCGCTGGCCATCATGACCACCGCCAGGATTCCCCAGAGCACCCATCCCGGCGGAGACGGCTGCTCGGTTGTCTGTGCTTCCGTTGTCGTGGTGTCCATCGCGGAACTCCTTTCACTGTGTTTGTCGACCCGGTCGGCGTACGTCGTGGGTGCGGGTCATGCCACCAGTATAGCGAACATGTTCGTTAAGTCCACGATCGTGGGAAACGGGGTTGCCGCAGTCGTGTTCGCCGGTCTCGAGTCTCTCGTCGCGTGCTCTTCGAGTCGGCCGAGGAGACGCCCGTGTGGGGTCTCGGCCCGCTCGGCGATGTCTGCGCTTGTTCGCTACGAACGTATTCGGTAGATTCTTCCCATGCCTAGACGTCCCGAGCCGATCAGTCGACGGGAGCGCCCGGCCAAGCCGGCGCTGACCCGAGCATGGATTGTCGAGACCGCTGTGCGGGTGATGCGCGCCGAGGGGCTCGAGCGCGTCACGATGCGGCGCCTGGCCACGGAACTCGATACCGGTCCGGCCTCCCTCTACGTCTATGTGGACAACACCGCCGGGTTGCACGCGGCCATCCTCGAGGAGATGCTCGGCGAGGTCGACCTCGGACCGGTTTCCGCGGCCGGGGATTGGCGTGACCGGGTCGACGCCGTGCTCGGCTCCTACAGCCGCGTGCTCCTGGGGAACCCGGGCCTGGCCCGCTCGGCGCTTGTCGCGCGCCCGTCCGGCCCGAACTACCTCAACCTCCTGGAGGCGTTGCTGACGCTGTTCGCCGAGGGCGGGGTCCCGGACGAGCAGGCGGTCCTGGGCCTGGATCTGCTGCTGCAGAGCGCCACCGCGAGCGTGGTCGAGCACGCCGGACATGAGGAGCCGGTCGGCTCGGAGTGGAACTCGGTCGCCGCGGCGCTGACGGAGGCATCGCCGACCACCACTCCGCGCGTGGCCGCGCTCGGTATGCAACTCATGCACGGGACCCCCGAACTGCGACGGACATGGGGCATCCGGATGCTCCTGAACGGCATGATGCACACGCCCGTACCGGAGTAGACACCCACCGTGCGCCGCCATGGAGATCAGCAGGATGCCCGCTATCAAGAATCGTCACACGATCCCCAGGTCAGATCTCGTCCAGAGTCGGGTCATGTCCACATAGATGCAGGACATCCGCGATGAAGGGAGTCGCCATGATGGCCGACATCGTCCAGGCCGCCGCTCCGGGATCGCGGAGCTCCTGGAACTGTCCGAGGGGACGGTGCGCGCCCGGATCCGGCGGTTGGAGGCCGAGAAGTTCATCCGGATCCAAGCGGTGCGCGATTTCCGCGCCTTCGATCTGCACGCGGGCGCCTTCGTCGGCATCGACGCCGCCGACGGCCAGATCGACTTGGTACGGAGCCGGTTGGCCGGGATCGAGGGCGTTCAGTTCGCCCTGCGAACGATCGGCATGTTCGACTTCCAACTGGTCGTCTTCCGCGACTCACCGGAAGCGCTCGCTTCGACGCTGTACGAGACGATCGCCCGGTTGCCCGGTGTCGCGGCGATCCACACCCAGCACCTCCATTCCTCGACAAAACACGTCTACACCTGGTCCCAGATCAGCTGATCGGTGCGGTGGCGCCAGTCAGGCGGTCTCGTCCGGGGCGGCGCTGAACATCTCGACGAGTTTGTCGATCGCGTTCTCGCCGAAGCACAGGTCGATCCCTTCCACGGATTCCTGCGCCTTGGTGGCGCTGCGCGGAAAGAGTGCCTGCTCGTAGGCGGTCAGGGCCGCCTCGGTGTCCTGCG
>Ga0302314_10021540_pt1 | contig 10607 bp, 9 predicted proteins | sample III_Palsa_N2_3_FD_200533 | JGI IMG/M metagenome (GOLD analysis project Ga0302314, IMG submission 200533) | Peat permafrost microbial communities from Stordalen Mire near Abisko, Sweden - III_Palsa_N2_3 | ecosystem: Environmental > Terrestrial > Soil > Palsa > Peat permafrost | place: Sweden... | reverse complement strand
GCGTCACGTGGTGATAGGGCGAGTAGGCGTACAGCGCTTTGAATTGCTCCTGGTCCTTGACCGAGCCGAATTCGACCACGTTGAACGCACCGTTCGGATCGAGTTCGTTGCGGAGCATGTCGTAGATTCCGGCCCTTGCGACCACGGCCCGCGCCAACTGCGGATGTTGGGTGATCTCGGCTCCCATCAGTAAGCCACCGTTCGAGCCGCCCATCAGGGCAAGTTTGGCCGAAGAAGTGTATTTCCTGTCGATCAGGTGTTGGCCGATGGCGTAGAAGTCATCGAACACGTTCTGTTTGCGGGTCAGCTTCCCGTCCTGATGCCACCGTTCTCCATATTCGGCGCCGCCGCGAATGACGGCGTCGCAGTAGATTCCGCCCGCGTCCAGCCATATCTTCACGGCGGCCGACAGAAACTGTGGCACCGAGTTGATGCCGAAGCCGCCATAGCCGTAGAGGAGTGTGGGATTCGTGCCGTCGAGCCGGGTGCCCGACTTGTGGATGATCATGACGGGCACCTTGGTGCCATCTTTCGACACGGCGAATTCCCGTGTGACCTCGTATCCATCGTAGGAATAAGGGGCGCTATTGTGCAACCCGGTTTCGGTGACGGATCCGTCCTGAGCGTGCCACAGTGCGTAATAGCGCGGACGCAGGTAACTGGTGACGTCGAATAGGACGTCGCCGTTGTGCAGTGATTCGATCTCGGAGTTTCCGGCAATCTGCGGCAGCGGCAGCATGCCATGGTCCTTACCGTGAAAATCGAAAACACGGACGCTGTTGGGCCCCCCCGAGATGTACCGGACGAAGAGCCGATCCTTGTTGAAGCTCAGATCCGGATTCCCCGCTTCGGCGCCGCCCGAGACGATCGCCGCATCGCTCGAAGCTACGATCACCGGGGCCGACGTGAGACCGCCGGTCGCAAAGGGAGCCCCGAGTCTGATGACGTCGCCGTTCGAAGAGCGGTGACGCGAGATGCCATAGATCCCGCCGTCGGGTCCCATGGCTGCGTAAACGATGTCGTCCGAATAGCTCGAGAGTCGAAGCGGCGCTTTGCCGGGCTGGATAACGTACATCGACCATGCATTGCCATCGCCCCGCTCAACCATTGCCACGACGAACGGCAGACCGAAGCGGTTATCCAGAAACACCTCGGATATGCGCTCGAGACCGTCGCGCTTGCCGAGGACGAGTGCATCACCGGATGCCGGTGTTCCGAGTTTGTGAAAATAGACCTGGAGATTGAAATGCTGCTCGGTCGCCGGAGCATCGGATCCGGGATACCGGGTGTACCAGAACCCGTGACCGTCGGCGCTCCAGGCGAGGCTGCCACCCCCGGTCGGGTACTGCACGCGGGGAATAGGCGACTCGATCTCCTTGCCACTCGCGGCGTCGAACACATGCAGTGTTCCATCTTCGCTGCCATTTTTCGATATCGAAGCCGCTACCTTGCTGCCGTCGGCACTGACCGTGTACCAGTCGATCGCGGTGTGGCCCGACGGGTCGATGACGTTCGGATCGATTACCGTCTGTCGCGATTGGGGATCCGCCGCGGCATTGAGCATCACCACCATCGGCTGTTGGTATTTCGGGTCGTTGTAGCTCGCGAACACATGTTGCCCGCGTCCCTGGAGGCCGGAGTAGGAAGGTGAGCTGGCCTTGACGAGGGCGCCCAGCTTTTCCTGAATATCCCTGTGAATGGCCAATGCATCGAGGTATGCCCGGGCGTATGCGTTCTGCCGATCGCTCCAGGTCTTCACCGCAGCGTCACCGCCGCTCTCGAGCCATCGATAGGGATCCGGGACGCGTGCCCCCTGAATCGTATCGACGGTCTGACCCGTCGCGGTCGGTGGCGCTGGGCCGGGGACGGCCGGGTCGGCGGTCATCGGCACGCAGACCATCAGCAAGGACAGGCTTGCGATTAACTGGCTTTTCAAGTTATTCCCCGATTCGAGGCGGTAGGAATGGAAGTATGCTTTGAGGATGGAACCGATTGGATCACGGAGCACCCATGGAACTCAAACGCCCAGGCTCGCAAGCTTCCGTCAAAGGATCTGCGGAATACTTTACCGGGAGCGTCCGGATCGACCCCCTCAACTCACCCCCCGCGCCTGCCCGCGTTTCCTGCGCGAGCGTGACCTTCGAGCCGGGTGCTCGCAGCGCCTGGCATACCCATCCCCTCGGCCAGACGCTGATCGTCACCGCGGGGTGCGGCTGGACCCAATGTGAAGGTGAGCCGGTCGTCGAGATCCGCGCCGGGGATGTGATCTGGTGTCCGCCGGGTCACAGGCACTGGCACGGCGCCACATCGACCACCGCCATGACGCATATCGCTATTCAGGAGGCGCTCGACGGGAAGGCCGTGATCTGGATGGAGAAGGTCAGCGACGAGCAGTATCTGGCGGGCCTGGCGGCTTCCCCATGACCACGCGTCGCGAAATCCTGGCCGGTGGCGCCGCGACCCTCGCGTTCGGCACCACGCGGCTGCTGGCGGATGTGCCGCGGGCCCGTCGCCCGCTCGACCTCCTGATACTCGGCGGGACCGGATTTCTTGGGCCGCATCAGGTGGAGTACGCGCTGGCCCGTGGTCACCGCCTCACGCTCTTCAATCGCGGGCGTAGTGACTCAACGCTCGACCGGAGTCGGGTCGAGGTCCTGATCGGCGATCGTGATTCGAAGAACGCGCCGGGCCTCAAGTCGCTCGAAGGCTCCCGGCGCTGGGATGCGGTGATCGACAATTCGGGATACGTGCCGCGCTACGTGCGCGAGTCCGGGCTGCTTTTGAAAGGCCGGATCGGCCGCTATCTTTTCGTTTCGACGACCGCGGTGTACGACGGCACCCAGGCGGTGTGCCACGAGAACTCACCGTTGCGAACACTGTCGGATCCCACCGATGAGAAGCTCACGGCCCACAGCTACGGCGACCTGAAGGCCGAGGGTGATCGGGTCATCCGCGGGATTTACGGACCCGCGGCGACCGTCGTTCGTCCGACCTACATCGCCGGGCCGGGCGATGAGACTGATCGCTTCACCTACTGGGTGGTTCGTACCGCGACCGGTGGCACCGTACTCGGGCCGCGGGCCGACGCGAAGGACCTGCAGATCGTCGATGTGCGTGACCTGTGTCCCTGGCTCGTGACCCTGGTCGAGAACGACGTGAGTGGCATCTTCAATGCCGCTGGCCCGCGCATGCCCTGGGATGGCGTGCTGGCAACGCTGCGCCCCGCGAACGATCAGCAGGTGCGCGTCGTCCGACCATCAGGAGCCATCGTTCAGAAGTCGAAAGTGGATTTTCCGTTGGTCGAGCCCACCATCGAGGGTGCGATCTTCGCCAATGAGCGTATGAGCTTCGATGGGAGCCACGCGCTCAAGGTGGGCCTCAACTACAGGCCCGTGCCGGACACCGGGCGCGCAACGCTCGAATGGTGGCAGGCCCAGACACCACGGCGTCAGGCAGCCCCCGTCGGCTGGCCGACGGCCGCCCAGGAACAGGAGCTCAGAGAAGCCGCGATCCGGGAGGCACCGGCTGGCCGGGCACACCCAACCTGATCACCACTCTAATTGGGAGCAGCAAGCTCGCGCTCCATCAGGTGCGACACCTGGAAGCGCTGACTGCGCAGGGCCGGGTCGGTCACGTAGAGTGCCTTGAGGAAGGCGCGGTCCCAATCGCTCAGCCCCGCGGGCCTGGATCCGCTCGCAGCGGTGAACAGATGCAGAATGCTGGGCGTGTCACCGGGATCGACATCGGGGGAGATCCGCGTGAGTCCGACCATTGCGGCGTAATCGGCCACCTGTGCCCAATTAAGTCCCTGGACCTCGTTCGGATTCACTATGACGATCACGGCCATCAGATCGTTGAGCGCCTGATATGAAGATCTCAGCCCGTTGCCTGCGTGTTCGATGGTCGGCAGATTCCCGAACACGTATTCGCTGAGCTGCGGGTCACTCGCCAGAGCCGGGATCGCGCCTGCCGGCATTGCCGGACCGTCCTTTCCGGAAAGAATGGTGTTGTACCAGACGCGCACTGGCCGCTCGGTGCCGATGAAATCTCTGACCAGTGTCGGGCTGGCATCGTTGAACAGATGCCAGTTGCGATCCCACGCGCCATTCAGGACGGCCTTCGGCTCGGTCGTGACGATGAAGAAAAAATTGGGATGACAACCCGTCTCGCCGCGGGCCACGCGCACCGAGGCAAAGGCGGCATCGAGCTGATCAAAGACGTACTGCCCCTCGCGATGCGCCAGTCCGGCGACCAGGGGGCAGACCGGGCGGCGCCACAGCTGCACCGGTTCGTCCATGAAGTAGCCTGAGGCCGCGGTCACATTCATCACAAAACGTCGCGCCTTCGGTGCCAGCACGTGCGCCTGCACGGTGACTTCCGGCAAAGGCAGGGCAGCCTCCTGAGCTGCCACGATCGCAGAGGCGCCCAGCAGCGGCAGCGCGAGCGCCACCGCTGTGAGTCTGATGCCCGCGAGCAGACAGTTCATATAGCGGGAGAATAAACCGCCATCAGCGCAGGATCCAAGTTTTCAGCGCCCGCCACCTGGTCACAATGATGGCAATGACTCCGGCGCCGGAGGTGGCTCCGGCGACTGACAGCGCGGATGCCGAGATGCATAAAGGACACATGGGCAGTCACCTCTCAATATTCGTCGTGGCGCCGCCACCAAACACCGTGTTCGTTGCGTCCCAACGGTGCACGGTCCAGCCACTGGTACGCGCCCCAGAGACCATCGAGGCCGCGCGCATAGGTGGAGTACTTGTGATAGACGATCCCATCCTGCAGCACGAAGGTGCTCATTCCGGGGCGATCGCGCGCGTAGGTCGGGGCGTCGGTGCCACACATGGCCCCGAGCTGACGAACCGGTTCTGGTGCGTTCTTCGCATCCATCGCGTGAGCGCTGCGCCGGTAGTTGTACTCGACGCTTCCGGCACGCTGCTCCTCGGCGCTGAGCGAGACACTGTAGTCGGAATTGAAGTCGGTTCCGGACGAAGAAGCCCAGGGAAAGGTCCAACCCATTCGCTGCCGATAGCCCTGCAATTTCGCCAGTGGCGCGCGCGACACCGCCCAGAGCATCACGTCGTGATTGGCCAGATGTCCGGCAAAGCCGTTAAATCCGTCCGCGATCATTGAGCAGGACGGGCAGCCGGCCTTGTAATCGGGTCCGAACATGAAGTGATACACCATCAGCTGCGAGCGGCCGCGGAACAACTGGGTCAGCGAAGCAGGCCCCTCGTTGGTATCGAACGCGTATTCCTTTTCGACTCGGACCGAGGGCAGCCCCTGCCGCCGCTGGGCCAGTTCGTCGCTGCGCCGGGTGAGATCCTTCTCGACCTCGAGCAGCGCAAGTCGCTCGGTCAGCCACTCGTTGCGGGTTGCAATCCTGGTAGTCGTCATCGCTCGTCTCCTGTCGTTGCCGGTTGATGGCGCTAGAATAGGTTCGGGAAGCGGGTCGGCGGGAGTGACAAGTGTGACGGGATTTCAGTGGACTCGCTGATCGCGGCCGCAGCGCGAGCCTTGGCGCTCGGAGATCCGCTCGGCGCTCTGAAGCGCATTGCCCTGCGCGATGACCCGGCCGCCCTCGCGCTACGCGGCACCGCCATGGCCCAGCTTGGTGATCCAGTTCGGGCGAAGGCGCTCCTGCGCCAGGCCGCGCGGGCTTACGGGCGACGGGAACCGGTTTCGTGCGCGCGGTGCGCGGTCGCAGAAGCGGAGATCGCGTTAGCCTCGAGAGATTTGAATTGGTCACCGAAGTCACTGAGCGCCGCACGCATGACACTCGAAGCGCATGGTGACCGGGTCAATGCGGCCCACGCGCGCTACCTCGAGATCCGGCGCCTGGTTCTGATCGGCCGTATCGGCGACGCCGAGATCTCTCTGGGTCGCTGTGAGCCGGGGCCCTTACCGCCGCCGCTCCGAGCCATCCATGAGCTGGTGGCGGCTGCAATTGCGGTGCGACGGGTTCAGGCATCGAGCGCGCGCCGTGCGCTCGCCCGGGCGGCGCAGGCTGCGCTCCAATCGCAGATTCCGGCTTTGATCGGTGAGGTGGAGGCGGCTGCTGTCGTGCTCGATGCGCCTGCTGCACGTCTGGTTGCACGTGGCAAGGAGCGGATCCTGCGGCTGGAAGATCTGGGCGAGCTGCTGTCCTCGAACGCCCTCATCGTGGATGCCTGTCGCTTTGCGATCCGCCGGCGGGGAACCAACATCGAACTTGCCAGGCGTCCGGTCCTGTTCAGCCTCGCTCGGGCGCTCGCGGACGTATGGCCGGCAGATGTCTCGAGAGAGACCTTGGTGGAGCGGGCCTTTCGTGCCAGGCGCATGGATGAAACCTATCGTGTCCGGTTACGGGTGGAGATCGGGCGTCTGCGCAAAGCGCTTCGTGGACTCGCCGACGTGGTGGCGACCCAGCGGGGGTTCTCGATCGTGCCGCACGGGCGTCGGGAGCTGGTGGTCCTGGTCCCGACTGTCGAAGATGAGCATACGGCGGTGCTCGCGTTACTCAGCGACGGGGAATCATGGTCGAGTTCCGGTCTGGCACTGGCGCTCGGTATCAGCGCACGAACGGTGCAGCGGGCATTGTGTTCCCTCGCCGAAGATCGCAAGGTCCAGGCATTCGGCCGTGGCCGGGCGCAACGTTGGATGACCCCACCATCTTTGGGATTCACGACAACCTTGTTACTCCCCGTACCGCTGCCGAGCGGCTAGGATCAGGCCATGAAACACGCGGCAGCTGAAATCATCCACGAATATGGACCCTTTCCCGGCGCCGACCGGGTGAATGGCGTTACCTACGACGGCAAGCAGGTCTGGTTCGCCGCCGGCGATGCCATCAAGGCCGTCGACCTGGAAAGTGGCCAGGTGACACGCTCAATCGACGTCGCGGCGCAAGCGGGGACGGCCTTCGACGGAAAGCACCTGTACCAGATCAGCGAAGACCATATCGACAAGATAGATCCCGATACCGGTCGCGTGCTCGCCACGATTCCGGCACCAGGCGGTGGCTCCGGGCTTGCCTGGCACGAGGGCACGCTGTGGGTGGGCGAGTATCGAAAGCGAATGATTCACCAGATCGATCCCGCAACGGGGACGGTTCTTCGGACCATCGAGTCGAAGCGGTTCGTCACCGGCGTTTCCTGGGTCGATGGTGATTTGTGGCATGGCACCTGGGAAAACGAACAGAGCGAGCTGTGTCGGGTCGATCCCCAAACGGGCGATCTCCTGCAAAGCCACGAAATGCCGGCCGGCCTGATCATCTCCGGGCTCGAGTCCGACGGCGCCGATCGGTTCTTCTGCGGTGGCGGGAGCAGCGGCAAGATCCGCACCGTGCGCCGACCCGGGCGAGCGGGGAAGCGCGACAAAAAGCCCTGAGGTTTATGGACCCGCGAGCCAGCTACTGGTTAGTGAGCTTTTAACCAGCGAGCGGCGGCTTCGGCGGTATCCTCAGGACGCGTGTTGAATGCAATCGAGGCGTTGGGCGCAGCTTTGCGCACGGCGTTGATGACGACCTCGAACAGCGACAGGCTTTTGGGAGGTACCCGAATGCCGCCTCCGATCACCACGCAGTCATAGTTTGCAGATTTCAGCTGCGTCTCCACCGCGAGGGCAGCTGTCTTATCGGGCGGGATCAGGCACAGATCCGCCTGCCAGCCTCGCTCCTGCATTTTTTCCATGCCGATCGCTATGCCGGCACGGATCTTTTCGGCATTGAAGCCCGCGGGTAAGGCGGGATCGGAGAAATCCACCGTTTCAGGGGTCTGGCCGATGAACAATACTCGTGACATTTGATTTGCTCCGACTGCCTATGCAGCAGCGATATTCCGTAAGTAAAGGACTACCAACGTTGCGACCGTGGCCAGATGCAGCATGATGTGGGCTGTATTCGGCACCATACCATTACGTATCGGCAGGAATGAATGTGTGTTGCCGAACATTATCCGGTAGCGTTCGGCCCGCTCGGGATCGGCCCGAAACAAGTACGGTATCCACCATGCACGAAGTTGCCCGACGAGCTGCACGGCATAGGAGATCTCCAGCCAACTGTTCAGCCATTCCGGGTATTTGTGTCCAAAATTCAGCACGCTGAAATACAGGCCGATGGTGAACGGCGCACTTTGGACGAGGGTAACAATACCCAGGCGTTTGAGATGTCCTGGCTGCGCACGGCCACAACGTCATTCAGGCGCCCCAGCGGAATCCAGTCGTGGATCCACAGAAAGACAACCTGGCCTGCCTGCAAAGCCAGGAGGGCTAACTCCAGAGATGTAGCTGGCGTCAAAGTGTCAGGATCGAGCTGAGATTTTTCCTGCGAAAACTGGGCCTGCTTGGATTCGAACCAAGGACCAAGGGATTATGAGTCCCCTGCACTAACCGCTGTGCTACAGGCCCGCCGAAAGGGTCGCAGACAATATCATTACCTCAGGCCGGGCCCAAGTCTGCCCGCGTGGGGGCCCGCCTGGCGTAAGGTAGCGACATTGGGAGAGGGGGATCCGTCGTGACCATCCGTTTTCGCCGCCCGGGCGCGGCGCTCATTGCCTTACTGATCGCCGCCATCGCGGCCGGCGCCGATGCCCCACAGTCCGCGCCTCCAGTCTGGCGGGATTCCTTCACGTCGCGGCTCGAAGCGCTGGCATTGCTGCAGTCACTCAATGCGGATCTGCTGTCGCACGACAGCGCGACACTCACCCTCGACCGCTGGTGCGAAGCGCATCATCTCGCCGATCCGGCGACGATCACGGCCGAACGTGTGCATGACGCGGACAAGCAGCCGAGTGCAGCGCAGCGTGAGCTTCTGAAGGTGAGCGCCAGCGAGCCGATCGGCTACCGGCGGGTGAAGCTGCATTGCGGCGGGCACGTGCTCTCCGAGGCGGACAACTGGTACGTGCCCGCGCGCCTCACGCCGGATATGAACGAGACCCTCGATCACAGCGACGTTGCCTTCGGGCGTGCCATCCAGGCGCTGAAGTTCCAACGTCACACGTTGAGCGCGACGCTGCTGTGGATGCCGCTACCGGCGGGGTGGGAAATGCAGAGCTCTGCAGATTCGGTCCATCCGGGGAAACTCGATATCCCGCCTTACGTGCTGCAGCACACGGCCGTGCTGAGTCTTCCGGACGGCACACCGATCAGCACGCTCACCGAAACCTACACCGCCGAGGTCCTCGCGTTTCCGCAACCGAAATAGTCCTCACCGTCAGGCCTGCCGGCCTCTGCGGGCCAGGTACGCTTGCATCAGCAGGCCAATACACAGGGATGCCAGGATGAGGGCCCGCAGCAGTGCCACCGCGAGACCGCCGATCCACCGCCAACGGTAGGGACCTGCTCGGGGATCCAGGATCAGGAATGCGACACAGAATCCGAGCGTGGTGAGGAGGAACACCAGTGCCCACGTTCGCCGTTCGGATGCATTGAGCACGCGCGCAGTCACCTCTACCCGTCCGGTGCTGCGTAAGGCGTAGACGATGGCGGCGATAACGACCAGCAGACCGATGAGGGAACTCAGGGCCTGCAGCAATAGCCAGCCCCTCACCGCGTGGTCATGCACCTCGAGCACCGGATCGTTGAGCTCCGGGACCATCCGCACACCGCGCGAATCCACATGCGTGAAGGCGTCCCAGGCCAGATGGATCGCCGCCCCGACGAATACGCCGCATGCCGCCAGCAGCCATTGCAGCGGGCGGCCCAAGGTCGCCGCTGTCGCGTAGGGCCGCCAGCGCATGTAGGCCTGGTCCGGAAGCACGCTCAGCAGCGGTGCCTTCAGCAATCGCTGAAAGATCCAGTACGAGAACAGGCCGACCGGCAGGCAGAACGTCACCAGCGCCATCGCACTGTGGGTGACGAATCGCGGCGGATCATTGGGCAGAAAATAGCCAAAGTCGGGCACCATGCTGCCGATCACGAACGCCGACAGCACGTGCCATCTCGCCAATTGCCGCGCAAACGGCACCGCGGCGGCGATGTGGGAAATGGTGTAGGGCATCTAAGCGGGAGACGGCCGTCGCCGTCAGGTTCGGGCCGTCTCGGACTTCGCCAGAAAGCCCCGGCAGGTCGCATTGGCGGGGTCCGACTGAGGTATCTGGCTGCAGATCCCGTCCATGCGCTGCCGCAGGGCCGCGATCGTCGCCGCGTGATCGCCCTTCGCGTTCCATTTCACCAGCGCCTGATCCAGGTGCTCGAGCCCGACGCGGGTGCGCCGGTAGATGCGATCCGGTCCATCCAGTTCCCCGAGCACCGCGAGTCCGGCGCTGCGGATCGCGGCATCATCGGTCGGCTTCATCCGGATCAGGCCGCGCAGGTAGGCACTCCCCCATTGGAAGCGCGTCGCCGCCCCCTGCGACTGCGCGTAGGCGCGCGACAGCCACTCGACGGCGCTGTCGATGTGTCCGTGCTTTTCATCCAGCTCCGCCAGATCGAGCATGTAGTAGTAAGGAGACCTCGACTGCGCCAGCTGCGCGTGCGTGATCGCATAGGCCTTGTCGTCATCACCGAGTACGTCGAGGATGTTCAAAGCGGCATTCACGACACTCGGGCGCGTATGCTCATCCATCTTCTCCGCCAGCGCCGCATCGATGCGCTGCTGCGCCGCGGCCGCGAGTTCCGGCGGGATCTTA